>ERZ773063.409-NODE-409-length-28583-cov-3.901851_pt1 | contig 28583 bp, 25 predicted proteins | sample MGYA00580625_ERZ773063 | MGnify/ENA primary metagenome ERZ773063 (study PRJEB29015, sample SAMEA2738022) | human oral metagenome | biome: human oral; feature: human-associated habitat; material: dental | place: China | collected 2042 ... | reverse complement strand
TAAAGAATGAGCTAGTTATCGTAAGCGGCTTAGCGCGCGGAATTGATACATCAGCTCACATGGCAGCGTTGCAAAATGGTGGTCGAACGATTGCCGTTATTGGAACCGGTTTAGATGTTTTTTATCCAAGAGCAAATAAAAAACTTCAATCTTATTTGGGAGAACATCACCTTGTGCTTAGTGAATACGGTCCCGAATCAGAGCCATTGAAATTTCATTTTCCAGAGCGGAATCGCATTATTGCAGGTTTGTGTAGAGGCGTTATTGTAGCTGAAGCCAAAATGCGGTCAGGAAGTCTAATTACTTGTGAGCGCGCAATGGAAGAAGGGCGAGATGTGTTTGCTATTCCAGGGTCAATTTTAGATGGCAGAAGTGATGGCTGTCATCATTTGATTCAAGAGGGTGCAAAGTGCGTCACATCAGGCGCTGACGTACTTTCTGAATTTCAATTTTAAAACAAGTTCTCCTATAAGAGAATGCTACTAGTTGACATCTTAAAAAAAATAGTTTAAACTCTATGAGGTTTATTACTTTTAGAAGGTGTCTAGATTGGCAACAAAAACAAAGAAAAAAACAGCAATGAAAAAAAATCTGGTGATTGTAGAGTCGCCAGCTAAAGCAAAAACAATTGAAAAATATTTAGGGCGGAACTACAAAGTTTTAGCCAGCGTTGGACATATTCGCGATTTGAAAAAGTCTACCATGTCCATCGATTTTGAAAACAACTATGAGCCAGAATATATCAATATTCGCGGGAAAGGGCCTCTTATCAATGATTTGAAAAAAGAAGCTAAAAAAGCAAAACAAGTCTATCTTGCAAGTGACCCGGACCGTGAAGGAGAAGCTATTTCTTGGCATTTGGCTCATATCTTAAATCTGGACGAGACAGATAAAAATCGTGTTGTTTTCAACGAAATCACGAAAGAGGCAGTAAAAAATGCTTTTAAAGAACCGCGCCAGATTGACATGGATTTGGTAGATGCTCAACAAGCGCGTCGTGTCCTTGACCGTATTGTGGGGTACTCTATCTCTCCAATTCTCTGGAAAAAAGTCAAAAAGGGATTGTCAGCTGGACGTGTGCAATCTGTTGCCTTGAAACTCATCATTGACCGTGAAAATGAAATCAATGCTTTTAAACCAGAAGAGTATTGGACGATTGACGGAACTTTCAAAAAAGGACCTCGTCAATTTCAAGCAAGCTTTTACGGCATGAATGGCAAGAAAATGAAGCTTGCTACCAACGATGATGTAAAAAACGTTCTTTCTCATATCGAAGGTGATGAATTTACTGTCGAAAGCGTTGAGAAAAAGGAACGCAAGCGCAATGCTCCGCTACCTTATACCACATCATCTATGCAGCAGGACGCTGCCAATAAAATTAATTTCCGAACTCGTAAGACGATGATGGTTGCTCAGCAGCTCTACGAAGGAATTAATATCGGATCTGGTGTGCAAGGTTTGATTACCTATATGCGTACAGACTCCACTCGTATTAGTCCGGTAGCTCAAAACGAAGCTGCAACCTTCATTACAGATCGTTTTGGTGAGAAATATTCTAAACACGGCAGTAGAGTCCGAAATGCTTCTGGTGCACAAGACGCCCATGAAGCGATTCGTCCGTCAAGTGTGTTTAACACACCTGAAAATATCGCGAAATATCTAGATAAAGATCAATTAAAGCTATACACGCTGATTTGGAATCGTTTTGTAGCTAGTCAAATGACTGCAGCAGTATTTGACACTATGAGTGTGAAATTGGAGCAAAACGGTGTTCAATTTGCTGCAAATGGCAGTCAAGTTAAATTTGACGGTTATCTAGCTATTTACAACGATTCTGATAAGAATAAAATGTTGCCTGATATGAAAAAGGGTGATACAGTGAAACGGGTCAACACCAATCCTGAACAGCATTTCACACAACCACCTGCTCGTTATTCTGAAGCGACCTTGATTAAGACATTGGAAGAAAATGGTGTCGGTCGTCCGTCAACTTATGCACCAACAATTGAAACTATTCAAAAACGCTACTATGTCAAATTAGTTTCTAAGCGCTTTGAGCCAACTGAACTGGGAGAAATCGTGAACTCTCTGATTGTTGAATTTTTCCCAGATATTGTCAATGTGAAGTTTACCGCTGATATGGAAGCTAAGCTAGATGATGTCGAAGTAGGAAAAGAGCAATGGCAAAAGGTCATTGATGAATTTTATAAGCCGTTTGAAAAAGAAGTTGCAAAAGCAGAAACTGAAATGGAAAAAATTCAAATCAAAGATGAACCTGCTGGATTTGACTGTGAAGTCTGTGGAAGTCCTATGGTTATCAAATTAGGCCGCTATGGTAAATTCTATGCATGTAGCAATTTTCCTGACTGTCGTCATACTCAAGCGATTGTCAAAGAAATCGGTGTAGAGTGTCCTAAGTGTCACAAAGGGCAAATCATTGAGCGCAAAACCAAACGCAATCGCCTTTTCTATGGCTGCAATCGCTACCCAGATTGTGACTTTACTTCTTGGGATAAACCGGTTGGTCGCTCTTGTCCGAAATGCGGTCAGTATCTTGTAGAAAAGAAAGTTCGTGGTGGAGGCAAGCAAGTTGTCTGCAGCAATGGGGATTACGAGGAAGAAAAAGTAAAATAAGTTAAAGATGTTTACGTAATTTATTTTATGTAAACTTTCTTTATATATAGAAAAGGAAACTGTATGAAAGAGAAATTTGATGAATTTTTAAAGATTGCAAAGGAATTGAACGGAATTGGAATCACTCCTTTGCTTATGGGCTCACTAGGGCTTGAACAGGTAACTAATCAAGATTGGCAAGCGCGAGATATTGATATCCATGTTCTAGGAGACCCAAAAGGCTGGGAGGCACCTGATGAGGAGCGAATTTATGATTTTGAAAAGATTGAAATGATTATGAACCGGCTTGGCTACCAATTAGTAGATTTGCACGAGCACGAATTTCAAAAAGGAAATCTATCGGTTGAGTTTGGTAGTATGAATACTTTGGAAAACTTTGCTGGGATTCCTTTAGATGAATTGGTAAAACATGAAACAGCAGGGGTAATTTATTTTCTTCCTGATGCTGAACAATATCTTAAGATTTACACAGCATCTTCGCAAGATTCCTATCGAAATGACCAAAATAATGATAAGGATTTTGTTAAAATTGCTTATCTGGAAAAAATGTTAAAGAAATAGATACATGACCAATCATTATATTCTTTACACCAATGTTTGAGGATGGATACTAATAAGTTAGTGTATTTGCATTCTAGAAAGTCTCGCTCGTCAGTAGGGGCTTTTTCTGTTATAATGGTAAAGAATAATTAGAAAGATTTGTGGGAGTTTACTCCCGAAGAGGTATTGGTCTATTGTCTCAATCTTATATTAATGTTATTGGAGCTGGTCTTGCAGGTAGCGAGGCAGCTTATCAAATTGCTAAACGCGGTATTCCTGTTAAGCTGTATGAAATGCGAGGAGTAAAATCTACTCCGCAACATAAGACTAGTGATTTTGCAGAGCTAGTCTGCTCGAATTCTCTACGGGGGGATTCGCTAACGAATGCAGTTGGTTTGTTAAAAGAAGAAATGCGCCGTTTGGATTCCATCATTATGCGAGCAGCAGAAGCTACGCGTGTTCCTGCTGGAGGAGCATTAGCAGTTGACCGTGACGGCTTTTCACAAATGGTGACTGATGAGGTGACAAACCACCCTTTAATCGAAGTTATTCGTGAGGAAATCACTAAAATTCCTGATGATACGATTACTGTTATTGCGACGGGACCTTTGACAAGTGATACACTCGCTGAAAAGATTCACGAGCTAAATGGTGGAGCTGGATTTTACTTTTATGATGCAGCAGCACCGATTGTAGATGTCAATACAATTGACATGGAGAAAGTTTACCTCAAATCTCGCTATGACAAGGGAGAGGCTGCTTATCTCAATGCTCCTATGACTAAGAGTGAGTTTATGGCTTTTCATGACGCTTTGGTAAATGCCGAGGAAGCACCGTTAAATAGCTTTGAAAAAGAAAAATACTTTGAAGGCTGTATGCCGATTGAGGTGATGGCAAAAAGAGGAATAAAAACCATGCTCTACGGTCCTATGAAGCCAGTTGGTTTGGAATACCCAGATGACTATAAAGGACCTCGTGACGGTGAATTTAAGACACCCTATGCAGTCGTTCAGCTTCGTCAAGACAATGCAGCTGGAAGCCTTTATAATATTGTTGGTTTCCAAACACACCTAAAATGGGGTGAACAGAAGCGCGTTTTTCGGATGATTCCGGGATTGGAAAATGCAGAATTTGTCCGCTATGGAGTTATGCACCGCAATTCTTACATGGATTCACCAAATCTCCTGACACAGACGTTCCAGTCTAAAAAACAAGAGAATATCTTTTTTGCAGGTCAGATGACCGGTGTAGAAGGGTATGTAGAATCTGCCGCGTCCGGGCTGGTAGCCGGTATCAATGCAGCCAGACTTTTCAATGGAGAAGAAGCCCTGGTCTTTCCAGAAGCAACTGCTATTGGAAGCTTACCTCATTATATCACGCATGCTGATAGCAAGCATTTCCAGCCAATGAATGTCAATTTTGGAATTATCAAGGAGTTGGACGGTCCACGCATTCGAGACAAAAAAGAACGATATGAAAAAATAGCAAAACGAGCGCTACAAGCTATCAAAAATTATCAAGATCTCTAGTTTTCTTTTGGAAAAGATAGAAATAATGATGATTTGTTACAAAAGTATTAAAAAAGTTAGGAATTCCCTAACTTTTTTGAATATTTTATGATATAATAGATAAAAATTTTGAAAATAGAAAGTTTTCTGATAATGAATCAATCCTATTTTTACCTTGAAGTAAGAGAACATGCATTAGAAGTGCCTTATAGCAAACAAAAGCGCCGTGTTCGAGTGCTACTCCCTAGAAATTATGAGCAAGATACTCAGAAATCCTATCCTGTAGTTTATTTTCATGACGGTCAAAATGTCCTTTATAGCAAAGAGTCTTTTAGTGGTCATTCTTGGAAAATCATTCCAACGATTAAGAGAAATCCCGACATTGAAAAAATGATTGTGGTGGCGATTGACAATGATGGTTTTAATCGAATGAATGAGTATTCTGCATGGAAATATCAAGAATCAACTATTCCAGGTATGCAATTTGGCGGCAAGGGGACAGAGTATGCGGAGTTTGTCATGGAAGTTGTTAAACCCTTTGTTGACGAGCATTATCGTACCAAATCAGACCGGGCGAACACGGCTATGGTTGGTTCTTCTTTAGGCGGAAACATTACGCAGTTTATGGGAATTGAATACCAAGAGCAAATTGGTTGCTTGGGTGTTTTCTCATCTGCAAACTGGCTGCACCAGGAAGCGTTCAATCGTTATATAGAACGCCATAACTTATTAGCAGAGCAGCGGATTTATATTTATGTTGGAACAGAAGAGGCAGATGACACCGATAAAACCTTAATGGCTGGCAATATCAAGCAAGCTTATATTGATTCGTCATTAACCTACTTCCGTCAGTTAATAGCGGGCGGTTTAGATTTGGAAAATCTGTTGTTTCATATCCAAGCTGGAGCAGAGCACAATGAAGTAGTCTGGGCTGAGCATTTACCTGATTGTCTTCGCTTCTTTAGCGAAAAATGGTAAATAAATTAATTAAGAATATGAGGAGAGAATTTATATGCATGTTGAGTTTTTAAGTCATTGGAGCGGTCATTTAAACCGTGAAATGTATGTGAATCGTTATGGGCACGCTGGAATGCCTGTAGTCGTTTTTGCTTCGTCTGGTGGCAGTCACAATGAATATGAAGATTTTGGTATGATTGAGGCTTGTTCATGGTTTATCGAAACAGGAAAAATTCAATTTTTCACTTTGAGTAGTGTAGATAGTGAAAGCTGGTTGGCTGATTGGAAAGCTCCTCACGACCGCGCAGAAATGCACCGAGCTTATGAGCACTATGTCATTGAGGAAGCTATTCCTTTTATCAAGCATAAAACAGGTTGGTTTGATCCGATGATGACAACAGGTTGCTCTATGGGAGCCTATCACGCTGTTAATTTCTTTCTCCAGCACCCCGATGTCTTTAACAAGGTCATCGCCCTCAGCGGAGTTTACGATGCCCGCTTCTTTGTCGGTGATTGTTTAGATGATGAAGTGATTTATCAAAATTCACCAGCAGATTACATTTGGAATCAAAACGATGGTTGGTTTATTGACCGCTATCGCAATGCTGATATCATTGTCTGTACAGGACTTGGTGCATGGGAACAGGACGGACTACCTTCTTTCTACACCTTAAAAGAAGCCTTTGAACATAAGAACATTCCAGCATGGTTTGCTGAATGGGGATATGATGTTTCGCATGACTGGATTTGGTGGCGTAAGCAAATGCCTTATTTTCTAAGTCAATTAAATCTATGATTAGAAAGGAAACACTATTATGAACTATATCGTTATTTCACCTTATTATCCACAAAATTTTCAACAATTTACCGTTGAACTTGCAAATAAAGGAATTACTGTTTTGGGCATCGGGCAGGAACCTTATGATCAATTAGATCAACCTTTGAAAAATGCTTTAACAGAATATTTTCGTGTGGAAAATCTAGAAAATCTCGATGAAGTTAAACGTGCTGTAGCTTTCCTTTTTTACAAGCACGGACCAATTGACCGCATTGAGTCACACAATGAATATTGGTTGGATCAAGACGCAAAATTGCGTGAACAATTTAATGTTGTAGGACCAAAACCAAAAGACTTGAAAAAGACAAAATTTAAGTCCGAAATGAAGAAGCTCTTTAAAAAAGCTGGTGTTCCTGTCGTTCCTGGTCAAATTGTAAAAACCTTGCAGGCAGTTGACATGGCTGTCAGTAAAATTGGACTTCCGATGATTGCGAAGCCAGACAATGGAGTTGGCGCAGCCGGAACTTATAAATTGGAAACCACTGAAGATGTTGAACAATTTAAACAAGAGTGGGATAAGCAAACCGTTTATTTCTTTGAAAAATTCGTTGATTCTGGACAAATTTGCACGTTTGACGGATTACTCGATTCAAACGGAAATATTGTGTTTTCAACGACTTTTGACTATGCTTATACCCCTTTAGACTTAGTTTTGAATCATTATGAAAACTCATATTATATTATAAAAGATATGGATCCAAAATTACGTCAATATGGGGAAGCTATTATTAAAGCGTTTGGCATGAAAGAACGTTTCTTCCATATTGAATTATTCCGTGACGGAGATGATTATATTGCCATAGAATACAATAATCGTCCAGCAGGTGCTTTTACGATTGATTTGTATAACTTTGCTCACTCCATTGACCTTTATCGTGGATATGCAGATATTGTGAATGGGGACCCCTTCCCACAACCTCAAGTCGAAGCACAATATGGCTTGGTTACTTCACGCCGTTCAACATCAAATTATGTGTATTCAGAAGAAGAATTGCGTGCAAAGTACGGCGATAAATTAAAAGCAGTCAAAATCATGCCAAAGGCATTTGCAGACTTACAAGGAGATGTTCATTATATTTTGACAACATCAAGTCGTTCGGAAATCGATCAAATGATAGAGGATTTTGGGAAAAAGTAGAAATACCCATTTGTGAAATTTTTATTTAGTCAATTCAAATCAGCTTGCCAGCAAGGTTAGCTGATTTTTCTTTGTGAAATTGTTCAAGCATAAATTTTGACAGTATTTTTTAGTTTGGATAGAATGAAATTATAGAATTACACTCATAGAAAGGCTTGACTATGTCAACTTTAGATAAAAATCTTTTACTAGAGATGTTTCGTAAGATGGAAGAGATCCGTCGGATGGACTTAAAAATTGCTCAACTCGTAAAAAAGGGGAAAGTGCCAGGCATGACTCACTTTTCTGTTGGAGAAGAAGCAGCTAGCGTTGGAGCTATGCTGGCCCTCAATCCTGATGATTTGATTACTTCTAACCACCGTGGTCATGGTCAGGCGATTGCCAAAGGAATTGACCTGAACGGCATGATGGCAGAAATCATGGGCAAATACAACGGCACCTGCAAAGGAAAAGGTGGCTCCATGCACATTGCTGATTTGGATGCTGGAAACTTAGGAGCAAATGGTATCGTTGGCGGAGGCATGGGGATTGCGGTAGGTGCCGCCCTTACTCAGCAAATGCATCATACGGGAAAGATTGTTGTCTGTTTCTTTGGTGACGGAGCAACGAACGAAGGTGTTTTTCATGAAGCGGTTAATATGGCTTCTATTTGGAAGTTACCAGTGATTTTTTATTGTATCAATAATGGCTATGGTATTTCTGCGGATATTAAGAAAATGACCAATATAGAGCACATTCACGAGCGGAGTGCCGCTTATGGTATTCCTGGCATGTTTATCCAAGACGGGAACAACGTTATTGAAGTCTATGAGGGCTTTCAAAAAGCTATTAAATATGTTCGAAGTGGTAAAGGACCTGTTTTGATTGAAAGTGTTACTTATCGCTGGTTGGGGCATTCTTCATCTGACCCTGGTAAATATCGAACACGTGAAGAAGTTGAGGAGTGGAAGAAAAAAGACCCAATTGAAAATCTTCGTAAATATTTATTCGCAAATCAGATTACAAGCAATGAAGAGTTAGAAGCTATCCAAGCAGAGGTTAAAGAAGCAGTGGAAGCATCTGTAAAATTTGCAGAGGGAAGTCCATTTCCACCGCTTGAATCAGCTTTTGAAGATATTTACGCGGACTAAGAGAGGAGATTGAACAATAATGGAAACAAAAACAATGTCTTTCCGTGACACCATTATCCTTGCCATGTCTGAGGAAATGCGTCTTGATGAAAATGTGTTGTTAATGGGAGAAGATGTCGGCATTTTCGGAGGAGATTTCGGAACATCCATCGGAATGTTAGAAGAATTCGGTCCAGAACGAGTACGTGATTGTCCAATTTCTGAAGCAGCTATTTCAGGAGCTGCAGCAGGAGCGGCCATGACTGGGCTACGCCCAATTGTAGATATGACTTTTATGGATTTTTCTGTCATTGCCATGGATGCAATTGTCAACCAAGCCGCTAAGACTCGTTATATGTTTGGTGGCAAAGGTCAAGTTCCGATGACAATTCGCTGCGCAGCTGGAAATGGTGTCGGATCAGCTGCTCAACACTCACAATCTTTGGAATCTTGGTTCACACACATTCCGGGTTTAAAGGTTGTCGCACCTGGAACTCCTGCAGATATGAAGGGGTTGCTAAAATCTTCTATCCGCGACAACAATCCTGTTATTATTCTTGAGTACAAGTCAGAATTCAACCAAAAAGGCGAAGTTCCGCTTGATCCTGATTATACAATCCCTCTCGGTGTTGGTGACATCAAAAAAGAGGGGACGAATGTGACAGTTGTGACCTATGGAAAAATGCTCCGCAGGGTTATGCAAGCAGCTGAAGAATTGACAGAAGAAGGCATTTCGGTAGAAGTGGTGGATCCACGTACTTTGGTGCCTCTGGACAAGGATATCATTATCAACTCAGTCAAGAAAACAGGAAAAGTCGTTCTGGTTAATGATGCCCACAAAACTAGTGGTTATATCGGTGAAATTTCTGCTATCATTTCCGAATCAGAGGCATTTGACTATTTGGATGCACCAATTCGCCGCTGTGCTGGCGAAGATGTTCCCATGCCCTATGCTCAGAATCTTGAAAATGCTATGATTCCGACAGTTGCAAGTATCAAAGATGCTATTCGTAAGACTTACAATAAAGAATAAAACTGAAATTGATATTGATTATAATATTTCACATAACTAAAATTATGCAAAAACAAAAATAGCTCAAGATTAAAGAACAATTAATAAAAAAAGAAATAGGAGAAGCTATGACTGATGATAAGTTAAGAGCGACCCCTGCTGCTAGAAAATTAGCAGATGACTTGGGTATCAATCTCTATGACGTATCTGGTACTGGCGCAAAGGGACGAGTTCATAAAGAAGATATCGAAAGTTATCGAGAATTCAATATTGTGAAAATTACGCCCCTTGCAAAACGTATTGCAGAAGAAAATAACATTGCTTGGCAGGAAATCAAAGGGACAGGCGTGCACGGAAAGATTATGAAAAAGGATATTCTGGCTTTGCTGCCTGAAAATGTTGAGTCAGACAGTATCAAGTCACCTGCTCAGATTGAGAAAGTGAAAGAAATACCTGACAACATCACTCCTTATGGAGAAATTGAGCGCCTTCCAATGACGCCAATGCGGAAGGTCATTGCAAAACGAATGGTGGATTCTTATCTGACAGCGCCAACTTTTACTCTCAACTATGATGTAGATATGACAGAACTGTTGGCGCTACGCAAAAAGGTTTTAGAGCCAATCATGGAAGCGACAGGAAAGAAAATCACGGTCACGGATTTACTTTCTATGGCTGTTGTCAAAACTTTGATGAAGCACCCTTATCTCAATTCGTCTCTGACAGAAGATGGGCAAACCATTATCATGCATAAGTATGTCAATCTGGCTATGGCTGTTGGTATGGATAACGGGCTTATGACACCAGTGGTTTACAATGCCGAAAAAATGAGTCTGTCTGAGTTAGTTGTTGCTTTTAAGGATGTGATTGGTCGGACTTTAGACGGGAAATTAGCCCCAAGTGAGCTGCAAAACTCAACTTTTACGATTAGCAATCTAGGAATGTTTGGTGTTCAATCCTTCGGACCAATTATCAATCAGCCTAATTCGGCGATTTTGGGAGTCAGTTCAACCGTTGAAAAACCAGTCGTAGTAAACGGAGAAATTGTGATTCGACCAATTATGAGTCTTGGATTAACCATTGATCACCGAGTCGTGGACGGTATGGCAGGTGCTAAATTCATGAAAGACCTAAAAGAACTGATTGAAGACCCAATTTCAATGTTGGTATAAGAGAAAGTTTAAATGAGAGGAAAATAAAAACATGGCCTTAGAAGTAATTATGCCAAAAGCCGGCGTTGATATGACAGAAGGACAGATTGTTCAATGGAATAAAAAAGTTGGCGAATTTGTAAAAGAAGGAGAAATCCTTCTAGAAATCATGACAGATAAAGTCAGCATGGAGTTAGAAGCAGAGGAAGACGGCTACTTGATTGCTATCTTAAAAGGAGACGGTGAGATTGTTCCTGTAACGGAAGTTATCGGTTATCTGGGCGAAGAAGGAGAAAATATTCCGACTACTGTGGCTGCTTCAGATGCTAGTTCAACACCAACTGCAACCACAACTTCTAACGACGATAATAAGAGTGATGACGCTTATGATATTGTGGTTATTGGTGGCGGACCAGCTGGCTATGTGGCAGCGATTAAAGCAGCTCAATTAGGGGGCAAGATTTCTCTTGTTGAAAAATCTGAACTAGGTGGAACCTGCCTCAACCGTGGCTGTATCCCGACTAAGACCTATCTTCACAATGCAGAAATTATTGAAAGCCTAAGCCATGCAGCAAACCGTGGTATTATCATTGAAAATCCAAACTTTACCGTCAATATGGATAAAGTCCTGGAAACCAAAAACAAGGTTGTCAACACACTTGTCGGAGGTGTTGCAGGTCTGCTTCGCAGCTATGATGTTGATGTTTACAAAGGAATTGGTACCATTACCAAAGATAAGAATGTCTTAGTGAACGGTTCTGAACTTCTTGAAACCAAGAAAATTATCTTAGCTGGTGGCTCAAAAGTCAGCAAGATTAACATTTCAGGCATAGAATCACCACTTGTTATGACTAGCGATGATATTCTAGATATGAAGGAAGTTCCAGAAAGTTTAGTAATCATTGGTGGTGGCGTTGTTGGTATTGAGCTAGGACAGGCTTTCATGACCTTTGGCAGTAAGGTGACGGTTGTCGAAATGATGAATCGGATTGTTCCAGCTATGGATGCAGAAGTCTCTAAGAACCTTCGGCTCATTCTTGAACGCAAGGGCATGACCATTTTGACAGAGACCAAGTTGGAAGAAATTGTCGAAGAAAATGGCAAGCTCCACATCAAAGTTTCAGGAAAGGAAGATATCATAGCTGATAAAGCTTTGCTTTCTATCGGACGCGTGCCTGATTTGGAGGGAATTGGCGAGGTTGACTTTGAACTAGACCGCGGTCGTATCAAGGTCAATGAATATATGGAAACTTCTGTTTCAGGAATTTACGCGCCAGGAGACATTAACGGTACCAAGATGTTGGCGCATGCAGCTTTTCGTATGGGGGAAGTAGCTGCAGAGAATGCTCTCAAAGGCAATCACGTAGTTGCTAAATTAAATCTAACTCCAGCAGCTATTTACACTTTGCCAGAAGTTGCGGCAGTCGGTCTGACTGAAGAACAAGCTCGTGAGAAATACGATGTTGCTATCGGTAAATTCAACTTCGCGGCTAATGGCCGTGCGATCGCTTCTGATGCTGCTCAAGGATTTGTCAAAGTGATTGCTGATAAGAAATACGGAGAAGTTCTCGGTGTTCACATTATCGGCCCTGCAGCAGCTGAGTTAATCAATGAAGCTTCTACTATCATCGAAATGGAAATCACGGTAGAAGAAATGCTCAAAACCATTCACGGTCATCCGACATTCTCAGAAGTTATGTACGAAGCATTTGCAGATGTACTCGGCATGGCTATTCATGCCCCTAAGAAAAGATAAGAGGCACTATGAAATACATTATCAATAATAGTAACGATACAGCTTTCAACATTGCTCTTGAGGAGTATGCCTTCAAGCATCTCCTTGATGAAGATATGATTTTCTTGCTTTGGATCAATAAACCGTCTATCATTGTCGGACGTCATCAGAATACCATTGAAGAAATCAATCGTGACTATGTCCGAGAGCATGGCATTGAGGTTGTTCGTCGTATCAGTGGAGGCGGAGCTGTCTATCATGACTATAACAATCTCAACTACACTATCATCTCCAAAGAATCTGAAAACAAAGCCTTTGATTTTAAGAGCTTCTCTATTCCGGTCATCAAGACTCTGGAAGAATTAGGTGTAAAAGCAGAATTTACGGGGCGCAACGATTTGGAAATTGACGGAAAAAAATTCTGTGGCAATGCTCAGGCTTATATCAATGGTCGAATCATGCATCACGGTTGCTTGTTGTTTGACGTAGAGTTATCTGTCTTGGCGAATGCCTTAAAAGTTTCCAAAGATAAGTTTGAGTCCAAAGGAGTCAAATCTGTTCGCGCTCGTGTAACCAATATCGTTGATGAATTGCCTAAAAAAATTACCGTTGAGCAATTTCGTGATCTCCTGCTAAACTACATGAAGAAAGAATATCCAGAAATGACAGAATATGTCTTCTCTGATGATGAACTAGATGAAATCAACCATATCAAGGCAACTAAATTTGCTACTTGGGATTGGAATTATGGCAAATCGCCAGAGTATAATGTTCATCGTGGTACCAAGTTTACTAGTGGTAAGGTCGAAATCTTTGCCAATGTTGTTGAGTCGAAGATTGAAAATATTAAAATTTACGGCGACTTCTTTGGTATCGAGGACGTAGTAGCAGTAGAAGAAGCTTTGAAAGGCGTCAAGTATGAGCGCGAGGACGTTTTAAAAGCTCTTGAAAACCTGGATATTGCTCGCTATTTCGCTGGAATTAGCCAAGAAGAAATTGCAGAAGCGATTGTGGGATAAAAAACAACTGACTCTAATTAATAATGTAATAGAGTCAGTTGTTTTTGGTTTATTTTCAAGGAGAAGATTTTTACATAAGTTTAAATATGTAAAAATTATAAGTTATCCAATGCATTTTTTTGTTCGTCATTAACAATATGGGTGTAGAGGTCTGTAACTTGGGTACTGGCATGTCCTAGCTGATGACTGACCAAAACTTGAGATTTAGTAGCATCATAAAGTCGAGTAGCCAGTGTATGGCGGAGTTTGTGAGGTGTCACTCGAACTTTGAAATCTTCAGAATACTTAGCAACCATCTTTTCTACGCTAGAAGCATCGATCCGATTTGGAACACCTCTATATTCTGTCAAAAAGAGGGCAGTGTCTGAATTTTCAGCTTTATAGCGTTTGGAGCGAACCTCCAGATACCTTTCTAAATAAGCTTTGGCAAAGGCTGCAACATTGACAGAATCTCTTTTTCCGCCCTTACGAGTAACTTCGATGACCATCATTTTGAGGTTCAGATCTTTCAAATCAAGATTTACTGCCTCGGATAGACGAACGCCAGACGCAAGAAGCAGTGCTATGATGGCTAAATCTCTCTCTTTATTTTTGTCAAAAGAGGAGAGAGCACGATTTGATAACTTTTTAGGATATTCTTCATCTATATAATTCAAAAATTGCTCAGTTTCTTCACCCGAAAATAGTTTTTGTTTGATGTTTTCAGCGCGCGCAGCTAAAGTCTCTCTCTTTTTCTTAGTAGACACTTTTTTCATGACATTACGATAGAAATAAGGTTCCCCATTCTCGTTTTCCACCTCTTCAGTTAAATATTTATAAAGGCTAGAGAGAGCAGAAAGGGTGCGATTAATGGTGGTTTGCGATACTCCGTTTTGCGTAGTATTAGCATTAAGCAATGGACGCTCCCGTAAGTAAAGAATAAACGCTTCCATGTCTTTTTTAGCCATATTTTCCAATACTGACAGAGGAATTTCTGCAATCTGTGACACATCAGCAATTCCAGAGTCTAAAATCCAATGAAAAAAACGATCATATTCTTTGAGATATTCATATAAGGTTGTAAAACTGTATGGAACAGTCAATTTAGACTGATAGTATTCCAAAACGTACCAAGGCATAATGGCCTTTAGTTTTTCAATTCTTTCTAATAGTATTTCGCGTTTCACTAAGATATTCTCCATCATTTTCTATAATAGAAGTATAGCACACTCCTATATTTTTTTCAAGAAAATTATAGTTTTTCGGAAAGATGTTAGAGAAAGTTTTATACAATATCTCCTATTCAATGATTGCAATTATACAAAAAAACAAGCCGTTCCTTTAAATTAAGCGACTTGTTTTTTGCGTTTGTTTATTTCCGTTTTTTCTTAGCCTTTTTCATTTTATTTGCCATGCGTTTCATGGCTTGTTTGGTTGCAAATTCACCAATTTTTCCTTTAAGTCCGCCACCAAACATCTGGCTCATATCAGGATTACCAGCTCCCCCTAAAGCGGACATATCCATATTTTGAAGTGCTGACATATCCATACCGTTCATATTTGGCATATTTTTTGGTAAATTGTTAGGGTTGAGTCCCATTTGCTTCATCATTTTATTCATATCGCCAGACATGACACCTTGCATGACTTGTTTCGCTTGGTTAAAGTCTTTGATAAATTTGTTGACTTCGACAAAGCTATTACCAGAACCTGCAGCAATCCGACGGCGACGACTTGGATTAAGGAGGTCGGGATTTTCCCGTTCTGTAGGTGTCATAGATGAAACAATGGCACGTTTGCGGGCGATTTCGTTTTCATCTACCTTAAAATTCTTCATAGCAGGATTGTTAGCCATGCCAGGAATCATCTTTAACAAATCTTCCATTGGTCCCATATTTTGTACTTGATCCAGCTGGTCAATGAAATCGTTGAAATCAAAGGTGTTTTCTCGCATTTTTTCAGCCATCTCAAGCGATTTTTGCTCATCATACTCCTGAGAAGCTTTTTCAATCAAGGTCAACATATCTCCCATGCCCAAAATACGGCTAGACATCCGATCTGGGTGGAAAGTTTCAATATCGGTAATCTTTTCACCAGTACCAGTGAACTTGATTGGTTTACCAGTAATTTGACGGACAGATAAAGCTGCACCGCCACGTGTATCGCCATCAATCTTAGTCAGAATAACCCCGGTCACTTCCAACTGAGCGTTGAATTCGCGAGCTACATTGGCGGCTTCTTGACCAATCATAGCATCTACAACCAAGAGGATTTCATTTGGTTGAGCCAGTGCTTTGACATCGCGCAGCTCATTCATGAGCTTTTCATCGATTTGCAGGCGACCAGCTGTATCAATCAGCACATAGTCATTATGATTAGCCTTGGCTTGCTCCAGACCTTGACGAACAATCTCTACTGCTGGTACTTCTGTGCCTAGTGAAAAGACTGGTACATCGATTTGCTGACCGAGAGTTGTAAGCTGGTCAATGGCCGCCGGACGATAAATATCAGCAGCTATCATTAAAGGACGAGCGCCTTCTTCCTTCTTGAGTTTATTAGCCAACTTTCCGGCAAACGTAGTCTTACCAGCACCTTGAAGACCGACCATCATGATAATAGTCGGGATTTTTGGAGATTTGATAATTTCTGCCGTATCAGAGCCTAATACAGCGGTCAATTCTTCATCAACAATCTTGATGATTTGTTGAGCAGGATTTAGTGTATCAATGACTTCGTGTCCGACAGCGCGCTCACGAACTTTCTTGATAAAGTCTTTAACAACTGGCAAAGCTACATCGGCTTCCAAGAGTGCCAAACGAATCTCTTTGGTCGCTTCTTGAACATCACTCTCTGAAATTTTGCCCTTGCGACGCAGATTTTTAAAAACGTTCTGTAAACGTTCAGTTAAACTTTCAAATGCCATAAATTTTATTTCTCCTAGTTAATTTCTATGTATTGGTTATTGATTTTTGGTATTTTTGAGTCGACAATTCACTATTCTCGATTGTCAATACTGGATAAAATCGAAATTTGCTCTTGTAAATAGGTGTCATCTGCATACTTTTCCATTATTTGATCAAAAATCTGACTTCTGACGATATAATCTGAATACATGTGCAGTTTCATTTCGTAGTCTTCGAGAATCTTTTCTGTTCGTTTGATATTGTCATAAACAGCCTGACGACTAACTTGAAATTCTTCAGCAATCTCAGCTAGACTATAATCATCCGCATAGTAAAGCTCGATATAATTCATTTGTTTATCTGTTAAAAGCGCTGCATAAAACTCAAAAAGAGCATTCATTCGATTGGTTTTTTCAATTTCCATAAGAAATATTATATCAAAAAATACAGATAAACTCTACTAGCGAAGAGTTTTACTCACTAAAAAACACTCTTAAATTAGCAAGGGTGTTTACGTATATAAAATTATGTAAAACAAATCAATTATTTTCCAAATAAAATTCAAACCGTTCTCCCACATATTGACTTTTAACATATTCAAAAGCGGTACCGTTATCAAAATAAGAAATCTGTGTCAAACCAAGAATGGCATGTCCTCTAGGGATTTCTAGATAATGTGCAATCTTTTCTTTGGCAAGACGAGCATAAATGGTCTGTTGAGATTTTCCGATTTTATAGCCGTGCTCTTGCAAGGTTTGGAAAAAATGCTTCGTAATTTCTTCTTTATTAAAGTTTTTGATGAATTTCTCTGGAATGGAAGCGACTTCATAAACTACGGGAATATTATCTGCATACCGTACCCGCTCCATTCGGACAACATTTTCCGTCTTTTCAATTCCTAATTTTTCGACCTCTTCTTTATTTGGCAGTGTTCGACGGTAAGAAATCAGTTGGCTTGAAGGTGTCTTGCCTTGGGATTTGATGATTTCTGTAAAGCTGGTTGTGCCACGCATCTTTTCTTGAACTCGCGTACTGGCTACAAATGTACCACTTCCCATACGACGTTCCAGCACTCCTTCTTCTACTAAAAGAGTGATTGCCTGACGAAGTGTCATGCGACTAACCTCAAATTGTTCAGCTAAATCGCGCTCGCTTGGCAGACGTTGCCCGATTTTCCAAATTTCCTCGTCAATTTCTTTTTTTATTTGATCGTGAATTTTAATATAGGCTGGAAGCATAGTAACCCCTTTCAAGAATGGTTTCCTCTCTTCATTGTATTATCAATTGAAATAAAAGTCAATCGCTACTTAATGTTATTGGAAAAAGTCTCTATTTTGTGTTAGAATAAACAAAGAAGTTTCATTTGAGAAAGGAAAGAAATGGCAACTACAACTGAATTGCAAGATATTGAAAGAATCATTGTATTGGATTATGGCAGCCAATATAATCAGCTCATCTCACGCCGTATTCGGGAGATTGGTGTTTTTTCTGAGCTAAAAAGCAATAAAATCACAGCCGCTGAAGTTCGCGAGATAAATCCGATCGGAATTATCCTGTCTGGTGGACCAAATTCTGTCTATGAAGAAGGCTCATTTGATCTTGACCCTGAAATTTTAGAATTGGGTATTCCAATTCTAGGGATTTGTTATGGAATGCAGCTTTTGACTCACAAATTAGGTGGGAAAGTTGTACCTGCTGGAAATGCCGGAAACCGTGAGTATGGGCAATCAGAGCTTATTCATACTGATTCACAGCTTTTTGCAAGCACTCCTGAAAAACAAATCGTTCTTATGAGTCACGGAGATGCTGTTACCGAAATTCCTCAAGGATTCGTACGAACTGGAACTTCTGCTGACTGTCCATTTGCAGCTATTGAAAATCCAGCTAAGAAAATCTATGGTATCCAATTCCACCCTGAAGTACGTCATTCTGTTTATGGGTATGACATTCTACGCAATTTTGCTTTGAATATTTGTGGCGCCAAAGGCGACTGGTCAATGGATAACTTTATTGAAATGCAAATCAAGCGAATTCGAGAAACGGTTGGCGATAAACGTGTTCTTCTTGGGCTCTCAGGCGGCGTTGATTCATCAGTTGTTGGCGTTCTCCTTCAAAAAGCTATCGGAGACCAGCTTATCTGTATCTTTGTAGATCATGGATTGCTCCGTAAGGGCGAAGCAGATCAAGTCATGGATTCTCTTGGCGGGAAATTCGGTCTTAATATCATCAAAGCAGACGCTGCTAAACGTTTCCTTGATAAATTAGCTGGTGTTTCTGATCCAGAGCAAAAGCGTAAAATCATCGGCAATGAATTTGTGTATGTCTTTGATGATGAAGCAAGTAAGCTAAAAGATGTAAAATTCCTCGCACAAGGAACACTTTATACTGATGTGATTGAGTCTGGTACAGATACTGCTCAAACAATCAAATCGCACCACAACGTTGGTGGACTTCCCGAAGACATGCAGTTCAAACTGATTGAACCACTCAATACACTTTATAAAGACGAAGTTCGTGCACTTGGTACAGAACTTGGTATGCCGGATGAAATCGTTTGGCGTCAGCCATTCCCAGGTCCAGGGCTTGCTATTCGCATTATGGGTGAAATTACAGAAGAAAAACTCACAACTGTACGTGAATCCGATGCCATTCTCCGTGAAGAAATCGTGAAAGCTGGACTCGATCGTGATATCTGGCAATACTTCACTGTAAATACTGGTGTTCGTTCAGTAGGTGTTATGGGTGATGGTCGAACTTATGATTATACCATTGCTATTCGTGCTATTACTTCTATTGATGGAATGACAGCAGATTTTGCTAAAGTCCCTTGGGAAGTACTACAAAAAATCTCTGTTCGTATCGTCAATGAAGTAGACCATGTCAACCGCATTGTCTACGATATCACTAGCAAACCACCAGCAACGGTCGAGTGGGAATAATATATAAGAGTAACTTTGGCTAAGAATCCTGGATTTAACAGCTTTTTGAGTATTATAAATAGTGTTAAATTGAGATAAATCCTTTTGGATTGTCTCCAAAGTGTCTCCAAAGAAGCTCTGAAAACGAGCTTCTTTTTATGTTTAAGGAGAAAAAGAATGAATTTTAATTTAGATAACCAACAAAAATCATTATCTGGTTCTGCTTCTAATCATACACTAGCTGAACTACTACAGCAAATTAAGGAAGTCCCTAAAATAAACGTAACTGTTACTAAAGGTTATTCAGTGGGTTATACAGATTGTGAAAAACAGTTTAAAATGGACTATTCTATCACTTTTCACGACCTTAATGATGAGAAATGGTTAATTAAACCAACTAGCTCTATTCGTTCTGATAGAATTTACGGAAATGAATTTTTTGCACAGAATATAAAACTAGTTGATAACACAGTAAAAAAAATTTATATTGTTGTACCTGATTCAATATCTGAAAAGGAAATGAAAAATAAGAATGATTATTCGAGCAAAATACATAGTGGTAGTTACGTTTCTTTTTTAGATGATATCTTAACATTTTCTGAATTAAGGGATTTAATCTTATCACATGCTTCCAAAAATCTTAGCCAAGGAATTAGTTCTAATATTCTAGGAAATAACGCTGAAGATATGATAGTCAACCTATTAACAAATGAGAATAATATGTTACTTTGGAATGACTATGCTAAAAACAATAAAACCATTAAATCAGCAACTTATCAACAATTTTTAGAAATTTTGTTAGCTTCTGGTTTAACCAAAAGAAATAATCCTAATATTTTAGAAATAACTGCAACTAAAAATATTCCAAAATTAAGTAATAAAGGCTTGCCTAAAACTGACGTAGCTTTTACAGTAATTACCGATACTGAGGAAATAACAAAAACAATCAGTGTAAAAAATACCAACTCTCAAACAGTTACCATTCACGAAGGTGATGTTAGTGATGTTATCATTGCCTTAAGACTCAGAAAAGAATCTGAATTAAGTAAGGCATTGCAGCAATTTCAATTATATGGGAGTCTACAAAAACTTTCTGAGGAAAGTACATCTGACTATGATACCCTTTCAAGACAACTTTCTTCATATAATGAAGCGCTAACAAATTTATTTATTTTCGGACTCAATAGCCCGTTACTCACAGATCCAATCCAAGTAGCAGATATGATTTTATATACAAAGAACTTCGAAGTAATCAGTCGAGAAAATTTTGTATATTCATATATAAAAAAATATGCTAAAAAAGGACAATTAGGAACTCCTTTTAAATGGACATACCCAAGTAAAAAACGTGGACAAAAAATTCAAATTAAAGGATTTACAAATAATAAAAAATAGTAGTATAATGAACTACTATTTTTTATTACAGATATTCTTTCATTGAACTAGCTACTGCCTTAATCATTGGAACTGCGACAGAGTTACCAAATTGTCGATACATCTGAGTTCTTGAAACAGGAACTTTAAAATCATCTGGAAAGCCCATCAAGCGTTTACATTCCAATTCGCTGTATAGACGTAGCCCGGTCTCTCCTCCTCTAACAAACGTTCCTGTAAGCCTCTGAATTTTATGGTAACTTGCAACAAGTGTATTTACTTGGATATCACTATTAGAATCAATAATTTGAGGTCTTCCATCCTCTTTTTTAAACAAATATGACTCTTGTAAATGTCTAGAAATTGTATATCCATCCGGATTTTGTTCTAAAAATGGTCCAACTCCTACTTTGTTGTTATCTCCTTTAGGTAGAGAAAACAAACCAACATTTAAATCAGGATGAAAGCCAACAATAACAATTCGCTCTCTTCTTTGTGGAAGTCCGAAATTTTGTGCATCTAATATATCATAAAATACATTATAGCCTAACTCTTCTTCTAAACTTTTCAAAATTACTTTAAATGTATTTCCCCTATCATGAGTAACCAAGCCTTTAACATTCTCAAGTAAGAAAGCCTTTGGCTTTTTTTCCTTTAATATTCTCAATACATCAAAAAATAATGTTCCTTGTGTTTCATGAGTAAAACCTTCTCGTTTTCCGATATGACTAAATGGCTGACAAGGGAATCCCGCTAAAAGTATATCATGTTCTGGGATATCTTTTTCATCAATTTGCGTAATATCCCCAAAGGGTTTTTCACCATAATTTGCTTCATAAGTTTTTGCTGCATATTTGTCCCACTCCGAACTAAATACACACTCTGTATTATCATCTTCAAATCCTTTACGGATTCCGCCAATACCTGCAAATAAATCTATAAATTTTAATTTTTTAGAATTATTTTTGTTCATCTGACTATTTCTACTTTCTTTAGCGCTTAATATTCCTCTATCTATTAATTCGGAACATCTCTGGCTAAAATTTTTACAATTATCTAATTTTATAGCTTCAATTTGATTTATTTGTCCTTGAGTTAAATAAATGTTTTTCATTATTTTTTTATTAGCTTTTGGCTTTCTTCCAGCACCTTCTCTAATACCACCTTGCATTCAAGTCACCTCATTTGTTATTACGGTACTATTATACCACATTTTTGAAAAAGGGATATTTTTTTTCAAAAAAATATCCGTAAATCAAAAGATTAAAATACTAGCTCATTTAGATTTTTTCATGTACTAAGAACATATCTCTTTCCAACTCTGCTTGGGAAGTAACAATGCTATCTATATACTCTTCTCCCTTACTAAAGCTTTCTAAAATACTTTTATGTTGAGATATATCTCTCTGACTTTCTTCAATATATCCCATCAAACTTAACCAGCTTAGACTTGTATCATACAAGATACTACGTATAAGTTGATAAGCATTCTCTCCTCGCTTGTCTCTTTCTGCTTCTTCTTTTAAAAGCTTCAATAGCACTTCTTCGTAGAATGCTTTTATTTCTTTATCAATTTTTACAGTATACTTATTTTCAAAATAATCTGCATGTAATTGATAAAAATTTTCTCGTAAAAGTATATAGAGTCTTAATTTTGCTCTCCACATATTTTCAAACAATAAATCCATATCTAGATATTCGTGACCAGAATCAATTAACGAATCTAACCCCCCATCTTTAAATCTCTCACTTTCTTCATCTATGTAAGCAGCTGAGCGAGCAAATGGAAGAAAATTTTTATATAAACTATGAACTAACTCTTCACTCCCACTCGTTACTAGATACTCTAAACCAAAATAGAATAATTGTTCTAATATAGAATATCGTTCCTCCTCTTCTCCCCAGATTACTGATAAATTACTGCTAAAATCTAGTCCTTTTTTAATTTCATCAGTTATATATGGTGTCAGAAGATAATCATTCTTTTTAGGATAACGCCTGTTATTACATATATGAGAAAATAGTGACTCACGCTCTGGTGCCACTATCTCATATCTCTTTTTGTTGAGTTCCTTCTTTCTTTTAGAGATTCTTTCGCTAATTCTTTCGTAAAGTATTTCAGTTACATCTGTGATGACCTTATCTGACGTTGTTTCTAGTTCTACAGGTTTATCAATTTTATACATTACTTACCTCCTTGCAAACTATTATAAATAGTGGTTGATAAATAGTCAAATTTAATTAAAATACAATATTTTACCGATACTTGTTTTGGTGTATACTGAAAACATAAAGAAGTCGACATCTTTATATAACTCATCTCTCGCTAGCAGAGAACTAGCTGGCTAGAAAGGCGTCAGGTCTATCAATCATGAATGATAATCTAAAAGAAAACCTGAATCAACTACGTTCGCTACGTATGCGAAAATTTGGAAATGTCGCTTATCAAAAGTTAACTAGTGACTATCATTTTGAAAATGTACCAAGTGAGCTTAGAGAGCTCTGGTACAGCCCTTATTCTCTCTCATTTGTCACTTTATCAAACATTAATAATTCTCAAATTGACTATGTGTCTACCAATGAATTAGTTTGTCTGATTGATAATGAATGTAACTTAATCGTCAGTCTCTGTGAAGTATTCGCAGACCTTGAAAAACAGAAAGCAGGTATCTAAATGGTGCAAATTACAAGTAAACAATTCGTACGCCCGATCTCAGAAGTTATTAAGCAGTCAACTCAACTGAAAGCTCTGGTAAGCGAGAAAACAGGCAAAGAGTACACCGCTGAAGTAGCCCCTCAAATTACAGCACATTTAATCTCCCTAGAAGAAAGAAATGGAAAGTATGCTTATCATATTACCGACGTGAAAAATGATTTACAGTATACAATCAAAGCTCCTAACAAAATTGAAGCTCGCTTTGGTTCTCCACTTCTATTTACAAATGTAAAAGGGGGCGTACTAAATAGCGGTGGCGTCTGGTTCTCGTCCGATTCCGTAGCAATTTTAAAACAAAATGCGTAAGTATCGTAGAATCAAACGTCATACAGACAGCAAACTTCAAAGCTATCAAATTTCTCTGGTAGCTTTGTTGCTATCTGTCGTGTGCTTACTGTTTTGTCTATTGCTGATGACTAGTAACTCCCTCGTTTCTGAACTTTTCAAGACTCCCACTATAGTATTCGCAATAGCTAGTATTGTATTAACAGCTGCTTCCTACTTCACTTTTAAACTACGTGAACAAGTTTCAACTATAACTATGGAAGAAATGTCTACTAAAGCTAAGAGATTAAGTTCAAAACTAAAACTCTTATTCAATGATAAGATGATTACTGACGTCTTCAAACTCTCAAATAAAACAAGATTTGGCGACGAAATGCCAGAAATCTATATTTATGTTTCTGATAAGCTAGACGAAGGTTATATAGCCATTGAAAACATTGCTAACTACGAACGAGCAGATAGAGAGAAGTTCGAACAACGAGTCAGCGGAATTTTAGCAGGTAAATACCAACGTTTTGCCGTCATCAGTTCTGAATTAACTCCTAGTGATAGCTATATCATTTTTCACTTTGAAGATACGCTTACTTCTCAACGTTTTATAATTGAGAATAATCAATCACTAGAAGCCTTTACTAGTCAAAATCCCCACGTTATCAAGCTAGCAAAAAACCTTGAGTGGCGTTCTGATATAGCGCCTCATATGAGCATTATAGCTCGTACACGTGCAGGAAAATCTGTTTTAGCAGGCCGATACCTAGCTAAAGTAATGTTAAGTCAAGGCTGGATAGTTGAGTACAATTCTGCTAAATACGATCGGTATGTTAAAGAATTTTCAGGCCAATCTGATCCTATTAAAATTATAGAACGTGCGGAGCACTGGTGTTCTGTAATGGACGAAAGACTGAAAGAGATTAACGAAGCAGACAAAGAAAAGTATTTAGAAATGCCTGATATGCCTAACATAGCACTATTCTTCGACGAGTTGGGCAATCTAAACGCCGCTCTTGATTCAATTGATAAAGTCGATAAAAAAGCCAAAGTGATGGCAAGATGGACAAATGCTATCAATCGTCTGTCAGCTACAGGAGGCTCTGCTGGTATCCATATCATTGCCATCAGTCAGTTTGCCACCAAAGAGGCTTTTCTACCATCGTTAGCTCGTGTAAATTGCTCTGACGCAGTCGTAATGCTTGGAGGTGCTGCTGATTCAGCGGACGAACGCAAATACTTAATGAGTGGCTTTGCCGACCTCCCCAAGCGCTCCTATATCCAAGGCCAAGGAGTAGCCCGACTCCTTGGTTCAGGAAGCAAGTGGCAGAAACCCCATTTTTACGAAACACCATTGTTTAAAGGATAACTCTAAAATTTTTAGTCAATAGATTTATCTATTGATTAAAAATTTTGCTTGCGAAGTCCACCGAGCAACGAGGGTAGTCGGTTTAAAAAACCGAAATTTTAACTTTAACTATTCCCCTATGCCTGCACGGCACTGGGCTTGTCGAGTGCCGTGCCTACCAAAACGCTAGTAAAATCGGCGTTTCCGCAATCCTAGTACAGCTGAAACGCTTGATTTTATAGGGGAATAATTAAATCAATAATTATGAAAAAAGAGGTTTAAACATGACTAGAACTCAAGCAAATTTAACAGCAATTATGCTTGTACAGCAACTAGACCCCGATTTTTGGCTAGGTTGGGTAGATAAAACTCCAATTGAATTATCCCAAAATGGAGACTGTAGACCACTATTACAAGAAGTTGTCAACCGTCTGAACAAAGAAGATATTCCAGTAGCTGAATCATATGGAATTATTCATGATAAAGACGAAATTAGCGTATGGAATCAAGAGCAAATGAAAAACGTTACTGAACTCAAAGCTAAGCATGTACACTTCCTTCTAAAATTCGAAAAAGGTGCTTCTATTCAAAAAATTGCCCTAGCAATTGGAGTTGAACCCCAGTATTTAGAAAAGTTAAAGTCTGGTCGCTATGGTTTTGAAAATTGCCTAGCATATCTTGTGCATGCTAAAGATGAAAGTAAATATCAGTATTCCCCCGATGAAGTCGTTACACTCCTTGGTGAAGATTACTCTAGCATTTACAATCGACGCATGCAAATCTGGATTAAAGGACGTGCTACTAAAGAAGCTAAAGAAACTAGTCTTAGTGTTGATTATCTCCTTTCCGAAGTTCTAAAAGGTAATATTACAAAATCAAATATCCTTTTGACTGATGACTACTACAAAGTTTATTCTCTACATAAGCGTAAATTCGTAGAAGCATTTGACACCATCGCAGAACGCAAAGGCTATAAAGCAATCTCAGACATAGAGGCAGGAAATTTTAAAAAAACCGTCATTTTTATCTATGCAAAAAGTGGACAAGGGAAAACCAGATTAGCTAAATACCTAATTCAATTATTCCAAGCCGAGTCAAGAAAAAATGGGGAAAATTGGGAATCATGTCTAACTGCTTCTACTAATGCTTTTGATGAATACAATAGCCAAGAAATCTTGTTTTTAGATGATATCCGAGGTGATAGCTTAACACTTTCAGACTGGCTAAAACTTCTTGATCCCTACACAATCAGCCCCATTTCTGCCCGTTATCACAACAAGGTAGGGAGCGCTAAAGTAATCATAATCACAAGTACACGAACGCCTTTAGAATTTTTTAAACTATCTAAAGGAAGCGCAGGAGAAGATAGTGGACAATTTATAAGACGTATAGACTATCTGCTTGAATTGACAGACGATGGCTACCTATTGTCTATTCCCCTATCAAAAGCTCTAATCAAGATTAGAGATAACCCCAAAAGCAAATACGTTTTTGAGTCCCTGCCTAACTTCTCCTTCGGTAAACAACGAAAATACAAAAGAGGTGAAGCAATTTACAGACTCATAAAAACCGTAAAGCGTAACATGAAATGGGGGCAAAAAAAGACCATCTCTGACACCGACCAAAGTTCCAGAGATAGCCACAACTCACAACAAAAATAGTTAACAACCATTTTCGTTGTTGCTATTATCTCAAAAATCGAAAGAAAGTACAAGAGGTAAGCAAGATGAATACACAACAAGTAAAAACGGTAAATGCCGAATTCTTAACTACGCTGGGGTTTCCTAAGGCTACTGCTCAACAAATCATTAGACAAAGTAAGCGAAATATGGTACAACAGGGATACACCATTTATAATAATCGACGTCTAGGAACCGTTCCTATTACAGCTGTTGAGGCAATTCTTGGTTTTAAGTTACTTGACTAGAAAGCAGGTAACTATGGCAAGAACCAATTTTCAAGATGTCTATGTCGATGAGAAAGGACAATTTTATTATGAAGTCAGTTTAGGTACTGACAAAGTAACAGGAAAACGAATCAAGCGAAAAGCACGAAAAAATGAGAATGGAAAGAAATTTTCATCTGCTAAAGAAGCTTACACAGAAGCCATCAGAATCAAGAATGACTACTTGCAGTCAAATGGTTATTCAAATTATGATTTAACCTATGAGCAGTTCATGAATGCAAGTTATCTTCCCTACTATGAATCTGAAGTTAGTCAGCATACTTATTCTACCCGTCAGCCTTCTTTGAAATTAATAATCAAGCGCTTTGGAAAGAAAAAGCTAAAGGATATTTCTGTTCGAGATGTTCAAAACTTCAGGACTTGGCTTCTCTCAAAAAACGGCGGAAATTATTCTCAGGCTTATGCTGCTCTCACCTTTGGAACCTTTCGAAAGACCTTGGATTTCGCCGTTGATATGCAATATCTTGATAGTAATATCTCTATGAAGGTGAAGGCTATCCCAAAAGGTAAAAGTGTTGTTGAGTACTGGACAAAGAAAGAATTCGAAGAGGTCATTAGTAATATTTTTATTGAAGACTTCTATGAGCATTTATGCTTTGTACTTCTCTGGCTTTACTTTTGTACCGGTATTCGTGTAAACGAGGGAACCGCTCTCTGGTGGAATAATGTAGACTTTGAGAAAAAAGAGCTAAGAATCAATCATATGCTAATCATGAAGAACAAAAAGAATTGGACACGTCAGAATGACACAAAAACTGACTCTGGACTGCGGACAATCTCATTAGACGATGATACTATTGCAGTTCTCAAAGATTGGAAAGAGCGTCAATCAAAATTAGGGAAATTCCAATTCATCCTTAGTTATGATGGTAATCCTATGCTGAAATCAACCATTTCACGAATTATTAAGCGTTATTCAAAATTAGCAAATGTTCCTGAAATTCAAGCAAAAGGACTACGACATTCTCACGCTTCATACCTTATCAATGAACTCAATGCCTCTGTATTGATTGTGTCAAAGCGCTTAGGTCACTCTAGCCCAGAAATCACTTTGAAGCACTACGCTCACCTCTGGAGTGGTGTAGATAAAGAGATAGCTGAGAGTATGTCAGGACTAATCAATATTAGCCACCCAGAGCAAACTTCTGTGAACTTCAATGGCAACCAAGCATTATCGAAAGTGTCGCCAAAATCGTCTCCAAAAACTTAATTATTAGCTGAAAGCACTGTTATATCAACGTTTCTAAGTACCTAGTTAGTCGTTGAGTGGGAATGATTTATAAACATGATTTGAAGTGAAATGGTTGATTTAACAGCATTTTCAGTTGTTATAAAAGGTTAAAAATCAATCAAAATTGATTGGTTCCCCACCAAAAATCCCACCAGAAATATTCTGATGGGATTTTTTTATGATAAATTGCAAGAATAAGTGCAACATTTACTCTAACTCATCCACTAGAGCTTC
>ERZ773063.408-NODE-408-length-28608-cov-3.884390_pt1 | contig 28608 bp, 26 predicted proteins | sample MGYA00580625_ERZ773063 | MGnify/ENA primary metagenome ERZ773063 (study PRJEB29015, sample SAMEA2738022) | human oral metagenome | biome: human oral; feature: human-associated habitat; material: dental | place: China | collected 2042 ... | reverse complement strand
TCATACCCGCAACCCTTTCTCAAAGCTTCGACAAATTCACACAGACTGCGGAACTTAGCTTTATACCAAAAAACGGTGGACTGACGCTTTGGACAAGTCCTCGTCTGTTGAAATTGTTACACATAATGTTGGAAAGTTTCTACGCTCTGCTTCCTATAGTTATTTTATTTTTAACAGCTCAAAAATTCTTTTTTAAGATTTCAAAAACCGAGCTTAGAAAAATACTATTCGGTATTTTATTTACCTTTATAGGACTTAGTTTATTTTTACTTGGAGTTAATGCGGGATTTATGAATGCCGGCAGTATCATAGGCTATAAAATCGCTTCTATGGATAATAAGTTTTTTGTTGTAGCCATAGGTTTTATACTCGGACTTTGCACCATACTTGCCGAGCCTGCAGTATATGCACTTACTCATCAAATAGAAGAGGTTACCAGCGGCTATGTAAAAAGAAAAAGTGTGCTTTTTACAATGTCAATAGGCGTGGGAATTGCAATCGCTTTATCAGTTGTTCGCATACTTATACCTAAATTACAACTTTGGCAGTACCTCCTTCCGGGTTATGCAATAGCATTGATACTTACTTATATAGTACCCAAGCTTTTTGTAGGTATAGCCTTTGACTCCGGCGGAGTGGCTTCCGGACCTATGACCGCCACATTTATTCTTGCCTATACGCAGGGTGTTGCAGAAGCTATAGAAGGAGCAGATGTACTTGTAGACGGTTTTGGAGTTATCGCTATGGTGGCTATGACCCCACTTATCGCTTTGCAAATACTCGGTCTTATATTTAAGATCAAATCAAAGAAAGGAGGGATTAATATTGGAAACAAATCATAATATTGAGCTGGAGCTGATATCAATTATAGTAAATTTCGGCTTGGGCAGCAAACTTTTACATAAAGCTAAAAAACATGGTGCTTCGGGTGGAACCATAGCACTTGCAAAAGGAACCTCCAACAAGGGAATTTGGGACTTTTTAGGACTTTCGGATATAAGAAAAGAAATTGTATATATTGTATCTGATAAAGATACTGCAACAAATATAATTAAGGCTCTTGACAAGGAGTATAGTTTTGATAAACCGAATCACGGCATAGTCTACACTACAAACGTTTGCTCTACAAACGGATGCAGTCAATATAATAACTGTGCTTGTAAATCAGAAGTAAAAAAGGAGTCAGTCATGTACCATTTAATAACCTGTATAGTAGATAAGGGAAGGGCGGAAGAAGTAATCGAAGCAGCTTCAAAAGGCGGCTCAAAGGGCGGAACTATAATGAATGCCAGAGGTTCGGGCATACATGAAACCGGCAAGGTCTTTTCAATGGACATAGAACCTGAAAAAGAGGTGGTAATTATAGTCTCTGAAGCACATTTGACCGAGTCTATAACTTCCAATATAGTTAATGAACTTGATATCGAGTTGCCGGGAAACGGTATTATATATGTTCAGGATATCAACTCCTGTTATGGAGTTCATAAATAAGGTTTACTTTCACAGCTCTTCAGTATTTGATTAATTTCAGACAATGGATTGCAAATCTCACAGACCAAGCTTGCTTTGGCTTGGTGTTTTGCAAGCCGGCAAAGCTTAGCGCAGTGTATCCGTTGACATTTAATTAATATCAAGGATATACTACCCCGGAGTCTGTGAGAACTTTACACAATTTATTACTTTTAAAACCGATAAATATATTTTTCTACCTTCCGTAAAGCATACCCTTTCTAAGCGGCTCAGGATCTTTACCAAGTTGCCTTACAAGTTCATATGCAAAGTCCAGTGCCAAAGCCGGACCGCAGGCTGTGGTTAATTTTCCGTCCGTAACTACCGCATTTTTTATATAATTTCCGTCTTTTATTTCATTTTCAAAACCGTCATAACAGGTATAGTCTTTACCTTTAAGTACACCTGCTTGATCAAGTACGATAGGAGCTGCACAAATTGCCGCTATATACTTATCCTCCGACTGCATTTTTTTAAGCATACTTATTACTGTTTCATTACTCTTAAGATTAGTTGAACCCGGCATGCCTCCCGGAAGTATAAGCATATCGTAATCGGATGCATCTGCATCTAAGACCTCATCTGCAATCACCACAACACCGTGTGAACCTGTAACCTGCTTATCAAAGCCCAATACGGTACAGGAAATATCTGCACGCCTGAGTACATCCACAACTGTCAAAGCTTCTATCTCTTCAAAACCGTTTGCCAATATTATAGCTGCTTTTTTCATATTCTTCTCCTTATCCTAATTTATCTCCGTTCCTTACTTCCTTATCCGGTCTTATAAGTACAACTCCGCCCTCACTGTAAGTACCCAAAACCAGAACTTCCGAGTAAAAGTCGGCAATCTGTTTTGGTGGAAAATTAACTACGGCAAGAATCTGTTTATTAACCAGATCCTCAGGCTTATAATGCTCGGTAATTTGTGCAGAGGACTTCTTTATACCTATTTCTTCACCAAAATCAAGTTCAAGTATATAAGCCGCCTTCCTTGCCTTTTCAAATACTTTAGCTGATATAACCGTGCCTACCCTGATATCTATTTTTTCAAAATCACTAAAAACTGCCATCATACCTTCCTTTTCTATCCGGCTTAAATCTGTCGATTTTACCGACTTTAAAACATTATATTTACCTATCCTATTTTTATATATCTTAAATACTAAAAACCTGTAAATACCATATTTTCAGTATCTTAAATACTAAAAGCCCCTTAAGTTAAAAGCCGGGAAAATATTCATCGTTTTTTACTGTACTTATTTTGCGAACGATGCACCTGATATCAACTATACTATACACCAAGGTTTATAATCAACTTACACATCCAATAAATAGGGTATTGTGTAAATTTAAGTTCCGATACACATCCTAGCCCCTATTTTTATACTTAGCTCTAATTCTCAGTGCAGCATATCCTATAGCTGCTACAAAACCTATAACTATTGCATAAATTAGAACATTATTTTTTCCTCCCTCAGTTTGACCGTTCTCCTCTTTAGGCTCTACGCCTAGCCCTGCTTCTTCACCCGATTGTGCCGCCTTTGCTTCACTTATTTGAGTTTCGCTTGTTTGAGTTTCGCTTACTTTTACTGCTTCGCTGTTATTAAGCTCTTCCTCACTTTTTTCAAAACTTCCGTCATTAATATATTGCTGCATCCTTTTTGCCATATCATAATCTTCACCGATTTCCAAAGTTCTTAAATCCTCGCCTGAAATATGCAATATCCAAGCATCACCCATAGAAACGGCTGTATCATCTCCTATAAGATAGCTTTTACCTATTTCAAATCCGCCGTCAAACACATACTTATAGTACCTTATTTCTTTGTCCTTAGTAAAATCTCCCTTTATCTTTACCTTTTGGGTAAATACAACACTTTCATCATCATAAACTTTTTTAAGTTCTCCTATATATACCTGTGCTGTAGGGCTATTAAGAAGAGACTCGGGTAGATCTCCGGCAAAAGAAACAAAAGAAAACAAAAGAATAAATGCTATTAGAAAACTTATTGATACTCTACGCATAAACACTGCCTCCTTACAATGATACATTACACCGGTTCTTATTAAACTTTTATAGCAGATATAGAGCTTTTTATAAAATTATCAAAAAGTCTATTACAAACTTAGAGTTACAACGCAAAAATAACATTTATCGCTTGAATTTACAAGTAGTTTTAAGCTTTCTATTTTGTAAAAATACTATTAACACAGATTAAAGGGATTACTCTGTTTTCTTTCTCAGCTTTGCAAAGTTGGTAATTACCATAATTACTGCCAGACTTGTAGTTATTATATCAGATGCCGGTCCTGCATACAGTATACCGTCCAATCCCCAAAACATCGGAAATATAATAAGGAAGGGGATAAGTACAAGTCCCTGCCTTGCTGTTGATAAAACAATGCCGGAAAAAACATTTCCGGTGGCTGTAAAATAATTTACCGCAAGCGGCTGTATAGCAAATCCGAAGATAAAAAACAAAAAGATTCTAAGATATTTTCTTGCAAATTCTATATATAAATTATCCCCTGAACCGAATATCAAGATTATATTATCAGGATAGAATTGAAAGGCTATAAAAAAGAAAATACTTATACTAAGTGATACTATAACCGCTTTTATAAAAGTTTCTCTTACCCTTTTATAATTTTTAGCTCCCATGTTAAAGCCCAGTATAGGCTGACAGCCTTGAGCAAGACCTACGGAAATAGCTATAAGTATGCTGCTGATTTTTGATACTACTCCGGACACTGCCAAGGGTATATCCGCACCGTAGATACTGTCCTTGCCGTAGTATTTAAGTACATTGTTAAGTACTATGTTAAGAAGCATGATCATAGCCAAATTAATAAAATTAGCCACACCGAGACTTAGAATTCCGATCACTTGCTTTAACTTAAAATTAAGCATGGAAAGTGTGATCTTAAATGCCTTAAATCTAAAGAAATATACGAAACTGAGTACAAATGACACAGCCTGACCTATAACGGTTGCTATTGCGGCACCTTCTATACCCATATTAAAAACAAACATTAACAGATAATCTAAAAATACATTAAGTAAGGCTCCGATTATATTGCACAGCATAGAATAAGTAGGACTTCCGTCAGACCTTATAATATTACTTACAGCAGTCGTAAAAAGCAGAAAAAACAAGCCCCAAGCCGTAATATTAAGATAACTCGAGGCAAAGGGCATTACAGCTTCGGTTGCACCGCAGATAATAAGTATTTGTTTAGAAAATATCAATGTAAATGCAACTATTAAAACTCCCAGTATTCCCGATAAAAGCAACCCTGTGCCTATATAAGACTTAGCCTCTTCTTCTTTTTTAGCTCCCATTCCAAGATTAAAATTGGCAGCCGTACCTATACCGGCAAGCTGTGCCAAAGCACCGGTTAAGGTAACTACCGGAAATGCAACATTGGTAGCTGCATTTCCGAGCATTCCTACTACATTTCCTATAAATATCTGATCTGTAATATTATATGCCGAGGTTACCAAAAGACTTAAAATAGAGGGCAGTGCAAACTTTAAGATAAGCCCTGATATCGGAGCGTAGCCTAAAGGATTTTCATTATTTTTCATTAAATCCCCCCTTTTATCGTTTATTCAGGATATATCAAATTCTCTTCACCTATGTTAAATAAAACCTCTAAATACTTATCTGCAAGATATTTAGCCATACCTAAATTCATATCAAGATAATTACCGCAATCTTTGGGGCTTTGACCGGGTATTTCACCCTCATAATCTTTTATAAACTTATAAAGTTCTATCATAAGTTCTACTATGTCTTTGGACTCATAATCTCCTTTCAGTAAAAGATAAAATCCGGTACGACAACCCATAGGTCCGAAGTATATTGTCTTTTGCCCAAATTCTTTATGATTTCTAAGATAGGTGGCTCCCAAATGCTCTATTGCGTGGATCTCAGCCGTATTCATGACCGGCTCGAAATTAGGTCTGGTCATTCTTAAGTCAAAGGTGGTAATCACATCACTTGTAAGGGTATCCTTCCTTGATACATATATACCCGGCAGCAGATTCAAATGATCCACTGTAAAACTTGCTATTTTTTCCACATTTACACCCCCTTATACTTTTCTATATGTGAGTTTATAAGCTCGGTATCTGTAAAATAATCTATTTTCATAGCGTGCTTTACCTCATCTAAGGTCGCTGCAGCTATCTCTCTTGCATTGTCACAGCCCTTTTTAAGTACTTCATATACGGACGCAATATCCTTTTCGTACTCTTTTCTTCTGTTTCTTATAGGCTCAAGTTCTTCCTGTAACACCTTGGTAAGGAACTTCTTTATCTTAACATCACCCAGTCCGCCCCTCTTATAATGCTCTTTAAGCTCATCCAAGTTCTTGTATTCAGGCAGATAATCTTCAAAATGTCTGTCAAGACAGAAGGCGTCAAGATAGGTAAATACCGTATTGCCCTCTATATGACCGGGATCCGATACCTGTATATGTAAAGGATCTGTATACATGGTCTTGACCCTTGCACTTACTTCATCGGCAGCATCCGATAAATAGATGCAATTTCCGAGCGACTTGCTCATCTTAGCCTTACCGTCAGTTCCCGGAAGTCTGAGACAGGCTTTATTTTCAGGTATCAAAGCATCCGGCTCTACCAAAACTTCAGCGTATATTTGATTAAATTTTCTTACTATCTCTCTGGTTTGCTCTATCATAGGAAGCTGATCTTCTCCTACAGGTACTGTGGTAGCCTTAAATGCTGTGATATCGGCAGCCTGACTTATAGGATAGGTGAAAAATCCTACCGGTATACTTGACTCAAAATTCCTCATCTGTATCTCTGTCTTTACCGTAGGATTTCTTTGCAGTCTTGATACGGTTACCAGATTCATATAATAAAAACTAAGCTCTGTAAGCTCAGGTATCATTGATTGTATAAATATAGTAGCCTTTGTAGGATCAATACCGACACTCAAATAATCAAGTGCCACCTCTATAATATTTTGCCTGATTTTTTCAGGATTTTCAAAGTTGTCGGTAAGTGCCTGTGCATCCGCTATCATAATCAAAGTTTTCTTATATTCTCCTGAGTTTTGCAACAGCACTCTTCTTTTAAGAGAACCTACATAATGCCCAAGATGCAGCTTTCCGGTAGGTCTATCCCCTGTTAAAATAATCTTATCCATACTTAAACCTTTCTAACTTGTTATAATTCTAAGCTATTATTATAGCACATTAATCCGCAGACAGCATAGTAAATATAAAAGCTGCCGAAATTCATCTTCGTCTGATTTATAAATAAAAATTAAATATCTTTAGTTTTTTTGATAAAGATGAAAATGATATTAAGTAAATATAACTCCTCTTCTTTGATGAATTTTACTAAAAAACTACCACTCCCTCTTAAGCTCCAAGTTCCAAGGAATATTATACAAACTGTTTTTTTGCTTTCTTAAATTCTCATATATCTGCCATCTTCCCTTTGGAGTATGATTTGACCAATACTCATAACCTTTTAAATATGAATTCATAAAATCATCCCATGAAGTATATGAGGATTGTATTATCTTTGCAATCTCAAGTGAGCGATCAAGTGCCTCCTGCTTGCTGATATAAGCACACACATAGGCTGAGGAAAGCAAGGACATGGCTCTGCTGTAATCCCAAGCGCCTATATCACCTTCATTACCTTTATTTATATACTCACTTCTGTGACCGTATTGCATAAGAAATTTTATACTTTCATTCAGAGAATTTACATCACTTATGTCCCAATATTCCTTTAAAGTATTTCTTTCCGCCTTCCTCCAAGCTCTGTTAGGTATGACTCCTCCGTATATTTTTATATTTTTATCATTAATAAAGGTAAGTACTGCATGGGTTGCATTAAACCATTTGACAACAACACTTTTTTCTTTTTTGTATAAATATGAAAAATGAATTACAGCCCATATACAAATGATTAAAACTCCTAACATAAGCATACTTATAGCACCGGCAGGTGTATTAATAAACTCCATAAAATCCATAAATTATTTCCCCCTAAAAGATAAGTGGAGCCTTTATCAAAATATATTTCTTGACAACGCTCCACTGTAATATATCATAAATACTTAAGTTTATAAAAGTCCAAACTTCCTGTAGCAACTAATTCATCATTTCTTACAATAAGTATTCAAAATAACTTGTCTCTTTTCCTGATTACATGCACCGAACATTTTCCAAGTAATAAACTTAGCCTTCCCACAATGTTATTTCATTATTTTTTCTTGTTTGATTCATGTCTATAATTCTTTGATTGGAGCTGCCTCTAAACTTAAGTCTTATATCCATTAAAGATATTATAAATTTTCCGTCAACAAGCACATCCACTAAATTCAAAAACTCATCACTAACTTCGGTATAAGCTCTTGCACCCTGTTTAAAATCCTCATCATAGGTGTATCCCGTGTAGCACCACACAGTTTTACCGGGATGGATTGTTTTTAACTCTCTCAAAAGCTTTATAAGCTCCACCTGATTTACCTTTTCCATAGGTTCACCGCCAAGTAAAGTGATACCGGCTATATAATCTTCCCTAAGTGAATTTACTATCTCGGCTATAGTTTCCTCGGTAAACTCTCTGCCATAGTTAAAATCCCAGGCTATTTCGTTAAAACAGCCCTCACACCTGTGCGTACAACCGGATACAAAAAGACTGGTTCTGACACCCGGACCGTTTGCCACATCATAGTACTTTATATTTGCATATTTCATAAGTAAAATCCTTTCGGATATCTTATTCTAAAGCCTATCCTTACTTGGGTTCCAAAAGGATTCTACTATAGAATAAAGAACAAAACCGTAGATTCTGAAACCCATTACGCTCCACTGCAGTAAAAAAGAAAGACTAAAACCGTACTCTTAAAGCTCTCTTTACTTACTGCCAAAAACAGTTGGATACAGAAAGTAAATTAAAACCTTAACTTCTAAAAATCACTATACGAAACACCGGTACAAGCTGATTATAAAACAAAGACTGATGCCTTACTTTCTAAAACTCTCTCTGCTTTAGCACTGAGAAAGGGGGGTATTATAAATGCAATACTCTGTCTTTGATTTCCTGTGTCCTTCCCTGATTCCAAAACTGCGTTCCTATATAACCGCAAGTACGTCTGGCTACATTAAGTTTATTTTGATCCTTATTGCCGCAATGAGGACACACCCACAAAAGCTTGGTATCATCTTCATTTATAAGTATCTCTCCATCATATCCGCACACCTGACAATAATCGGACTTGGTATTAAGCTCCGCATACATAATATTATCATATATAAACTTAAGTAAGCTCATAACCGCATCCAAGTTATTTTGTAAATTCGGAACTTCAACATAACTTATAGCACCGCCGGGTGAAAGCTTTTGAAATTCACTTTCAAATTTAAGCTTGGTAAATGCATCTATTTTTTCAGACACATGAACATGGTAGCTGTTGGTAATATAACTCTTATCGGTAATTCCCTCGATAATACCGAATCTTTTTTGCAAACACTTGGCAAATTTATAGGTAGTTGACTCAAGAGGTGTTCCATATAAGGAGTAGTCTATATTTTCCTTGATTTTCCACTCGGTACACTTATCGTTCATATACTGCATAACCCTAAGTGCAAAAGGTTTAGCCTCTTCGTCCGTATGACTTTTCCCCGTCATATATTTTACGCACTCATACAGTCCGGCATAACCGAGGCTTAATGTCGAATACCCACCGTAAAGGAGTTTATCTATAGGCTCACCTTTCTCCAACCTTGACAATGCTCCATATTGCCAAAGTATCGGCGCAACATCCGATAAAGTTCCAAGCAATCTTTCATGTCTTGCCCTAAGAGCTTTATGACAAAGCTCAAGCCTTTTTTCAAATATATCCCAGAACTTCTCCATATCCGAACCGCTGCTTAAAGCCACATCAACCAGGTTAACGGTTACAACACCCTGGTTAAATCTTCCGTAATACTTAGGCTTACCCTCTTCGTCTACATAGGGAGTAAGGAAGCTTCTGCAACCCATACAGGTATAGCAATTCCCCCTGCCAAGTTTATCTATCTTAAGCTCAAGCATTTTCTTTTCTGATATATAATCAGGAACTAGCCTTTTCGCCGTGCATTTTGCAGCCAATTTAGTAAGATAATAGTACCTTGAGTCCGGATGTATATTATCCTCTTCCAGCACATATATCAGTTTAGGGAATGCCGGAGTAATCCAAACTCCGCTTTCATTCTTAACACCCCTGTGTCTTTGTGTTATCATTTCCTCTATGATCATTGCAAGGTCTTCTTTTTCCTGCTTTGACTTAGCCTCATTTAAGTACATAAATACCGTAATAAAGGGTGCCTGTCCGTTAGTGGTCATAAGGGTAACTACCTGATACTGTATAGTCTGTACTCCTTTATTGACTTCACTTCTGAGTCTTTTATCTACGATCAGTTCTTTCTTTTCCTCACTTAAGGCTACACCGTAAAGCTCGGCTTCAAGCTCAGCCCTGATCTTTTGTCTGCTTACATCCACAAAGGGAGCAAGGTGTGCTAAAGATATGCTCTGACCTCCATATTGACTGGATGCCACCTGTGCAATAATCTGTGTGGCTATATTACAAGCCGTAGAAAAACTGTGCGGCTTTTCTATACAGGTTCCGGAAATAACTGTACCGTTTTGCAACATATCTTCCAGATTTACAAGATCACAGTTATGCATATGCTGGGCAAAATAATCCGAATCATGAAAATGTAATATCCCCTCTTTATGTGCCTCAACTATATCCGGTGATAGAAGTATCCTTTCCGTCAAATCTTTAGATACTTCACCTGCCATGTAATCTCTTTGAACCGAGCTTACTGTAGGATTTTTATTGGAATTTTCCTGTTTTACCTCTTCATTATCACACTCTATCAAGGACAATATTTTCTCATCTGTAGTATTGGATTTTCTTTTCAGGTTTTGTATATATCTGTAAGTTATGTATTTTCTGGCAACCTCAAATGCCTTATGTGCCATAATTTCATTCTCAACCATATCCTGTATCTCTTCCACACCTACGGATCTGTTCATGTTAAGACAAGCGGTTTCAACCTTACTTGCAACATCTTCTATCTGCTCCCTGCTAAGTTTTTCATCTTCCTTGACTACCGCATTGGCTTTTTCGACTGCACATATTATCTTGCTGATATCAAAATCCAGTTCTACACCGCTTCTTTTTATAATCCTCATAGCAACCTCTCCACTTTAGCAAATAAATTATATTTAATTAAAATGCACTTTCATAGGTTAGAATAGGATTTCGACAGCCCCAATTACAAGCTGCCAAAATCCCTTCCTAAGTTGAGTGTATTAATTTTTGCAAGTCTAAGTATATACCTTATATTGTGTTCGGTCAAGGCAAAATAACTATATATTGTGTTAGTGCTTAGTTTATGGGGCTTTTTAGGGTATAATATTATGCTATGGAAAATGAGTCTAATATAACTTTACAAGGAAATGCGTGACGGGCTAAGATTTGTATTCTATAAAACCGCCGGTGCAACATTCGCAAAATAAGTATAACAAAAACGATAAATATTTTTTGATGTATGCAATCAAGAAAAAAGACAAGTTATTTAGTATACTTATTTAAGAAATGATGTACTAACCTAAAATTCTTTTACTGATAGCACAGCCGCAAGGAGTTACCGCAAGTCCCCCCTCCGCTGTCTCCTTTAAGCTCGTACTCATCGTATCCCCTACCCTCTTCATAGTAAGTATGGTCTCGTCGACCGGTATCTTACTCTCTATTCCGCTCATAGCCAGCTGTGCCGCCATGAAGGCTGTTGCCACACCTGAGGCATTTCTTTTTACACAGGGTACTTCTACAAGTCCCGCTACCGGATCGCACACAAGTCCAAGTACATTCTTAAAAGTTATAGCCACTGCATTGATGCAGGCCTTAGGTCCTGCCTTAAAAAGCTCACATATAGCTGCTGCTGACATAGCCGAAGCCGATCCGCACTCCGCTTGGCAACCTCCCTCTGCCCCTGAAACATTGGCTATTGTAGCCACCACCATACCTACAGCCGATGCTGTAAACATAGCCTCTACTATTTCTTCATCACTGAATCCATGCTCTTCCTGCATGGTTATCATGGCTGCCGGAAGTATTCCGCAGCTTCCTGCTGTAGGAGTTGCCACTATCTTACCCATAGCGGCATTATACTCATTGACTGCCAAGGCATATGAAAGCCCCTTGGTAAAAATACCTCCGCAAATATTTATACCTTTTTCTCTATATTTGTAAAGTTTTAAGGCATCACCTCCGGTAAGACCGCTTACAGATACCAAACCCTCTTTTAAGCCTTCTTCCTTTGCCCTCTTCATTATATTATATCTTTCAAGCATCTTCGCTTTAATTTCAGCTTCGCTAAGTCCCATACTTTCAGCCTGTTCTTTAATAACAAGCTCAGATATGCTCATATTGTTTTCTATAGCCAAATCGGCAACTGCCGACAACGAATTATATTTTATTTGCATATTTAAACCACATTCCTATACTTTATTTGAAACAAACTTGAATTATAACCTGTCTAATATGTTGACCGCACTTACATAGTCTATAGCGTATATATCTTCTTCTATCTTCCTATCCGGCATAGAGTCCATTCCTATAGTCATAAGCGCTTCTCCGCCCTTGCTTTTTCTTGAAAGGTGGAAGTCGCATATATTTACACCGTATTTATAAAGCTCATCCGTAACCTTTGCTATAACTCCCGGATAGTCGGTATGCACTACTACTATACTCGGATTTTCAAAATTCAGATTGACTTCATAGTTGTTAAGTTTGTATACCAGTATGCTTCCTCCGCCTACTGAGGAGCCCTCCATGCTAAGTTTGTCATCATTCTCACTGACAAGTTCTATTCTTACAGTATTCGGATGCACATTTTCAAGTTTTATCTCACTAAACTCAAACTCCAAGCCCTGCTCTTTGGCAATCTCAAAACTGTACCTTAGATTTTCATTATCCGGCTCCATACCTAAAAGCCCCGCTATAATAGCCTTATCCGTTCCGTGTCCCTTTCCGGTTTTTGCAAAACTTCCATGCATATATATATGGGCTTTTTTTATGTCCTTTCCGAACATAATTTTTGCTACTTTTCCAAGCCTTGCCGCACCTGCTGTATGACTGCTTGAAGGTCCTATCATTACCGGACCTATAATATCAAATACGTTCATCTGACTTTATTTCTCCTTGCTTTTAAGCACTGCTATGCTTCTTGCTTTTAACTTATAACTTAAATTATTTCCTAAAGCCGGCTCTAAACCTTCCTCATAAAATCCGTAATTTTCTTCCAAAGAAGTATCTATGCAAACATACCAAGCTAAATTGTTTTTTAGTCTGGGAAGGTCGAACTCATGCTCTTCCCAGTGCATATTATACATAACATAGAAATCATTATCAAAACCTTCATCTTCTTTTTTGGCATACTTTCCGCAATAAAGTATACCAAGCTGCCTTTTATAAGGCTCTAACTCAAGTTTCCATATCTTAGTTCCATGATATGATACATCAGGCATACCGCAGGCAAGGTAGTCCATATTTCGTACCGCTTCCTTGCCGTAAAATACCGGATGTTTTCTCCTAAAATCTATTATAAAACAAAACCATTTATATATTTGTTCGTTCTTTTTTAAAAGTTTCCAATTAAACCATGAGAGTTCATTATCCTGACAATATGTATTGTTGTTTCCCAGCTTACTTTGCCCTACTTCATCAGAAGATGTAAGCATAGGCACTCCCTTACTTAAAAACAGCAAAATAGAGGCATTCCTAAGTTGCCTATGCCTTAAACTTAATACCTGTTTTTTTCTTGTAGCTCCCTCTATACCGCAATTCCATGAAAAATTATTATCTGTACCGTCTTTATTATTTTCGCCGTTTTGCTCATTATGCTTAATATCATAACTTACAAGATCCCAGAGGCTAAATCCCTTTATATCCGCTATATAGTTGACCTTTACTATATTTTTATCCTGATATGAGATATTTCTTATAAGACTCTCAAGCATAGCCTCATCACCTTTTAGGACTCTTCTCATCTCATTTTGAAAGCTATCATTACATAGCGCAACAAAGTTTTTCTTACTTGATATATCGCCTTCCCAAAACTGTGCAATCAACTTCATATTACTAAGGTAAGGGTCTTTTGCTATATTAGCCGATAAATTTCTGCCCACTATATGAGCACCGTCTATATGGTACTCAATATGCCAATACCTCAGTACGGACAGCATATATTCTTCCGACATATCTGTGGTAAAATAAAACTCAGGTATGATTTCAATATCATGCTCATGCAGCTTTTTTACCATTTTTTTGAATTCAAGGCTTGGATTTCTGTTTTTTCTGGTACAAAAACTTGCCTTAGGTGCAAAATGATATGCCTTTGTATAACCCCAGTAATTGATCTTTCCGGTAGCTTCTATGCCCTGCTTTGCTTTATAGCTGCTTTCAAACATAAGCTCTTCAAACTCCTGAGAGGGTAAAAGCTCTATGGCATTTACTCCGAGTTTTTTTAGAAAATTAAGTTTGTCTTCATCAACTATAGCAGTAAATGTTCCCTTATGTACGGACTTTGAACTTGGGGATTTGGTAAAACCTCTTACGCTCATTTTATAGATTATGGTCTCATTAAAATCCCGTCCTATAGGCTTGTCTGATCCCCAGTCAAAATCGCTTAAAATTATCGGGCTTCTTTTTATATTGTAAAGCTGCTCTGCTTTTTTGTAGCTGTCCCTTCCGCTGTAACTTTTGCCGTAGGGGTCGGGAAAAGCCGCTACCCCATCACTTAAGTTGTATTCCATACAAAAAAGTTCTTCTATCTCATCTGCCTTGTCACAACTTATGCTCATGAACCATACATTCCCTACTCTATATTCCTTGGGAAATTCTATTTTTTCACAAAACTCTTCTTCATTTCTATGATACAAAAGCAAAAAAAGTGATGCTGAAGAAGATACCGCACTTATATGAAATCCGTCTTTATGTGTGACGATCCCCAAAGGATAAATATAAGCCTTCTCTTTGTATATTTTTATTTTCATGACTTTACCTCTGTTTTATTATTTACAAAACACAAAGTCAATAAAAGCTATATTTGGCTTTGCTTTTCTTAAATCACAACTTTTCGCTTATTACTTTTTTACTGCTGTAAGTTCAAAACTTAAATCTATAAGTGACTTTACAGTATCATCCGCCACTCTTTTATCTAAAATCACAGATATCCAATGCTTCTTATTCATATGATAAGCCGGCAATATCCCCTTGCTCATCCTTATATTTGCCGATAAGTCCGTATCACATTTTAAATTGATAACTTCAACAATATCTCCGGTTTCAAGTCCAAGCTTACCTCCTGTAACTCCCATGATAAGGGCAAACCATTTTTTATTTTTGCTGTGCTTAAATACCATATGCTCTGCCCTTGGTGCCCACGGGAATTGAGGCTTTACCTTATACTTTTTTTCTATATAAAGGATAATTTCTTCTTTTTGCATATTTTATACATCTATCTCAAGCTCTACCGGACAATGATCCGATCCGGTTATATCCATATGTATCTTGGCATCTTTTATTTTTCCTTCAAGCCTTTGTGACACTATAAAATAATCTATACGCCAGCCTACATTCTTGGCTCTGGCAGACGCCCTATATGACCACCATGAATACATATCCTTTGCATCGGGATATAATTTTCTGAATGTGTCAACAAAGCCCGCATCTAGGGCTATGCTCATCTTCTCTCTTTCTTCATCTGTAAATCCCGGATTTTTTCTGTTACTGCTTGGATTTTTAAGATCTATTTCCTTATGTGCTACATTTAAGTCTCCACAGTATATTACCGGCTTTTTCTCATCCAACTTCTTTACATAGTTTAAAAAATCATCTTCCCAAGTCATACGGTAGTCAAGCCTTGCAAGCTCACTCTTGGAGTTTGGAGTATAGCAGGTAATTACATAATAATCATCAAACTCTAAGGTAATAACTCTGCCTTCATGGTCATGCTCATCTATACCGAGTCCGTAGCTTACACTTAACGGCTTTTCTTTGGTAAATACAGCTACTCCGGAATAGCCCTTTTTATCCGCATAATTCCAATAATCGTAGTAGCCTAAAAGGTCAAGCTCTATCTGCCCTTCACTAAGCTTAGTTTCCTGCAGGCAAAATATATCCGCATCAATCTCTTTAAAAAAGTCAAGAAAACCCTTAGTCACACAGGCTCTTAAGCCGTTGACATTCCACGAAATCATTTTTTTCATAGCTTATAATACTCCCCTTTACTAATCATCACTCTCTTCAGCCTCTGACACGGTAAAGGTGAATCTCTTTCTTGCCATCTCATCCGAATCAAGATATTCATCGTATGTGGTAAGTTTATCCACCAACTTACCGTTAATTATTTCCATAATTCTGTTGGCAGTTGTTTGCACTACCTGATGGTCTCTTGAGGAGAATATAAGTACGCCTGAAAACTTCATAAGTCCGTTATTGAGTGCGGTAATACTTTCCATATCAAGGTGGTCGGTAGGCTCGTCAAGCATAAGTACATTGGCTCCGCTTATCATAAGCTTTGACAGCATACATCTTACCTTTTCTCCTCCTGAAAGCACCTTTACCTTCTTTACACCGTCATCTCCGGCAAAAAGCATACGACCGAGGAAACCTCTTACATAGGTTGTATCTTTATTTTCGGAATACTGTGTGAGCCACTCTACTATAGTCTCTTCTCCGGCAAATATCTTACTGTTGTCCTTTGGAAAATAACTTTGTGTAGTGGTTATACCCCACTTATAATTACCCTCATCAGGCTCCATCTCACCTGCAAGTATCTTAAAAAGCACCGTTTTGGCTCTTTCATTAGGGCCTACCAAGGCTACCTTATCATCACGATTAAGCACAAAGCTTATATTATCAAGTACCTTAACTCCGTCTATTGTCTTTGAAAGCCCTTCAACGCTAAGTACTTCATTGCCTATTTCTCTGTTAGGTCTAAAGTCTATGTAAGGATACTTTCTTGAAGAAGGTCTTATATCATCAAGCTCTATCTTTTCCAATGCCCTCTTTCTTGAAGTAGCCTGCTTTGACTTTGAAGCATTGGCTGAGAAACGCTGTATAAACTCCTGAAGTTCTTTTATCTTTTCTTCTTTCTTTCTGTTAGCCTCTTTCATTTGCTTGATCATAAGCTGACTTGACTCATACCAAAAGTCGTAGTTTCCGGCATAAAGCTGTATCTTGCCGTAATCTATATCAGCTATCATAGTGCAAACTTTGTTAAGAAAATATCTATCATGTGATACCACTATTACGGTGTTCTCAAAATTTATCAAAAACTCCTCAAGCCATGCTATTGCATCCAAATCCAAGTGGTTTGTAGGCTCGTCCAGTAAAAGTACATCAGGATTACCAAAAAGCGCCTTGGCAAGAAGCACCTTGACCTTCAGTGCACCGGTCAAGTCCTTCATAAGACTGTAATGATGCTCGACTTCCACACCTAAACCGTTAAGCAGATTGGCTGCATCGGCTTCCGCCTCCCAACCGTTCATAGTCGCAAACTCTCCCTCAAGCTCTGCCGCCTTTATACCGTCCTCATCTGAAAAATCTTCCTTGGCATATATGGCATCCTTTTCTTTCATGATTTCATAAAGACGCTTATTTCCCATAATTACAGTATCTAAAACCGTATGCTCATCATACTTGAAATGATCCTGTTCAAGGAAGGAAAGTCTTTGACCCGGAGTCATAACCACCTCTCCGCTTGTTGAGTCAAGCTGCCCTGAAAGTATCTTAAGAAATGTGGACTTCCCGGCACCGTTGGCACCTATGAGTCCGTAACAATTCCCCTCTACAAATTTTATATTAACATCTTCAAACAATGCCTTTTTACCCAGTCTTAAGGTTATGCCGTTTGCACTTATCATCTTTTCAATCCAATCCTTTCTTTTGCAATAGCAAGGCTGCTGCAAAGTATGATTTTTTGTAAGTACTTTTTACAAAAAATTCCTACCTTGCTACAGCCTCTTGTATTAATATATTTTTAATTATTTTCTGAAACTTCCGTAACTTCCTCCGGGAACCATACCACCTCTGAAACTTGCAAGCTCTGATACGGTTACAAGTTGATAACCTCTCTTTACCAGCTCAGGAATTACTATCTCCGCTGCTGCCACCGTAGTCGGATGTATGTCATGCATCAGCACTATATCTCCATCCTTAGCATTATTCAGTACATAATTAACTACATAATTAGTGTCCTTATGCTTCCAGTCTAAGGTATCAACAGACCAAAGCACACTTGACATTCCCTGTGCTGCCATAGTTGCCTTAGCCGCCTGATTGACAGCTCCGTACGGAGGTCTGAAAACCTTGGGGTTTACTCCTGTCAATGCCCTTATTCTGTTATTTGTGGCTGCCATAGCCTCAGCTCTTTGAGCTTCCGACTGCTTGGTTATTGCTACATGAGAAAAAGTATGATTGCCAAGCTCATGTCCGTTAGCATACATAGTTTTTACAGTTTGTTCATTGGCACCTGCAATTCTTGAGCCTACCATAAAGAAAGTTCCCTTGCCGCCTACTTTATCCAAAGCGGCTATAACTCTGTCTGTAAGTCCGTGACTCGGACCGTCATCAAAGGTAAGTGCAATCATAGGCTTATTCGGATCTATATTTCTTCCGACTACCATGGACGGCTCGGGTACATCTGCCGGCAAGCCCGCATCCTTTGAAGTTACAGCTATTCTTACTCCGTCGATATGCTTTCCTTCTCCGCTTCTTCCGGCAACTTCACCGTTTTTTACCCAATCGCTCCACTTGCCTTCCGAAAGTACCTTTGTATATATATCATAATGACTTTCCAAATCTCCGTTAAGTCTTACTTTTACAGCCTCTAAAGGCATATTTGAAGAGGCATTACCCGTTTCGGCACCGTTTTCCGCCCAGTCAAGCCAACCTGTGCCGCTTAAATTTACCTGATATTGTACGGTTCCCGACATATTTTCAGGCTGATTTTGAAGGCTTGCCTTAAAAGCATTAGGATAAAAACCGTACTTAAAAAGATAGCTGTTATTCTGCGACCAGCCGGACCAGCCGGCATCGTTAAAGTACATAGCATAAGAAACCTTAAGCCCTTCATTTGCCCTACTTGTAAATGAAAATGCCAATGCAATGATAAACACTAATGCATAAACAACTTTGTTAATTTTTCTACTTAGTGAAAACACTTTTTAATAACCTCCTATTAACTGAAACAATGTTAATCAAGTTCTGCCAAATAATCGGATATTTGCTCTATAATCTGCTTTTTCATATATACATCAAAAGCGAGGTCGCATATGAAGGCAAAAAGTATGAGTTGCTCTCTTTGCTCCTTATCCGCCCCTTCAAAACTCTTACCCGCCTTTTTAAACTTCCTTATAATATCCTTTTGCAGCTCATAGACATCCGGCTTATTAAGTCTGATAATTTCTTTATATATGTCTTCCAAGTCTATGCCCGATTTTTCTTTATTGGAAAAATGCAGGTTGGTAATAGGCTTAAAAATATTTTCTATATCTGAAAATGTAAGCAAATTTTTAAAATAATATATGAATAAAAGAAGTAACATATGTTCTTTACTGTATTTCTTCTTCACGGGTGCAGGCAAAAGACGATTTTTTGTATAATTATTAATCATAGTCTTTGTCAATGCCTTGTCACTTGGATGTCTTTTATTGTTCTTAAGGTGCTCATCCATAAATGTAGTGACTTGATCCATATATAACTCAATACTGGGTATATCTTCCGGCTCCACATAGGAAGCTTCTCTTATTCTTCTAAGTATTTTTTTTAGTATATCTCTGTTACTAAGCATAAAAACTCCATCTAAGCTTAAAACTTATTTTATTTTAAGACTTTTGATACCGGTATAGCGTTCATATAACAACCGGACTGTTTCACTTTTTACTTTTCAGATAAAAGGCAACGAAAGAGGGTGTAGCAAACTACGCCGACTTACAAGTTGATTACCTGTAAAGACCAAGCGGCAAAACTGATTTATTTATTTAAGATGCGCCGGTACATCGTTCGCAAAATAAGTATAGCAAAAACAGTGAATATTTTTCTGAGTGTGTACATCAAAGAACGCAGGCGCAGTGTGGCTACGCTAAAGGTTTTGATGTATGCAATCAGGAAAAAAGACAAGTTATTTGCTGTACTTATTCAAGAAATGATGCACCGGTATCAGTATACTATATCTGTTTGCTATAGTAAAGCTTGCTTGCATATAGTGATTGTTTCTTAAATAAATAAACACAGCAAACAGCAAGCCTATAATTAAAGAAACTTGAGATTTACTCTACTATTGCTGATATTAATTAAATATCAATGATACATTACACTGATTAAGCCCAAGGATCACTCGACTTTGGAGTTCTTATATCCGACAGACATTGTATCTCATTAACAAACCACTGATTTGTAGAAGGCTTTCTGCGAAACTTTATAGGTCTTGGGCTGTCCGCACCGCCGCTTTTAATATAAAGTGTTGCCCAATTATCTTCTCTAAAAGAATAAGGTGTCTCGCTTATGACAATAGTTAAAGGGAGAGTGGGAGTATAATCGTTATCAACATTGGCACCCTCAAAAAATGAAAAAGGCTTATACTCTTTATCTCTTAACCTATCTCTTAAAAACTGTTTTTCATAAGGGTTTAAAGGTTCGGGACCTTTTAAAAAGTCCAACATACTGTATGTGCCTTCCACATCATTTTTATAATTACAAAGTACGAGCATGGCAAGGGCTGCACTCTTGTAGGGGGAATCCATATCCGACTCCGGCAGAGCTTTTAACTCTTCAACACTTTTGGGTACATAGGCAAATGTAAACTTTTCCATATAAACCTCCTACTTAAATATTTTTTCTTTACAACAGTTTCATCAGTCAAAACTGCTATCTGTGTCCAGTATAGCATTGATATTGGGATTAAGCCACATATTAATTGAGATAAGTTTTAATAATAATCATCTGACAAAAACACAGTTTTTTCTTATCAAATTCTATTTTATTTATATAAGCTTTAGTTTATTATAATTATAGTAACTATTTTTAGAAATATTATGGAGGAAGGTTTATTATGCATATATTTGACATTATAAAAAAATATGTTGTATCATTAGGAAGGTTTGGTAAAGTATTTTTTTCAGTTTTGCTGTGCTTTAGTATTTTCTTTTGCTTGGCATATATAGCTCCCAAACTTAATAAAAGCAGGGCATTGGCTGATAACAATACTGTAGCAAACACAGATAATAATAAAAATAAGGAGGCAGGTATGAATTCAAATACACAGGCTGTTAATATAGATAATACAAAAAGTAAAGACATATATCTTGCAGGAGGCTGCTTTTGGGGAATTGAAGCTTATGTGGAAAAAATTCCCGGAGTTTTGGATGCAGTAAGCGGTTACGCTAACGGTAATACAGAAAATCCCTCTTATGAGGATTTGGTATATCATAACAGCGGACATGCGGAAACAGTAAAGGTTACATATAATCCTGATGAAATTAGTCTAAAAACCTTACTTAAATACTATCTTAGAGTGGTAGACCCCACAAGTCTCAATAAGCAGGGCAATGATAGAGGTACTCAGTACAGAAGCGGTGTGTATTATACTGACGAAGCGGATAAGCAGATTATTGAAGAGGTACTTAAAAAAGAGCAGGACAGCTATCAAGCACCTATAGTAGTGGAGGTACTTCCTTTGAAACAGTTTTTCAAGGCTGAAGAATATCACCAGGACTATCTTAAGAAGAATCCTACAGGTTATTGTCATATAGACTTAAATAAGGCAAGTGAGCCTATTATAGATGAGGATAAATATACAAAACCCTCTGATGAAGAGCTTAAAGCCAAGTTAAGTGATACACAATATAATGTAGCCCTTAAAAATGACACCGAGCGTGCTTTTTCCAATGAGTACTGGGATAATTTTGAAAAAGGCATTTATGTGGATATAACCTCAGGAGAACCGCTTTTTTCTTCAACCGATAAATTTTCCTCAGGCTGCGGTTGGCCAAGTTTTTCAAAGCCTATATCAAAGGATTTGATTAAGTATTCAGAGGATAACAGTTTCAATATGAATCGTACGGAAGTAAGAAGTCGCAGTGCCGATATCCATCTGGGGCATGTATTTGATGACGGTCCGAAAGAAAGCGGCGGACTGAGGTATTGTATTAATTCCGCCTCTCTAAGATTCATACCTTATGAGAAAATGGATGAAGAAGGTTATGGTTATTTAAAGGGATTATTTGATTAAAGAAGGCTGTCTTAAGCAGTTATGGCAGCCCTGAAAGGAGTTTTTGTGTATAAACTTTTATTGGTTGATGACGAACCTCTTATAAGAAGGGGCATTAAAACCATAAGTTCCCTTTCAAGTATAGGAATTGATGAGATACTTGAAGCCTCTGACGGCTTATCGGCTTTTAAGCTTATGCAAAGTAAGAAAATAGATATAGTTTTTCTTGATATCAATATGCCGATCATGGACGGACTTAGCCTTGCAGGTAAGATAAAACAAGATTTTCCCCTTGTCAAAGTAGTTATTATAAGCGGCTATGATTACTTTGAATATGCACAGGCAGCCATAAGAGCCGGTGTCGATGATTATTTATTGAAGCCGGTCTCAAAAAATGATATAGAACCTTTATTAAAAAAACTCGCAAAATCAATTGATGAAGACAAGCTACATGAGGAGTTTGTTAAAATAACTACTAATTCTACACTTGTACAACCTGATTTTTCCAATGACAATTTTAAGGATATATCAAATTACTTTGACAAATATATTTTTAACAGCTCTTTTTCTCTGTCTTTAATGGCAAAAGAGCTTGGGTTTAACAGCAACTACTTAAGCAGCGTTATAAAGCAGATCTACGGCTTAAACTTTCAGGAATATGTAAGTATGAAGAGGATGGAACAGGCTAAACTTTTGCTTTTAAGCAGTGATATGAGTAACGAACAAATATCCCGGGCTGTAGGGTACTCTGATGTCAATTACTTTATAAGCAAATTCAAAAAGGTCTTTAATATAAGCCCTAAGCAATTTAAGCAGGGAGTAAGCGGCTAGTGATGTTTAAGTTAGAGTTTAAGTAGTATTTATAATTCTTCAACAAAATAAAAATGTTTAATTTTTATTTATAAGTTAGATGAAGGTAAATTCCAACCATAAACCGTAGCCCGATAGATATACATTTATAATATATCAAATGAAAGCTTGCTTTCAGGTGTATATTATAAATGTATATCTAAGTTACTCAAAATGTAATATATTTAAACCAATTACTGTTTCATGTGTATTTTAAATCGCTACAATGCCGTAGGTTCAAGCATATAAACAACTTGGAAAGTTGAGGATTTTATATTGCAAAATAATTTTTTAAAAAAGATAAATGTACGAATAGCCATTACTTTTTTTACTTTATCCCTGATACTTTCAGGGCTTTTATCCTATCTTATGTATAACTTCACCTTGAATATAATAAAAAGTGAAGAGATAAACCGTATTAAAAAATCCATATCACAAAGCAGCAACGAAATATCGGAATATCTTGATAAACTTAAAACTTTCAGTGATATTATAGCCATGCAGCCCGGCATCAAAGAAGCACTTAAACAGTCCGACTCCATGGCTCTTGAATCCCTATATTCGCTTATACTTGTTGCAAGCAGCAGTGATGACAAAATAAACTCTATTTCCGTTATTTCAAAAGAAGGTCTTGTAATATCAAGCTCTAATGATATGGCTATGCCCCTTTCCGGGGATATGATGAATGAGAAGTGGTACAAGGATGCTCTTTCCTCCAACGCAATGCCCGTACTGAGTACCTCTTCTTATATTACTTCTACTCCGGATAAGCTTCAAAGTATCTATGTTTGCAGAGAAATACAAGATGATGAGAAAAATCATCTCGGTATAGTATTAATAGGGGTTTCCTATGACTTTATAAAGGAATATATGTCCGTCAATGACTTGGGCAATGACGGTTATATGTATATCAAGGACAAACAGAACAGACTTATATATTTCCCAAGCGGAAAAACAGACAAATATACTGATACCGCCTACCAATCCGATATCAAACATTCCGACTGGACTTTATACGGCATAGCCTCCTTGGATAATGTAAACTTACTCAATTCAAAACTTTTAAGCAGCTTAATAATTATACTTATGCTTTCAATAGGATGTTGTGTGATTTTTGCTTTACTTACTTCTTTTTATCTTAGCAAGCCGATAAAAGAATTGAGCATGATAATGAGTAGGGCTGACGAAACTTGGGAGCATATAAGCTTAAATAAGAACAGCCCCTATGAGGTAAGTATACTTGCAAATGAGTATAACAACCTTATAGAGCGTATAAAATCCCTTACCGAAAGCATAGCAAAGAAGGAGGAACATAGAAGGCTTTTTGAAATAAACGCCTTACAAAATCAAATCAATCCGCATTTTCTTTATAATACACTGGACAGCATACTATGGCTTGCAGAACTTGGTGAAAACGAAGCCGTAGTAAGAGTCAGTTCCTCACTTGGAAAGATGTTAAGAGTTTCCCTGAACAAACAAACCTTTATACCATTAAATGCCGAATTGGAGCATGTATTAAGCTATCTGGAAATTCAAAAAATAAGATATGAAGAACTTCTAAGTTATGAAATCAAAAATCAATCAGATGCAGATGAAATATATGTACCGAAACTGATATTGCAGCCCTTGGTGGAAAACTCAATTTACCATGGCATAAGAGGCAAAAAAAGCAAGGGGCATATCTTTATAAATTGTTATCAATTTAACAATTGTCTTTTTATAGAAATAGAGGATAATGGAGTCGGATTTGACAGCACAAAAGCAGTTGAGCCGGAACAATCCGATACAATGCTATACAACAGCCATGGAATAGGACTTAAAAATGTAGAGCAACGCATCAAGCTTCTTTGCGGTAATGACTTCGGACTTAAAATCAAGTCCGAAATAGGCAAGGGCTGCCTTATAACGATATGCCTTCCGATAAACTGCCGGATTTCATAGTTACTATCTCATCTCCTATCCTTTTTGCCTGCTCAATATTGTGAGTTACTATAATTATACTTATACCGGACTTCAACTCTGTTAAAAGCTTTTCGATAAGCAAAGTATTTTCTATGTCAAGGGCAGAGCAGGGTTCATCAAGTAAAAGCACTTTCGGCTCTATGGTAAGCGCTCTTGCTATACACAGTCTTTGCTTTTGCCCACCTGAAAGTTTCAAAGCACTTTTTTTGAGCTTATCCTTTACTTCCCCATAAAGTCCGGCGAATTTCAACTTTTCTTCTATAATCCTATCAAGCTCTTTTTTTGAACTTATACCATGATAACTTAGTGCATAAGACATATTCTTGTATATTGACATGGGAAATACTACCGGAGTTTGGAAAACAAGTCCTATTTTTTTTCTTAACATCTCATTTTGCATGCTATATATAGAAGTTCCCTCAAGCTGTATATCTCCGCTGATTTTAATATTTTCCTCTTCCGATAAAAGATTGTTAAGAGCATGTAAAAGAGTAGTCTTTCCGCAGCCGGAACTTCCCAGTATAGCCGTAATTTTATTTTTCTTAAAGCCGTAGCTTATATTATCCAAAACCTTCTGACTTCCATAGGAGACAGACAATCTGTCCGTTTCAATTATATTTTGCATTTATAAATACCTCTTTTTTGATAGTTGGTATACCTTTTTTTAAGTTACACTATAAGTAGGCTATTAATCTTCGTCAAAGCATACAGGCAATACCAACAGCGGTTTCTATGTTTGACGAAGATATTTTCCTACTTTCGCCGGATAGATATATGCACAATACTACGCCTGAAAGCAAGCTTTCATTCACAGTATTATTCATATATATCTACCTACATAAACTGTAATAATAAGCCTACTTTAAACTTATCATCCTCTTCTTCCTCTATACAAATTTACTGCTATATTACTGATTAAAAGTATAAACATCATTACACAGGCAGTAGCATAGGCGGTACTCATAGAAGTTTCTCCCTGTGATACCAAAAGATACAGGTGCAGCGGCAGTGCCATGGCGGGCTTAAATATATTGTTAGGCACCGAAGCATAGGCGACCGCTCCGGTAAACATCACAGGTGCAGTAGCTCCCATAGCAAAGCAGGTTCCCAGTATCATGGCTGAAATTATCTCCCCTTTGCACATGGGCAGCACTATCTTAAATACCATGTGTCTAAGCGGACAGGCAAGTGCCTTTGAAGCGCTCACAATAGTCTTCGGCACTTCCAAAAAAGCTTTTTCAATTCTGTTTTCCATAAAGGGAAGTATCATTATCGCAAGACTTACAGCCGCACAAAATACCGACCTTTCAAGCCTAAGCCCCTTTATCAGCCAACTATATACAAATAAGCCAAGCACTATCGAAGGTATGCCGGATATTGAATAAAGTATAAACCTTATAAAGGCTATAAACTTCTTTGAATCACAAAAAAATGTTGTATACAAAGCTAAAGCCAAGGCAGGTACTATGGATAAAAAAAGCGCAAGCAAGCCGAAACAAAAACTTCCTGCAATTGCCGGAAATATCCCTCCCTCGGTTCCAAGCACCATCCCTTTAGGCGAGGTCAATATAAACTCCAAACTAAGTTTAGACGCACCTTTTATAAATACAAAGGCAAATAAGAATACAATAACCGATATACACAAAAGCATGGACAGGTATGCCCAAATTTTCACAAACTTTTCCACTAATCTCATATTCAATCCTTTAATTAAGCTATAAAATTTCGCTCTTAAGCAGCTTGATTTTTATAAAATATATACACATATTTATTAAAAGCAAACTAAGCATCAGTACCAAGGCTGCCGCATAAAGTGCATGGTAGTGCAGACTTTTACCGACTGCCGCCCCCATTTCCAAGGCTATCAAAGACGCTATGCTTTCAGCCTTTCCAAGAAGTTTCGGAAAAAGATTGGCATTGCCCATAAGCATCATTACCGCCATAGTCTCTCCCATTGCTCTTCCTATAGCCAAAAGCATTGAACTGAGCAGGAATTTAGCCGATATAGGAATTATTAGGCTTACTATTGTATACCATTTTGATACTGCCAGAGTTTCAGCAGATTTTAAATACTTTTCCTTAGCTTTAAGCAAAGTTTCAGTAAAAGATGAAATCATGTAGGGCAAAAGCATTATACTTAATAATATAGCCGCCGATAAAACACTGTGCCCCGTACCTATTCTAAGCTTTGCAAAAAATCTTACTATCACACTCATACCTATAAAACCGTATATCACCGACGGTATGCCGGCAAGTAAATCTATACAGGCATAAATAATACTTCTTAAGCCCGCTTTTGCAATAAAAGCAAGGTATACGGCAGAGCCTAGGGAAAAGCCCACAGCTATAAGCATTGCAAGTACTGAAACAAATACGCTTGCTGCAATAAAATTAAATATTCCGAAACTTTTATCCCCGGTTATACCGGTAGGCATCCACTTTGAAGAAAATAAAAAGTCCTGTACCCTTACTTCCCTAAATAGCGGCAGGGCTTCTTTTACTATATATAAAATCACAAAGCCTAACAAGAATACACTCATTAGGCTAAGTACAAATAAAAATCCTTTAAATAATTTTTCCAACATATAAGAATAAATCTACTTCGCTTCAAAAGCCGGTATATATCCGTTCTCAACTACCACATCATGTCCCTTTTTAGAAAAGATATAATCTATGAACAATTGTTCACTTTCTGAGATTTTATCTCCGGTAAGGAAAAGCACCGGTCTTTGTATAATATATGAACCGTCTTTGATATCCGCCTCATTGGCAGCTACTCCGTCAACCTTCATAGCTACAAGTACCGTCTTTTCTTTATTTGCCTTATTGAAAGCTCCGTAACCCACATAGCCTATACCCCATTTGTCACCTGCTACATTATTGGCAAGCTCGGTCATGGAAGCTGACTGTGTAGCTGTATCGGTCACCTGACTGTCCTTCATTATTGACTTTTGGAATACCTCGTAAGCTCCTCCTGAAAGATCACGAATATACACATTGATCTTTTCATCCGGCAGTGAGGCATCAACCTGATTCCATGAAGTAAGTTCACCTGAGAATATCTTCTGTATGGTTTCACTGCTCATATCATCAATAACACCCACTATAGGATTTTCAGCATTTACAGATACAGTTAAAGCATCCTTTGCCACTACAAAGTCCTTATAATCTGCACCAAGTGCCTGCTTTTCTTCGTCTTTAACGCTTCTTGCAAGCATACCGAAGTCGGCAGTCTTATCTATAGCCGCACTTGCTCCTACACCTGAACCTCCCGGAGCTACATATATTGATATATTTTTTTCAGGCAAATTCGGGTCAACCTTATTCCATGTAACATATTCCTCGGTAAATGAAGACGCCAAAGAAGATATTATCGGATAAAGTGAAGTTGAACCGCAAAACAGAATATCTGACTGAAAAGCCTCATCCTTAGCCGCCTCTGTGCTTCCCTCCTCAGCCTGTGTTTTGCTTTCTGCCGCAGCAGCAGTTGTTTCCTCACTTGCAGCCGCTTCACTGCTTTGACTTTGAGCAGAAGAACATCCGCTTAAAAGTCCGAAACTCAACAGTGCTGACAATGCCAACAAATAACCTTTTTTCATATAAATTTTCCTCCGTGTAATTATTACAAGCTTACTGAATTTTACATACTATATTAAATAATACTAAAATTCATAAGACTATTGTTAATTCTTAACAAGTATAACATTTATTTGATATATGGTCAAATGTTTTAAGAAAAATCTATAAGTTTCAAAAACAGACTTATAAAACCACAGTTTTTAGAATCTAAATAAAGCTTTTATTTTTATAATCATATACTTGAATTTTACTTTTTTCTTGACTGTTATCATTTGTTCTGTATGGTAGTATGTTTATTGTAGTACATTAACAAAAATACAACTTTTACTTTTTATTTTTTATGCAATATCATTATATATATTTATATATTTTTTAAAAAACACTATATTT
>ERZ773063.407-NODE-407-length-28611-cov-6.963265_pt1 | contig 28611 bp, 27 predicted proteins | sample MGYA00580625_ERZ773063 | MGnify/ENA primary metagenome ERZ773063 (study PRJEB29015, sample SAMEA2738022) | human oral metagenome | biome: human oral; feature: human-associated habitat; material: dental | place: China | collected 2042 ... | reverse complement strand
GCGCTACCGCATCGTAGGCCCAATGGTCGGCCGGAACATCCTCGAAAGGATTCGCGGCCGCGAAGGTGGTCGCCGTAGCGCCGACAACCAGCGCGCCGGTGAGCGCGGATACGAGAGTCTTTTTCATAAGAAACTCCTCCTTAAAAATGTAGATAGAATTCGGCCATCCTATCCCTTTCGGAGAAATCTCGTCAAGTTTCCATGTTTCCTCAACGTTTTCTCCTATACAGAGCAGGATTCGATTATCAGTATAACATGCTCTGAAAAAATGTCAATGCTCTTCATTCTGAAAATTGCTCTCAGAAGATGAAAATTTTCTCAGAATTCCCGTCACTCTCTCCCGGCGCGCTTCCTTTTCCATTCCTCCGTCAAAATATAAATGAGAGGAACTACAACTAAGGTGAGAAGGGTCGAGGTGATGAGGCCTCCGACGAGAACGACGCCCATGGATTGGCGAAGTTCCGCCCCCGCACCGAGGCCGAGGGCCACGGGCAGCATCCCAAGCAGCGTGGATAGAGTGGTCATGAGGATGGGACGCAGGCGCAAGGAACAAGCCTCCAATACTGCTTCTTGAAGCGCCATGCCTCGCTCCCGAGCCTGATTGGCGTAATCGATGAGGAGAATGGCGTTTTTCGTGACGAGGCCCAAAAGCATGGTGAAGCCGATGAGCGCCATCATGTTCGCCGTCTGATTGGCGACTAAAAGCCCCAAGACGGCACCGATGACGGCAAAAGGCAGGCTCATCATGATGACGAAGGGCTGGGAGAAGCTCTCAAACTCCGCCGCTAAGACCATATAAATGAGGACGACGGCCATGATCACGGCCTTGGCGATCTCCCGAAAGACGCGGCCCATCATGTCGGAATCCCCGATCAGGCGATAGCGGTAGCCGATGTCCATGTTGATGTCGGGGATCAGCTCTTCTTGAATGGTTTGCAGGAGCTCACCGGGGGAGATGCCGCTGGTATTGGCGTAAACCGCGATCTGCCGCTGGCGTCCCTCCCGGTCGATGCGGGTGGGGCCGGAGCCCAAAGTGACCTCCGCCACATCCCCGAGGCGAACAAAAGGGCCGCTGGCCGTGGAGACCATGAGATCAGACACGTCCTGAAGGGTACGCCGATGTGCCCGCGCTGCCTGCACGATGATGTCGTAGTCATTATTGCCAATGGTGTAAGAATGGCTCAGGCTTTTCCCCTGAAAGGCATACTGCACCGCTCTTCCCACGGAAGTATTGTCAAGACCGAATCGGCTGGCCTGATAAGGGTCAAGGCGAATGAGGACTTCCGGCTCGGGCGAGACGCCGAGAATTTCCACATCGGTGGCCCCCGGTGTCTGGCGCATCTTCTCCGCCAAGGCCTCCGCGTAACCGCTCAATTTTTGAATATCACCGCCCCGCAGCCCGATCTGCACCGGGCGTGAATCCCAACGTCCCCCCTGAGTGGTCATGACGGCCACCTGCATGACCCCCACGTCGGCGAATTTTCTCCGCAGCTCGGCCATGATATCCAGCATGCCCCGCTCCCGTTCTTCTAAGGGTCTCAGGCGTACCCGAATGTCGCCCTCATTGACCGGCGTCCGATTGCCCCCTAAGTGCAGCGCCTCCACCTCCACATCGGGTATGGCGGCGATGGTCTCTTCCAGGGGCTGCGCCCAGTGCTTCATCTGCTCGAGGCTGGCGCCTGCCGGGCCTTTAATGCTGACGAGAAATTCCCCCGAATCATAGACCGGCTGCAAAGCCGTCCCCAAAAAGGGAATCAGGAGCAAGTTCAAAAAAAGCGTTCCCAACGCGGCGGCCACCACTTTTTTAGGATGGCGGATGGCGAAGGCCATGAGATCCCCGTAGAACCTTCGCAGCGTTTCGAAGCCGGTATTAAACCCGTCAAGGAGGCGCGCCACAAAGGCAGGCCGTCCCTCATGAGACGCGGAGGGCGGTTGTAACCAATAGGCGGAAACCATAGGAGTCAGCGAATAAGCGGAAATCGTGGAGAAAGCCAGCGCGAAGGCGACGGTGAGCCCGAATTGCTTAAAGTATTGACCTACCGTTTCTCCCATGCTGCCAATGGGAACGAACACCGCCAAGAGAGATAAAGAAGTGGCTAAGATGGCCAGCATGAGTTCTTTCGTGGCATCCTCCGAGGCGATATCCGGGGTCTTGCCCATTTCCATGTGACGGAAGATGTTTTCCACCAGGACAATGGCATCGTCGATGAGGAAACCCACGGCCAGTGACAGCCCCATGAGAGACATGTTATTCAGGGTAAATCCCATGGTCTTCATCAAAAAGAACGCGGCAACCACCGAGGTGGGAATAGCCAGTCCCCCGATGAGGGTCGCCCGGATATCCCGCAGAAACAGGTAGGTGATGGCCAGCGCCAAAATCCCGCCGAAGATAATGGTATTCCAGACATCCTCGACGTTCTCCCGGACATAGCGGGATTGATCCGTAACGGTAGCCTTCTCCACATCCGGCGGCAGATCTTCCCGCAAAAGCGCATCCAATCGCTCATTCAAAGCGTCGGTGATCTCCACGGTGTTGGTGCGGGACTGCTTCCGCACCCACATCAGTACCGAGGGAACGCCGTTGGTGCGGGCGTAGGTCTCTTCCTCTTCCCAATCGTCGGCCACATCAGCGATATCCGTCAGGAGGACAGGCTTGCCGTCGATATTCGCCACGACCACCTTTTTCATATCGTCCACGGAGGTGAATTTCCCTATGGTGCGCAGCGTGATGGTATTGCTGCCGTCCCGGATTTTTCCGCCGGGGCTGTTCCGGTTGGCGCTGTTGACTTTTTCAATCACCAGGGGGAGAGAAATGCCATAGCGGGCTAATTTCTGGGCGTCCACATCGATTCGAATCGCCCGATCCCCGGCGCCAAACAAAGTGACGTCAGCCACGCCTTCGATCATCTGTAAATCGTCGACCACCACATCTTGTAGGAGACGGCGAACCTCTCCGGGGCTTCGCAGCGCGGAAGAAAAGGCGTACACGGCCACCGGCCGCGACGCGGCGTCGTAGCGCTCTACCATCGGCTCATCGATGTCATCGGGCAGGCGCTTTCGAATGCTGGCGACCTTTTCCCGCACTTCGCTGGCCATCTGACGCGGGTCCACGCCGATATCAAATTCAAGGTTTGTCTGCGAAAATCCTTCCCGGATAGTGGAAGTGATGGTCTTAATGCCGGAGATCTGGCTCACCCGGTTCTCAATGGGCTTCGTCACCAGAGTTTCCATCTCTTCCGGCGCAGTGCCCTCGTAGTATACCCGAATGGATACCATGGGCAGATCCACGTCAGGGTAAAGGTCAATGCCGAGGCTGGGATAGGACTGAATGCCGAATACCACCAGTACCATGATAAACATGGTGGTAAACACCGGCCTTTTGATGAATGTTCCGATCACTCTGCCGACGCCCCTTCCACCGTCCGCACGCGAATGCCTTCTCGAACCTTATTGAGGCCGCCGGTAATGATCTCGTCCTCTTCCGTAATCCCTCCCAAAACTTCCACGACATCCTCACCAATATAACCGGTGGTGAGGACGCGGCGCACCGCGAAACCATCTTCAATCACGTAGACGGTACGCTGGTCATCCCGCATGACAATGGCCGAAAGCGGCACCGTGAGGACGTTTTCCTTGGGACGGGCGGTGATGAGCGCCTCGGCGTAGACGCCGCCGAAAAGACGTCCCTCGCGATTGTCCACGGTCACCGTGGCCTCGAAGGCATGAGAGCCGTTGGTTGCCACAGGACTGATATGGACAATGCGTCCTGTTATTCGCTTATTAGTCCCTGCCAGAGAAGGAATCGTAAAGACCACCGAGTCCCCTGGGGCCACACTGCTGATGTAGCCCTCGGGCACGGCTATCTTCGCCGAAAGCTCCGAAATATCAGCAATATGAAAGAGAGGCGTTCCCACCTTCGCGTAATAGCCCTCCTGATAATACCGCTTCTGGATGATACCGGAACGGGGCGTCGTCACCGTCGTGCCGCCCTGCTTTGAGCTCGCCTCCCGCAGGCGGCCTTCGGCCACTTGCAGAGCCCCGGCGGCGTTGTCCCGGGCGAACCGCGCATTGTCCAATTCCTCTCTCGCGACGCCGCCTTTATCAAAAAGATAGGCCTGCCGTTCGTAATCTGTCGTCGCCTTGTTCAGCCGTGCCTTGGCTTCGTAGTAGGCCCCCTCGGCCGCAAGCAGTCCAGCGTCGGTATCCGTCTGCTCTAAAATTGCCAGCGTGTCGCCGACAACTACCCGATCCCCTTCCTCCACCAAGACCCTTTCTACGCGGCCGGCCACCTTCGCCGCCACGTCCGCCTGCCAGATGGGGTCAAGGGTACCTGAAAAACGCAGCTTCGGCTCGATCCGCTGGCGCTGGGGATGACCCGCCGTAACGGCCGCTACTTTCTCCCGCCCGCTGGATTTTGCCTGCTCGCTCTTCGCCATGAGATTCATCCCCACCCGAACCCCGACGATGAGGAGAACCACCGCTATGCTCGCCGCCAACCAACGCTTTTTTCCCTGCCGATCCATCCCCGCATCCTCCCGCTCACTGTGGGCGCAGCAGCCTTCTTCCCCGCTGCGCCTGTTCCCCAGCTTTTCTCAGCCATCGTCACGTCTTTTCTGTTTCACCGATTTCTCTAATTTTACAACTTTTTGCCGTCGCAGGTAAAGGATTTTCGACAAAAATTCATCCCTATGATGGGGATTTAGCAAAAAAGGCACCCGCCCCGAAAAATCGAAGCGAGTGCCCATTTTGACTGCCTGCCATTGTTTGACTGTACTGTATTCGATGGTATCGGCCCGTTCAGCAGGTATGGCAGGTATCGTAGAGGCCGTTTTCCTTCAGCACTTTCACCGCTAAATCCCCCATGGCCGCCACGGTCTCCGCCACCTCAATCCCCGCTTCGTTCAGCGCTTTGATCTTATCGGCCGCGGTGCCCTTGCCGCCGGAAATGATGGCCCCGGCATGGCCCATGCGCTTGCCTGGAGGCGCCTGCTGTCCGCTGATGAAGCCGATGACCGGCTTCTTCATGTAGGCCTTGATCCACGCGGCCGCCTCTTCTTCCGCCGTGCCGCCGATCTCACCGATCATCATGACGGCCAGCGTATCCTCATCCCGATTGAAGGCGTCCAAAACCTCAATGAAATCCATCCCCTTCACCGGATCGCCGCCGATGCCGATGCAGGTGGTCTGACCGATGCCCGCCATGGTAAGCTGGTACGTGACCTCGTAGGTCAAGGTGCCGGAACGGGAAACAACGCCCACATGGCCCTTCTTGTGAATGTAGGTGGGGAGAAGTCCCAAGCGGCACTCGTCCACCGTGAGGATGCCGGGGCAGTTCGGTCCGATGAGCCGCGTATGCTTTCCCTTTAAATAGCGGCGCACCTTCACCATATCCAGCACCGGAATGTGCTCGGTAATGCAGACCACGATGTCGATGCCGGCCTCTGCTGCCTCGATGATGGAATCCGCCGCGAACCGCGCCGGGACGTAAATGACAGAGACATTGGCTCCCGTCTCCCGCATCGCGTCCGTCACCGTATTGAATACAGGGATGGTGTCCAGCACCGTCTCCCCCGCCCGGCCGGGGGTCACGCCGGCCACCACGTTCGTACCGTATTCCTTCATAATATTCGTATGAAACGTCGCCTGCTTGCCGGTGATGCCCTGCACGACGACTCTGCTGTCTTTCCCTACAAAAATTCCCATCGCTCGTGTCCTCCTCAGGCCTTCACGTTAAGCTCGGCCGCTTTTTTCGCCGCTAATTCCACGGCCTGCTTTGCGCCTTCGTCCATCTTCTCCGCCATGTACACGCCGGGTACCTTCGCGTCCTGCAGGATCTTCCGCCCCGCGGCCACGTTCGTCCCGTCGAGGCGCGCCACCACCGGCACCCGCAGGCCGACGACTTTCGCCGCCTCCACGATGCCGGCGGCAATGACGTCGCACTTATTGATACCGCCGAAAATATTCACGAACACGCTGTGTACCTGATCGTCCGACTGCATGATGCGGAAGGCCTCGGCGATTTTCTCCACCGTGGAATCGCCCCCCACGTCCAGGAAATTGGCCGGCTCACCGCCGTAAAACTTGATGATGTCCACCGTGGCCATGGCTAGGCCGGCGCCATTCACCATGCAGGCCACATCGCCCCCCAAATTGACGTAGGAGAGAGCCGCTTTCGCCGCGGCGCGTTCCTTCGGGTCTTCCTCGCTCTCGTCCCGCAGCGCCTCGATATCCGGATGGCGATAGAGCGCGCTGTCGTCGAAATTGAGCTTCGCGTCAAGGGCTAAGACCTCATTTTCCTTCGTCACCACCAAAGGATTGATCTCCGCCAAGGAACAGTCCTTGTCCACAAAAGCCTGATAGAGGCACTCCATCAATTGGACGGCCTTATTCATGACGGCGGGCTTGAAATTCATACGGAAGGCCATGCGCCGGGTTTGGAAGGGCATGAGGCCCACCACCGGATCAATGAACTCTTTGAATATCTTCTCCGGAGATTTCGCCGCGACCTCCTCGATGTCCATGCCGCCTTCTTCCGACCCCATCATCACCACTTCCGCCGTCTTGCGGTCAATGACGAAACTCAGATAGTATTCCTTCTCGATGTTCGACCCTTCCTCGATGAGGAGGCGGTTCACCTGCTTGCCCTCAGGGCCGGTCTGATGCGTGATCAGGACCTTCCCTAAAAGCGCCGACGCGAAAGACTTCACCTCGTCGATGCTGTGGGCGAGCTTCACGCCCCCCGCCTTCCCCCGGCCGCCGGCGTGGATCTGGGCTTTGACCACAACCACCGGCGTCGTAAGATCCTTGGCGACCCGCGCCGCTTCCTCGGGGCTGAACGCCGCGTGGCCGTTCGGCACCTTGACGCCGAACTCCTTCAAGACTTGCTTGCTTTGGTACTCGTGGATGTTCATAAACTTGCCTCCCTGTCTGAATGTCCCGATCCCGGGCCGCTGTCGGCGCGAACCAAATCCCGTCGCTAAAGACCCTTCCGCCCCGCGCCGCTTCCATTGTACCGTGTTTTCCCCATTTCGTCCACAAAATTCAGAAAAAGAAATAATCTTGTTTCCCCTGCCTCACAGAAAAGCCCGCCGACGAGTTTGTCGGCGGGCTTTTCTGTGCGTGTATTCCTTTATTCCCTTACTTTTACATATTTCAGCGGTATTTCAGTTTGCACTCCATGATCTTGCCGTCATCCTGCGAGATGGTAAGCTTGCCCTTGCGGATGTCGTTGGTGGAGAATTCCACTTCGTAGACCTGAACCCCGTCTTCCGTGTCCAGCTCGGTGGAGATGATCTGGGCCGAGGGGTATTCCTCCATGACGATGGCTTCCGCCTGCGAGGCCTCTATGGCGGCGGCAGCGGTGCCGGCGGTAAGGGCGATGCTCCCGGCGGCGAGGACGGCGGCTAAAAGTTTGCTGTAAGTTTTCATTGTATTTTCCTCCTGTCAATGTCTTTCTCGATTTCGGCTTTTTTCTTTCCCATCAGGAGTTGTCTTCCGGCAAGGTACCGTTACCGGATTTCCTGATGGCAAGCTCATTATAAGAGGCTTCAAAGCCAGTGTCAATAAGGTTGGGGAAAGTTTAGGCCGTGTTTAGGTACGCTTTACAGGAGGTTTAAGCGTGATTTACCCCTCGTTTCTTTCCGGCCCTTTTTTAGGCAGTTCTGCCCATAGGCGGAGGGATTTTCCGGCCTCGGTGCGCCGGTGGTATGCCGGTTTCCCAAAAACGCCTCAGCCGTTATCCGATGCGTGCTTTTGTCCATAATAGGCCCCTGCCCCATGCTTGCGGCGATAATGCTTCTCCAGGAGAGCGTCGCTGATGACGGGATGTGCACCGGGCGCCAAGGTGACCGAGTAATAGGCCATGCGGGCGACTTCTTCTAAGACCACGGCCTGACGGACGGCCTCCCCCGCCGTCTCGCTCCAGACAAAGGGGCCGTGGGAGGCCACCAGAACGGCGGACACGGCCATGGGATCGCGCCCCGCCACGGTTTCCACGATGAGCGCCCCGGTGGCGGCTTCATAGTCACCGCGAATTTCTTCCGCCGTCAAAGCCCGAGTACAGGGAATCTCGCCGCAGAAATGGTCGGCGTGGGTGGTGCCTAAAACGGGAATGGAGCGGCAGGCCTGCGCCCAGGACGTGGCGTAGCGGGAATGGGTATGGACGATTCCCCCGACGTGGGGAAAAGCACGATAGATTCCCAAATGGGTAGGGGTGTCCGTGGAGGGGCAGTTTTCCCCTTCCACCGTCTTCCCGGTGCCCAGGTCGACCACCACCATATCCCGGGATTTCATCTGATCGTACGCTACCCCCGAGGGCTTAATGACGACAAGGCCTCGGGCGCGATCGATGCCGGAGACATTGCCCCAAGTAAAAATGGACAGGCCGGAACGGGGCAGCGCTGTATTGGCCGCGCAGACAAGTTCTTTCAGCTCTTCCAGCATAGGATTTCCTCCCCAGGGATTATATAGCCGCACGGTTTCCCTGCGTGCTGTGCGCCGCACCATCTCTTTGCCGCTGCTGTGAATTACTATAAAAAATAAAAACCGTATTTTCAGGGCCGGCTCGCTTCGCCGCGGATCCGTACCACGTAATCGTCCCCCGAAAGCGGCGGCACGAAGTAGTAGCCCTGTACGAGATCGCCGCCGGCGGCGCGGAGGCGGGCGACCTCGTCTTCACGTTCCACGCCTTTCACCGTGGCGATCATGTGAAGATCACGCGCCATGGTCAGGAGATTTTGCAAGATCGTCTGCCTCCGTCCGTCGGACTCTTCTCCCTCTATGAAAGATGCGGCGATCTTGATCCCGTCCACCGGCATGTTTCGCAAGAGGTTCAAAGACGACGTCTGCCCGCTGCCAAAGCCGTCCACAAATACGCGAAATCCCACATCGCGCAAGCGGCGCACCACCGCCACTACCTGCCGGGGATTGGCGGCATACGTATTTTCGGTGAGTTCCAGCCAAAGGTGATCGGGGGTAAGGCAGTATTTTTCCATCAACCCCAGGAAAAATCCTACGAGGTCCTCATCGTAAAAATCCAGCCGAGAAATATTGACGGAAAGCGGCAGTGCCCGGCCAAATTCGTCTAAGATGCGCCGCAGGAGCTTACAGGCTTCTTCGCAGGCAAAGCGATCCAGACGGCGGATGAAGCCGCTGCGCTCGAAAAGGGCAAGGAAGCGGTCGGGTACGATCATCTGACGGACGGGATGGAACCAGCGCACCAGCGCTTCCCCGGCGACGTCCCGTCCTTGGGTAAGACTCCGCACCGGCTGAATGAAGATACTGAACTGCCCGCTCTCCAAGGCGTAGTCCATCTCCCGGCGAAGCATCTGCTCTTCGCGGATCTTTTCCTGCATCGCTTCGTCATAAACCGCGCTCTGCCGATGATGGCTGCCTTTGACGGAAGCCAGCGCCATATTGGCGTAACCGCACATCTGCTCCACAGAAAGCGTCGGATCAGCCACCTGATAGACCCCGGCATAAAATTGGATGTGATGGGGAATGGAGAGAGCCGCCACAGCGTCGTCCAGCCCTTGCAGAATAGTCTCTATCCCCACCGCCGCTTCCGGCAGGGCAAGGACAAAGCGATCGGCCGTGAAGCGCCCTGCCAATCCCAAACCGCTGGCCACATGCCGCAGATACGCCCCCACCGTCCGCAGGACGAGATCTCCCATTTCCATGCCGAAGAGATCATTGAGCACCTTAAAGAAGCTGATGTCAAAACAAAAAACCGCATAGCGGATATCCCCCGCCTGCCGGATAAGCTCCGCCGCCCGGCGGCAGAAGCTCTCCCGCCCGTAAAGGCCCGTCAAAGGATCACGCTCGATCTTTTGCCGCATTTCCTCTATTTGGCGAAGCTGCGCCGCCTGCTCAATCTTGCGCCACTCGTTCTCCGCCCGGGCCATGACGTTTTGGACGCGGCGGACAGCCACGGCGGGATGAAGGGGGCGGACCAGGCAGTCTAAGGCCCCCAGCTCGATGGCCCGGACCTCGCTGCCGCTTTCCTCCCGGGAAGTTATCATCACCACGGGAATATCGGCGAACCGCTCATCCCGGCGGATCGCCCCTAAAAACTCAAACCCGTCCATCACCGGCATCATCGTGTCCAAAAGGATCACGTCCGCCCCGCACTTTTCCAAGAGGCACAGCGCAGCTTGACCGTTCACGGCCTCAAAGATCGCGAACGCATCCTTAAAAATCTGCGCTAAGACGCTCCGATCGGTTTCCTGATCGTCCACAATCAGCATGGCGGCTTTCTTTTCCTGTCGTTCCATGACACCCTCCCGTATCCGTGCCCCGTTCATCGAGACCGTGCCATTCCCTCTTTTGTCCGCATCCTTAGGAGACATTGATCAATTCAGCCCATCCTGTTAGCGCATCTTGTTCGCCCTGTCGGCGTCAGCAAATCCTCCACAGAGCAGCGCTCTGCATCCGGTTTGTCTCCCTGGCAGGACAAAAAATCTGCCCCCATTCGCCGGACTTCATTTTATCCTTGCTTCCCTTACGTTTTAATTCTATTGTAACATATTCCCGCCGGTTTTTCATTATACAGAAAATCCCCGGAGAAGAACCGGGCGACGGTTCCTTCCGGGGAAAATAGCCGGACTGCGCTCAGGCGGTGGCCGGCAATACCTCGTTCAGCGCCGTTTTCGCCAAATCAATGGCCGTATCCAGCTCCGCCTGGGTGATGTTGAGGGGCGGATTGAAGTAGAGAACGTCGCCGATGGGACGAAGGAGCAGCCCGTGCCGGAGCGCGTGGCGATAAACCTCGTAGCCGGTGCGCTGTGCGGCGGGGAGCGGCTCTTTCGTCTTTTTGTCCGCCACCAGTTCAAAGGCGTGGATGAGACCTAAATGGCGCACCTCGCCCACGTTGGGATGGGGTAAAATTTCAGTCTCCATGCGCTTCGTGAGCCATTTCGCGTTGACGGCGGCGTTCTCAAAGATGGGCTGGGTGCGGAAAATGTGCTGCACCGCCAGCGCCGCCGCGCAGGCCAAGGGATTCCCAGCGTAGGTGTGGCTGTGCACGAAGGCCTTGCCCTCGCTGTAGTCGGCGTAAAAAGCATCGTAGATCGCCTGAGTCGTCACGGTGACGGACATGGGAAGATAACCCCCGGTAAGGCCCTTGGAGATCGTCATGATATCGGGCGCTATCCCGGTGTGATCGCAGGCGAACATGCGCCCGGTGCGGCCAAAGCCTGTAGCGATCTCGTCGGCGATGAGAAGCACCCCGGCTTCGTCGCAGAGCTTCCGGAGCTTTTTGAGGTAGAGGGGCGGATAGACCCGCATCCCGGCGCTCCCCTGAAGAAGCGGCTCCACGATGATGGCCGCCGTTTCCTTCCCGTGAGCCTCAAAGGCTTTTTCCGCATGCTCGAAACATTCACATTGACAGTGATCCCGATCTTTTCCATAGGGACAGCGATAGCAATCCGGCGCTTCCACATGAACGTTCTCCATCATCATGGGCTTGTACATCTGAGCGTAGAGGTCGAGGCTCCCCACGGACAGCGCCCCGATGGTTTCTCCGTGATAGCCCTCGGAAAGACACATGAATTTCTGCCGCTCCGGGTGCCCCGTCTGCAAGTGGTACTGAAAGCACATCTTGAGGGCCGCTTCCACCGCCGCCGAGCCGTTGTCATTGAAGTGAAACTTCGCCAGCCCCTTGGGGACGATCTTCGCCAAGGCTTCCGCCAGGCGAATGGCGGCTTCGTTGGAAAAATTGGCGAAGATGACGTGTTCGAGATTGTCGATCTGTTCCTTCACCGCCTGATTGATAATGGGATTGCAGTGGCCGAAAAGATTGCACCACCACGAACTGATAATGTCCAAATACTTCTTCCCGTGGACATCGTAAAGCCACACCCCCTTCGCCCGGGCGATCACCATGGGGGGCAGCGCCTCATAATCCTTCATCTGGGCCGCCGGATGCCAGATGTACCGCATGTCTCGGCTTTCCCAATTCTCCTGTTCCAATGCCATCCTGCTTCTCTCCTGTCAAAATTTGATCAAGGGGCGGTGATGCCCATCTTTCCGGATTTTATTTATACAGCCCGGCCAAAACCTCGGGGTCGATGTCCAGCACGCTGTCCTCCGGCTTTACACAGGCAATGACGGGGACGCCGGTGATCTCCGTGATCATGCGGCGGTTGTCCTCCTCCATGACGTCTCCGGGATGATAGCGGTTCAAAATCACCCCGGCCACGGGAATATGGCGCAGCTTCAAATGTTCGATGGTCAGCACCGCCGCATTGATGGTGCCCAGCCCGGCGTCCGCCACCACGATCGCCCCGAGGCGAAGCCGCACCACCAAATCGTCTAAAATGACGTGCTGCGTTTCGTCCCAGCGCAGAGGGCAGATGATGCCGCCGCTTCCCTCGACGGTGAGATAATCATACTTCTCCTTCGCCCGGCGAAAGGCTGTTTCCACCCGGTCAAAGTCGATGGGGCAGCGATTGAGCTTTGCCGCCAGGTGAGGGGACACCGCCTCCTCGTAGACGTAAGAAACCAGATTTTCCGTCGTCTCGCCGATCCCCGCCACCTCATTGACGTAGAGAGCGTCGCCGGGCAGAAGTCCTCCCGCCGCCCCCTTCTCCGCGCCGCTGATGGCCGCTTTGTAATACCCGGCGTTCTTCCCCGCCTGCCGCAGTTTTTTCACAATGAGGGCCGTCACATAGGTCTTCCCCACATCCGTCCCCGTCCCCGTGATGAAAATCGCCTTGCCCATACAATCACGCTTCTTCCTTTAATTTCTCGGTCTGCCAGCTGCCATTGTCTACCGAGGTGCATCCCCCGGTATCCTCCCGCCACGGACGCCGCTACCTTCCCGTCCCCCGCGGCGGATTCAGCCATATCCCTGCCGAAAGCCCCCGCTTGGCCGCCGCAGCCGCCGCGACGCAAAGAAGAGCGTCCGGCGGGATCTGCAAAATCCCGCAGTAGAGAATGACCCAATAGAGCGCTACCGGCGCATCGATGACGTAGTTGGAGATGACATAAAACCAGACGAGGCCAAAGGCGTACACAATGACCATGCCGCCGAAATTGATGAGGAGCAGCCGCTTAAAGGTCACGGCTACCGTGCGCCGCGCCGCCCAGCCGCAGAACCACGCCTGGACAACGAAGCCCAGGAGATACCCAAAGGTGGGCTGAAGGATGTAGCCCGGCCCGCCGCCCGACGCAAACACCGGCACCCCTATCAGGCCCAGCAGAATATAAACCGCCACCGCTGTCGCCCCCAAGCGCGGTCCCAGCAAAAGCCCCGCCAGCAGCGTGAACATAAACTGCAACGTAAAGACATCCGTCCCCACCGGAATACGGATGAGCGCCCCCACTGCCACCAGCGCCACAAAGAGCGCACACAGGATAAGCTCCCGCAAGGAAAGCTGCCCCATCTTTCATCGCCTCCCTGTAAAACACGGATAAAAGGAAGGCCCATTGATCCGTGTTTCCTACATTGATTGACAAAAAGATTCGCCGTCCGGAGAAATACCCCTCTGTATCAAACGGCATACGAATTTAAGGATACGCCTTTCTTTTTTCTTTGTCAACCAAGTGAAGTAGTAGGGTTGACGTCCTTTCACCCCGCCATTTGCGTCCTCCAGCGAAAAATGATACTATAGATAAATGATTGGACACGACAAGAAAGGAGCCTCTCATGACCCGCGGGATTTCTCTCAGCAGCTTTTTTCTTCTGCTGCTTTTCGGCGCGGCCCTTTTGGGCGGCTGCCAAAACGCCGGGCCGGCGCCTTTGCCCCGTCCGGAGCGGGCTGACTTTCCCGGTGGGGCCACCCGTCTTTCCTTAGATCTCCCCGGGCACTTTACGGCGAATGCGCAATCGATCCCCGTCCCCCCGGAAGCCGCCCCCTTCGTTCTCAGCATGACCCGATACCAGACAGGAAAAGAAACGGGCATAGAGCTTCAGATTACCGCTGTCCGGTTTGACGACGCAGCCGTCGCCGGACGGTTCGGCCCGCACGCCGGCCCGGCAAAAATTTTACGCGGTATTTCAGGATACCCTGCTCTCGGCGTTGCCCCCCGAATTTAAGGTAAAAGACGCGGCAGCAGAGATCAGTGACGCCCGCGAAACGCTGTCCGTCGATGGCCGGGATCTGACGGTTCTCTCCGTCGACTATATCAGCGGCCTCCAAACCCCCGGAAAATTCAAAACCATTTTTATCCCTGACGACAGAGAGGCTTGGCTCATTACTATCCTTTACGACGGCGGCGACGAAAGACTGCCGGCCGAAATAGAGCGCATCATTCAGTCCATCCGCGTGACCGGCTGAAGCCGGAAACGCCTTAAAGGAGGCAATATCCCCATGAAAAAATTGACCCATCCCCTGTGTGCGGCCCTGCTGGCCGTCGGGCTCCTCACCGGAACCGCCCAGGCCGCCCCGGAAGACGAGGCCTCGGCGACGGAAGAAATGACGGCTGAGAAAACGGATTCCCCAGAAAGCGCCTCGGAGCGCGAGGACGATTCCCACCCCGTGGGTACGCCCAATCCTATGATCGAATACCCGGATGTCCCAGCGCTGGAACGGGCCATTGGTTTTCCCATCCTCTATCTCCCCAGCAATTTCTACGCCCTCTATCATCCGGCTGTCCACGTCTACGGGATCAGCGGACAGGTAGCGGATTTGCGCTTTAAGGGTAAAGCGGACGATACCACCATCACCCTGCGCACCGCCTTGGAAGAGCGCATCTTCACCACCGACATCAGCGGCGTCTATGGCGCCAACTGGCAGACCCAAAGCGCTGGAGACGTCAAGCGCACCCAAGTGGACGTGGCCACCCTCGCCGACGGCACCCGCGTCGTCCGTTGGCACGCCGGGCGCTTCGTCTTCGCCCTTTCTGCCACGGGCTTTGACGACACTTCCTTTAAGCCTCTTCTCAAAAGCTTCGTGGTGGTCGCTGACCGCTTCGCCCACAAATACCGCAGCTTCACCCTGAATCCAAACAAAAAATAACACCCGCAAAGAAAAAGGCGGCTCAGGCCGAAGGATACCGAAAACGTATCCCGCTGATCTGAGCCGTCTTTTTGTATTGACAGAAAATTAACCGTCCGCGATTTTATTTACCTCCCCAGCAAACTGCGAGTCCCTGTCGATTTTTCTTAAAACGCCTCGCCGAAAATAAATGGGATTCGCCAAAAATGTTTCACGTGGAACATTTGTTTTTTATTTTACCGTCACCGTTAAAGCAGCGGACGGCTGCGTAAAATCTTTCGCTATCTTTTTCACGGCCTCCGCCTCGTTGGTGACGACCAACACGGTGACGAGGCTTTTCCCTTTGGCCTGGAGGATATCCCGGTCGAAGGAGAGGAGCGGTGTGCCCGCCGATACCTGATCACCGGACCGGACGAGGGCCTGAAAACCTTCGCCCCCCAAGACGGCCGTATCCAAGCCCACGTGAATGAGCATCTCTACGCCTTGGGCACGGAGGGCCACAGCGTGTTTCGTGTCCGCTACCAAAACGACCTCGCCATCGCAGGGAGCGACGACGGTGTTTTCTTCGGGGGACGGCTCCACGGCGAAACCGTCCCCTAACATTTTTTCCCCGAACACCGGGTCGGGGACGGCGATGATATCCATGATCCGCCCGTGAAGCGGCGCGGCGATGCCCAATTTCTTTTCTCCCCAGCCTAGTATCATTTATCCGCCCTTCCGTCGTCATCCGCCTGATAGACCTGCCGCCCGCCGATGATGGTGCGCTGCACTCGGACGGCCCCGTCGAAGATCGTGATGTCGGCGCGTTTGCCGATCTCCAAAGACCCCATCTGATCGTAGACCCCGATGCTCTCCGCCGGCGCTTTAGTGGCGTAGGATACCGTAGCCGCCAACCCCGCGCCGGTGTTGGCGGCGAAGTTCGCCACGGCCCGGTCAAGGGTCAGTACGCTCCCGGCGATGGTACCGTCCTTCAAGGCCGCCACCTGCCCCGAAACCCGCACTACCTGACCGCCTAACTCCGATTCTCCATCGCCGAGGCCGCAGGCCCGCATGGAGTCAGTGATGAGGACGATGTGCCGCCCCTGCTTCATGCGCCAGACGAGGCGCTGGGTCATGGGATGGAGGTGGACGTTGTCAGCGATGAGTTCACAGTCCACCGGCGTGTCCAGCGCCGCCCCCACCAGCCCCGGCGTGCGGTGATGAAAGGGCACCATGCCATTAAAAAGGTGCGTCACATGATTGATTCCGTATTGTAAGATGGCCCGGCGGGCCGTATTGTAGTCAGCGGAGCTGTGCCCCAGGGAAATGGTGATGCCCGCTTCCTGACACTGCTCCACGAAGGTATAATCCCCTTTGAGTTCCTCTGGAGCGATGGTAATGAGGCGGATGATATCATGATAATCGGCGATACGAGCGTAATCCGCCGGTACGATATGCTCCGGCGCCTGCGCTCCCCGCCGCTCTACGCTGATAAAGGGACCTTCCATGTGGGCCCCCAGGATGCGCGCCCCGTCCCCCGGCGCGGCCATCGCGCCCCGGATATGATCCAGCGCCGCATAAATCGTAGGGAAATCATACGTCATAGTGGTGGGCAGCATGGCCGTGACCCCGGTGGACGCTTGATACAGCGCCATGGAAGGGAGCGACGTCGGCTCGTCGTCCATGGCGTCGCAGCCCACGCAGCCGTGGAGATGAATATTGACAAAGCCCGGCGAAACGTAGGCGCCCCGCGCGTCGATGATCTCCTCCACCTCCGGGCGGATATCGCTCCGAATTCCCATCTCCGGGACGATCTCCCGAATTTCCGTATCATAGAGCAGCGCCTGGTGCTCCACGATTTGAAATTCTCCCCGCTCGTCCGGCAGAATCAGCTTTCCGTTGGTAATTGCCTTCATTCCATTCCCCTCATTCCGCGCCTTTGATCAAATCACGCCGGCACTAAGATCACCGCATTTTCCGCCCGCGCTGCGTCGTCTAAAAATATTTCTCCGGCAGTCGGCTGGCTGCCGCCCGATCCGCCAGTACCAGGACGTTTCGGTGCAGCTGAAGAACCGAGGCCGGGGCCTGGGGCGTGATATCGCCGCACACCGCCTGATATAGGGCCTCCGTCTTCCCCGCCCCGCTGGCCAAAAGCAGGATAGCCCCAGCGAACATGATGTCGCGAATTCCCATACTGACGGCCCAGTGGGGCGTATCCTCCGGCTCTTCGAAGAAGCGGGCGTTCGCCGCCCGGGTGGCCTCCGACAGCTCCACCACATGGGTGTCCGGCACGAAACATGGCCCTGGCTCGTTGAAGCCGATGTGCGCGTTAGAGCCGATGCCTAAGATCATGAGATCGATCCCTCCTGCCGCCTCGATGGCCGCCCCGTAGCGGACACACTCCGCGGCGATATCCGCCGCCATGCCGTCCGGCGCGGCAATGTGCGCTCCTGGGAGGTTCACCCGGGAAAAGAGGCGCTTCTCCATAAAATAGCGGTAACTTTGAGGATGATCCGCCCCCAAGCCGATATATTCGTCGAGGCTGAAGGTTCTCACCCGGGAGAAATCCACCTCCCCCGCCGCGAAAGATGCCCCTAAAAGCTGATAGAGCAGGCAGGGCGTCCCTCCGGCCGCCAGCCCCATGACGCTGGCCGGCTTGTGACGAAGCTGCCGGATGACAAATTCCGCCGCCGCCGCGCTCATCTCTTCGTAGGTATCGTTGATCCTGACCTCCATCATTCGCCTCCTGTATCTTCTTGTTCCTCACCATGTCAAAGAGGAATTTTTATGGCCGAGCCCATGAATCCCCACGCATCAATCACCGGCAGCGCCGCCCTCGTTTTCGCCACGCGCCGTCCCACCCGCCATACATTGCCGCAGAAAGCGCAGGGCGCCTAACAGACCGGCATCGTTGCCCAAGCGGGCGAAAGCAAAGCGCGTGCCGGTGAAAATGTCCGCCGGAAGGACGACGCTCAGCGCCTCCAAAAGCAACGGGCGCAAATAGGCGGCCTCAGCGGAAATGCCCCCGCCGATGATGACCACCGCCGGGTTCGCCACGCAGCAAACCGCCGCGATGCCCGCCGTTAATGCCTCGATCATACGGCTGATGGCCCCCCGGGCGATCTCATCGCCCGTTTTAGCCCAGGCGAAAACCATCTCGCCGTCCACCGTTTCCTCGGGCAGTCCCTTCGCTGCCGCCACGCGCCGCACCAGCGCCTCCGTCGAGGCCAGCGCCTCAAGATTTCCCCCAGGAAGCGGCAGATATCCTACCTCCCCGGCAAACCCCAAGGCCCCGCGCAGAATACGCCCGTCCATGAGCAGCGCTCCACCCACTCCAGCACCCAGCGTCAACATCGCTAAAGAAGAAGCTCCCTGCCCGGCGCCCAGCCAGTATTCTCCGAGGGCGGCGCAGTTGACATCGTTCTCCACCGCCACAGGCAACCCCGCCGCTTCCGACAGGATCGCCTTGAGGCGTGTGCCGCGATAATCGGGAATATTCATCGCATCGCAAGCGATCGTCCCCGTGGCCGCATCCACTACCCCCGCCGTCGCCACCCCGATCCCCGTCAAAGGATACGCCGTCCCGTAATCACACAAACGGTGGACGAGCAAAGCGATCATCGCCCCTACCCCTTCGGTGCGGGCCGGATTGACCAGCCTCTCCTTTTCCCGAAAGCATCCGCCTCCGTCGGTCACGGCACATTTAATCGCCGTCCCACCGATATCGAACACCGCGTAATTCGCCATGCCTCTCCCCTCCGGACGTCAGCGATCCGCCCCGCCCATCGCACAGATGACAGCAAATCGCAAATCACCTTCTCAGCTGCTCCAGGTATGGACACTGTTAGAACCGCGAATGGCCGCCGTCTCGTCCACCGGCTCCACGCCCTGCTCCTTGATCTCCGCCTGCTTTTCCTTCTCGGCCCGCTCGATTTTATCCCCCATCTCGCTCATCAGGCTCCCCACGGAACTCTGGAACTGGCCGTCGTCCACCCGCGAGGGCCGATCCTGAAAATCCGGCTCGTCAGGCAGCTTGATGCTGTTGATCCGCCGCCGTTCGCTAGTAGCATTCAGAAGGATCTCCGCCAGCCAATCCCGCTTTTCCGGCTTCTTTCCCGCCGCGTCCTGCTTCTTCATCGTCCGCCCCGTGCCTTCCCTTCCGTTCCCCCGTTCGCTCGCTACTTTAAAGGATACCACAGAATAAGGAATTTTCCCACTCCCCCATAAAAGGCTGTCTTTTTGCCCCAAACCCACGCCCCGCCAACCATTGCGCACGGCCACCGAACGTGATACAATTTCCTCAAAGGAGTGATACTTATGGCTCGAACTGAAACCTTACATGTGCGCCTTGAGCCCAATCTTCGGGCCTCGGTAGAAGATACCCTGCACAACCTGGGACTCTCCGCCTCGGAAGCCGTAAATATTTTTTTTCATCAAATTCTCCTTCACGGCGGCCTTCCCTTCCCCGTACAGGCCCCACGCCTGCGCGCTGAGACCCTCGCCGCATTGAAAGAGTCCGACGCCATCGCGTCGGGACAAATCGCTGCCAAGACCTACCACAGCGCCGAAGAACTGATACGCGAAGCTAAGGCTGAGGTCTATGCTGAAGATTAAACAGACCTCGCAATTCAAAAAAGATCTGAAAGCTGCCATCCGCCAACATTGTGATCTCGCCCGCCTAAAACAGGTCATTGATACACTGGCCCGTGAGAAACCCCTCCCTCCTATCCATCACGACCATACACTGACAGGCAAATATCGCAATTTCCGTGAATGTCATGTCACGCCGGATTGGCTGCTCATCTATCAAGTGAGAACCGATACCCTTATTCTGACCTTAGCACGGTTGGGCAGTCATGCCAAGCTGTTTCGCCGGTAATCCCCATCTGTACGAATAAGGGGATTTTTTAGGAAGCACCGATAAAATGAAGTCGTCAGATGGACGCAGACTTTTCGTCCTATCCAGGAGACAAACCGGACGCATAGCAAGGCTATGCGTAGGATTGGCCGACGCAGAGAAGATGGAAAAGATGCCCAAAATGGCGGTGCTGCATTTATCCGTGCTTCCTTTATTCGCCTATTCCCCATACGAATGACTAAAAAGGAGTTTCCCATGAAAGGATCGGAAATTTTAGCCCATGTGGACCACACGCTGCTCCGCCCCACTGCTTCGTGGGAAGAAATCAAAACGCTGCTCCAGGAGGCAAAAAACTGTCATACCGCCTCCGTCTGCCTTCCCGCCGCCTACGTGGCCCCGGCCTATCAGGCCTGCGGCGGCGACGTCCCCATCGGCACCGTCGTAAGCTTCCCCTTGGGCTACGACACGGCGGAAACCAAAATCAGCGCCGCCCGGCAGGCGATCAACCACGGCGCGGCGGAAGTGGACGCCGTGGTGAACCTCACCGACGTAAAAAACGGCGCCTTCGACAAAGTCACCGCCGAAATCGCCGCCCTTAAAGAGGCCGTCGGCGCACACATTCTAAAGATTATCATCGAAACCTGCTATCTTACTGAAAAAGAAAAGATCGCCCTCTGCCGATGCGTCACCGACGGAGGCGCGGATTTCATCAAAACCTCCACGGGCTTTGGCCCCGCCGGCGCTGCCCACGAGGACATCGCCCTCTTTCGCCGCCACACCGGCCCGAAGGGGCGAATCAAAGCGGCCGGCGGCATCCGCACCATCGCTGACATGAAGCGCTATTTGGAAGAAGGCTGCCAGCGATTGGGGTGCAGCGCCGCCGTGGGACTTCTCCAAGGACGGGAAAACGAAGATTTTTAGACCTCGATGGGAAGGGTAACACATGAACGCACTTTCGACAACGAGAAATGTTCCGACAAAAATTGAACTGCCGCATTTTTCTGTTGGCACGGCTTACGGCGGCTCTCAGGACTGGTGCGAAAGCCGCTGGATGAAGCTGGGCGGCTGCGCCGCCGTCACCGCCTGCGACAGCGCTATCTATTTTACCCTTTTCAAAGGCCGCCAGGGGCTGTACCCCTACCCCACCGAAAAGATTTCCCGCCGGGAATACGTCAGCTTCACCGACGTCATGAAGCCCTATCTAAGGCCCCGCTGGGGCGGAATCGATCGACTGGAAACGTACATCGAAGGCTTCGGGCGCTTCCTCTCTGACCGCGGCGAAAGAGCGCTAAGGATGAAGCCGTGGCCGGGGGAAAGCAGCCTGCCGGAAACAAAAGCGGCCGTCAAAAAACAGATCGACAGCGGCTGGCTCATCCCCTGCCTCACCCTCCGGCACAGCCACCCTTCCATGGAAGACTACGATTGGCACTGGTATCTCCTGAATGGCTATGAGGAACGGGACGGCAAATTTTTCGTCAAAGCCGTCACCTTCGGCGCCTGGCGGTGGCTGGATCTCACCGTGCTGTGGGACACGGGACACAAGCAGAAGGGCGGTCTCATCCTCTATGACCTATCCTGATACCGTCGGGGGCACCTTCATCGACCGGCCGAACCGCTTCATCGCCCGGGTGAACATCGGCGGAGGCGTAGAAACCGTTCATGTCAAAAACACCGGCCGGTGCCGGGAGCTCTTGCTGCCAGGCGTCCCCGTGATTCTCGCGACCTCGGGAAATCCGAAACGAAAGACGCGCTATGACCTCGTCGCCGTGAAAAAAGCCGGGCGCGGCTGGGTCAATATCGACAGCCAGGCGCCGAACAAAGTCGTGGAAGAATGGCTTGCCCAACAAGCCTACGACCGGATTCAGCCCGAATACGCCTACGGAGAATCCCGCCTCGATTTTTACCTGGAAAAAGGCCGGCGGCAGTATCTCTTAGAAGTCAAAGGCTGCACCTTGGAAATCGACGGCGTGGGCTATTTCCCCGATGCGCCGACCCAGCGGGGCGTGAAGCATATCCGCGAACTCATCAAGGCCGCGCAGGATGGCTATACCTGTACCATCGCTTTTGTGATCCAGATGAACGGCATCCGCGAAGTGCGTCCCAACACGGCCACCCACCCGGAATTCGGCGCCGCCCTATCCGAGGCGAAACGCGCCGGCGTCCACGTCGTATTTCTCTGCTGCGAAGTCCGAAAAGCCTCGCTGCACATTGTGGAAAGCATCCGGGGATAGAATTGACCACGACCCTGTTTGTCTGTCGTGGCCGCGCGATAGGAACGAAAGGATCGCCATATCCAAATATAGCTGTCGCCGTACAAACTTTTGTACGGCGATTTTTTATATCTCCAATGCGGCGCGCGGTGTGCAGGAAAACTTTGTAAAACGGGACCGGTAAACCTTCAAGAAATACGCTTTTTATATTATAATATGAAATGTGCTTTAAATTAATATTATTCCTATTTTAGAAACGGGAACGCAGCACGGAACGGGAGGCAGATCATGAAAAAGAGCAAGAACAGGAAATATCTGAAAGCCCTTAGTGTAAACATCATTCTGGCCCTTCAACTGAATACCGTCGCCTTCGCGGCGGACACCACGGCGGTTCCGGATGCCTCGGAGGGAAAAGCCCCCATCGTGGAGAGCGCGGCCAACGAGACGGTGATCGTAGATATCCGCACCCCCAACGAAGCCGGCCTCAGCCATAACCAGTATCAGGATCTGCAAGTGGGCAGCTCCGGGATCATTTTCAATAACTCTCGGGAAATCACCCCCACCCAATTAGCCGGATATATCACCGGCAATCCGAACATCGGGCGGACCGGCGCCGACGTCATTCTCAACGAAGTCACCGGACGAAACATCACGAATCTCAACGGCTTTATCGAAGTCGCCGGCAAACAGGCCGATGTCGTCATCGCCAATCCCAACGGCATCGTGGGAAATAATTTTGGCTATATCAACACCGGCCGGGCCATACTCACCACCGGGAATCCGCAAATCGATCCCTCGGGCCGGCTGGCCGGATTTGTGGTAAATCAGGGGGAGATCAGCATTGAAGGCCGGGGCCTCGACGCCGCCAAAGCCAACCGCCTGGACCTCTATGCCCAGGCGGTTAAGATCAACGCGCAAATCGCGGCGCAAAAACTCAAAATGGTCGGCGGCAGAAACAAGCTGGATGCCGACGGAAACGTCATGACCGTCATCGACGACCAATACACCGGCGTCGCCCTTGACGTCGGCGCCATGGGCAGCATGTACGCGAACGCCATTTACATGATCGGAACTACCAAAGGCCTCGGCGTCAATATGGAGGGCGAGGCCTACGCGAATGACGGCGATTTCGTCCTGACCGCGAGCGGCGACATCAGACTGAAAAGCAAACTCCAGGCCGCCCAGGACGTCGCCGTCAACGCGGGCGAAGCACTGGAAAACACCGGCAGCGTCTACGGCCAGAACATCCAGATAAAAGCGAACACCCTGAATAACACCGGAGGCGAAACGGCCCCCGTCATTGCCGCGCGCGAAAACATCTCCATTGAAGCCGACACCGTGAATAATACGGATAACGCTCTGATCATGGGCGCAAACGACGTCAGCCTGACAGCAAATGAGCTCAAAAATCACAGCGCCGTCATCGAGGCAGGGCAAAACATGCGGCTCGACGTAAAAAATATCAACAACATCAATATCCATTACGAAGTGGAACCCGGCGTCGTCATCGGAGAAGAAGACATTTACGAGGTGCAGCTCGACGGCGCGTCGGTAAGATACAAAGCCGGAGAGTATAAAATCCTCCACGGCGTCATCTGCGCCCCGGATACGCCCTCCGTCGCGGGCTATGACATCTTCTATCGAAAAGACGACTGGGACGAGGACAAGGACTACCAGATCGTCACCCCGGGCGGCAGCTCTTCGCGCTGGCATGAATACAGCTACCACAGAGTCATCAGGGACGACGTCATAAAGACGACCGTGCCCGCCAAGATCATCGCCGGAGGCGCGATGCGAATCACCGCCGACGAAGTGACCAACGACAAAAGCGAAATCACGGCCGGAAAAGATCTGATCATGGACGCCGGCGTATTCCATAACATCGACGGCATGGGGACCCGCGTGGTCACCGATATCGGCCGGGCGGGCGCCTTCTACAAAGCCGATGCCGGCGGACAATGGAACCACTACATGGTAAACCCGGGAGCGCTGGGGCGACTACCATAAAGAAGCGCGCACCGACATCATCGTGCAGCCGGCCACCGCCCTCCTGAAAGCAGAGGCGGCCGACGAAGCGCAAACGCACGCAGCCGAAACCCTTGCCGTGTCCCAGAGCCAGCTCTACCACCTGGCGAAGCCGGACGCGACCTACTACATCGAAACCGACCCCGCGTTTACGAATAAAAAGCAATGGCTCTCCTCCGACTACTTCTTCAACAAAATGCAGTACGACCCGGATACCATCGGCAAAAAGATAAGCGACGGCTACTACGAGCAGCAGATCGTCAAAGACCAGCTCGTCAACCTCACCGGGAAATATTACATCGGCGACTACGCCTCGATGGAAGAACAGTACCAAGCCCTTCTCGATCATGCCGTCGTCTTTGCCCAAAACAGCCAAGCGAAAATCGGCGTCGCCCTGACAAAAGAGCAGCAGGAAGCGCTCAAAACGCCCATCGTCTGGATGGTAGAGAAAAGCGTCCTCCTGCCCGGCGGCGACGTGGTGACGGCGCTGGTGCCCGAGCTCTACCTGCCGAAAGACACCCTGAAAAAACAGGGCGCGGCGGTACTCTCCGCCAAAGACATCGACGTTAAAACGACGAACGACATCTTAAACAGCGGCAGTATCATCGCCGGCGACATCAATAAACTCTCCGCCCATAACATCAACAACGTCGGCGGCCGAATCGTCGGCTCCGATGTGCTTCTCTCTGCCCAAAATGACATAAACAATACCGGCGGCAGCCTCCTTGCCGAGCATCAGATCGACATAAACGCCGGCGGCGATATCCGCTTTGAAACCACCACCCGAACCGGCGCTACCGGGCAGGGCGCCACCACGAAGATCAGCCAGGTCGCCGGGGCGTACATAACGAAAGAAGACGGCGAACTCACCATGCGCGCCCAAAATGACATCGACCTCACCGCCGCGGAAATCGCCGCCAAAGGAAGGATCGACCTCGCGGCGGGGCGTGACATCACCCTCGGCGCCAAAGAAATCTCCGACAGCAACCACATCCTCTTTGGCGCCAACGCCTACCGGAACGACAGCAGCCAAAAAGACATCGGCACGACCCTGGCCGCCGGCAAAGACATCACGCTCAACGCCGGCGGTAAGATCGACGCCAGAGCCGCGGAAATCAATACGGCGGAAAAGCTTTCCCTTCATGCCGGAGAAGATATTAACATCACCGCCGGCAAAGAAAAGACCTTCGTCGAAGAATGGAGTAAAGATACCTGGCACGGCATCGCCAGCTCCCGAACCACCATCCGCCACGACATCAAAAACGAACAAAGCGCCGTAGAATCGAGCCTCGGCGGGAAAGAGATCGCCATCGAGGCGGAAAATGCCCTGACCATCGAAGGCAGCCGCGTCATAGGCGACAAGGACGTCACCCTGACCGCCAAAAACGACATCAACATCGAGGGCGCTGCCGAAACGCGAAAAGAACTCCACGAGCGTAAAGTCAAGCAAAGCGGCATCTTCGGGAGCGGCTTCGGGTTTACCATCGGCAGCAGAACCACCGAAGACGACACCGACCAGGGGGAAAAGAGCCGGCACGGCAGCACCGTCGGCAGTACCGCCGGCAGCGTCGGCATCACCAGCGAAAAAGACGTCAACGTAACCGCCAGCGACATCATCGCCAAGCGCGACATCACCCTCACCGGCGAAAACGTCAATATCACGGCGGCCCCGGAAAACTACGACTACACCTACACCCATAAAGAAAAGCAGAGCGGCCTCACCGTGAGCCTCGGCGGCGGCGCCATCGGGCAGCTGACGGAAAACATCATACAGCCCCTGGAAAGAGCCGCCACGGCCCAGGACGAAAGGCTGAAAGCCCTGAGCGCGATCAAAGCCGCCAGCCATATCCATGAGATTCCCAAAGCCATCGAAGCGGTCAAGGACGGCCGGCAATCCATCACCAACCTGAACATCGGCTTCGGCAAAAGCGAAAGCCAGACAACAATCGAAAGCAACACCGTCGCCGCGCACGAAAGCAGCGTGGCCGCCGGCAAAGACGTCAACATCACCGCCGCCAAAAAAGACATCAACATCGTCGGCTCCGACGTGACGGGAGAAAATGTAAACCTCACGGCCAAAGGAGACATCAATATCACCGCCGCCAGCCAAAGCAATGTGACGAACACCGAATCCAGGAGCAGCAGCGCCTTTGCCGGCGCCAGCATCGGCCTGGGCACCGGAACCGTCGGCGTCGCCGTATCGGCCAGCAGGGGAAAAGAAACCATCGACGAAAACAGCACCGCCTATAAGAAAAGCACCGTAACCGCCAGAGAACAGCTGACCATAACCAGCGGCGAGGATACCAATATCATCGGCTCCAAAGTCATCGGCAACAAAGTCAAAGCCGACATCGGCGGCGATCTCAACCTGGAAAGCCTCCAAGAAACGAACCGCTACCGGTCAGACAGCGTAAACGGCGGCTTCGGCTTCAATACCGCCCTGGGGAAAAACCCCGGCAGCACGCTTTCCCTATCCGCGAATATCGGCAAGACCTCCTCGGACTACCGGAGCGTGACCGAGCAGGCGGGCATCTACGCCGGCAAAGAAGGCTTTGACCTCACCGTAGGAAATAACACGGACCTCAAAGGCGCCGTCATCGCCAGCGAAGCCGGAAAAGACAAAAACCGCCTCACCACTGGCACTATCTCCTTCAGCGACCTCAACAACAAAGCCGAATACGAATCCAAGGGCATCGGGATAACCCTTGACGCCAACAAGACCAGCGGCGATCAGCCCGCCACCGAAGGAGAGAAAGGCCTCATCCCCAATATCCCGGCGAAAGTCAGCGACGACGCCGAAAGCACCACCAAGAGCGCGGTGTCCGAAGGAACCATCACCGTGACCAAACCGGAAAAGCAGAAACAGGATGTATCGACCCTCAATCGAGATACGAAAGAGACTCTGAACCAGCTGGAGCCCATCTTCGACATAGAAAAAATCAGAGAAAATCAGGAAACCGCCGCCCTCTTTGGGGAACTGGCCGCCAATGGCATCCATATCGTCGCCGAAAAGAACCACTGGAAAGACGGCAGCCCGGAGAAAATCGCCCTCCATGCCGCCGTAGGCGCCGTCATGGCCGATCTGACCAACGGCAGCATCGCATCAGGAGCCATCACCGGCGGCACCACGGAATACCTGACCCAGGCCATCCTGAAAGCCAGCAAGGGGGACAAAGCCCAGGCCCAATGGATCGCCATGATCGTAGGCGCCGCCATGAGCAAAGCCACCGGAGGGAATGCTCAATTAGGGGCCTTTATTGCGATTAATGCGATTAGAAATAATGATTTTGGTTACACCATAGAAGAATTACAGGAAGAAATAGAAAATAGCAGCTATGGAGAACAAATGTGCGCAATAAGAGGGATAGAACCCACACCGGAAAATATCGCAGCGATAGAAAAGGAATTTCTAAACAACGTATCAAAATTACCGAAATCAACAATACATGGCTTCGTAATTAATGGAGAAGGTGGTTTAACGAAAGGACTTGGAGTAGGCGCTGGAGCCGTAATTGATACCTATGGCAATGTCTATCATGCAGAAGATATAGGTGTATCTAAAGGATTATCGGCGCCACTCAGTGGAGAAGTATGTGCGCTGACAATTATTCCATTGGATCCGGAGGTAGATTTGACGAATAAAAATGTAATAAAAAGCATTCTTACTGGGGAAAGTGTCGGCATCACAGCCTATTTGGGGATCGGAGGTGGATTGTCCATGCCTAGAAACGGTGTCTACGAAGGAAAAGTAGTAATTTTAAAACGAGGCTTTGGGCTCCCTCAGATAGGGATATCAGATGGAAAGACAGAACTTGTAGAGGATATGATAAAACGTAGATTGGAGGAACCTCAGATTGAAGATTGACATATTTGGTAAAGAAAGAGAGATTACTTTAAGGGATTGTCTTATCGTAATAGGAGAAATATTCTTATTATACGGCTTCCTTAAATTACAGGTATATTTTGATGATGAAGCGAATGCAGAAGGAATGGCCAAAATGCAGGCAGCGATTCCGGCAGTTGTATCCATGGATGGAACCGAATCCCTTCCGGAAAAAATGAAAATGGTATCCAGAACCAGAGGATTTTATTACGGGAGGTGTCATATTAATGAAAAAGCCAGTGAAAAAGACATTGCCCAGCACTACAAAAGGGAATTTCAAAAATACGGATGGAAATACATAGGCAGGTACTATTGGAAAGATATTCATCCGGAAAGAAATATAGACGAAAGGTATTATTGCTTTGAAAAAGAGGGAGAGTATTGTATGAATTTCTGTTTACAAATGGATAAATTTGTAGAGGGTGGTGGAACAAGAATAATATTTGCTATTGACCTAAAAAAGGACAATGATGATCGAAAGTATTGCAACATAGAGGATGTAGCGCCGTAATTGATCCAAGCGAAACGTAGACAGGAGGGCCCTTTCATTGAAGATTGAAATGTTTGGGAAGGAAAGGGAATTTACACTCAAGGGCTTCCTGTTCTTCATAGGGAAATTCCTCTTGTTATACAGCCTCATGAAAATGCATTCGTACTATGTATATCAGGCGAATGCGGAAGGAGTGTCCAAAATGCAGGCGGCCATTCCGGCGGTCGTAT
>ERZ773063.406-NODE-406-length-28622-cov-17.862184_pt1 | contig 28622 bp, 34 predicted proteins | sample MGYA00580625_ERZ773063 | MGnify/ENA primary metagenome ERZ773063 (study PRJEB29015, sample SAMEA2738022) | human oral metagenome | biome: human oral; feature: human-associated habitat; material: dental | place: China | collected 2042 ... | reverse complement strand
GTTACGACGGCTGGATACGGGTCACCTCGGGCATGATAAGGCGCAAATACTCAGGATACCGTGAGTCGCATCGCGAGTCAAGGCAGCGTGTGATATGTGCAGGGTTTCACGAGAACGAGGCCGTGGCCAGCTGGCTCGTCAGGCGCGACGCCGGCGGACCCTGGTGTGGGTGGTGGTGCCCCAAGTCGGGCTTGAACCGACGACCCACGGTTTCGCGGTCGTCATCTTGCTGTCGGCCCTACTGATCGTCCGCGCTTTTGCCCATTTGCCAGCATTGCCGGGTGCGCCAGCGTTGCCGATTGGTCCGGCACGGCTGGCATTGTCACGATTGCCAGCAATACGGACGGGGTTCCCCGCTTTCCACTCGGGTGGGAGCGTTGAATATGAGCACTCAACACCATGTTCTGGAACTGCCCGTGCCTCCCGTTTGGGAGGCGCACATTGAGGGCTTCGTCGTTTTCCTGCGCTCGCAGGGGCTCGTTGCGGCTTCGATCCACACGAAGCGCAACCACGTGCGGCACCTGGCCAGGGCTTTTCCCGATATGCCGCCCACGGACCTCGGCGCGGGTTCCCTGGTGGAGTGGTGCGGGCGGCGGGCGTGGGCGGCGGAGACGCGCCATGCCTACTACAGCACATTCCGAAAGTTCTTCGGATGGCTCAACGCTGCTCATCACTGCGGGGACATCAGCACGGCGCTGCCGCGCGTGCGCCGACCGTCGGGATCGCCGCGCCCCATCCCAGACCGGGTCCTGGCGGACTGCCTCGCCCAGGCGGGCCCGCGCGACGCCCTCATCCTGCGGCTGGCAGCCGAGGCCGGCCTGCGGTGTGTGGAGATCGCCCGCGTCGAGGCCGGCGACGCGTACGAGGACGCCGACGGCTGGAATCTCTTCGTGCGCGGGAAAGGCGACAGGACGCGCACCGTGCCCATCACGGACGACCTGGCCCGTGCAATCGCTGAACGATGCGCGGCGACGGGGCAGTTCGCGTTCCCAGGCAGGTTCGGCGGGCACATGGTCCCCGACTCGGTCTCGCAGATCGGGCGGCGCATCCTGCCCGCCACATGGACGCTACACAAGCTCCGCCACCGGTACGCGACGAAGGCATACGCGGCGGAGCACGACCTGCTCACGGTCCGCGAGCTCCTGGGCCACGCCTCGGTGCAGACCACGATCCGCTACGTCAAGCCCGCGCCCCGGGCCCGGGGCGCGGTCCTCCGGGCGACGCGCATCCAGCCCCCCGCCACCGCTAGCGGCGCTACAACCCAGTGATCCCACACGCCGCCAGTATTGCCGGATCAATCGGCAACGCTGGCGCACCCGGCAGTGCTGGCAATGCCAGCGAACACCATTCCCAACGAAAAGAGGGCAAACCCATGAACGACGATAAGAAGATACAGCAGCGGATCCGCGCGCTCCTGGCGCTCGCGCAGGACGAGGGGGCCTCAGCCTCGGAGCGCGAGGTCGCGATGACGCGCGCCAGCGTCCTCATGGCGCGCCACGCCATCACGTCCCTGGACGTGGAGGCAGCGGAGCGCGAGCGCATCGAGGTGCGCGAGCTCGTCCTGCGCGGCGGGCGCTCCACCGCGTCCTACGCGACTTGCGTCGCGATCGAGAAGGCGGCCGACGCGGCGGGGCTGGTCGCGTACTACAGGGACCGGCGCGACCGCCGGGGTGACCCCCACGTCCTGGTGCGCGTGGCCGGGTTCGGCTCGGACCTGGACTGGGTCATGCCCCTGGTCGCCGCGCTCGCCTCCTACACGGCGGCCGGATGGGCCTCGTGGAGGCGCGCGAACAGCGCGCGCTACAAGCGCAGCAAAGCCCCGCACAGGCGCCAGCTCCGCGACGGCTTCATCATCGGGTTCGGCATCGCCGTCGCCGACGCGGTGCGCGAAACCCGGACGGCGGCCCTCACCGAGGCATCCGACGACGGCGCCCCGACGCGGGCCGTCGTCGTGCGCTCGCGCGAAGCGCGGATCGCCGAATGGGTCGAACAACGACTGGACCTCAAGCCTGGGGCCCGGCTCACATCCAACAACGACACCCGCCGCGCGGGCTACAGCGCCGGGCGCGCCTCGGACCTAGGCACCCGCACAACCAATGTAGCCGGGACCGGCCCCCAGAGAATCACCTCCCACTGAAAGGACAAGAAGACCATGGATGACGACATCACAGAGGAGGAGCGCCGAGAGGCCATGGAAGCGGCGTACGAGGCGATGGAGGACACCGTGGACGCCGCCGAGCGCGCCCTGGAGGAGATCGAGGGCGCCCGCAAGGCCCCGCCCGAGGGTGCCAAGGGCGAGCTCGCGCTCGCCCACAGGGCCGTCACCGCGGCGCTGGTCCAACTGCGCGACGCCCGCGCCGTCCTCGCGGGTGCCTGAGCACGAAAAGAAAGGAAGGAACGGAAATGCTGACTATCGCAGTGACCAACCAGAAGGGCGGGGTCGGGAAGACCACGACCACCTACCACCTCGCGCGTGCCGCGAGCCTGCGGGGTATCCGAACACTGGTGGTTGATTTGGACCCCCAGGGGAACTTGACTGATTCACTGGCCGATCTCGCCGATGGAGACGCAGGAATGGCCGATGTCCTGTCGGCGGCCTCGCAACTCACGCTCGATGAGGTGGTGGCCCCCACTCCATGGGAGGGGGTGCACCTGGCGCCGTCGGGCGCCGACGCCCTCGCACTAGTACGCAACGAGCTGGTCACAGGAGGCCCGGGCAGGGAGATGCGGTTGCGCGAAGCCCTCGCCCCCGTGGCCGATTCATTCGACCTCGCGTTGATCGACTGCGCGCCAGCACTCGACACACTCGCCGTAAACGCCTTCGCGGCCGCAGACGGGATCCTCGTAGTCAGCCAGTCTCGCCTGTACTCAGCAACTGGGCTCGCCCACCTCCTGAACACGGTCGAGGCGGTCCGCGCCTACTACAACCCGTCCGTGTCCCTGATGGGCGTGATCGTCAACCAGCACCGGGCGCGTACCCGTCAGGGCGCGCACTGGGTCGATGAACTGACGACCGCCTGCCGGAAACGGGGGCTGCGGCTCTTCGACCCGCCGGTCCCCGACGCGGTCGCCATTTCGGACGCTGCAGAATCCGGGATGGGCCTCGACGAATGGCCGGGCGCCGCCAAACTCGCCAGCCTGTACGACGCCCACCTGTCCACTCTCCTCGCGGCCCGGAGCGGTGTCCAATGAGTGCTCGGCCACCGCGCAAGAAGTCCGCCCTGAACGCGTCGGTCGCGTCCGTGATCGCCCCCGTCCCGGCTCCCGGCAGCGTCGCTGGCAGTACCGCACAAGCCAGCACTGCCAGCAAAACCGGCGGTGCTGGCACCGCTGGCAAAACCGGTTCCGGCGTCGGCGCGGAGGGCGAGCACGTCGTCAAGGTCACCGCCCGCCTCGGCTCGGCCCTGGCGGGCCGGTGCAGGGCGGCCTACATCGACGGTCTCCTCCGAGGCGGGCCCGCGTCGTTCGAGGCGTGGATCGCGGAAGCGCTGGAGGAGAAGCTCGCCCGGGAGGAGGAGCGCCGGGGGCGGGCGTACGAGCCGGTGGGCACCGGCCGCGTACCCAGGGGCCGCCGGTAGAGTGGCCTCCGCGGTGGCGCCCGGAATAGCCAGCATTGCCAGCATTGCTGCAAATGGTGGTATATTTCTTGGCATGAATGACAAGGTTTTCCCTACTCGTGATGAGGTCCTCAATCAGCTCGGCGACGGTTTCGTCCGCGCATATCTGGAAGCGCTGGGCGTGGCCCGCGCCCACTACGCCTCGTTCCGCTCGGGTCCCGATTTCCCGGCGAACCCGACACAGCGCATGGTCGCGTGCTTCATCCACGACTGGATCTGGTCGGCGTTCGTCCCGCTGGTCGAAGGGGATCCCTCGATCAGCGTCCACGACCGCGAGCCCGAGCGCCAGCTCACACACGGCACGAATATCCGCATCCGCATCAAACGCCATCAGCTCGACGATTCCCTGTCCTCCTATCCCACTGAAGGATCGCGTGACTTCTGGACGCCGGCCGCTGCGGTCGCGCTCGACGGACTGGAGGAGGTCCCCCTCGCCCTGGGCTATCGCTGGGATTCGGATGAGCGCGCTGTCGGGGACGCCGTTCTCACCCTCCGCGATGGCGCGGACAAGGCGGTGTGGGCGGCGGTCCTGACCCCAGCGTCGGACAGCGCCCGTGGTTTCAGCGCCCGCGAGGCGCCCGAGACGCCGACGTGGGATCTTTCCGCTGTCGTTGCCCAGATCCGTGAAGAGCAGGGGTCATGAACGGCATCGGTGAGGTGTTGCACGTCCTGCGGATCTCGGCGGGCAGGACTCAGGCCGAAGTCGCCGAGCACCTGGGCATCACCCAGGCCGCTTTCTCCCGGTACGAGAACGATTTGCGGGAACCGGACCCTGATACGCTCGCGCGGATCGCCGACGCTTTCGGGGTCACCCCGGAGTTTTTGGCGCACAACTTCCGCGCCGTTGGAGCGGTGGCGGCCCACGCCCACATGCGCAGGCAGCGCACCGCCAGGCCCGGCGACTGGCGCCGCGTCGAGGCGAGGCTGAACATTCTGCGGATGCACGCCGCGTACATCGCGTCGCGCATCCCCCTGGACGCCGAGAACCACGTACCCAGCATCTCCTCGGAGTCCACGACCCCCGTACGCGCCGCGCAGGAGGTGCGCTACGCGTGGAGGCTGCCGATCGGCCCGGTTCGGTCGCTCGTGCGTTGGCTGGAATCCGCCGGTGTCCTGATCATCGAGGAGGACCTCCACTCCCCGCGGATCGACGGGATGTCCCAGTGGGCGGGCGATGCGGCCGTGATCATAATCAACAGCGCACTCCCCACCGACCGCAAACGAATGACGCTCGCCCACGAGCTGGGGCACCTCGTGCTCCACAACCAGGCCGACAGCGACACCGATGTGGAGAGGGAGGCGAACGAGTTCGCCGCGGAGTTCCTCATGCCCGAAGCCGTGATCTCATCGCAGTTGACAAGACCGACCCTTGGGAGGCTCTCCGATTTGAAAGCGGAGTGGGGCGTCAGCATGCAAGCGCTCTTCGAGCGCGCCCACGGGCTGAAGAAGGCCACCGGGGAGGACCGCGCCCGCTTCTACCGGCAACTCAACTCGAAGGGCTGGAAAGTCCACGAACCAGGAAGCGACACGCTCCCGCCCGAGGAACCGGTGCTCGCGGCGTCCATCGGCCGCCAACTCGCGGACGCGGGCCTCACACACCACGAGATCCACCTACTGATAGGCGCCGCGGACGACGCGGAAACCCCCTTCGAGCCGACAAGACTACGGCTCATCTCCTGAACCGGCTCCGGGCCGCCCGCGGCCAGCGCGCGGGACAGAATCCGAAAGTTCCCCGGTAACATCATTTTCGAGCGGGCGGGGTACCCGCCGGAGAAACTCAAGAAAAGACAGAGGAGTGAGCCGTATGGATCTTGGTGGGTGGCTCGGCGTCGCCGGGGGCCTTGTCTCCGCTGCTTGCGCCGTGGTGTCGGTGTTCCAGGCGCGCAAGTCAAAGGAGGAGCGCGAGGCCGCCGAGAAGATCGGCCGGTCCCTCGAAACACTGGCCGACGCCGTCGCGGAGGAGCAACAGGCCCCGCCGTGGGATCTGCACTGGGTCAGCGGCGATACGTACGGCCTCGTGAACACGGGTCCGCACACTGTTCATGGCGTCGAGGTCGAATGCCTCGCGGAGGACGCGGTCTTCCAGATCAACGATGGAGCAGAAGGCGAGCGGAGCATCGATTCCCACGCTTCGCTCCGCTTCTTCTACGCAGCAACTTTGGGGACGTCGGGAGAGAGGAGCATCCGCGTCCGCTGGACACGGTCCGATGGGACCACGGGCACGTGGAAGTGCCCGATCCCCTGAAAGGCGCCTGAGTAAACCCTCGAATGGAGAACGGGCCCCGCCGCACGGTTCGTGTGGCGGGGCCCGTATTCGCCAGAGACGCTTGTGCGCCGTGGGCCACGCTCTTAGGCATGGAGCGCGTGGGCGTCGAGGTAGTCGGTGAGGGCGTCGCGGATAATGTCCGAGACTGTTGTCTCCTGGGCTCGGGCGTAGGCGTCGAGGCGGGTGTTGAGGTCTTGGGGGAGGCGGACCTGTCGGCGTGGGGAGCGCCCTCGGCCCGCGGCCCGATCCTCCCCGAGGTTGGGGCGCCCGACCGGGTGGGCGTTGACGATGAACTGCGCGAGTTCTTCGGCGCTCTCGAAGCGGACGGGCCCCGAGGGCTCCCCTATCGGAGCGAGTTCGCCGCGTTCGGCCATGTCGGCGAGTTCGTCGTCGCTGGTGGCGGTGGGGATGCGCCTCATCATTCGTTCTCCCATTCTGTATGCCCTGCTTCGTATACGAGGTGGCGCCACGCGTCGGTCAGTTCCATGGCGTGGAACACGACGATGTCGCCGGTGTGCGTGACGGCAACGATGACCTCGATGTAGCGGCGGGATTGCGCGTGCGGCCGACCGACAAACACGCGCGTCGGTTGTCCGTCGCGGCCCTCGATGGGCTGCGTGTTGACCGCGTGGGTCAGCGCGTACAACGCGTCCGTTTGGGTGATGTTGTGCCGTCCGGCGCTCTTAGTGAATCTAATGGCCACACCCATATGGTACTACCAAACTCGGGGCGGGTCAACCGACGCGCGCGGTCGCGCGGAAGGGAACGCGTGCGTTCACGCGGCTACGGGGAGGGGCGAAGGAGGAATCATGAACCCCACCCCGGATAACCCGACGCTCACGATCTACACGACGCCGAACTGCCCTTCGTGTCGTCTCACGCGCCAGGCGTTGGATCGCGCTGGTATCACCTATGAGGTGATTGACCTGAGCGGGCGCCCGGATCTCGTCGAGCAGTTGCGCAGCGAGGGACTGCTGCAGGCTCCAATCCTTGACGATGGCACCTCGAGGAGCGCCGGTTTTCGCCCCGATCGGATTCGGGCGATCGTTGATGCCGCTACGCCGGCACACCTGACTGCTCGAGCACCGGTGCATACACCCGCGCAGTCGGCCGCCTCGGAGGTTCAACGAGGGAGGGCTCTGTGAGGGGCAAGGGTTTGGGGTTCTTTGTTGTCGCGCTCTTTGTGCTTCCTGGCGCGGCTCTGTTGCCTCTTGCGATGCTCGGCGATTCGGGTGCTCGAGGTGGGGTCGCTCGAGGTGGAAGCGGACGAGTGTCGGGGGTACCCGAGGAGTACCAGGATGCGGTGTGGCGTGCCGGTCAGGCATGCGACGTTGTGTCGCCCTCTCTCATCGCCGCTCAGGCTGATCACGAGTCAGCGCACACATGGGATCCACAGATTACGAGCCCGGCCGGGGCTCGGGGGATCTCTCAGTTCATGCCGGCCACGTGGGCCACGCATGGCCGCGACGGCGACGGCGACGGACGCGCCGACATCACAAACGGCGTGGATTCAATCATTTCTCAGGGCTACTACATGTGTGAGCTCGCTCAGAGCATTGATTCCTGGCTCGCCTCCGGGCTGGTTTCCGGTGATCGCGTCGACCTGACTCTCGCGGCATATAACGCGGGGCCGGGCGCGGTGCGGTCCTGGGGTGGGATTCCGCCGTTTAAGGAGACGCAGGGGTATGTGAAGAGTATTCGTGAGGCGCAGGCTAGTTTTGTTGAGACAGTGACCTCGGAGCCCTCGGGCAACGGAACCCTGCTCGCGCAGGCCCGCACCCATCTGGGCACACCCTACGTGTGGGGTGGGGAAACCAGCGCTGGCGTTGACTGCTCGGGCCTCATCGTGCTGTCGTATGCTGAGCTCGGCCGTCCATTCCCAGCATCGGTGCGCACGGCCGATCAGATCACCAAGTACTCTGATGCGGCGCCGATCGCCCGCGATCAGCTTGTCGCTGGCGACCTCATTGGTTTCTCTCACACGCCGGGAGGCCACGTGCACCACATCGGAGTCTATGCGGGCACGGACGCCGCCGGGCACCCGATCATGGTGCATGCACCCGACGTCGGGGGCGTCGTCGAAGAGACGCGCCTTGATACGCCGTATTGGCAGGGTATGACGTGGTGGCCGACTCGCCGGACGGTGTGAGATGGACGCAGGTGTGCACGCGATGGGGGATGATCACGGTATGAGCATCAACGACGAGTCTCACCGCAAACCGAGTCCTCCCAGATCCGAATGGGTTGGAAGTGACTCAGTTGCACCTCGCGCCTTGTCGATTGACGAGGAGTGGGCGGCGATCATGGCCCTCGAGGAGGAACGGGGCCGTACACACGCGCCTGAGCGGACAGCCGTTGCAGCGCCAGCGTCCACACATGAGGATCTGAGCTACCTCGAGCCGATCGTCACTCCGCACTCGAGCGCTCCGCTTAATCCGTGGTGTACACCTGGTCAGACCGCCGTGCCGACGAGGGATCTGTGGCATTGGAGATGGTGGCGCTTGTGGGCCCTACCGAGTCTGGCGTTTCTTGTGGTCGTCACCGTCGCCGTTGTGCGGCTCTATGGGGGCGCAGTCGACCGTGGTGATCCCAAGTCCCTGATCATGCCGTTCCTGTTTCTGGGGACTCTGTGGTGGAACTGCATCATCCATACCCTGTATGTCACGTGCGTCAGACGCATGAATCCATCCGTGGGCTTTCATATCGGCGCGGCGATCGCCGCTTTCGTTGTGTCGTCAGTAGCGGCGTTTGTGTGCGTGTGGGTATTCGTGACGCTCGTGAACGTTGGCGTGGTTGCAGGTGCGTAAACGGCCGTTATCACACCCACCGCGCAATAGCCCTAACGTGAACCGAAAGTCGCCAGAAATCGGGTGCAGAAACCAGGTGCAAATCCAACGGTGTAAAACGATGATGGTTGACCGTTTATGCACCCCGGCGTACGATGAAAGCTGACGGCGGCGTTGCCGATCAATCAAGGGAGAACGTTATGGCTAACGATCAGATCCGTACCGATGAGGAAGCACGAGCGTCGATCGCTTTCGCTGACGCTGCACTGAATCTTGCTGGGCACGTTGTTACTGATGCTCATCTGCGTGACCTTCAGTGGAAGACGGCCACGGGCGAGCTCACGGTCGAAGAAGCAGGTAGTGCGGGAGAAAGGTACCTGTACGAGAAGTTCGGGTATTCGCATGAGTGAGGATCCGAGTTGGGATGAGTATTTCATCCCGGGTACTCAGGTACTGCGCAACAAGTTCACCGGCGGCGGCGAGTTGCCATACGGGGTTGATTCGGAACGCGCGTTGCGAGCGTTGGAGGAACACTGGGCGAGCTTGCGCCTTATCGAACTCCGAGATAATCCGATCCTGGGGTTGTTTGATTACGACCACATGAAGGCCATTCACCGGCATATTTTCCAGGACGTTTACGAGTGGGCGGGCGTTGAGCGTACGACCCCAATGCTTGGTCCGTTGGTCAAGTATGGACCAGATGTGTCCGGATTCCCTGATTACGATCCGACGGATCGCTCCGTTGCACATGAGTACTACCGTGCCGGTCCTGAGCTGAGGCGAGCGGCCGAGCGCGAGTACGACGCAATTCGTCATGCCGACTACCTGCGCGGCCTGGACGTCGATGATTTCGTCGACGCGCTCGCGCAACGATGGGCCGCCATCAACCAGGTTCATGCGTTTCGCGAGGGCAACACCCGCAGCCAGTTCGTGTTCTTCTCAGAGCTCGCTCATCATGCAGGTTATTACGTGGATGCCGGTGCTTTCGCTCCTGTGTCCCAGGCGCAGATCCTCGCGGGAGTGACCAACCCGCTACGCGACGGGTTGGTAGCTGCGCGTTTCTACTACCAGGATCGCCATGATGCCGGTCCTATGGCAGAGGTGTTGTCCTACGCAGTTCGTCCCCTCACCGAGGCGGAGAAGCAGCATAGACCGATTGTATCCATCGAGGCACGTAGGGCTCATGCCGTTACGTCGGCCGCGTTTCCGGCGGGGGTGATGCCACCCGGTCATGCGCATGTTCAGCGTGCGGATGAGCGGTCGGTACGGCCGTATACGCCGACGCAGTATGACGGGTACACACGTTAGGGTGTGCGGTATTCAGGTTGGGGTCGTAGGAGGTTGGCGTGGCGATCGTTGGGTATGCGCGCGTATCGACGCGTGAGCAGGCCACGGACGCGCAGGAAGCAGAGCTGCGGGCGGCTGGCGCGCAGCGGGTGTTCGTCGACCGCGGCGTGAGTTCTCGGCTCGAGCACCGACCCGCGTGGGATGCATGTATGGAGTATCTGCGTGAGGGTGATGTGCTTGTTGTCCGCGCGCTGGATCGGTTGGCGGGCTCTGAGAGAATCGCGATCGATGTGATCCGGGATCTGGGCAGGCGTGGGGTGCGGCTCCGGTCCCTGACCGAGCCGTTCCTGGACGTCGACGGGTCCACGCCGATGGGTGAAGCGATCATTGGGATCATGGCCGTGTTGGCCCAACTACGGGTCTCGACGATTCGCGAGAATACACGCAGGGGGCTTGCGCATGCTCGAGCTGAGGGGCGTGTTGGTGGGCGTCGACCGCGGGTGACTGGGGATCGCCTGGAGGCGGCTGAGGCGATGTTTCAGGCGGGAATGACACACAAGCAAATCGCATCGACATTGGGGGTGCATCGGTCGACGGTGACGCGAGCACTTGCTAAGCGCAGCCAGGAGCGAGATCGCAACGACGCTTAGCGTGCGATGAGGCGACCGATACGGATGCGGCGGGGACAGACTGAGCGCTGTCCCCGCCGCACATGTTTGGGCGCTTTAGGCTTCCGAGAGGAGTAGGTATCGTCAGGAGTCAGCGCCGCTGCCACTCCTGGTGGCGGCTTTGGGTAGACGGGTTGGGTCGGGGAAGCCAGCCTTGGTGAGGTCGGCTTTCGACCATCCAATCGAGGTAGCTGCTTTGAACGCGAGACGGTAGTTCACAACGGCGTCATCGAGGGCGGTGTGCGCGCTGCCGAGTGCACGGAGCACGGCTTCTCGGTGCTCGTCTTTCTGGAGGAGCTTGTCGAGCGGATTCATGGGTGTGTCCTTTCGTTGGTGGCACCACCGAGTGCGGCGCCTGGTACTAGTACCGTGTCGGCGTACGCGCACAAGGAGCACAAGCACGCAAGGGCGCTCCCGCAGGCGGAATGGATGAGCGGGGCGACGTGGCAGTCGCGCCCCCTCCATGGGGGGCGCGACCCCACCCCAACCAAACCGAAACGACGTGAGCACATCAGGTCAGTGTTGTCTCCCAGCGTCTTGTTTGTTCACTTGCACGATGCAAGGACATCGAACGCGTCAGCAAAGCCCATGAAGCGGCACGGAAAGCACGCAAAGATCGGCCAGAAAGAGCGCGGAGCGTGAGCGTCGAGGGCCCGGACGAACCGCATTCGCGGTCCGCCCGGAACGAAGGAACTGGGCTGAGTTTTCGGGTGCGAACGTTGAGGTTGTGTCCTTGCGTTGTCATGCGCGGTTTGCGCTGTGTCCCACGAAGTAAGATTCGCGTAGCAAGCTGTATAATACCGATATCGGTATTAAGCTTTTGGCGCGACGCATATGGCATCACGTGGCACACTGGAAGTGTGGTCCGAAGGATCGCTGCGCTGGCTTGAAGAACGTGTGAGGAGGGCGGGTCAGATGAGTAGTGAAGCAGTGTCGCATTCTCGGATGGCTCGCAGGGCGCGGCGGTCGGTGCGAGGGGTTCAGCGGTCTCGTCTGCTTGTGTCGTTGACGTCGTCGGAGCGCGCTCTCATTGAGGAGGGCGCTCGTCTTCGTGGCGTGTCATTGTCTCGGTTTATGGTGGAGGCAGCGCTTCACCCGGTCACCACCTATGAGGGGATTGCTGGGCCAGCTCATGTGGAGGAGTTGATTGAGTTGCTTCGTGTCTATCGGCGTCAGCTTGAGGGCGCGATGACGAATTTGAATCAGATCGCGCACCATGCGAACACGGTGCACGAGGTGCCCGAGGATTTCGAGGCTGTCGTAGCGGGCGTGGCCGATACGATCGAAGAAATTAACGCTCGCCTCGATGGGGTACGGCGATGATCCCTAACATCGTCACCGGCGGCGACACCGGGGGGCTCATGCGCTACCTGGTGGGGCCAGGGCGTGCCAATGAGCACGAGAACCCGCACGTGATCGCGGGCTCGCGCGACATCGTGCGCAAGTGGGGTGACTGGGAGACGATCAGCGTCTCGCAGGCCAGTGAGATCGCAACGCGCTTGGACGCGTATATGCACGAGACAGGCACCTTCCCCACAGGCAAGGCACGCCGCTTCAACCCGGCCACCGGGCAGGTGGAGTGGAATGGCGAGATCGAGGCCACCCATGTCTGGCACTGCTCGCTCTCCCTGTCACCAGAAGAAGCTGCCCTTGGTGATGAGGTCTGGGGACGTATCGCCTCGGACTTCATGAGTGAGATGGGCTTTACCGGCACCGATGGAAAAGCGCCATGCCGGTGGGTCGCGATCCATCACGGGAGTGCGAAAAACGGCGGGGACCACATCCATATCGCAGCGAACATCGTGCGTGAGGATGGCACGAAGTGGAGTCCGTGGTACGACCAGCGGCGAGCTCAGAAGGCGTGTAACGTGCTCGAGCACCGTTATGGACTCCTGGTTGTCGAGTCACGCGAGCACGGTCGCGGCTCGAGGTGTGACAGCGCGGCTGCGCAGAACGCCGCGAAGCGCGCGGGCGCGTCGCGCACGGATCGTACTGTCCTTGAGGAACGTTTGCGCGCAGCTGCAACCGCGGCAGCGAGTGAAGCTGATTTCGTGCGTCGAGCTCGCCGCCTCGGGGTGCGTCTGCACCCCCGGTTCGCGCACGGGCGCACCGACATCGTAGTCGGGTACAGCGCCGCGCTCCGCACCGAGGACGGGCAGCAGACACGTTGGTGGGGCGGCGGCAGAATCGCCCGCGACCTCACCCTCACACAGCTGCGCACGCGCTGGGAGGACACCCCGACGAGCGCGCTCGAGGCCGTGGAAGCGTGGAAGGGGCATTACCAGAAGCGGGCGCCCTACGATGGGCCGCTGTGGGAGGACCGCGTCCGCGCCCTCGAGCACTTCCGTGCGCACCTCGAGCAGTTGTCCCCCACGGATCGCGTGGGGCTCGCAAACGCTTCCGCCGACATCGCGGGACTCCTGCACGCCCAGGCGATTACGGCTCGCACGTCGGGCGGACGGGACATGCTCGAGCGTGCGGCCGTCCAGGTGGGCAGGTGCGCGCAGCTCAAAACTCGGCCAACCAACAAGCGCCTGGTCGACGTCGGCGCACGCATGGCCTCAGACCTGGCACTGTCGATCGCCGCCACGTCAAACCCGCACATGGCAGCCGTCGCCCTCGCACACGCGACCGTCGATCTCGTACAGGCGATCGCGGATCTTCATGAAGCTGCAGGCCAAGCAGCAACCGCCGCCGCAATCGAGCGCGACGCGCAAGCTGTTTTTGATCGAATGAACACGTACCCGCGCGTCGACGTCGATGCTCTCACGTCTGCCTATGAGCGTCTTGAGCACACCTCCGCGCCCACACAGCGCGAGGCTGTACCGCCTCCTCCCCCGCCACCGGCACCAAGGGAGGACAGCGCGATCGCCCGCGACGCCCAGGCCCTCGCCAACGCATCGGCTGATGATGCTCTTCACCGTGTCCGCGCCGTATTAGACGCGGTCGGCATGCCACTCACGTCTTCTCGGCCTCACGCCGCTCGGCCGGGTATTCCGCGTGACGTTCTGGGTGGCCAGCCGCGCACGTTCAAGCCCGCAGCAATAAGCACTGAGGAGGCCCAGCGTCTCGCAGTCGAGGCCGCCCAGCGGGCGCAACGCAAGAACACCGGCCCAACCAGGTAAACATCAGCGCTGTGCGTGTACGTGTCCACGATGAGTGGTGAGAGGTGCCCTCGCACAATACCGATGAGATGGACACCCGCATCCACGATTCATCAAACTGAAGGACGATCGCTGTGAATAAGCATGACCCGTATGAGGGTGTCCCTCCGATCGACGTTGAGCCGACGCCCGGCGACCTCGAGGACGTGGCGCCCACAGAGCCCTCGAGGGACGAGCCGAAGCTGTACTACTCGAGTGTGCACACGTTCGTCGACGAGTTTCTCACGCAGATCTACGATCGGTCCCTCGGGGCTGGTCTCACCTGGTGCAGTGCCTGGTGGAAGCACACCGAGGCGGTCTTCTACCTGACCGCCCTGTGGCACTCATGGGAGGGTCTGCGAGCATCCGGCGAGCTCACGTCAATGGCCACGTGGATCGTACAGTACCTGTACCCGATCATGGATCGGCTCATGGCTGAAAACGGGCCATTCAAGGGGTGCATGTCCGACGAGCGGCACCGCAAGGGCGAACACAGAGACGACTCCGCACCCCACCCAGGGCGTGTACTACCGACGACGCCACCGCCACCCGGGCTCGTCGACGAGCGCCCGTAGTCGGATACCAACGGGGGCAGTCATCGCTGGCTGCCCCCCGTTGGTTTATCTGTCAGAGGTGGCGTGCTTGCGTCTGCTCGAGGGGCGCGGCCGGCACTCGGCCGGCCGGCACACTCACCGACGTCGCAAGCATCTCCTGTGCGGGCGCAGACTGGGCTTGCGAGGCCACCGTGAACGCGCGCACACCGTCTGCGTCGATGCCAACATCGAGCAGATGCTGTGCCCAGGCTTGACGCGCCTGCGGCGTATCCCACGCCACCGCGGTAGCGGAATTAGCGGTCAGCTCAGGCGTATCGAGAGTCTGCTCAGAAACAGGCTCGTCTGGCGCAGTGGCCAGCATTTGTGTCGCCGTATAGACATCCCCTCTGCCGGGCACGGGTTCCGGCGCGGCCACGGGCACGTCGGCCGGCTCCGTGGGCGCGAGTCCCGTACTGGTTGCTCGAGCATCCACGCGGAGCTCCTCGAGGATCTCAGCCGCCGACTGCTCGAGCTTGTCGCCATCGACGAGAGGCATGGCTGCGGCCAGGGCAGGCACGGACATGAGCGTCATGTCGATGAGCTCATCCATGCGCTGGTCACGGAAGGCTTGCGGGTTGCGGGATTCCTCGCGAGCTCGCGCCTCAGCAGCCTGTCGGGCACGGGCCTCGGCTTCCAGACGCCGATGTGCCTCCGCCGCTACTTCCCGCGCATCCTCGTCGACGTGCGAAAAACGCTCGGCTAAGCCGACTGCTCGAGCACGCTCGGCCGCGTTGACCGTGGGGTCATCCCACCAGCCGTCTCGGCCGGCCGCACGATAGATCGGCGCTGCGAGACGCCGCTGCTGCTCGGTGACTGTACGCAGGGCGCGCGCGTGCTCGAGGGAGGCGCGCGCGGCCGCGCGGCGAGCGGCCGCCTCACGCGCAGCGAGCGCTCGAGCAATCATGATTGCTGCCCGCATCAGGTGCGCAGCCTGCATGGATAGTTGTTGCTCGATCTGGTCGGCACTCATGGGTTTCTCCTATCGTTTCTTGGTTTCCCAGTAGGGCACGGTGCGCACGTAGACGGCGGGCGATCCTGAGGCAAACACCCACGCGCGGTTGGGGGGCATGGCCATGAGCTCCGACACTGGGGCGATCGGACGTTGTGCCGCACCTACCGACACGCTCCGTGAGGTCCCCTGCCGACTTGAGGACGTCTGCACTTGATCGACATACTCCACGCCAATCAGCGTCGACAGCGACTGTAAGAATTTGTCCTCTGAGACACCGCCACCGTACGCCTTGACGTTGGCAGCACTCCAGAGCTTGTTCATGCCAGCGTCGCCCCAGACGCTCACGCCCTGGCTCCACGACTGCAAGATCGTGTCGACGACGATACCCCGAGAACCAAAATGGCTATAGAGATCAGGCAACTCCCTCCACCGGCAGACGTTCGCGGCCTCATCGAGGGCAACAAAAAGCGGGAGAGCGAGCCTGCCGCCGGGCTGGGTTTTTGCGTGCTCGAGGGCGGCCTCAATGACCGCGACGGTCAGTGCCGTCACGATCGGGGACGCACTGCCACGACCCTCCTGCGACAGGCAATACAGCGTATCGACTGATGCCACAAAGTCGGTGGGGCGAAACTCCATCATGTCGTTCTCGCCGTCCTTAGCCGTCGGTGGTAGGACCCAGCGCAGCGCCTCGTCGTTGAGTAGGAATGACATTGTTTGGGAAGCGCCGCCATACACGCCACCTCGGGTTTCTGCCGGCAGATTCATCATCCCGCGCAGCGACTGTGCGGTCATCATCTGCCCGGCGCGCTCCAAGATCCGAACCGGCTCATCATCGAGAGGCCGCGTCAGCCACTCATGCACCATCCGAATGTCTCGGCCGCCAAGGGCAGCCGCCAATACAAGCGCAGCGACAAGATCTTTCGACGCCCCATCAAAGAACGCATCCTTGGTGGCACCTGGATCGCGCTGAGAATCGATGAAAACCTCCGCCAGCGAAATGGCCTCAACGGGGGTCTTCACCCCCGCCAGGATATTCCACCACCACGATTGGTCTTCACCCGCAATCCCTTGGGGATCAAATACCCAGGTTCGGCCAGATCTGCTTCGTTCCAGGCGTGTCACGTCGACGATGTCACGCTTGTTCGACGTCGCCAACACTGCACCAGGCGCAGCGAAAATCCGCGGGACCAGCCACGCGGTGGTTTTACCTGTCCTCGGGCCCGCAATCATCAGGCACACGAACTCCCACGACGAAAACAACCACGCGTTTCCTCGGACCATACGCCCGATCGGCAAACCAGGAGAATCGGCCACGACACCCAGCCGGGATGCCTGCGATGCTGCGGCCCGTTCCCCCAGGACAGCGACCTCGCGCCGCGACGCGCTCTTGCGAGCGACTTGATCTCCGCGTTTACGCCGACGCGGGCCTCGCTGCCGCCACCGGGTGATAACAACCAGGCACGCGACGCCGGTCAGGAGAATGAGGAGCGCGAGAACGGCCACTGCGCGTGGCTGCTGACCGCGAATGATCCCCCCTGCCAGTTTCAGAAGATTCGATGGTAACTCGATCCCCGTCCACCAGGTGTACAGGGCGCGTGCACCGTACAGGCATGTTCCACCGACCCCGAGCGTGATGAGAAAGAGCCAGATGCCTCGTCCGCTGTCACTCATTGAATCCCACATGTCACCACCTCTTGTTCGTGTTCGACAGTTCGTATTCCACCGGCGTGAAGTCGACCTGGAATGGGTAAGCAGGTGCATCTGAGGTTTTCAGGAGAAACTTTCCGCGGCCGATGGGGGCAGCGCTTCCCCCCGTAATCGGGTCGTACTCGCCAGGGGCGTTCCATGATGAGACGAGGGCTTCCTCACGGCGTGAGAACGCCATGACAGATCTGAGTTCGCGCACCTCTTTGGGGGGAACACCACCAATGAAAAGCATCTTCGATCGCTCAATAAACCCTTGGGCTTTCTGTCGATCAGAGACCGACGGTAGAGCCTGAAAGTCCGCGATCGAGTGGGTGATCATGATCTGGCCCACCCCCACCGTCCTGTTCAGGCGGGTGAGGGCGTCCACGCGCTCGACCATGCCAGGAGAGGACCGAAGGATACGCCAGAGTTCATCCATGATGAGCTGATAGCGCTGCCGGGCAATCAGGCCCGTGTCGGCGAGAACCTGGGTGACCTCGACAGTGGCAAAGCCGTAGGACCAGCATGACAGCAGGACCGCTGCTTGCAGGTCCTCGTCGGCGTACATGAGCGAGGAGACGTCGAAAACGACGGACGCATCCATGCGCATGGATACAGTTTTCTTCGCTGCGAACAGTGAGCCGAAGCGGCCCATGAGCAGCGCCTGGAGCGAGGCCTCGAGGTCATTGGTCAGACGCTCATACTCCCCATGTTTTCCTTTATCGAGGGCGGCCGCATGGAGCGACTCAGGCCCCTCTTGGACGACCCGAAGAACATCGGCGAGCGTCGGCGTGCCAGCCTGAGTCTCCTCGAGGACACGGATAGCAGCATCAACAATCGTCTCCTCACGATCAGTGGGCGCCTGTCGACGAATGATCTGGATCAGCGAACACACCAGCTGTTTCTTGCGCTCGTGAGCCGCTTCCGTCACTTCCTGGGCCTCGTGGACGTACCCGGCTGCACGCAGCATCTCCGCCGCTTCGTCGGCATTACCACCATCAAGAGGGTTCAGCCCAGTCTTTCCATGTCCGATGGAGATGATCTGCCCACCCAGAGCATCGATGACGTCGGCGTATTCGCCCTTGACGTCTCCGACAACCATGGAATGGATACCGAATGCCTCGGCACCCAGCACCATCCTCCTAATCAGTGAAGACTTTCCCAAGCCATTCAGGCCTAGGACCATGGCCGATGGCGCGGAGATCAATCCTTTCTGAAACCAGCTGATAGGGTCGGCGCACACCGCGCCGGTCCCATCCGTCGCCCTTCCGAGTGGTACTCCGACAGGTGGGGGTGTTCCACCCGCAACAAACGGATACAGGCCGCACACCTGGACGCTTGTCCCGCGATAGTCGTGAATGCGGGGAAGCGGCGTGACGCCGCCACCGCCGGGACGGTTGAGATCCGCGATCGTTATGTTGATGCTCATATCGACCACACTTTCTGCCACGAGGGAACAACACCCAGGGGTAGGGCGAGGGCAAAGGCTGAGTCTTGCGATCCGTAGGAGGGCCGCATGCGCAGCTTCGATGCGGACGCCAGCGAAGCAACGGCCGCAGCCGTGTCGTCGAGGTCATCCCCCGTCACAGTGGCTGTCACCAGGACTGTGAAGTCGACGAGGCCCGCGCCGCTGGCTTCTTCTTGCGCGTTTTTCCTGGCGATTGCCACCTCGCGCGCGGCGCGCGCCGTGACTTTCTTCGACATGCCAGCCGCCGCGGCCGCGGCCGTCATATCGCGTTCGACGATGTCACCCGTCATGGCGGCGTCGATGGGGCGTAGCAAGAGGGTGACGCGCTTGCGCTCAACGTCCCGCGAGATCGAGGTCAGCTTCGATAGGACACCCGACTGCACGACTCCTGTCGGTGCCTTAGTCAGTACCCACGTGCGCGACAGGCCCGAATCATGACGGAACGAATCGAAGAAAGCGTGGGCTCCAATGGGGCCGGCGTCCTCCCAGTCCAGGTCAATCTCCTGGCCAGCGGCCGTTGCTTCTTCGAAGAGCGGTTCGGATGCCGGGTCGTATGCCACACGTACCAGGCGCGTTACGTCAGCGGCTGTGAGGAGGTGGGCAGGCCCCGTCCCGGCCGCTTCCAGCGAGTGCGTCAAGTAGGGCAGGCGTGTCCCGATCTCACGGGCCACCTGGACGGCTGCGCGCTTCTTCACACTCATGCGCTTCGTATCGAAGGTCAGCGTTACTGTGCAGCGCAGTTGCGCTGCACCCGCGCGGTACTGTGAAACAGCGTCACGCACCACGCTCAGCGCGATCGCCGGAGCATTTGCGTCGAGGCGAGCGTTCACCTGGCGTTCGAGGGAGCCACCCGTATCGGGCACCGTCTCCACGCAGACACTGGCCTGAACGATGCCTATTTCGCTTCCCAGGTCGGCAAGCCAGGCACCCCAGTGTGCGACCTGCTGGTCGATGCGCTCCTGATCAACGAGCGCGATACCTGCAGGAGCGACCCCCATGATGACGCTCACGTGAGTGTTGCCGTGGTGGATAAGCGCAAACGGGCGATCATACGAATCAACATGTTCGCTGATGCGCGATCCCGAGAGCAAACCGGGAAGGCGCGCCCGCCCACCCGGGATGGTGCCAATCGGGCCGGACCTGTACACGGTGCGTCGAGCTCGACGACGACGAGCGAACGACACACGCTCCACCCCTCGGTTCCAGATGCTCACGCCATGGGCGTCTCTGATCTCCATTGCCCCGAGTACCGACAGCCCCGACAGCAGCAGGACCGCTGCGCGCGCGAGACCAAACGATCCATACACGAGGATCGACACGATGAGCAGTGCCAGCAGCGCCATCGTCTGGGCGAAGCTCAGTTTGCCCAGGCCCGCCAACCTGGGGTGACGCCAGTTCCCGTACGTGCGTATCTTTGTTTCTGTTGCACCGATCGTGCTCATGCGCGTGCTCCTTCCGCACTGGTCTCAACCATGTCGCTGATGCCTTGTTGCGCTTGTGAAGCGCCTTCTGCGACGGCCTGCGCGGCGAGGGTCGCGCCGCCTGTAGCCACTCCAGCAGCTGCGCTACCTGCAGCGGCCCCACCTTCGGCCGCCCCGCTAGCCGCTCCGCCGGCAGCGCCGTTAACTGCGCCGACGGCACCGCTCGAGCCCACCGCTCCCGCGTCGGGAGCAGCGGTTGCTCCCGACGGCGACCCAGATCCCGTTCCGCCACCACCGGATGGTGACGACGGTGCGGAGTCTGCAGCGACACTCCCCCTGTGAACCACGTCGACCGCGCCCGAGGCAACCGACGCTGCACCCGCGGCCACAGCGCCACCCCCGCCTCCCATCGAGGATGCGATCATCGCTCCCGTGGGCATCAACAGCCCCACAAGCGCAAACGGACACACGGCCGCGAACACCATGAGCATGACGCCGACGAGAAACGACACAAATCCTTCCAGGCCATTCTCCGATGTCAGGAAGAGGATTGTTGTCGCGTAAATGACCGATACAGCCAACTTGTAGAGGACAAGTCCTGAGAAGAAGCCCAGGATCTTCCCCGCCCACGCTCGGCCCCAGGATGTTCCAATCGTTGAAGCGATGATGGGTGCCAGCCCCATAATCACCATAAGTAGGACGGATCGAATCCAGATCATCGCCATCTGAATGACGTTCGCGAGGATCCCCGCCAATGCGAGCAGGAGAACAGGGACTGTACCACCCGGAATACGGGTACTCTCCCACAAGGCCGGAATGATTCGTTTTCCGAAAGTTTCGGCGCTTTCTTCCGTGACCGTATCCAAGAGCCACACCGCCGTCTCATCGAAAATACTAATGAGAGCGGATGCCAGCGTGAGCCCAGCTCCCGAAATGACGACAACCGTGATGAGAGATTGGGCGACTTGGCGTAGTGAATCACCACGACCATCGATGATGACTTTAATTCCCGCACATATGAGGGACGCGATCATCACGGCGGCTAAGAGAAAACGCAGGTAGTCCTGCAGCCGATAGGCTGGTGATGTCGTAACGAAGAGCGAGGGAACAGGTGCCTTCACCCACCACGTTCCCAAGTTGAGGATGATCTCCCCCAGCGACTTGGTTACTTCGCTGACAAAGGAATCGAGTCCCACGTTAGTTCACGCTCCACGGAGTGATTCGAGTTTTTGCTTCATCCGTGAGCTCGCCAACTCCCCAGGCGTCAGGGGTTTCTGGGTAGACGACTTTCCAGTCTGTCACCCATGTCATACGAAGTGGAATGGTCAGCGTCTTAGGATCGTCACCGAGAGTGAAGGTATAGACGACAAGCACATTGTTCTCATCACGGATTTCGTAGTAGTAGCCCGTGATATGAGCTTGCCGCATGGAGTAGACACCGGAGTGAGAGCGACTCGAGTCAAAAACCTTACCCGCGAGTGTCCCATCGGAATTGTCCGCAAGATCCATCGCGATCGAATCGCGATGGTCAACATCCCATGTTGAATGCAGGAGGAAGTTCGCCCCAGAGGTAATCGCACCCTCCACCGTATGGGAGTAGCAATACGAAAGATTCGTGCGATCCATCGCGGCAAAGGGTCCGGCCTTGGTTGCAATCTCAACCGACCGGCCGTCCTGGACAGTGCTCACGCGCGTTGCTCGAGGAGTTTGCCCTAGCGGCAACATGTTGACCTCGTCGACGTAGCATGGCTGAGATACGTAGTCCATTCCGAGGACGCCCTCCGTGGGGGTCGGGGAGGGTATTAGCGACGGTGATGCGCTCGGCGATGGCGTGAGCACCGTCGGAGTTCCGGTCGGCAGGCCTGACTGATTGGACGGCTGCGTCGCTGTAGAGCCGCGCATCGCCAGCCCCACTCCCAGCCCAATGCCCATCGCCACAACGACAATGACAATCAGACCGGAGGCAATCACCCATGGGGATGCGAATGGGTTCCGCGCTCTCACCTCATCGCTCTCGCTCATGACCTTGCTCCTTTAGACAAACTGCTTAATGATGATCGGCGCTGAAATTACGATGAGGACGCCAGCAATGCCCCACCCGACCTTTTCGGCGGCTTCGCCACCAGCTCCAGGCCCTTGCCGGTTGTGAAGGGCAATCATCGCTCCTGCGATGATTAGGCCGAGAATTCCGCAGATAATGCCAATCCACATGGCATTACCTAAAAGATCATTGATCTTGTCCATCAGGCCTTCAATGGCCTTCGGTGACGGGTTCGGAACCACATCGGTCCCAAGTAGTGCAGAAATGCGCGATGCAACCATCAGGCTGTCCTTTCGGTCCATGCCGCCACGGTGGCGGCGATTTTGTTGATACGGCGTGAAAGATTGGTATTCACGTCGTTTTCCGTTTCCCGGGCGAAGCGCCACTGCGCCTGCCACGGAACGAACATGCAGTGGGGGAATGCTCCCGACGTGATCTGCAGCTGATCGCGGAGCTCACGAGGGAGACGTCCAGGGGCATCAGCACCCACGACGAGGCCAACGAGCTGCCCCGGCAGCGCTCCGGCCGCCCACTCGATAGCCACATCCTGCGCGGCTCGCAGACCTGCCACTGTTGATCGACAGCAGACCACGACGCTCAACGCGCGCGTTGGGTTGACGTGCTGCGGCCAGGATGCGCCAGCATCACCGACACCGAGGATGTGTGCCCACGTCGAGGTTCCGGCACCGCCGTGTGCGCCCACGGTCCACAGGAGAGGCGCGCCGTCGACGGTCGATCGCCGGATACGACGCCGAACCGTGAGTCCACTAACGCCCGGTTCCCAATGGCGACCGGCGGCCACAGCAGGAGGCGGCGGAATCGGCACCGATGGACCACTGGGAGCACGCCAGTGATTCTCCGTGGGCGCAGGGGATTGTCCCCGAAACAGAGTCGGCATGTGCGCTCCTTTCTCTACGTCCTATCCGTCAGGACGTACACGCACGCCCCCTCCGCCCCAGTAACCTCGCCAAGATGGCATCATTAATACAGATCGTTTGACACCTCCAGGAGCTCCCCTCATGAACCACGACTCCCACTCCCAGCCTGAGCGCCTCCAGTACTGGGCTGTCACCTTCGACGGCCGCCCTCCCGGCGCCGGCGGCCAGCTCAACACCGCCGGCTGGCCTTCAGATGATCGCGCCTATGCGATCGCGCAAGCCGTCGACAAAGCGATGCGCCAAGGCATCGACATGTCCAAGATGCGCGTCTTCCAGCGCGTCGAAATCACCGTCAAGAGCGAGTGGGTCGAAGACGACGCCACCATCGACGACCAAGAACTCATCGACGACATCATCAAAGACATTCGCGACATCGACGGCTACACATTTCCCAACAAACCATAAAATCCTAGATAATCCAAGGAAAGCGGAGCTACCTGACATTCCCGTCAGTCAGCCCAACCCTCCCAATGTGATCTATGCGATAAGCGCGGTGTTGCGCCATGCCTCTGCCACGACCGCGGCCTGTTCACTCAGCGATTTCTCATCGGCGTGGAGAGCATTCGCGACCGTTCCACGCCGCGACCCAACCAGGAGAGTCATCCACGCGCGGGCAGCAGCAGGACTCACCCCAAGAGAGGCGAGCGTAGCGTCGCGCGCGGCCATCGTGTGAGCATTCGCGACCGAGACATGAGCCGCGATCTGTGCCACACGCACACTGCCCGCCCACGCCAACGTCGACGGCACACCCGCCTCACGCAACGCATCAACCACGCGCGCAAAAGGTCCTGTCAGCTCATCAATTCCCACATACAGCTCCCCCGCCCCACCAGCGAGGGGCGAACCCCCTTCAGGGACAACGCCCGTAGCGGTCACTGCGCCCCGGTCCTCCAGGCTTGCCAACGACTCCTCCGCAACCGCGCACTCCACGGCCCGCGACCAGACAGCCCACGGGCGCCGGGCACGAATCATCGACGCGGCGGAGGCTCGCGCCTCCAGCCACGCCAACGTCAAGACATCAGCCAAAGCATTCGACACCGTCTCCCCCTCGAAACGTGCCTGACGAACCGCCAGGCGCCCAAACTGCTTGGGACCATGCTCCAGTAACGTCACAGCCAAACGGCTCGCACCCCGCCCAACCCAGCCCGCCTGACAGGCCTCAACAAGGACTGCGCGCAACCCCTCATTGTCATCCGGACCAACCGCGCCCTCGGTGAAAACATCAACGACGACACCCAGACTCTGAATCCGATCGCGGGTTCGCTCCACAGCAACTGCGGGATCTCTCACCAGCTGGAATCGTGACGGGGCGCGATGCCCCGCCTCTCGACGCTCCTCGCGCACGATCAGCCCACGATCCTCCAACTCAGCCAGCCCCCGCCACACCGTCCGGCGACACCGATCCGTCGCCTCAGCCAACCAGCTGATCTCCACGATCGCGGCACCTCGATCATCCGCCAAGGAAGCGATTTCACGCAAACACGCTCGAGCCGAGGCCCCCAAGCCTCTCTGAGCGCGTGCCCATGCAGGCCAAGCCAAAACAACGTCCACCATCTCAGGCCACCTCCCCGTCCATGTGTTCAGCGATCACACGAGCCGCAATCTCCTCACCTGATGCCGTGAGCACCTCCAGCAGCGCCGACGGCGACGGTTTCCCGCCCCCAGGGTTCTCCCGACGCCACACATCCGCCAGTCCCTGCTTCACGGCCAGCTCTACAACTGCCCTCCTCGCAGGCGATAACCCAGGAGCCAGACGGGTCACGAGATCATGAATGCGCACATGTACCAACGACGGTGCATGCTGCGCCTCACGAGCATCCGTCTCAGCCGCGCGCTCACTTGCCAGGCGCTCACGCTCACGCGAGGCAGCCGCAGCCTGAGCCCGAGGAGACTCCCCCACAGCGACCAGACGACGAAGCCGCGAGGCCACAAGACCCGACATACGAGCAACGCGATCAGGCAACGGTGAATCCAGCAACCGCTTGATCTCCCCTGGTGTCCACCCGGCATCCAGCCGTTCACGCAGCAAACCAACGACGAGGCCAAGACCGCGCGCATCCAGCAGTCGCATCGACTCAGGTAGACACGCCGCCAGAATCGCCAGATCAGCCTCTGAGGCGCTTTCAGCACCTCGACCACCCCCGGGAGCCGCAGGGTCTTTCGCGCCCCCGGGGTGCCTCTGAGGGCCTCTACGGCCCCCACGGGTCGCTGACGTCGCCACCGGCGACGCAGCCTCCCCCTCGACAGTCACCTGATCGGCGTAGCCGTTGCCCAACCCAACCGAACCTTCAACCACAGGGGGTGGGGGGGTTAGGTTTGGTGGTTCTAATGGTGGTTCTTTCCTATAAGTAATGGTCGCAGACGTCTGCGCCTGTGAACGACGTGAATTTGCCACTGTGACCTCACTAGCGCAGATATTGCCACTGTGAGACTCTCGTTGAAATTCCAACGATGCTGTCACAGGCGCAGAATCTGCGCTTGTGGCCTCGCACACGTCAATGCGCAGCTCTGGATGGATCCGATAGACAGTGCCACGCCTATGCTTATGCTCACCCGTACGCGAGCATGATTCGGACGTGCACCACTCGTAGCGCGCCTCGCGAGTCAGCGCCCCGCACGCCTCCAACTCCTTGAAGTACCCACTCAACGCGCGCGTCGAGCACTCCACACGGCTAATGAGACGCTCACGCGACACCCACGTCACATCCTGCTCGTTAGCAAACTCCGCCAACGAGATCAACACGATCTTCGCGCCGACCGAGATCCCACAAACCCTATCCAACGCCCAAGCGACACCGTAGATGCTCACAGCGAGTCACCTGCCTGCCCCACCCAAGCCAGGCAGCGGAACATCCGACAATGACCGACTCCTAGGCTCTCCCGCAGACTCTGCGTTTAGTTCACGCATCGCCGCCTCAACAGCCCGAGCTGAGAAACGCAACTGCCCAGAAGGCAGTTGGGTCGCCGGGAGCCTTCCCGCGGCGACCCAACGGCGCACTGTACTTGCGGCCACACTGTAGCGCTGAGCAACTTCACCAGTTTTAAGCAACTCATCTGGTTGCACTGAATGCGACTTCATGAGTGTGATGATCTACCACAATGCGGTTGCTGTCAATGGATACAGTTGCACTAGTTGCACCAAATCGATACAGTTGCAGATATGGCAGCCCAAGAACTTGGAACGATGAGCGCGGACAGGGCAATTGGCCTGGCCGTCAACCAGCAGATCTTCGCGCGCGGAATGCAGGCGCAGGAACTCGCAACGCCTCTCGGGCTGACAAAATCGTCGGTGAGCCGGAAGTTGCGAGGCAATGTCTCATGGTCAGCTGACGAGGTGCTGCGCACCGCCATGTTTTTTGGCATCGAGCCCGCAGACCTCATGCCCACCCCAGACGGAATGGGCGGCTGGATCCCCGCACCCTTCAAACCTGCCAGGCGTCGAGATGTCGACGCATTGGTGCCCCAAGTCGGGCTTGAACCGACGACCCACGGATTATGAGTCCGCTGCTCTGACCGACTGAGCTATTGGGGCTTTCTCATTCTACCGGACTGGGTTCGTATCGCTCCACCCGCCGCACCGTCTACGCGAGATTTCACCGATCTCAGGCATACGTGCGAGCGATCGCTATGGCCTCGGGCACGTAGGAGCGCCCAAAAACCGCGCAGTGGACCATGATGATGTGCATCTGGTGCAAGGTGACGCGTTCGCGCCAGCCGTCTGCCAAGGGCGAGGTCTCGTTGTAGGAGGCGAGGATCCGCTCGTAGTGCGGGCAGCCGAAGACGGCAAGGGCCGCGAGGTCCTCCTCGGCGTGCCCACCTTGGGCAGCGGGGTCGATGAGGACGGCACCGTCGGGGGTCCACATGACGTTGCCGCTCCACAGGTCGCCGTGGGTGCGGGCGGCACCCACGTCCCTTTGCTCGGCAATCTCTTCTTCGACGAGGCGCGGCTGGTCGTGGTCAAGCGCGCCCGATTCGAGGCGGTCGCAGAGTTTGTTGATGAGCGCGCGTTCGGCGGCCGTGAAGGTGCGGTCGTCGACGTAGGGGGCAATGCGCTCGCGCGCGTAGAAGGCGCCCCAGGATTCTTCCGACGACGAGGCCGGGGCCAGGGTCGGGCGATCCGGGAGCGACAGGTGGGCCTCCCCCATCCAGCCGTCGCCCTCGAAGCCGAGCGGGGGCGCACCCAGGTGGCTAGCTCCGGCAGCATGAGTGTGGGCGAGGGCGCGACCGAATTCTTCTGCGGCCCGCAGAGTTGGCGCGACGGACACGAGGCGCGGCTCCTCGAGCCACGTCGCGCCATGATCGAGCACGGGCACAACGGCGGCCCCAGGGTCCGACGCCTCGGCGAGCCACGCGAGCCCCACAACCTCGTAGGCGATCCTCCCGCGGCGGCTATCCGCTTTCCTGATGGTGTCCATCGGTGTGGCCTCCTGTCTACGGGGAAGCTCCAGCGCTCCCCGCCGTCGACGCCTCTGTGCGACGGATCAACGATATCAAGGGTTATGTGGGGCATCGGCAACTACTCCGCTGTACAGCATCACGACAGGTCAACCACCCGACAGTGCATTGCTAGCGACTCAAGCTCCCTATCGAGCGGGCGATGACCTGCCCAAGTAAATAGAACTTACGTTCTTTGCCAGAAAGATCGCCGGGTTCCACCCCGTCGCCGGTACGGAAATCCACCGGGGTGCACACAAATCCGCTGAGAAGCACGTTGGCCCGATAACCCGCACGCTAAACCGACGCCTTGCGTGTTGGCAGCCCCGCCCACGCGCATGTTCAAGGGTAAACGCGCAATATCACGGGTTAACGCGCGACCCATCGGGTTAGCGCACGGTATAGCCGCTTCACGTGCAAACAATAGCCACACCAACACGCTTTACCCCAAAACGCAGACCACCTTGCCCACAACAGTCTGTTTTCAACGTCTTTCACCGCGGTGGTCTGCAGTTTGGTCGCCAATCCTCGTGAGTCATGGCTGTGCACACGGTTGATCGGGGGGAATCGCACTACATGAAGGTCCGACACGCCGATGACAGGCCGCCGCACAGCTTCGTGTCGTGCAAAACCCCCACGACCGCCGGCGCAGCGAGCGCGCGAGGACCACACCTGGGCCCATACGGATAGGTTGTCCTGATGCCGATAACCTATCCCTATCGCAATATCCTATCCGCGTACGCGGCAGGTTTTGTCGGTCTGGAGGGCAGGCACGCATGGAACGGCCCGGCCTCAGTGTCGGTGGAGGGCCTCGGGACCTGATTAAGGTGCCGTAGAGCGCCAAAATTCGCCCAACAGACACCCCACCCGCCCACACTCGCGAAAAAACTCGCCCAGCACGCTATAAAACGTCCATTTCGAGCCATTTTGCCTGCGCTGGGCGAATACTTTCGCGCTTTCTTCATTGACAGGCCGTGCTGGGCGGACTTTGTCGCGCCCATGCTGCTTATCGCGCCGCAAGATGTAACCGTCAGCACCAATGTGGGAAGATCAGGACGCCTGTAAGAAACCCACGACGCCTTTGCTCGATGAAATAGCACCAAAAACAGGTGTATCTGGCTTGCAATGGTGTCGTTGGTTTCACCGGATACAGTGCACACGCCAGCAAAGGTGTTGACGGTTTCACGTGAGTCACCGGCCGCATCGCTGGGCGGCAGCGGGGCCAGGCTGCGGTGCCCGTGGGCGGTGGCGGGGCCTGGCCGGACAACGAGTCGACGCGCCGAGCGAAGCTCGCGGCGCGGACGGCTCGCGGGCGGGCCGAC
>ERZ773063.404-NODE-404-length-28709-cov-4.203532_pt1 | contig 28709 bp, 19 predicted proteins | sample MGYA00580625_ERZ773063 | MGnify/ENA primary metagenome ERZ773063 (study PRJEB29015, sample SAMEA2738022) | human oral metagenome | biome: human oral; feature: human-associated habitat; material: dental | place: China | collected 2042 ... | reverse complement strand
CCCGCCTCAAGCGCCAAAATCGCCGTCGCCATATCCCCCGGCCGATACCGCACCGCCTTGCCGTTCTTCGTGCGAATCGCATCGGCGATCGCCTGCAAATGCGCCTCCGTCACCAAAACCTTTGCCATCAGTAGCTCACCCCGTCTGCACTCGGCGCACTCGGTACGCCTGCTCCTGTACCACCCTGCACAATCGTCGGCTGCGGATTCCCCGCATGACCGAAATACCCCTTGGCGAACGTCCGAAAGCGATAGCAGTCCGTATTCTCCACACGGATCGTCCACTTCCCGCTAGCCCCGAGCTTCGTCGGCACATCCGTTCCATTCTCCCAGAAAGCAAAAACATCGCCCGATCCCTTCATATTCGTCACGACATTCTCGATGTTCGTCTGACTTGGCAGCTCCAGCCGCCCGTCAAAGACGCACCTGTAGCAGTTCCCCTCATGCGATACCACATCGCCCGCGAAAAACTGCGTCTGCGGCTGCCACTCTTTCGTCGCCGCTTCCGTCGTATGCTGCCAGATCATATCGCCGTCGATGCAGCGTCCGTTGCCCGGCACCGGCAAAGAGCCGCTCGTCGTTCCGTCCTGATCGACCAGGCGATAGATCTGCGCCACCCCCGCCGCATCATGCGACAGACAAAACGCCTCGCGGCTCCACCACGTCTTCGCCGCCCAATCCTTCCCGATGAAAGAAAGCTGTGCCGTCCCCTCGCGAAACGACCCGAGCCATGCCGTATTGAGGGGCGGTACATCCGTCAGCACACCAGCTTCAAGCACCTTGTAAAGCCGATGATCCGCATACAAGACATCGCCTGCTTCCACCTTAAGCCGCGGCGTAAAACGCTTCTGGATGAACCGTTCCGCCGGTTCAACATATTGCCAATAGCACGCATCAAGATTCTTCGGATACACCTCCTCGCCTTCGATCACCTTGCCCGCCGTATGCGTCGGCCGCCAGCCGTTCGACACGCCGCCCGCCGTGCACTCGTAGCAGTACACCGGCAGCCAAGGCGAATACTCCGTGAAGCAGAAATCTCCCGTCCCATACGCACGCGCCGCTTCCCAACGACCGCGCGCCATAAAGCGCACCCGCGCCGTCCCAAGCTCGAAATCCTCGCCGCTAAAATCCGTCGGCGCATTGTCCGCCCTCGGATTCGGCAGCACGCCCGCCCTCGTCACGAGAAAATACCGCTTGTCATAAAACACCGTCTTGCCGTCTGCGCCTTTGAAGCGTTGGTATGTGCGCACCACCTGACCGCGCACCACAGAAAGCCGCGACGTATCCGAATCTTCGCGCCAGTCCACGCCGCGCCCCACATAGCGCCAGACAAGCGATCCCTTCATATCGTTCCCCAAATCGCGATTGTAGTTTACCCGCACAGACGGCCCCTTCGTGCTCGTCTTGCAGTTCCTTTTGCCCGCGATCATGAAATAGGTCAAATACGTATCGGGATTGTAGCTGTGGAAATGGCAGTCCCTAATCGTCACCTCCGGGAAACGGTAGCTGTCGAGCGTCGATACCGCCTCCGGAGAAAAATCGATCTTGCACACGTCGAACTGCTTGTCGGCCGGATCTTTCAAATAGGCATTGCAGCCCTCGATCAGCACGCGCCCCTCGAAGATTCGTCCATACGTCAGATTGAACTCCAAGATATGCGCGTGCGGCCAGCTATCCGCTTCGAGCTTGTTGATGTAAAAATTGCTATTCGTGATCGAGCAGATCCCGCGCCCCTCGCCGATCTGAATCGCGTGATTGAACAAATTGCATTCATTGATCCACAGATTGTAAAAATAATTGTGAATATCCAAGCGATTGATGGAAACGCGCTCGACATGCACATCCTTCACGCAATTCATCGCCGTCGCACCCCAATACCCCTGCACGCTGATATCATGCAGACGCAGATTCAGGCAGTTCGTCGCGCGAATCACATAGCCCGACGTGCCATTCTGGCTGCCCTCTTTTTTGCCCGCCGCGTTGCAGCCCACGATATCCGACACCTCGACATTATACGCGCCCCAGATATAGATCATCGTATTCTTGAAGCGCGTATTGTGCATCTCGTTCGCATCCGGCACGATGTTGAAGCCGCTGACATGCGCATTGTGGCACTTGCACCAAAGCACCGTACCGTACTTATTTGCCGTTGTCTTCAGCCGCACATCGCACCCCCGGAACGCATAATGCGTCGCCGGCAGCATCGTATAACTGCACCCAAAATGCGAATTCACCGTCTGCGTCGTCGCCTCATGCCCGCTGTACGTCGACACCAAAGAATGAATCTCCAACCCTCCCGGATTATTCCAGTCGTACGTGATCGGCGACGTCAAAAGCCCGTCCGTCGTATGCAAAAGCAACTCATACCGAGGCTCCGAATAAAGATACCCGCCATCATCGCGCACCGCATACGGATCTTCCTTCAAGAACATCAACGCATTCTGCTGCAGCGTCGACTCATTACCGTTGACATTCACGACGAAATTATCCCGCACCCATGTATCCGTCGCCTCTTTCGTCGGCTCGAACGTAAAATAATCCGCTTCATTATCTCCCCAGAGATAGAAGCCGAACCACGTCGCATTATCGTCCTTGACCAAAAGCTCCGAACCCGACAAATCAATATTGCCGCAGCACTGGATCGGTTCATTGTTGTCCTTTCGGATAATGCCCTCATGATTTGCCACCGTCACCGTATACCGCTTGCGCCCCGTCAAAGGCTCGATCGTATACGTCTCCGACTGATAGCGGTGACACATCCTAAGCGCCTGCTCATCGTCCGCCACCCCGTCCAAGACCGCGCCGAACTGCCGATAATTCACCGTTTGATCTGTAATCATCGCATAAAGATGCTTCTTCTTGATCGTCTTGCCGTCAGCTTCATAGACCGGGATCGGCTTTCCCTGCGCGTCCTTCTTCAGCACATACGCGCCCTTCTCATCCACCTCCGGCGTGCCGTCGCGCTTATAGACCAACGCATACTCCGTCTCACTCGTCGCACCGAGGTCGATCGCCCACGGATAGGCTGCTGCCGACCACAGATACTTTGCAATATAGTTTGCGCCGCCCCCGTCGAAAGGACGCCTGTATCCCATCGTCTTGAACTCCGTTCCGACACCGATGCCCTTTGTACCGTTTTGAAGGAGATCCGCCATCGTGCCAAACGACAGCAGCCCCTTGCCGCCGACGGCGCCGCCCGTCCCCGGCTTTTCCACCACGATCACATTCGGCGCCTTCGTGCCGCTGATGCCACCCTTGACGCAGCGCTCCAACACCTCCCAGATCTCCTAGACGATCATCGTCAGCTTATCCGGCATCGCCTCCACCGCAGGCAGCGGATACTTCTCCCCGAGATCCACCATCTGCGTCCTCGGCGTACTGCGGTAAATCACGATCTTCTGCCCCGCCGAAAGCGTCGGCGGCTGCTCGCTATCCGGCTTCTCCTCCCCCGGCGCATACCCCGGATACAGCACCGTGCGCGTCTTTGCATCCACGAAATAATCCCCCGCCAGCAGCGTCTCGCGCTCCGCTGCCGCATCATAAATCACCACCTTCACATCCGCCACATCAGCGAACGGAAACGCGAACGGAAAGCGCCGCGTCTTGCCGTCGCCCTGATAGATCACCTTCGTCGTCAAATGGTTAATCATATTCTCCCCTCTTTCTCATCGAGCGCCTCGCCTGCGCCTCTTGTCCTTGTGCTTCTTCGGCTTCTCCGGCGTCTCTTTCGCTCGGAGCTTCTTGTCGAACAACACGCTTCGAAGCACATTCTCCATGCTCCGATCATAGTACGGATCCTTCTCCATGCTGTCCGTCATGTACTGCAAGACCGTGAAAATGCCGTCTGCGATCGTATTCGTCACGCCCGTACGCGCTGCCGTCAGCGTGCTGATCGTCTGTGCGCCCGACTTCATGACATCGATATAGCCGATCTCCTTCTTCGGCTTCTTGTACTTCTTGTCATTTTCGTACTGCCTGCGCCTACGAGGCGTCATCTTCTGCACCTTTCGGCGCTCCTCGGCGGCTTTTTCCTCTCGCGCCAGATCCTGCTCGCCCTTCTTTTCGATCAGCTCCATCGTCGCCTGCGCCTGCTTCAAGCCGCGCGTCACGACAGAACCAAGCTCGAAATTGCGCCCATACGTCGTCCCGTCAAAGACCTTGCTTGCCACCATCCCCGCAAAATCACGGAAAAACGGCATCGTTCCCGTCGTCGTTGACAGGAGATTCTTGCCCAAGACGCGCAGGAAACGCTCCTCTTTCGGCACCTCGACCTTCTTCTTTTCGCCCGTTTTGGGATCTTTCACCGTGCGATACTTCGCGCGATCATCGTCCCCTTCAAGACCGAGCGCGAACTTCCCCATCGCCCCGAGAATGCTGACGAGGACGATGCGATAGATGAGCGAACGCGCCAGCGGCATCCAGACATCGACACGCGAAGCGCCTTCCTCGCTGTACTTGCCCTTGAAGTGCGATTCCAAAAGCGCATTGAACTGCGTATTGAAATACGAATAAAACGACGTGAACATCTTCACCGCCTCGTTTCGCGAACGCTGCAGCGCCGAAAGATCCTTCGTCTGCCCCGAGCCGATCACATCGCGCACCGCCCCGTCAGCGGCCTGCACCGAGCGCATCTCGGCCTCTTCGATCAGCTCTGCACCCTCTCGTATCGGCAGCGCGGCGGCGCGTTCGAGCCGATGCCCCGCCTCGTAGAACGCACGCTCTTTTTCCTTGAGCGCCTCGTTCCTTCGCTTCTTTTCATCCTCGATCTCCCTTTCCGACATCCCCGCATACGGCGATCCTTTCAGCTGCGCGGGATTCATATAGCGGCGCTCCTTGCTCTCCTCTTCCAGTCCGAACAGCTCTTTTCGAAGATCATAGACCTCTGCCCGCAGCCGTTCGACTTCTTCCTGCGCCTCTTGATATGTGCGCCTATTCTCCACATTCTCCCGATTCACCGCCGCCAAAGCCTTGGCAAAAGCATTCTTATACGCGCGGCACCAGAGCGGCTTCGACAGCATCAAATCCGTTTGGGCGAGCGCCCAATATGCATTGTCGCGCAAAAACTCGATCGGCGCGTACGTCGGCGCGAAGATATGCGTATCTTGGCGAAGATCGCGCTCCATATTGTTGATGCGGTTCATCATGAAAAGCGACTTTTCCAAGAGCGCATCCATGCTCTTCTTATTGCCGTAATAGTCCGCGACCGCCGCGTGCGCTTCTATCGCGCCGAGCTTATCCATCATCGGCCCGATATTCGTCGCATTCTCTATGACCGGCCATAAGCGATATCCCATGATCGCCATCGTCGAATTGCAGCGAAACGCCGCCATCGTCCGACTGAGCGCCGTCGCCGCCAGATCGCTGCCGTCAGCGGCGACCGCCCAGACGTCGAGCGCCCATTGGTCGAGACGATTCCAGAACCCCAAGCCGTAGGTTGAAGCGACATACTGCTTGAAGTCTTTTTGCCGCAAGATGCGATGCACGTCACGCGCCGCGATGCGAAACGCGATATTGTGCGCGGCATCGTAGACATGGCTGTTGAGCACGTCGAACTCCAAAAGCACCGGCTCTTTGACCTCGCCTTCCGAGCGCCTTTTTGTATGGCCGCGATGCGCACCGAGCACCTTCGCGCCCGCCGCCCCGCGCTTCGCTTCTTCCTCTGCCGCGTGCTCCTTCGCCTGCGTGGACTTTTCGGCATTGTACTTGAGCGGATAGTAGCCGCCCCGCAGCTTGATCTCCGCACCGTCCGCCGTGCGGATGGAAAAAGGCGCGGCGGGCACCTTGCCGAGACGCGAGCCGTTGAGCTTCTCCTCGACGGCTGCCGTTTCCTTCCAGAAGGTATCGATGAAGTCCCATACCTGCTGCACGACCTTCCAATCCCGCTCCGTCATGTGCTCTTTTAAGACCGCCTCCACGTCGAGTTTCTCTCCGATGCCATCCAAGATGCGCTTTCGATTGATCTCAGATCCCCAGTTGAGCGCGAGGCAAAGCACATTCTCCTTCGTCAGCTTCTCGCCGCCCGCCTTGATCGTCCGATCCTTCCACGTCATGCGCTCCTCTTTCGTATAGACCGAGAAGATGCGCAAAAGCTCATCTTGACTCTCGCCGAGGAGCTTCGTCTCCTTCATCTGTGCACGCTCGATCGTACCGTAGATGTAGCTGTGCGCTTCCTCGCCCAGGAGACGGATCATCACCTCGGGCTTCATGAGGTTCAGCATCCCCTTCTGCGCGAGGAGCGCCATCTGCTCGCCGATGCCCGGCGCCTTGGCAAGCCAATCGCTGTAACCGACGCCGCCCGTATCCGGCGATACGGGATGCTGCTTCACCCCTTCGGGCGCAAGGCGCGTCTTCGACGAAAGGATCTCTTGTGCGACATCGGCGAAATCCTTGCCCGCAAAACTCAGCACGCGATTCTTGTCGCGCCCGATCGTATAGAGCGCACGAAGCATATTGACCGTCTGTCTAAGCTGCCCGAGCGTCATGCTCTTGTAGCTCGTCTCCTCTCTTGCCAAAAGCTCAAGGATCTCCGTCGGCGCAGCCGCATCGAGATCGAGATTATCCTTATAGCTGTCAAAAAGTTCGGCGAGATCGAGAGCGCCCTCCGGCTTTTCGACATCGCTCTTTTTCAGTCCCAGCAAATAGGCGAGATGGTGCAGCCAATAGCGCTCCGTCGCTTGAATGCGCACCGTGCGAGCGCCGAGCTTCTTTTGTACGTCGGCGGTCAGCTTCTGCATCTCTTCTTGATTCTTCGTCGCCTCATAGGCGCACGCCGCCGCGTGCGCTTGATTCTCCCGCTCCGCTCTCGCCTTGTCCCACTTCCTCTGCGCAGCCGCCTTCGCTGCCGCCCGCGCGTGCTGCTTCTCCTTTCTGCGGAAGAACTCCGGGTTGCACGATTCGCTGATGGGAAGCGATGCGAGGAAGAGCCGCGCCTGCTCGCGGAAAAAGCGCTCGTTTGCCCATGCTTCCTCTTCAAAATCCTTGCGGCGCTTCTCCTCCGCCTGTTTTCTCACGCGCTCCTTCGCTCGCTCCTTATGCTTCGCCTTGAACGCCTCGTATTTTTTCTTCCTCTCCTCTTGCGTCTTGGCGCGGGCGATCTCCTCGATCTCCGCATACTCTTCCCCGCTCCACTTTGCGCTGCCCTTGAGTCGTTCGAGCGCGGCTTGAAGTTTCTTCTTTGCCGCCTCATCAGCGTCTTCTTTCATAGCGCTTAGATGTTCTTCGACTTCCTTCTTCGCCTCGGCGACCTCGCCGCCGATATACGCCATGAGCCTTTCCTTTCGGCGCATCGCCGCCGCTTCCAAAGCCCTTCTTCGTCCGAACGCCTTAGGCGAAGTCATCGCCTTTTCGATATTCTCGTCCGTCAGATGTTCGGCGAGCATCTTCTTGTCGAGATCGCGGGCATACGCCTCGATATATTCGGTCAGCTCCGTTTCGAGCGACTTTCTCTTCGCACGCTCTTCCTTGTACTCTTCAAGCGAATCGTACCAATGCCCGAGGATCGCCTCGCCCGCCTTGCCGCTCTTTTCGAGCGCCGCCTCCGCGAGATAGACCGGCTCTTTTTCCAATGCCGCACGCTTTTTCTCGCGCTCTTTTGCGACCTCTTCTTCGTACGCTTCACGCGCCTCGCGCTTGAGGTCTTTCATCACCTGCGCCCGCAAAAGGTCTTCGGCCTCTTCCTGCGCTTCCTGCACCCATTTCGCATAGAGCTTTTCCATATCCTCGCCCATGAGATCGCGGAGCGTCTCTTCGCCGCCGAGCTTTTCCACCGGACGATAACGCTCATCGAGGAGCGCCGCTTGAATTTCCTCTTCTGCAGCGATCATGCGTGCCATCACGGCCTCTACCGCAAGAGAAGGCCGCCCGCCGAGCGATTGAACGAAGGAATAGACTTTTCTAAGGAACATTCGGAACTTGCGGAACACACCGCGAAGCCCCACGGACGGCGCTTTCCCTTCGCGCAGGTAAAGCTCGAAGCCGCGTGCGAACCGCTCATGCCGCCAGACCTCTTTGGCGCGTGCTATGCGAAGGGCATCGCCCGACGCAAGAGCCGCGAGAATCGCCGCCTCATGATCGCGGAACTCATCCGCCCAGTCCGTATCTGCATACTCCTTCGCCGCGCCCTCTTTCCACGCCGCCCATTCGTTGACCGTCGCCAGGTCTTTCGCCGACACATCGTCGATCTTCGCGAGCACATCCAAATCCATGAGGAAGAGATGCCCCATCTCATGAAGAAACGTCGATTCGTCTGCCGTACGGAACAAGCGAATGAGCCGCTTGCCGTCCGGCTGCATCGCGATCTCGCCCTGTGAAGTGCGCTTCTCCTCTTGGCTGAAATTCTGTGCAAGAGAAGAAGCCAGCGGCTCGCCGTTTTCGTCCACGTCGCCTGCCATCTCTAGCGAATTGACATCGTTCCACCATTGTGTTATACTATATTTAACGAAAGACGTTGATTTCTCTCCCCCTGATTTGGGATCAGGATTTGTAGAGAGATCAGCGTCTTTATTGTCATCTTGCAAAAAGTTTGCTATAATGGTGTCAAAGGTTTCCTGTGGGAATGAAGTCAGCACGCCATCTGTGGCGTTGTATGCGGCATTCCATTTCCGGGAAGCCTCTTTTATTTCCAGAGCTTCTACCGAATATAGCCGATTCCCCTCTTTTTCCTGTGCAAGCTCCTTGACCGTCAACTTCGCAACAAAAACCTCATTCCCGACAACAAAAGGCGCAAACATCCGATGAATCTGCTTGATGTTCTTGTCATTATTCCGATCCTTATGCGTGTATTCAGCAATCGCACGAGAAAACAGATGGTCGACATTTGCCACCGCCAGCGCGTGAACTCGTGCGTCCACCGACTTCCTTGTTGCAGATTCGCTCACCATCTTTCCGACATTCTTGTTAGACAAAACCGCCTCAATGCGAAGCACATCATTTGTCAGACGCTTACCGACCATCGACCTTGCCGCTGCAGCAGCCTCCTCCAGACTCTCAGCATGGCTCGGAAGCGTGAAACGTGCCACTTGCTCCCAGTCGCCAAACCACGCTTTGAACGCAGGCGTGCGCACGGTGAGCCACTGTTCTTCCGTGAGATTCGTCTGCACGCCGTTCGGCGCTTTCATCCAGAGCGCCGTTCCCTCATACTGCCTGCGGACAGCCTCCTTCTGCTCCGCGAGTGCATTCTCATTCTTTTCCTGATAGAACTTCTCGACAATAGAGATCGCCCGATCATCGAACACGACAAAGCCGCGCCCGCCTTGTCTGTCGTCATAGACAATGCCCTTCACCCCATATTGATTCAGAAGTTTCGACGCCTCTTCCTGACCGTCCACCAAATCGCTGATCGTTCCATAGATATTCATTCCGTCGGATTCAGACAAAGCCTCTTTGATCTCCGCTGTGACGGCAGCTTTTCCTAAACGGCGCACATCGTTCCAATTCTCAAGCTGCTCCATCGTAAGACCGCGAACCAGCTTATCCAACGCCTTACGCACCTTTTGCGGCTGCTCATCATAAGATTTTTGTTCATCCAGCAGCACATCATCCTCGGGAATCTCCACCTCGTATGTTCTGCCGTCATCTCCTCGATAGACCTCCGAGGTCTTTCTGTCTGCTGCACAATGCACGCCCCATCCATGCGCCATCTGCCCGACACCCGTTCCGGCGTTCCCTAAATCAAACGCAGAAAAATCATACGGAGAGCTATGCCATGCACGCTGCTGAAACCGCGTCGCTTGATTGACAATCCCCAACCTCTCCTGTATCATAGGCAGTGAAAGAGGTTGAATGACCGAAGGCGTTAGGCTGCCGACGGATTGATCCGTTCGGCTGGGGTGACCTGTAAGCATGGACGCGGCATCGCCTCTTTTTTCTGTTTCCGAAGCCATGAGATCCTTGCTCGTGCCATTCTTACGGATCCAGCTGTCTATACTGCTTTCCTTATCAAAAAACGCCGTTTTGAGAAAAATTCGCCCCGTAGGAAGCAGCTCATAAGCAACGCCCGCAGCCCCGCGCGGCGTTTTTATTTTGCATAAAATCGTCTTTCCGCCATAATCTCCTTTTCCCGTCATATCCAAATGAACGCGCGAGAAATTCTCCATATTTTCTTGAATAAGCGCAAAGTCCGCATCCGTCATTTCCGGATGCCGATGGTGTATATGAAGCATATCATCTTGTGCGACATCAACCGCTGTACCACTTGAGGAAATGATACGCAAGAACTTCTTATTCCGACTGCCGCTCTCCGCTTCCGGTGTGCGCATCCGTCTGCTGAAATCTTCCAAGGTTTCCGCTTTGCTTCGCTGCATTGCCGCCTGTGTAAAGCCGCCCGCCTGCGCTCTTTCTCCATGCTCTACGGCAAACGTATCACGATAGTAGTCGAGCGCCGTATAGTCCTTCTCCCACTTCTTCTCCCGCAGGACGCGTGCATATTGGTCGGCATGGCGTGCGAAAAGAAGCGCGTTTAAGCGCGCTGCCTTCGACTGTACGCCGCCGATCGCTTTGAGACTTGCCATGAGCTGACGATAGACGCTGTACGCTTCGGGAGACAGCCCCGATGCCATGCGGATTTCACTGCCGTCGACTTCTTTCATGCGGCTTTCGATGTCTTCCATCGTCCGGATGCGGTCGTTCAGCGCGTCGAGCTGCCCTTTCGCGCTGTCCATCTCTTCTTGCGTGAGCGTCTGCCAGCCTTCGACCTTCGGGGCTGCGGCATCGCCGACCATGAGACGGTAGGCGAGCGTCAGCATGTCTTCCTGCGTCGGCGCGTGGCCGTGCTCTTTTTTGAAGTCCTCGACCCAAGCGGCACTGCCGTTCTTCACATCGCGTTCGAGGACTTCTGTCGCCGGCTGCAGGAGAGCCGCCCGCTCCGCGATGAAGCCGCCATGAAGCAGACGCCATCCTTGTTTGGGATTCGTCGGGTTCATCGTGATCGCAGACATCGCCGCTTCATATTCTGCTTTTCGACGCGCCTTGACTTCTTCGCTTGCGTGTTGGGGCGCTTCCGGAAACCATTCATGCGCGATCGTCTGCGAGATGTCGATGCGCGTCTTGACGGCTTTTTTCTGCGCTTCTTCTACCGCGTCGCTCAAGTCTTTTGCGTTCTTTTTTATGCGTGCCAAAGAGTCCGCTTCCGGTGCGAAGGAGACGGCTTCCAGGAGCGCAGGCGACGCATCCGACTGCGCATACTTTTCGATGGGGACGAAGAGATAGCCGCCATGTTGGACGGCGTTTTCGACGGCTGCATCCGAAAGCTCTGCGGCTTTTGCCACCGCTTTGAGGTCGGCAAGGCCGCTTTCTTTTTCCAAGGCGGCGGCCGCGTCGATATAGACGTTTTCAAAGCCCGTGCCGCGCACCTGGGCACGGATGAGCTTTCGCTGCACGTCGGGCGCTGTCTCTTTGAGCTTGGCGGACGAGGCGACTTGTTGGAGTCGTCCGAGCATGATGGTTCCCGTTACCGTTGTTTGTACGGCACTGTCTTCCTGCACCTTTTCCGACGAGAGTCGATGCGCGTGCCGTATAGCGCCGCCCGGCAGATGGAGAGAGCCGCCCGCAAGACCGAAGCCGAGCGCCGCAGGGACAGCTTCTGCCCCTGCAACAGCGGCGTGCGCCGTGATGTCGGCGAAGCTGTAGTACGATTCTGCTGCACGTCCGTCGGCAGAGGCGACGATGTAGTTATGGATGAGGTCGTCGGAGACGGATTGTGCGCTTTCTTCCGCCGTTTCCGTCGCCGCGATCTTCAAGACGTCTTTGACTTGATCTTTGGCAAAGACAGCGACCGATTCGCGCTTGCCGAGATCGTATTTCGCGCGGTTGACGATGCCTTCGATCGCCGCTTTTTCGATGCCTTGTGCGCCCGCTTTTCCCGCAAAGCGCGTCAAGGGCTTTAGGAACATTCCGGCGTTCCAGAGTTCGATGCCGGCATTGAGAGCGCCGCCGAGCGCCGCACGGTTTCTTTTTTCGTCCTCCGTCATGAGGGGGTTGCCGTCCGTGTCGGTCATTTCGCTGTATTCGAGGAAGCGCCGCCCCGCTTCCGGCTTTGCCATGCCGTAGAACGTACCGCCCTTCAAGCCCCAAAGGGATGCGTCGCGAAGTGCCGTGCGTCCTGCCTCACGCCGCGCTGCCGCGCCGAACATCGTGCGAATGGCGGCGCGTCCCCCCTCGCGCCGCGATACTGCGCCGCGCCACCGCTCCGGCAAAGCCGCGCAGGAAGCCGCCGAGGCCGCCCGCCGCTCCGAGGACTGCCGTACCGCCGCCCGGCTCGACCGCCGTGCCGGCGGCTCCCGATGCGATCATCCCTGCCCAAGCCCATGCGCCGCCTTCTCGGATGCTGTCGAGCATCTCCGGTGCAGACGATGCCACGCCGCCCGCCATGGCAGAGAGCGGATCGTCGAAGAACGACGGCAGATTCTTTTTCTTGTCCTCTTCGAGCATCTTTTTGAGTTCGGCGGCGCGTGCATGATCGTTCTCGTCCGCCGTACCCATCATGATTTTTGCGCCGATGTTATCAAGCTCCAGCTGCTTTTCGCCCACGGCAAGAAAGTGCGTGAACGCCTCGACGATGCCATGCGTCTGCCGCACGGACTCGATGTCATGGAGCGCGAGCGCCGCATCGCGCGGACGCATCTTCGCCACCTCACGAAGCTCCGGAAACTCCTGCCAGACCGCCTCCATCGAGAAGTTTTCCTGCATTGCCGCTTTTCTTTTATTCGTGAAGTCGTTGATCTTGAGCGCTTCTTTGTAGGCGATGTCATCGTCCAGGAAGGAGTCCGCCGAGATACCTGTATTCGCCTCGATCTCCCGCGCTTTCTTGAGCTTTTCTTCGGGTGTCATGAAGTAGTTGACGAACGCCTCTGTGCTGCGCAGGTCTTGTGCGAATTCGCTGCCTTCGTTCGCTTCTTGTTCGAGGAACGCCCCGACGCGCTCTCGGAGCGGCGCAGTCACATGATACGCCGTCACGCGGACAGGGGTTGTCGCGAGGTCAATTCCGCTGGTAAGCGTATCGACCGAGCTTGCCCGCAGTTCGGGTGTATCGGCGTACTTGCCGCTGTAGTCTCCCGTTTCGTTCGCACGCGCAATGGCATCAAGCTCCGCACCGATATATCTGCCGTAGGCATCGGCGAATGTTTCGCCGCGCTCTTTCATCGTATCGACCAGATCGCCGCCGAAGTCGGATGCCGCGCCCCAGAGCTTTTCATACCAGGGCTTCGCCTCTTCGGCTTCTTGCCGTGCCTTGGCTTCTTCTGCTGCCTGCCGCTCTTCTCGGCGCACTTCTGCATCTTTCAAATATCCGTCAAGGTCAAATGCCATCATGCTTCTCCTTCATCTGCTTCTTCCACATCGTCGTCTTCCGGGAAGTAATACGGCAGGCTCAAGACATCGCTCTTGGCGATCAGCGCCGTTGCCAGGAGCGGATCCAGTCCGTTGGCGACCAGCTTCTCAAACGCCTTCTTCCAGCCGCCTTTCGGATCTTCCATATCGTCGGTGATCGCCGACCACACCGCCCGATTGTTTTGCAGCGATTCAAATTCCTCGCCGAGCCATCCTGCGTCATCCAAGCGACGCGCCGCATTCTGATAAGCGATGAATTGATCTGTCGTCATTTTCTCTCCGAGCTGCAATCTTGCGCTCATCTTCTGCATAAGCTCAACGTCTTTGCCGGCATTATAGGCTTTGCCGGCATTGTAGCCTTTGCCGCCGCCTGTACCCTTCGCTCTGCCCGTTTCACGATTCACGCCGTAGAACGCCGCTGCTTGCCCTTTCAAGTGGTTGATCTCATCCATATCGAGGTCTTGCGCGTTTAGGATCGAAAGCGCCTCGCTGTAGCTGCCCGCCCCCTGCATCGCTTTACCCACGCTGTCCAGATATTCGCCGCGCTGCTTTTTATACGCCGCTTCCATATCTTTGCCTCTTGCTTCCAGTAAGGACATCAGGCGCTCGCGCTTTTCGGGATCGTAGGCGCTGATGCGTCCGCCGTCTTTTGGACGAATGATCCATGTCGGGCGAAGACCGCCGCCGATCTCTATGCTCTCGCCGTGCGTGACCTCGCCTCTGCCGCGAATGTAGTTGCCATCCTCGTCCGTGTAGTCCTTTGCGCTTGAGCTATTGCCGTAGATGCCGCCTCTGCCGTCGGATGCTACGACGTGTTCGGCGTTTTCCGCGTTCTCTGCATCATCTTCGTCGTGATAATAGATGATCGCCGCCCCTGCAGGCAGCTCCATATCGGGCGTATAGCGCTCGACGACGACGCTTTCATCGCTTCTCGCATCTCGAAGGAGCTGCGGCACATTGAGTACACCGTTCGCCGCCTCTCGCGCACAAAAGCTGCTCATGTTCTTTGTTCCTTTGAGATACGCTTCGACACAGCCCTTGCGCCCGTTGTCCATCTCTTTTCCGAGGATGGCAGAGAAGCCTTGATCGACCGCTGCCGCCGACGCGCCGCCCGCTTCTTTTGTCGCGCCTTCGCCGTAGACTTCATCGACCAGTTCACGCGCTCTTGCGAGGTTAAAGGTCTTGCCGTCCCATACGCCCCCATCGCCCAAGATGCGCGTCACTTCCCTGTCCATGTCCTTGGCATCCTGCTTTTTCTTGACGATGCGGGCGATTTTCCAGTAGGTGTCTTGCTCCATTTCATTGCGGAAGCGGCTCAGTATCTCATCGGCACGCGCATAGTCCTCGCTTTCGACCGCCGCGCCTGCCGCTGCCGCCGCGATGTTTGTCACCATACTTTGACGCTCTTTGCCGAGCTGCGCCCCCGACCAGCCTTCTTTCTTGGCGTAGGCAAGGAGCAGCGTATCGCCGTTTTGGACGTACATCGTCGGTGCACCGTTGACGTTCCACGTCAGAGCCGCTTGCTGTGCGTTCGTGCTGAGGTTTGCGTCAAAGGTCGCTTTTTCCACCGCTTTTTGTTCCGCCATTTCTTTGGATGCCGCGATGCGTTGGAAGTTCGACATGTTCTCGTTGAGGTTGCCTTGGAGTGCGAAGCGTACACGGCCATTGTAGTTTTTGCTGATTTCGTCGTAGGTCTTGTGAATCGCCGCCGTCGTGCGCTCGATGAGTCCCTTGGCGTTTTCTCCGACGCCTGTTACGAAAAGCCCGTTTTCCCCATAGAGCTGCTCGGTGAGGCTCGTCATGATTTCATTGCGTGCTTTCATGACATCGGCGGTATCGCGATCTTCCTGCTCTTGGGCGAGCACCTTGTTGACCTGTCCCAAGGCCGCTGCCATCTTGCCGTAGCCTTCGCCGCCTGCGCCGTAGGCATTGACGTCGCCCGTTCTCCTTACGGCAGGCGGCTTCATGACGTTCGGCTCGACCGCTTGCTGATAGGTCGTGAACTTCATCTTCTACCACCTCCAACGAGGGTTTGGATTCTCCTTGTTCAGCAGGCTCGGCATGGAGCGCTTCGGAAAACTGCTGAAGAATTTTTCGCCGAACGTGTAGTTGAGCGAGGGATTTGCCGCTCTACTCGCCGTCTGCGGCATAGGAGAGGATCTCGCCGATTTCCACGGCTGCGCCGCCCCGTAGACGCTTGCCGCCGTCCCGAGAAGCGTCGCAAAGCCCGCCATGCGTGCCTGCCTTTTGACGTTGCCGGCGGCGGCGTTCGCTTGGTTCGCCTGATTGATGTAGTTGCTCTCGGTGACGCGCGAGCCGTAGTTGTCGTTTCGTTGGTTCATGAGAAGGTTCTGCGCGTCTTTTTGGTATGCGTCAGCGCCCGATGAGAGAATGTCCATCGAGGAGCCGGCGAAGTTCAGCCCCGCCGCGCCCGTCTCTGCCCGCTGTGCGCCTTCGGCGAGGCGGCGGCGCGAGCGGAGCGCTTCTTGCTGCTGTGCATAGTTATCCGCGATCTGCTCTTGCTTTCGGTTTTCGATGCGTGCATTCTGCGTCGCCGCATCTGCCTGTGCGCGATACATCGACGCCTGCGCGTCCGCCTGCGCTTGCTGCGCCCGGTATTGAAAGAGTCCTGCCAGAGCCGTCAGCCCTGCCACCCATCCGCACATATTATTGCCCCCTCTCCAACGTGAACGGGATGAACCGCTCGCCGCCAAGCATGATTTCTTCGTGAAACGATGCGCCGCAGAAGCCGAGCCAATGCAGCGCGTCCTTGTTGAACGCCCCGACGGCGTTGTAGAGCACGCCGAAGCGCTCCTTCCAATCGTTTAGGATGCGCCTTGATTCTACGGCGAACGCATAGCGGTTCTTCGCCACGCGCTCCGTGCCGAGGCACCATACGAGCCGCCCTTCGTGTCCTTCGACCGCCCGATACCCCCATGTCGCAACAAGCCCCGTGCCCTCATAGGCGGCGAAACATTCTTCTGCAAGGAAGACGGAGTCATGGATCTCGTTTTCGATGGATGCCCCTCGCTTTGCCCACGCCGACAGTTCTTTTGTTCCCGACATGTTAAGCGCCGCACATTCGACGGCAAGTGCTTTCATTTCCTTGACGCCTGCCTGAAGCTCTCGTCTGTCCACCGCGCGAAGCTCTCGGAAGAGTTCCTTGACGAGTGCTGCTTTCTTCTTTTTCTGCGTGATTTTTTGTATGGTATATCTCTTAGCCACCGACTGTTACCTCCCGTATGATCGCCGACAGGCTGAACGGATAGGGCGTATCGTGCGTGATGAGCGTACGCCCCTTCGTGTCCCAACCGCCCGCCGGCAGCGTGATCTGTTTGTCGCCCGTATAGAGCACATCCTCGCCGAGTTCCATGCGCTCGTCGTCGTAGATGATCTTGTTTTGCAGCGCTGCGTCTTTGCCGATCGCCCCGCCGAACGAATGGGTGAGCCTGAGGATCGCCGTTGAGATCGTCTTTGGCCGTCCCTGCATCGTGCCCGAATCCGTCATTCCTGCATCCCAGTTCGGCTGCTCGACGACCATCTTGTAGGGCAGTCCGACCATCACGCGCCGCGCCGCTTCCGGCAGTACGCTCGTTTCTTGGAGCGTCGTTTTTTCGTAGAAGTAGCCGTCGGCCAAGATCACGACTTCTTTTCCTAAAAGCACGTCTTTTCCCGGAATTTCCTTCGTCGCCCCATCGCGCACATCGGTGAGCGCCGCATCCATCATGATGTAGTCCTGCTGCTTTTTGCTCGGCGGCATCGGCGCGAAGTATTCGAGGAACTGCACGACGCGCCCGCCAATCTTTCGCTCGACGATGACATAGACCTTGTCCGCACTGCCCGAGTTGACCGCGCATACCGCCTTGTATTTGCCGTCGGTGACGAAGTGGCTCCATGCGAAGACTTTCTGCTCGATCACATACGTCAGGCAGAGCATTTCGCCGTCGCCCGTCACGAAGTACAAGAGGCTGTCCGGTTCCTGCGCATAGGCGCCGCCGACGATTTCGCGTCCGCGTACCAGATGTTTTGCCAAAAGCGTGAGGTCTGTGCCGTTGTAGCCGTCGCTTTCATACGAATACCCCGTATCGCGGATGACCGAGCCGCGCCTTTGCACATAGATGATGCGGTTGCCGATGCGCAGGGGCGGGATGCCGCTCGCACCGTAGTTTTCTTGATTCTTCGGCGTGATGTTCGTCGGCTTGACGGTTTCCGCGCCCGCGATCGTCCAGGTGTTGCCGTCCGTGAAGATCACGAGGTCGTTGCCGACATCCATGTGATTGATGCTGTACGCCTGCCTGGACATGAGGTCTGCCGTCACCGCACTGTCGTCCGTGACCGTGCCGGCTTCTTTGTCCACGGAGAAGTTCTCATAGTCGCCGCTTCGGCTCATCCATAGCCTTTGCGGATAGCGCCTGCAGCCGCCGAAGCAGAGCCGGTCCTGGAAGAACGCCGCCGAGCGCGGATAGCCGTTCGTTTCGCTCCATGCCGCCCAGTACCAATCTGCAGTCGCTTCAATCCCGCCGAGAATCTTGTCTACATGTGCATGAGCATTTCGACCGTCTGCAACGTCTTTGATGGTCACATATCCCTCGTGGCGGTAGGGATAGGATGAGAGGTCGATATGGCATGTCCCTTTCGTGATTTCTGCGCGGATGCGCAAGAGGCTGTATTCATCGACGTCGCCGCTTTCCGTCGGGTTGTAATCGTCCGTCGATGTATAGGTGCGAAGGTCGACCCATGAGGCGCCGTCGTCTTTCGAGTGCTGCACGATCACTTTGCCCGACCATGTGCCATGCGTAATGATCTTCCATGTCTTGCCGATGACGAGGGCGCGGCTTTCTGCATTGCCCGTCGCCTGCAAGCTCACTGTCTCGCCGTTGACGTACTGCTCGATTTTCATCGTGTCGCCGACGCGCTCGGGTGTGAAGATGTCTTTTGCCGCCGTCAGACGGATGTCTCCGGTGCGTCCCGACGGCTGAATCGTCGCCTCTTCGTCAAGGTTGATGTCGCCATACGCCGGGCGCGTCCATGCCACATCCGAGAGTCGCCAGTCTTCTTCGGCGTAGCGTGCGAGTTTCTTCACGGGGAATCTTCCCGAGCAGATATAGAGCACGTCGACCGACTGCACGAAGCGCAGGTTTTTGAGGTCGCGCTCTTTGTACGGCGTTTCGAGGTCGATGCGCCACCCCTTGGCGTGCAGCGGTTTGCCGTCTTTCCATATACGGATGTAGCGTTCGCCGATCTCCAAGAGATACGCGAGCGCTACGTCGTATTCGAAGCGGTAAAGCAGCACGTCTTTGCCGCCGTATTTGATTTCTCCGCAATAGATGCTGCCGGGACGCTTGTAGACGGGACCGTAGGGGCGGATGATCGCATTTTCCGCCTGCAGGAGCGCGAGCTGATATTTGTCGAGGTCAACGCGCGAGGCGACTTCTTCGGACACTTCGCCCGCCGTGAAGGCAGGCTGTATGGCGTAGTACGGATTGGGCTGCACCATGTTGCTCCCCCTTTATGAAAAGCGTGCGTTTTGATACTTCTCGGGATATTTCGTCGTGCGCTCGCGCTCGATAGCGGCGTGGTATTTCGCCTGTTCGATCGCGCCTTGTGCGAGCTGCATCTGCTGCGCTGCGATATTGGCGCTTCCCGTGATGCCCATCGCGATGGATGAAGCGAGAAAGTGCGAGAGCGCTTCGATGAAGGTCTCGCTGAAAAAGCTCGTGTCTTTGACGTCTGCGATATACTCGCCGTAGGCGAGCGCGACGTCGGTTGCGATCACGCGCAGTCCTTGTCCGAGCGTTACGATCTCATACTCTGCGCGTTCTTCTTCTTTCTTCCGCGCCCCCGCTTCGTCAAAGACGTACTGCACGAGGACGCTTTCCGTAGGGTAGCCGTAAGCGTACGCCCACCCCGGCACCGTGCGGTCAAGAAGCGCGAGCTTTTCGATGCGCTTGGCAAAGCCCCACGGGTACAATAAGAGTGCACGGCGGCGCTCGTGATCGTAGTGCACGCGGCACTTCTTCGCTTCTTCCGAGTCGTCGTCCAAGCTGTTGATGCGCCCTTTGCCGATGTACGAAAGCGCCAGATTGCAGATTTCTGTCACATTCATTTCTGATTCCCCCTTGCCCAAGCGTCACAGGCGTATGGCGCTTGGGCAAGGGCAGAAGGTTTCCCCTCTGCGCCTTTTTCCGGCGGTCAGCAGTTGATGTTGTCGTCTAGGACAAGGCCTGCCGTGATCTTGCCCTTCGTATAGGTGCTCGTCGCCTTGAGGCGCAAGAAGCCCTGATTGCCGCGCGGCAGATGCACCGAGAGCGGCACGGCGTCAAACGTGCCAAGCGTTTTCGCTGCGCTAAAGTCCGCTGTCGCCGACGTTTCGAGCACGGTTTTGAGCGTCCCCGTTCCTGCGTCCTTGACGCGCACGACGAGGATGACGGGATCGCCCGCCTCGCCCGCGCCGACGGCGAGCACGTCGGATTCGATCGTCGCTGCCGAAAGAGCCTTGCCGTCAAAAAACAGGTTTTCTCCGTCTAAGATCATGGTGTTTCCCCCTTCCTATGCTTTCTTGAGCGCCGTCTCTTCGTCGGAGATGGCGTCGCACTTTTTGATCTCGATGCCGCCGAAGAAGAGGCGCGGTACGTCCGCCGCCAGTTCTTGGCGCGTCACATGGACATTGTTCTTGTCCAAGAGATAGATTTCGAACCAGTTGTAGAGCGATTCGGAGACGTACATCACGACTTTCTTTTCGCGCGACTGCAGGTTGCGGATGCGGTTCTTCGCAAGTACGAATTTTTCGATGAGTTTGCGCTTGCCGTCACTCGTCATATCCCCTGCGATCTTGTCGGCGTCAATGTTCCTTACGGCGGCATTGGCGCGAATGTCGCCGACGGCAAGCCCCGCCTTCCATGTGAAGAGGCTCACGAGCGCCTGATACTCGTTGCCGTCCTTGTCCTGCACGGTCTGTTCGCCGAGGTCGCGCTGCTTGAGTCCCGCCTGCGAGTTTTTCGGGTAGATGCCGCTCGTCGCGTGCGTGCCCCAGCCGACGAGAAACGCCGACGTGTTCTTTGCACCCGCGTTCGCCGTCATGCCCTCGATCACCTGATAGCCCGGCGTGTTCTTCTCGCCGCCGATGATGGGATAGCGCATGGAAAGCCCGTTGAAGGTGTCGAGGTCGTCGTCTGCGTTGCCGTAGAAGATGTTCGCCGCGATCGCATCCGAAAAGCCGCCGACAAAGGCAGCGTCCTCGCTCCTTCGGAACTGCTCGCCGTTCGGCGCAAGCGCGATTTCTTCGATGTCCACGCACGAGCGATCTTCCAGGATAATGCAGGTGTCCTGCACCTGCATCGTCGTCGACTTGTGGCGCGTCACGCCGCGATTGATGCGGCGCACCGAGGGCTTCGGCATCGACGTGCGAATCGTCGTGCGGTTGCCCGTCGGCAGGTTGCCCATCTTCCATGTGATGTCGTCCATGATCGGATTCGAGCTCAAAAGAGCCTCGATGATGAAGTCCACGCTCCCGTCCGGTGCCAGACGCTTTCTGAGATCCGAAAGCGTCAGCGCCTGTGTTCCGAGTGTTGCCATAACTCTGTTCCTCCTTAGCTATACCTGCGAAAATCCGTATTCGGATAAATCGACTTCTCCGCGCCCGTCGCGCCATTCGCGCCGCCGTCCTCCCCGACAAGCTCCGAGACCGCCGCCATCAGGCGAATCATTTCGATGCGGTTGCCCGCCCCCGTTTCGTTGAGCATATCGACCAGCCCCGGAATCTTCGCCGAGAGCGCGTCGCGTCCGGCAGCGGCTTTCGCCACCTGTGCCTCGAAGTCGCCGCCCAAAGCGGTTCGCGCTTCTTCTGCCCAGGCGCTCCTTGTCTCATGAATCGCCTGCATGGCGGCGTCGACGCCCTGCTGCATATACTGCATCCCGTAGGCGGCGATCGTACTTGCCTGCTCTTGCGAAAGCCCCGCTTTTTTCGCGACTTCGCCGAATGCAGCGGCGGACGCTTCGTCATAGTCCATACCGTCGGGCACGATGCTCTTGAAGTCGTAGGCGTCGGGCACGGCGGCAGCAGGATTCTCCCCTTCCCCCGCGCCGCCTAAGATCGTGCCGCCCGCCGCGCCTGCGCCGCCTGCTGCTCCTGCGCCGCCTGCTGCTCCTGCGCCGCCTGCCGCGCCTGCGCCGCCCGCGTCTGCCCCTGCACCGCCCGCCGCGCCTGTGCCGCCTGCTGCTCCTGCACCGCCTGCTTCTCCCGCGCCTGCGTCTGCCCCTGCGTCCCCGCCGGCAAACAGCTGCAGGTCAAAGGCAAAGTCTTGCTCTTTTGTCATACAGATTCCTCCTCGTTTTGTTCCGCCGCCCGAATGAGCGACTGCATCTCCTGCATAAACGCATGGTATTCCGTTTCCGCTTTCTGCTTGGCGGCAAGTAAAGCGGCATTCTGCGTGAGGATGCTTTTGATATACATCCCCACGCGCCGCTCGCCTTCTTTGACGAGCAGATCGTTGAGGTCGCTCGTCAGAAAGCTCGTGCTCTTGACCAAGTGGCAGCGTTCAAAGAGCCGCATGAGGAACCATCGCCCTTCCGCCGCGTCCAAGAGATGCAGGAGCGCCGCGCGATCTTTCGCCGCCACTTTCTCATCTGCGATGCGCCGCATTTTATCTGCTGCGCTGACGTCTTCGTTCATGGCATCTTCTCCTTATCCCAACATGCCCATGCTGAGCAGCTGCTCTATTGCGGGGTTGCCGTCTTTCGCCGCTTCTGTGGCGTTCTTCGCCGCCTGCGCGGCGGGTGCCGCGATCTCAGCGATTTGCGCCGCCTGCTGCATTTGCTGCATTTTCTGCATCTCTTCTTCTTTTTTCTGCTGGATCGCCAGATACTCGTCGTCCGTGCGCTTCATTGCCGCCGGGGCGCCGAGCATATCGAAGTAGCGGTTGATCGTTTCATTCCAGTCGACTTTGTCGAGCGCGGCTTGATTGAACTGCGCGATCTGCGCCACAAATGCGACAGCCTGTTCGATGTTCACGAGGCCGCTCATCTTCTGCGCCTGCGCCAAGGGTGAGATGTACTCGATCTTCAGCTCTTGGTTCCGAAGAAGCTCTTGCGTTTCTTCGTCTTCCGGCTCGGGGAACATGCGTGCCCGGTCGAGGATGTTGTAGACGCGCTCGATGATGCGCCCCAAGAATTCAAACTGCATCCGCTGCACGACGGGGCCTAGGATGTTCATTTTCTCCTGCGTGCGTTCCAGGACTTCGCGCGCCGTCATGGATTTTTCCTGACTGTCGAGCATCATGAAGAGGTCTGCGCTGTACGCGCGTTTGATTCTTTCCGTCGCGTCGGCGACGACTTGCAGCAGATGATCGAGGTTGCCCTGCACTTGGAAGAGCGGTGTTACAGCGTCCCTTTGTTCGACGAATGTCTTGCCGCCCGGCACGAGGTTGATCCCCTTCGCCGCCAGATTTGCATCGACGGCGAACGCCGGCTTTACGGAGAGTTCGACCATCGTCAATTTGTCTTTTTCCAAGAGATGCAGCACTTTCGCGTCGCCTTCGGCGAACCAGCCGGGGCCTTTGCCGTAGCTTTCGTTTCCCATGATGAGGTACCGCGCCACCGGCACCGGCCATTCATGAAAGCCGCCCACGTGCAGGAAGTCGCCTTCTGCGCTCCCTTCGACGTAGTACACCGACAGATACGGCAGATGGAAGCTGCCGAGTTTCTGCGGATCGTAGTTGCGATTTGGCGCGACGTACCAGACGACCGTATGCTGCGCTTTTAAGGCGGGGCCTTTGGCGATTTCTGCGCGGATGTTCTCCGGCAGGTTTTCTTCGCCGAATTTGTCCGCCATCTGCACGGCGCTCATCTTGAGCTTGCGGCAGAATGTCTGCACGCTTCCGTCGGGGCCGTTTTCCATCGCATAGCTGCCGATGGGGTACGGTACGAAGTGCACGCCGTATTGGCGGTCGGGAAAGATGCCGAGCGGCGCTTGCCCGAAGGCAAGTTCCAAATAGCAGCTGTGTACCGCCGTATAGAAATTGCTCTTTTCCAAGACGTCCGCCAAGATGTCGATGCGTTCGTCGAGGATTTTCCCGAGATCGGAGTTGTCTTTGAGTTCCGTATCGGCAAAGTCCAGTCGAAACCATTTCCGCGACGGCGGCGTAAGGCCGCCCATCACGCCTGCCGCAAACACTTGGTTGCTGTCCCACGCGCAGTTGTGCCAGACGTTTGTATCTTTCCTGCGTCCGGCGTTCGTCTCGTCGTCTGTGCCGTCAAATGCGCCGACATACGGCAGTTGATAGGCGCGGATCTCTTTCCAGCGCGTTTCGTAGGTATGGCGCTTTTCGATCAGCTGCGCTACGGTTCGCTCGATCCGCTTTCTGTCAACGCTAAGCCGCGCCGCCAGATCGCTTGCGCGAATCAGGGGCGGCAGACGCGCCCCTTGCGTTCTCTCTTTTTCCATGACTTCTCCTTATCCGAGCGTCGTGCGCCCGCCGCTTCCAGCAATCGTTCCGAGAATGGTATCACGGTCGCCGGAAAGGTTCGTCGATGCGCGACCGCGCCTTCTCTTTTGCCCCGACGACGTGTCTTTCGAGCCGAGATCCGTCGGCTGCACCGTCGTCGGCGCAGGATCCACCTTCGGCGGCGTATAATGACTGCCTCCGCCTCCGCCTCCGCTGCACATGATGCTCACCCCCTTTCTTGCGTTTCGCTGTTTGAATCGTTCGATTGGTTCAAAACGGATCGTAGTCCGTGTTGCACATGGATGCACGCGCCCCCGCAGGGGAAGCCCGCACGGGATAGGCAAAGGTCAGTGCCAGTGCGTCTGCCTTGTTTGGCGAGGCAAGCCCGCGCTTTTTCATATCTTCTTTGCTCTCTAGCTGCAGTTTGCCGCTGCGGTTCATGAATGCTTCGGGGCCTTTGAGGTCGTCTCGCAGAGCGGAATCGTCCGGCAGGGCGCCGACGGTCTTTAGCCACTCTTTCATCTCTGCCCACATTTCCGCGCGTTTGTTCGCGTAGTAGGGGTTTCGCGGCTTTGCCGCAAAGGATACGAGGTTCCATGTCCTGCCCATATTGCGCCCGACGGAGTAGATGCCGGTGCCGTACCCTTGATCGATGTTCACGGCGACGGCGCGATATTTGTCCTCTAGGTAGGCGATGCGTTCGGCCATGTGCACGTCGTCGTCATTTTTCTCGCAGGTCAGGAGCGCCTTGCACATCGAGCCTTGACGCAGGAAGATTTCTAGCGTATCTTCTCCCGTCCATGCAGGATCTACGCCCAAGATCACCGGCGCGAAGTCGAATTCATGGGGCTGGATGAGACGCTTTGTCGCCTGCTCGATGATCGCGGCAGAGATGAACTGCAGTTCGGATGCCGAGGGGAATTCGCCCTTGACGCGCACCTTGAAGAAGTCGCTGTCTTCGCCGCGCGTTTCTGCCCACTCGGCGATCAGTTCTTTGTTGCTGATCGCTACATCGCGGCTGTCGATCTGCCGCGTGCACCAAAGCGCACGGTCGCGATGAAAGCAGTCGTAGAAGCGCCCGCTCGTTCGCGTCGGGTTGCCGAACGCACACCAGATGATCTCTGTATCTGCATCCGTCATGGCACCTTCGGCGACTTCCCAGATCACGTTGGCGATCGCCGACGCTTCGTCAAAGACGAGCAGGATGCGATTCCCTTGATTGTGCAGTCCGGCAAAGGATTCCGAATGGCTTTCGTTCCACGGGATCGCGTCGATGCGCCACGTCTTTTCATGCCCCGGTTCGTTCGCAAAGAGCGCCGTCGCCGTGTAGGTGAACATCTCTTTGGCGAGGAAGCACTCATACCACTTCGATAGCTCCGCCCATGTCTTGCTCTTGAGCTGCGTGTCCGTGTTGGCTGTGATAATGCCGCGCGTATCCTCATGCGTCGAGATCGCCCAGAGGATGATCCACGCGACAAGAGCAGACTTCCCTATCCCATGACCGGATGCTACGGCTTCTCGAATCACTTTCCCCGGCGACTTGAGTCCGTCGCGGATGTCGGCAAGAAGCGCCAGCTGCCACTCTTGCGGCGATCTTCCTTCGAGCTTGCCTTCTCCCCAAGGAAACGCCCCGTAGACAAACGCCACCGGATCATAGGCGAGTTCTGCAAGGAAATCAATCATTCCCTGCCGGACGATCTGCTGCATTCTTGATTCGCTCCCTTGCTTCTTTCAACGCCTGCGCTGCGTTCAGCGTGATTTCTCCCGTGATTTTCGTATCTTGCCTTTCGGCGTATACGTCCGGCTTCGCTCCCTTGAGCAGCAGGATGAGCAGCGCATCACTCATCTTGCGGTACGCGTCCACTTTCTTGCCCTTGTAGTAGACGCCCATCTCCGTACCGTCCACCGCACGCCGATATGCTTCTTCTTCCAAGAGGTCGCCTGCCATCTCTTTCGCTTCGCCGAACGCTTTCTTATACGCCGCATCTTCTTTCAGCCAGTTGTAATGCGTCTGCCGCGTGATGCCCGAGGCTTTCGCCGCCCGCCCGATCGTCCCCGTCTCGATATAGATATTTAAGAATTCATTCTTTTGCTTCGAGTTTAAGAATCTGTAAAATCTCTTTGCCACCCCGCACATCCCCTTTCCCTTCTGCCGCCTGCCTTCGCGGCTCTTTTCTCAGGCTTCTCTTTTCCCACAGTTCTATGTGTCAAATGACGCTGCTCTTTTTCTCTTGCGTTTTTGGGATTCGTTTTCGGGCAAAAGAAAAAAGCCACACGCAACAAGCGCATGACCTCACTCTATTCAGTATACCACGATTTTTGCGGATTTTTTCCCGGAATCTTCTAACGCCCGAAACCCTTGCCGCTCTAAGGGTTTCGGGTTTTTTGCTGTTTTTTTTTGCAAGTTTTTCTAATCTTTTGCCCGCTTTTTTCGCCGCTTGCATCAGAACACGCGCATCAAGCCCATCTGACAGGCGCACGCCAACGCGACGGCGCGAATCTGCCGCACCGCCTCATAGTATGTGTTTTTGCTGATGAAAAGCTCTCGGCAAATTCGGTGATACCCCTGCCGACGGAAAAACTTTCGGATATAGACCTTCTCTGCGACGGAGCCGCCAAGCAGCTTTCGCACTTCAGCACTCACCCGCGCCCAGCCCTCAAGCTCGGTTTTGTATCTGCCCTCATACGAGAGACGATCCATGTTTTGAAGAGCCTGCCGCGCCGTCGGATTCTTCCCGCCCGCCGGAGCGTATTGCTTTTTTCTTCGCTCTTCGCGTGCCGCCACATACAGCATCTGCTCCACGCGCATGTAAATCTCCCGCTTCATTCCGCTGCCCCCTCGCTTTCTTGCATCGACTCTCCTCCGTTCGCTCAAAACAAGCCAGTGTCAGAGGATACCCCTCTGCCGTATATGTGCTGTACGAAAGCTCCTGGATGATGCGATACCCCTTCGGCGGCTGAAAATCTGTCTGAAAGGCCTCCGCCCGCGTCACCGTCACGACCTTCGGCTCTCGGCGCAGTAAATTGCGGCTCGTCTGCAAACGCCCTGCATGTGCGACCACTTTTTCTTTGGTGAAATACCGCGCCAGGCGATCCGCATCCGCCAGATGCCCGCCATAGAGCTTTACCGCTGCGCTTCCATGCGGCCACGCCGCTTGCACCTTTTCCAGATCCTTGGCATCGAGAGCAGGCAATAAAATATGCCCGTGCGGACGACCTGCTCCCGTCAGATTCTCTAACACCGAAATATACCGCGCCTCTACCCCTGCTTTTTTATAAATGCTGCGCACCTTCCGCTTGAACTTCTCAAAATCTCGCTGCACCTCATCCGCATCCGGCTTCTCGCGATACGTGCACGTCAGATACCAGTCGCCCGTGCGAAAGTTATCCACAAGAAGGCGGGATAACTTCTCCGCACGCAGACGACAATTCACTGCCGCCTGCGTCTCCTTCGTCACATTTTGACGTTTTGCCCTTTTCTCCTTGATCTCCGGACGAAGTGGCATGGCACGATATGAATAATATTTCTTTTCGATTCGGAATCTCCCATCCTTCGATTCCCATCTCGACCTGCGATATGCCATGCGCTTCTTCCGCCTCTCTCGGGTGATTTTGTGTCGGTAGTTTAATTCCTTTATCAAGGCGAAAAAGGGGTACTTCCCCCCTTTCTCGTAACCCTTTTATATATGAGCTTTTTATATGACCTTTTTATATGCTTCGGTATACTAAATATATAGAAGGAACCTTATTCTATTTCGGAATGTTTTTCTCGCCTCGCACCCTTCCTGCGCATCACCTCGCGGCCTGCCGCGAGCAGTCGCCGCTCCGCCTGCCGCATTTTCAACCGCCGCAGAAACCTGCGGTTTTTCTTGCCGCCATGTTTCATCATTGCACCCCCCATCACATCGCAAACAACTTCCCCTGCGTCGCGTCCGGCAGAACAAGCATCTTCTCCGTTGCCTGCCGATAGAAGTTCTTGTCGATCTCAAACCCATAGCACGTCCGTCCAAGCTCCATGCAAGATCGAAGCGTTGCGCCGCTCCCTGCGACGGGATCGATTACCACGTCGCCCTCGTCCGTAAAAATCCCGATGAGATGCTTGAGCAGATTCACAGGCTTTTGCGTCGGGTGAATCTTCGGATAGACTTTCGTGCTGTCGCGCTTCCACTCGAAATGATTGAACACCATGCGCTTATTCCCCACCGCATCCACGTTGCGGAACTTCGGCAGCTTGTCGCGAAACAGCACAATCGCCGTCTCCGTCGCTCCGACAATGCGCATGTTCGCCTTGAGTACCTGCGCCGAATAATTCTTGATGAAGTACAGCGGATATGACTTCATGAATCCGTGCCGCTTCCCATACTCCACGACCAGCGGAATTTGCTGATACGAGCAGAACACGATCATCGCCGGCGCTTGGTTCCGTTCCTTCGGCTCTTTCTTGAGAAGCCGAGAGCAGAAATGAAAGTATTCTGCGATGTTGAAATTGCTGTCCGTGCGGAAAAATGCCTTCTTCGCAAATTTGCTCTCGCCGTTCGCATTGTCGCCGCCCTTGTACCACATCGGATTTGAACCGTAGGCATCCTCGCCGATGTTGTACGGGATGTCTGCAATCACAAGCTGCGCCTTCGACGGGATTCCATACCGCTTATAGTTTTGGAAATTGTCATGATACAGTTCAACTTTTACTTTTTGCATCTTTTCACCCCTTCACACATCCCTCTCATCCAACCGCAGACCAAACAACGTGATTTGCCGATCATCCTCTTTCATGCGATGGTCGGCGCCAATCCACCACCGCATGACATCCGCGCCCGTCTCCCACTCCGTCGGCATCCCATCAGCACGCCGCTTGTCGACCATGCGGTCAAATGCTCGTTCATACGTCTTAGCGATTTTTGGCCAGCGCACTGCATCGCGCATCATACCCTTTACGCCTTGATAC
>ERZ773063.401-NODE-401-length-28734-cov-6.615119_pt1 | contig 28734 bp, 23 predicted proteins | sample MGYA00580625_ERZ773063 | MGnify/ENA primary metagenome ERZ773063 (study PRJEB29015, sample SAMEA2738022) | human oral metagenome | biome: human oral; feature: human-associated habitat; material: dental | place: China | collected 2042 ... | reverse complement strand
GTGGGCTGTGTGGTGTGTGAGGAGGAGGGGCGCGGGCAGAGGGGTGGGGGGAGCGGGTGTGTTGGCCACAGCGACTTCACCACCCCCGCCGCCTCCACCGCTGCCGCCCAGCGCCAGGCCCAGCACGGCTGCACCGCCCAGGCCATAGATCACCGGGCGGGCCGATTCGGACAGCAGGGGGCCGGATTCGGCGGCATGATCTGCACCCGCTGCGACTGCGGGGGTGGCACCCTCCAGCCCCTTCGCGGCGGTGGCGCCTGCGGCCGCACCGCTGGTCTGGGCCAGATCCACCAGTACGAACGAGCCGTCCGACAGTGCGCCAATGGCACCCGTGGCCGGGGTGATGTCCACCGTGCCGGACGTCGTTTCGGGAAGTTCCAGATGGCAGGGCGAGCTGACGCTGCACGAACTGTAGAAGCCCAGCAGTTCCACGGCCTGCGGTTGGTCGGCCCCCTGGGCACCATCGGCCAGGTTGTCGACGAGAATGCTGTTGTCCAGCTGCTTGACCACGGCCTTGGCAGGCGCCTTGCCGGTGTCCTCGTCATAGAGCCGGAAAGTGTCGCCCGGCCGCACGACGACGCGGGTGGTGCCAGCCCGGAGATGGGTGCGCGAGACGGACCCGTGCGAGGAACGGGTTTCGATGACGAGAGCCATGGGATATGCGGTATGCGCCGTTCAGCGGCGATGACAGAGCGTCCGTCGGGCCGACGTTGCCAGACTGGGACTGTCTTATTATCGCCGCGCTGTGGCTGACGCGCCACTGTCGGCGCACCCATCAATCCCGGTGTGCGTGCCGGGGCCCGGGGCCCCGGCGAGGGCGCGTCAGGCGTAGCTGGCCAGCGCCGCCTTCATCTTCTTCATGGCCTGCGCCTCGATCTGGCGGATCCGCTCGGCCGACACGCCATACTCGTTGGCCAGGTCCTGCAGCGTGCGCGAACCGCCTTCGTCCTCGTCACGCAGCCAGCGCGACTGCACGATGTTGCGGCTGCGCTCGTCGAGCGTGGCCAGTGCGTTGGACAGGCCTTCGGTCTGCAGCCAGTCGCGCTGCCGATCCTCAATGATCTCGGTGGGTTCGCTGCCGGGGGCGGCCAGGTAGGCGGCCGGACCGAAGCCCGTGCCTTCCTCGTCGTCACCCTGCGGCTCCAGCGCGATCTCGTGGCCGGTCATCCGCGTTTCCATCTCGGTCACGTCCTTCTCACGGACGTTGAGCTGTTCGGCGATGTCGGTCACGGCCTCGGGCGTCAGCGTGTCCAGGTCCTTCTTCATCGAGCGCAGGTTGAAGAACAGCTTGCGCTGGGCCTTGGTGGTGGCCACCTTCACCAGCCGCCAGTTCTTCAGGATGTACTCGTGGATCTCGGCCTTGATCCAGTGCAGCGCGAACGACACCAGACGCACCGAGCGATCGGGGTCGAAGCGCTTGACCGCTTTCATCAGGCCGATGTTGCCTTCCTGGATGAGGTCGGCATGCGGCAGACCGTAGCCCAGGTACTGGCGAGCCACCGACACGACCAGCCGCAGGTGGGAAGTCACCAGCGTGCGGGCAGCGTCGACGTCCTGATGCTCCTTGAAACGCCGCGCAAGGTTGGACTCTTCCTCGGCGGACAGCATGGGCATGCGATTGACCGCAGAGATGTAGGCGTCCAGGTTGCCCAGTGACGGAACGGCAGGCGCAACGACACCGGTCTGGCGAGTGGCAAGTGCAACGGAGTGAGTCGTCATCGTGGCAGTTGTTTCCTGTAAATGACTAGCGGGTTAGATACTAGCACTTCACCGCGGGGAGTGCCAACTTTTTTTGTTTCAAAAATGTCGTGGGTTGTCAAGCCCCTGTGGCTCCTGCAGAAAACGCGGGAGGGTGGGGTTTCGATGACAGGATGTGCGGCCTTCTGTGGAAAGGCCCCGACAGCCGGAGCTGACGAGGCCTTCGGGGGTGATGCCGGGCGGTTTCAGTAGGCGTTCGGGTCGCGGAACGCCACCAGGATGGTCTTCAGGATGATCTTCAGGTCCAGCCGCAGCGACCAGTGCCGCAGGTACTCCAGGTCGTAGCGGATGCGCAGCTCCATCTTCTCGATGGTGTCGGTCTCGCCGCGCGCCCCGTTGACCTGGGCCAGGCCGGTGATGCCGGGCTTGACCTTGTGGCGGATCATGTAGCCCTTGATCAGCTTGCGGTAGGTCTCGTTGTGGGCCACCGCGTGGGGGCGCGGACCCACCACGCTCATGCGGCCCTGCAGCACGTTGAAGAACTGCGGCAGCTCGTCCAGCGAGGTCTTCCGCAGGAAGCGGCCCACCGGCGTGATGCGGTCGTCGTTCTTGGTGGCCTGGCGCACTTCGGGGCCGTTTTCCTGCACCCGCATGGAGCGGAACTTGTAGACGTTGATCTCCGAGCCGTCCAGGCCGTAGCGGCGCTGCTTGAAGATGATGGGGCCCTTGGACGTGAGGCGGATGGCCAGCGCGATGGTCAGCGTGATGGGCAGCGTGAGGACCAGCGCGATGGAGGCGATGACGATGTCCGACAGGCGCTTGAGCACGCCCGTGGTGCCGTAGAACGGCGTCTCGCACACGGCCACCACCGGCAGGCCGCCCACCGAATCCACCCGTGCCTGGATCAGGTCGAACATGAAGATGTCGGGCACGAAGTAGATGGAGGCCGTGGTGTCACGCAGGTCTTCCAAGAGCTTCAGGATGCGCGGCTGCGAGGCCATGGGCAGGGCGATGAAGATCTGGTCGATCTTGTTGGCGCGCACGAACTGCGCCACCGCGCTGAAGCCGCCGGCCACCGGCGCTTCCGTCACCTCGCCCAGGCGGTCCGGGGTGCGGTCGTCGAAGAAGGCCATGATGCGCGTCTGCGACAGCGGGTCGTCCTGGATGGACCGGGCCAGCGTGCGGCCCAGGCTGTTGGCCGCCACCACGATGGCGGTCTGCTCGGGACGCATGGAGATGACCTTGTGCAGCAGCAGGGGCGAGAGCCAGTGGCTGACGGCCTGCACGACCGGGGTGGCGATGACCCAGGTGGCCAGCACGTTCTGGTCGAACTGCCGCAGTGCGTCGATCATGAGGCCGAAGACCAGCAGCAGGCCCACCACCAGGCCCCAGCTGCCCAGCAGGTGACGCAGGTAGCCGGCCTGGTAGACCCGGAAGGGGACGCTGCCAGGGTAGCTCAGCACGAAGGTGAGGACGGCCAGCACCATTTCCTGGGCGCGCAGGGGATGCCCGGCGGCCACGGTGACCAGCAGCAGGCAGGCCACCGCCAGGATGGGGTCGATGACTGACTTGACCAGCGACAGGATGCTGCGGTTGCCGGTACGGATGGGAACGATGGAAGAAGCGAAGGTGGGGCTGTTCATACCGCTTGCCGGGGCGCCGGGAATGTGGCGAGCCCGGATCAGGAGTCTGCTGGGGGTTATTTATACAACACCGGCCGGCTGGGGGCAGCCGTCCGATGGTAATCGGTTTGGCGCTTCTGTGTCAGGGTTCACGAACGAGGGCTCGGGAACCGGAGGGATCGGGACGTCGACAGAGGCAACAGCTTCGGGAATCCGGGCAGTGTTCACACGGCAAGGGTCGGGGGCTTGGCATGTTCGGCTCAATGCATTAGTGTGGAAGCAGAGCAGGACCGTCGGTGGCGGTACCATGCCCCATTCTGAGCTTTTTAAGACAGGGTAGTCATGAAAGAAATCATCGGAACACAAAAAAAAGCCGCACGGCGCCCGGCACTGCGCGCAGCCAGTGCTGCCGTGGCAGCCATCTTCTGTGGCCTGGCGGCCAGCGCTGCCCAGGCACAGGCTCAGCTGGAAGTGCCTGATCAGGACTGGACCCCCAACGCCGAGGCTGACGTCATCAAGCTCACCGGCCGCGTCGGTGTTACGCACGATAGCAATATGTTGCGTCTGAACAACCAGTCCCAGGCTGGCATCTACAGCAACAAGAAAGCAGGCGACACCTACCTCACGGGCGCCATGGGCATCGAGTTCGACCGCCTGATCAGCCAGCAGCGGCTGCGCGCCAACGCCGAGGTCGAGGGCTTCAAGTACAAGGAATACGACGACTTCGACCACGTGGGCTACAACGTCGGCTCCACGCTGGACTGGGTCGTGGGCCGTCCGCTGTTCGGCCGTGCCGGCATCAAGCTGGACCGCCGCCAGCCCACGGTGCAGGACCGTATCTACAACCAGACCACCAACGTCTCGGGTGACCGCAACAACATCAGCACCCAGAACCTGTTCTTCAACGCCGGCTTCCGCTTCACGCCGGCCTGGTCGGTCATCGGTGGCGTCGACTACGTCCGCAGCCGCAGCTCGCTGGAAGTCTACAAGGACACCGACTATGACCTGAAGTCGGGTGAAGGCGGCGTGCGCTATGCCCCGGGCACCGGCATCGAGGTCGACCTGGTCTACCGTGCCACCAGCGGCGAGTACAAGTCGGCCCAGCGCTATGGTGACGACGGCTCCGCCCTGCTGTGCAACAACAACTGCCGCAAGAACGACTACGACGAGGACTCGCTGCAGGCCCGCGTCCAGTATCGTCCCAGCGAGGACAGCAGCCTGGGCGGCTTCGTCGGCTACACCCGTCGTGACTACGATCAGGGCAACCGCAACTTCCGCGGTCTGACCACCGGCTTCGACACCGAGTGGGCCGTCAGCGGTGCGGTGCAGATGCGCGCCTCGCTGGGTCGCTCCATCGAGCCTGATGACGACGCCGTGACCGGCTCCTACGCCGACACCTGGTCGCTGAACTTCAGCCCGACCATCCAGGCCACCGGCAAGATCACCGTCGAGCCGTACCTGCGCCTCTACGACCGTCGCTACAAGGGTGACCAGCTGGCCGCCGGCCAGGTCGAGCGCAAGGACAAGATCTACATGGTCGGTGCCGAGGCTGACTACGAGTTCCGTCGCAACATGTTCCTCATGGCCAGCATCTCCCGTGAGCAGCGCGACTCCAACCGTGCCAACCTCGACTACAAGGCCAACGTCTTTGGCCTTGGCCTGAAGGTTCAGTTCTGATCCTTCCCTGCCTTTCGGCCCGGGTCCGACCCGGGCCACGTCACCAGGCCCCGGTTCCCCCGGGGCCTGGTCGTTTCAGGCACGCCTTCCCATTGCACCTGCTGTCAGCTCGCCTTTGCTGGACAATCTTACGAAAGCAAGGGATATCATTCACGCAGGCGCCACAAAGGCCGGTCTAGAATCGGCGTTCACGGCCTGTCGGCCGCTTGGCGTGCCCGGGCGTTTGATTCTTGCGCGGGGCAATTCCCCTTTCCGTTCGCAGCCCTTCGGGCAAGCTGATCTCCCTTCATAGGACGGCATCCATGTTTCTTTCTCGCTTCAAGAAGTTCGTGCTGGGGCTGATGGCCCTGGCCACCATCGGTCTGGCATCGTCCCAGGCCGTGGCCCAGACCTCCCGCAGTGACTACCTGCTCGGGCCGGGTGACGTGCTGCGCATCCAGGTCTTCCAGTCCCAGGATCTGACCGTCGAGGCCCGCATCTCCGAAAGCGGCGTCATCTCCTACCCGCTGCTGGGCGTGGTCAAGCTGGCCGGCCTGTCGCCGCAGCAGGCCGAGAACCTCATCGCCACCCGTCTGCGTGAGGGCCGCTTCCTGCAGAACCCGCAGGTCACCCTGAACGTGCTGCAGTTCCGCAGCCAGCAGGTCTCGGTGCTGGGCAACGTGGCCAACCCCGGCCGCTACCCGCTGGAGACCACCGGCATGCGCCTGTCCGAGATCCTCTCGGTGGCGGGCGGCGTCAACGAGACCGGCTCCAACAACGTGCTGCTCATGACCACCCGCAACGGCCGTCCGCAGCGTCTGGAAATCGACCTGGTCGAGATGTTCAGCACCGGCGACCTGAGCAAGGACGTGGTCCTGCAGGCCGGCGACACCATCTTCGTCAACAAGGCCCCCAACTACTACGTCTATGGCCAGGTCCAGCGTCCGGGCCAGTACGTGCTTGACCGCGGCATGACCGTGGCCCAGGCCGTGGCCAAGGGTGGTGGTCTGACCCTGCGCGGTACCGACCGTGGCATCCGCCTGCACCGTCGCGTGGGTGACCGCAACATCCAGGTGCTGGAGCCCAAGCTCGACGATCCGATCCGTCCGGACGACCTGATCTTCGTGCGCGAAAGCATCTTCTGATCGGCCTTCGGTCCGATCCCTCCCGATGCCGGCCACGCTGGTCGTCATCCTGGAAACGGCGCCTTCGGGCGCCGTTTCCTTTTATTCCTCACATCGCCGGAACCTGAACATTTGCCGTGTTTTCCCGACGAATGGCGTCTTTCGTCCCCCGGAAGAAGCCAAATGCCAAGTCTGTCGTCGACGGCTCTCCCGGCAGTGTGGTACGTTGCAGGCATCGTGATCAAGGGCCCTTTCGGGGGGCCTGATCGCCGCTCACCCTGGAAGCCACCACGTGTGGCCGTGACCTTCGCCGGTCTTTCTCCTCTCCTTCATCACCATGTCTGCAACTCAAACCTCTTCCGTTGCCGATCGCAAGGATCTGGCCGCTCTGGCCGCCACCCACGCCAAGTGCCGTTTCTGCGGTACCCAGCTGCGTCACACCGTGGCCAACCTGGGCATGTCGCCCATGGCCAATGCCATCCGCAAGCCGGAAGACCTCAACAAGATGGAGCCGTTCTTCCCGCTGCACGCCTACGTCTGCAGCAACTGCTTCCTGGTGCAGCTGGAGGAGTTCCAGAGCGGTGAGGCCATCTTCTCGGACTACGCCTACTTCTCGTCCTACGTGCAGGCCATGCTGGACCACGGCAAGCGCTACGCCGACGAGATGACCGAGCGCTTCAAGCTGGGCGCCCACAGCAAGGTGGTCGAGATCGCCGCCAACGACGGCTACCTGCTGCGCTGGTTCCTGCCCAAGGGCGTGCCCGTGCTGGGCGTGGAGCCCGCCGCCAACGTGGCCGAGGAAGGCCGCAAGCTGGGCATCCCCATGGAGGTGATGTTCTTTGGCCGTGAAAGTGCCCGTAAGCTGCGCGACATGGGCCATGCCGCCGACCTGATGGCCGCGAACAACGTGGTGGCCCACGTGCCCGACCTCAACGACTTCGTGGCGGGCTTCTCCATCCTGCTCAAGCCGCAGGGCGTGGCCACCTTCGAGTTCCACCACGTGCTGAACCTGCTGCAGAAGAACCAGTTCGACAACATCTACCACGAGCACTTCTGCTACCACTCCTTCCTCACCTTCAGCCGTATCCTGGCCCACCATGGCCTGTCGGTCTTCGATGTGGAAGAGATCCCCAACCACGGTGGCTCGCTGCGGGTGTACTGCCAGCCTGCCAAGACCGGCAACCAGCCCGTCAGCCCGCGTGTGGCCGAGATGGAGGCCCGCGAGCGTGCCGCCGGCCTGGACACGCTGGAGCCGTACCTGGCCCTGGAAGAGCGCATCCGCGCCAGCAAGCGCAGCCTGCTGCGCTTCGTGCTGGATGCCCATCAGCAGGGCAAGCGCATCGCCGCCTACGGTGCGCCCGCCAAGGCGGCCACGCTGCTCAACTATGCCGGTGTGCGTTCCGACTACATCGAGTACACGGTCGACCGCAACCCGCACAAGCAGAACCACTTCCTGCCGGGCACGCAGATCCCCATCTACGGCCCCGAGCGCATCCTCGAGACCAAGCCCGACTACCTGGTCATCCTGGCCTGGAACCTGAAGGACGAGGTGATGAAGCAGATGAGCGCCATCCGCGAATGGGGCGGCCGCTTCGTCATCCTGGTGCCCGAAGTCCAGATCTACGACTGACCGTCGGCAGGGCAGGCCGCACAAGGGCCTGTCCGCCACCCGGGCATCCCGTCTTCTATCCAGATCCATATCCCCGTCACCATGACCCAAGCCATCGTCGTTGAATCGGCTGCTGCCCTGGCCCGCCAGGCCGAAGGGCAGGGCGCTGCCATGCACGCCTTCTGCACGCAGCTCTACCCCATGCTGCGCAGCATCACCGGGCAGGGCGTGCGTGACACGCTGGCCGCCATCGGTCAGCACATCCCGCTCACCGTGACCGAAGTGCCCACCGGCACCAAGATCTTCGACTGGGAAGTGCCGGCCGAGTGGCAGGTGCGGGGTGCCTGGATCAAGGGGCCGGACGGGAAGAAGATCGTCGACATTGCCGAGCACAATCTGCATCTGGTCAACTACAGCGCTCCGTTCCGGGGCACGCTGTCGCTGGAAGAGCTGCGTCCGCACCTCTTCTCGCTGCCCGACCGGCCGGACTGGATTCCCTACCGCACGCAGTACTTCAAGCGGGACTGGGGCTTCTGCCTGACCGACCGCCAGCTGCAGTCGCTCCAGCCGGGCAACTACGAAGTGTGCGTGGACACCGACCTGGTGCAGGGTTCGCTCACCTTCGGTGAATGCGTGCTGCCCGGCGAGAGTGTCGAGGAAGTGCTTGTCTCCACCCACGTCTGCCACCCCTCGCTGGCCAACGACAACCTGTCGGGCATCTCCACCGCTACCTGGCTGGCGAAGACGCTGGCCGCACTGCCCAAGCGCCGCTACACCTATCGCTTCGTGTTCATCCCGGCCACCATCGGTGCCATTGCCTGGCTGTCGCAGCGGCAGGACGTGACGAAGCGTGTGGCGCACGGCGTGGTCATCTCCGGCGTGGGCGATGCCGGCGACTACCACTACAAGCGCAGCCGCCGGGGCGATGCCGAGATCGACCGCATCATGGCTCTGGTGCTGGCCGAAAGCCGTGAAAAGCACCACCTGCTGCCCTTCATGCCCTATGGCTATGATGAGCGGCAGTTCTGCTCGCCCGGCTTCAACCTGCCCATGGGGTGCTTCTCGCGTTCCACCTACGGCAGCTACCCGCAGTACCACACCTCGGCCGACAACCTGGACTTCATCCGCCCCGAGCACCTGGAGCGCTCGCTGGGCCTGCTGCTGGCGGCGTTCGGCATCGTGGAGCGCAACCTCAGCTTCAACAACCTCAGCCCCTTCGGTGAGCCCCAGCTGGGTCGTCGTGGCCTGTACTCGCTCATCGGCGGCCACAATGAAGGGCAGAAACTGCAGCTGGCGCTTCTGTGGGTGCTGAACCAGTCCGACGGCAGCAAGAGCCTCCTGGACATTGCCGAGATGGCCGAGCTGCCCTTCGATCTGGTCCATCAGGCCGCCGAAGCGCTTCTGCACAACCAGCTGCTGGAAGTCGTTGTAAGGTAGCCTCAGATCTCGTTGTTTCGTTGCAGTCGATGCCGTAATGTTCAGAATACGCTCCGACTTCCCTATCTCCTCGCCGGTCGACATCCCATGAACAGCAACCAGAAGCCGAACGTTTCCGGCATGGTGGAACGCACCTGCTTCGACAAGTCCGCAGCCCTGCGCAAGAAGGTTCACGACACCATTCCGGGTGGCGCACACACCTACGCCAAGGGCGATGACCAGTATCCCGAGCGCTCGCCCGGTTTCATCGAGCGCGGCAAGGGCTGCCACATCTGGGACGTGGACGGCAACGAATTCATCGAATACGGCATGGGCCTGCGCGCCGTCACCCTCGGCCACGCCTATCCGTCCGTCATCGAGGCGGCCTACCGGCAGATGCAGCTGGGCAACAACTTCAACCGCCCGGCCCCCATCGAGCTGGAATGCGCCCAGATGCTGCAGTCGCTGGTGTCCAGCGCCGAGATGGTCAAATTCGCCAAGGACGGCTCCACGGTGCTGACCGCCGCGCTGAAGCTGGCCCGCGCCTACACCGGCCGTGACCTGGTGGCCATCTGCAGCAACAGCCCCTTCTTCTCGTACAACGACTGGTTCATCGGCACCACTGCCATGGACGGCGGCGTCTCGCGCGTTGAAGTCGAACTCACCGTCAAGTTCAACTACAACGACATCGACAGCCTGCAGAAGCTCTTCGAGCAGTACCCGAACCGCATCGCCATGGTTCTGCTGGAGCCGGCTCGTACCGAAGAGCCCAAGGACGGCTTCCTGCAGAAGGTCATCGACCTGGCCCACCGCAATGGCGCCCTGGTCACGCTGGACGAGACCATCAGCGGCTTCCGCTTCCACCAGGGCGGCGCCCAGACGCTGTATGGCGTCACGCCCGACATGTCGTGCTTCGGCAAGGCGCTGGCCAACGGCTTCTCGCTGTCGGCACTTACCGGCAAGCGCGAAGTGATGGAACTGGGCGGCCTCTTCCACGACAAGGAGCGCGTCTTCCTGCTGTCCACCACCCACGGTGCCGAAGGCCCCAGCCTGGCGGCCGCCATCGAGACCATGCGCATCTACCGCGATGAGCCGGTCATCGAGCACCTCTACCATGTGGGCGAGCGCCTGCGCGCCGGCATCGAGCAGGTCACGGCCGCTCTGGGCGTCAGCGAATACCTGTCGGTGGCCGGTCGGGGATGCAACCTGCTCTATTCCACGCACGACCACGAGCACAAGCCCTCGCAGCCGTTCCGCACCCTGTTCATGCAGGAACTCATTCGCTGGGGCGTGCTGGCGCCCAGCTTCATCGTCAGCTACTCGCACAGCGAGGCCGACATCGACTACACCATCGAGGCCTTCAGCCGGGCCGCCAAGGTCTACAAGAAAGCCCTGGAGGCCGGCAGCACCGATGGCCTGCTCATCGGCGCACCCACCAAGGTGGTCTACCGCCGCTACAACTGATGTCCGTGCCCATGCGTCATTTTGATGACGCATGAACGACACAAAAGGCCCGGCCTGCCATGCAGTGCCGGGCCTTTCGTTTCAGGGGGGGAGCTGTCAGGCCGTGACCGGCTCCAGATACATCTTCTGGATGTCCGGCGGCAGATGCTCCAGCGTGGTGCCCTGCAGATAGTCGTTGATCGGTGAGCCCGTGCAGCGCGAATCCACATTGGGTGCGCCGTCACGCGCACGCAGGTCCTTGCGGTTCACCACCCGGAAATCGATCGAGAAGCGCGTCTCGCCCGTCTGGTTCGGAATGGACGAATGCAGGTGTGCCGCGGCAAACAGCAGCATGCCGCCCGGCGGTGTCACCACCGTCACGTTCGGCTCCAGCTTGATGTCTTCCTGCAGCTTGGGCTGCGGCCGCGTGTCCTTGTTCACGTGCGTGACCGCATTGAAACGCTGCTTGGCATTCCATTCCTGGTAGTTGTAGATCTCGGAATTGTTCGGCGTCTCGCGCGCGAACCACTCCGGATGGAAGGTCATGGCGTTGCCGCCGTTCACCTCGAAGATCGGAATCCACCAGTTGATCTGGCACATCGGCGCCGAATACCAGGTGTCGCGGTGCGCATGGAAGGCATAGGCAATGCCGCTGGTGAGGTAATTGTGGCTGGTGGACGTGCGCATGCGCGGCACGTCGAAATAGGTCTCTTCCAGATCACAGCCGATGTACTCCATCATCTTCGGGATGATGCGCTTGCATTCCGGATGATGGATGAAGGCCGGCTTGAGCTTCGAGAGAATCTCGGCGAATTTCTCGACCGGGTAGTGATCCTGCGCCGTGCGCGGATCCAGACCGGGGAAGGCCTCGGCAATCAGCTTGCGGGCCAGTTCGATCAGCGCCAGCGAATGCTCATTGGCGGAATACACGAACAGGTCGCCGTCGTAGATCATCTTGCGGCGGCTGTCGTCGTCGATCTTCCGGTCAAAGTAGACAGTGGTCATGGGGCATGTTGTTGCAATTCACACGATGCCCAAATTCTATGAGTGAGGTCTTCGGTGTTTATTGTTACGCCATGTACAGCCTCATCAGGGGCAAGGCAGTACTTGAATACCTTCCGTTAACCTGTTGAAGAAAAAGCATCTATTCCGGCTCCCCGTCTTGCACAAGCAGGGCCAAACTATGCCCGTAAGCGAAAACGGGTATCAAGCCGGAAACCTTTTTCAGGGCAGGGGAGCTGCCAAGAAAAAGGGGCGGTATGCCCGCCCCCTTTCTGCTCACGCAATGGTCGTCCTGATGCTTACCAGGACTTCCAGGGCGCCTTGCCCGAAGCCCACAGCTCTTCCAGAACGTGCTTGTCGCGCAGCGTGTCCATCGGCTGCCAGAAGCCGGTGTGACGCCAGGCGTGCAGCTGGCCATCGGCAGACAGCGAACGCATCGGCTCCTGCTCGAACACCGAATCGTCACCGTGGATGCGGTCCAGCACCTTGCGGTCCAGCACGAAGAAGCCACCGTTGATCCAGGCACCGTCGCCCTGCGGCTTTTCCATGAACGAATCGATCAGCGTCTGATCCGCCTGCAGGCTGAACGCACCGAAGCGGCCCGGGGGCTGAACGGCCGTCACCGTCGCTTCCTTGCCGTGCTTGCGGTGGAACTCGATGGTGGCGGTGATGTCGACGTTGCTCACGCCGTCGCCATAGGTGCAAAGGAAGGTATCGCCCTTCACATACTTGGCGGCGCGCTTGATGCGGCCACCCGTCATCGAATCCTGCCCCGTCTCGACCAGCGTCACCGACCAGGGCTCGGACTCGTTGCGGTGGATCTGCATCTCGTTTGTGCCCAGGTTGAACGTCACGTCCGCACGCGAGATGGCGTATTCGTGGAAGTACTGCTTGATGATGTGGCTCTTGTAGCCGCAGCAGATCACGAAGTCATTGATGCCGTGCGAGGCATAGATCTTCATGATGTGCCAGAGAATGGGCTGCCCGCCGATCTCGACCATCGGCTTGGGGCGTACCGCGCTTTCTTCGCTGATCCGGGTGCCGAAGCCGCCGGCAAGAATGACCGCTTGCATGGTGAGCGTAGTCCTCGTTTGTCGATGCAACTGACATAGTCGCCTGACGCCGCAAGGGCGTCAACCGGAAGCGACACCTATCCGCCGGAATGCAGCCAGAAAGCGATGAAATGCGTACTCAGTCCAGAAGTGCCGTGGCAAATTCGCGCGCGCTGAATGCCTGCAGGTCTTCCACGCCTTCGCCCACGCCGATGAAATACACCGGCAGCGGGTTGTCGCGCCGCGTGTGCGCCAGGGCCGCAATGGCGCCGCCCTTGGCCGTCCCGTCCAGCTTCGTCACCACCAGACCGGTCAGCTGCACCGCCTCGTCGAAGGCCTGCACCTGCGCCAGCATGTTCTGGCCGGTATTGCCGTCCAGCACCAGCAGCACCTCGTGCGGCGCATTGTCCATGGCCTTGCCGATCACCCGACGGATCTTCTTCAGCTCGTCCATCAGGTGACGCTGCGTGGGCAGCCGGCCGGCAGTGTCCACCATCACCACATCCACCTTGCGGGCCTGCCCGGCCTTGATCGCATCGAAAGCCACCGCGGCCGGATCGCCGCCCTCGTTGGCAATCACATGCACCTGGTTGCGCTCGCCCCAGCGCGCCAGCTGCTCGCGCGCCGCCGCCCGGAACGTGTCGCCCGCCGCCAGCAGAACCGACTGATCGATCTGGTGCAGATGGCGCGCCAGCTTGCCGATCGACGTCGTCTTGCCGGCCCCGTTCACCCCGGTGATCATCATCACCAGCGGATCGGCCCGGTCCACGTCGATGGGCTTCTCCAGCGGCGACAGAAGCTCCGTCAGGATGTCGATCAGCGCCGTCTTCAGCGTCGCCGCATCGTTGATCCGGTCGCGCTGGGCCCGCTCGCGCAGCTCATCCAGCAGCCACGTCGTCGTGCCATAGCCCGTGTCACTGGCCAGCAGCGCCGTCTCCAGCTCCTCGTACAGCGTCTCGTCAATCCGGTTGCGGCTGAAGATGCTGCCCAGCTGCGAGCGCGTGCGCGCCAGCCCCCCGCGCAGCCGCGCGAACCAGCCAGCCCGCGCCGGCCGCACCGCCTCCGGCATCGCCTGCGTGGGCGGCACGATCTCGCTCTCGCCATAGACCGTGGCCTCGCCGGCAGCCGCTACACCTGCACTCTCGGACACCGTTGCCTTCGACGCTGGGGACACCGCCTCTGGTGTGGGCGCCTCCATGGCTGGCGCAGATGCCTCCACCACCGGCTCGGCCGGTACCTGGGGTGCCACGGCCTCGACCGGGGCAGCGGCTTCCTTCGCGGCAACCGTTTCCTTCAGAGCAGGGGCTGTCTCGACCGGCGTGCTCTGCAGCCGTGGCGCTTCGGAGACCTCGGCCGATGGCACATGCGGCACACCCGCCACCGGCGCCTCGGCCCTCGGCGTTGGCATGGCATTCGGACCTGCTTGCGGCAAGGCCGAAGAAACCTCGGCGGGTGCTGCCGCTGGCTCCGCAACGGTGACATCCCCGGCAGTACCAACGCCAGATGTTTCCGCCGCTACAGCTTGTCCGGCCTCGGGCTGTGGCTGGGCAACGTCCTGCGGCTGCAGCACTTCGGGTGCCTGTGTGCCGCCCGCTGGCTCACTGCCTTCGGCCGACGCCCCGGCCGGCTCGGCAGCAGCCTCTTCATTGGCCGCAAACTCGGCCGCAGCGGCCTGGGCTGCGGCTGCATCTTCCTTCTCTTTCTTCTTGCGACGGAAAAAACCGAACATGTCGTGCGTCCTGTATGAGTCTGCTGCAGTGTGGGTTGCTGCAATTCTAGAGCCTGTCCGCCTCCGCCAGCCTGCCGGATATCGGCACCCAGGGACAAAGCGGGCCCAGGGGGCAGAGCCGGTAAACTAACGGCTTCCTTCCGAGTACCCCTCCATGTCCTCCCGCATTCGCATCATCGGCGGCCAATGGAAGCGCCGCCTGCTGCCCGTGCCCGACTCGCCGGGTCTGCGGCCCACCCCCGACCGCGTGCGCGAGACCCTGTTCAACTGGCTGGGCCAGGATCTTTCCGGCTGGCATTGCCTGGACCTCTTCGCCGGTTCCGGCGCCCTGGGCTTCGAGGCCGCCTCGCGCGGCGCCGCCCGCGTGCTGATGGTCGAACAGAACCCCGCCATCGCCCGTGGCCTGGCCGCCAGCGTCCAGCAGCTCGGGGCAGGGGGCTGCATCGAGGTCATCCGCGCCGACGCCGCCCGCTGGCTTGACCAGCGGCCGCCCATGCTGCAGGATTTGATCCTGCTGGACCCCCCCTTCCGGGCCGGCTGGCTGCCGCGCATCCTGCCCGCCGTCCTGCCCTGGCTGGCGCCCCACGGCCTTGTCTACGTCGAGGCCGATCACGCCATCACCGACGACTGGCTGGCCCAGCAGGGCTGCAACAGCCTGGCCGTCATCCGCGCCGGCAAGGCCGGACAGGTCCATTATCAGCTGCTTACTTCCGAACCATGTCCCTCGTCGTCTACCCCGGAACCTTCGACCCGCTGACCCTGGGCCACCAGGACGTTGTGAACCGCGTCGCCGCTCATCACGAATCCGTCGTCGTCGCCATCTCCGACAGCCGCTCCAACACCCTGTTCACCATGGCCGAGCGCGTCGACATGGCCAAGGCCATCCTGGTGGGGCTGCCCAACGTGCGCGTCATGTCCTTCTCCGGGCTTGTCACCGACTTCGCCCGCGACATCGGCGCCAGCCTCATCGTGCGCGGCCTGCGTGACGCCAGCGACTTCGACTACGAACGCCGCATGGCCAGCCTCAACCGCATCCTGCAGCCCACCATAGACACCCACTTCATCATCCCCGACGACCGCTACCAGTCCATTACCGGAACCCTGGTGCGGGAAATCGCCATGATGGGCGGCGACGTGCGCGCCTTCGTCAATCCCGTGGTGCTTGCCGCCCTGCAGGAAAAATACCTCAAGCGCCAGCAGGAACCGCGCAAGGAGGGCCGCTGACATGGCCCTCATCATCACCGACGAGTGCATCAACTGCGACTGCTGTGAACCCGAATGCCCCAACGAAGCCATCTCCATGGGGCCCGAGTACTACATCATCGACCCCAACCGCTGCACCGAATGCGTTGGCCACTTCGATGAACCCCAGTGCGCCCAGATCTGCCCCGTCGAGTGCATCCCCATCAACTTCGACCTCAACGAGAGCCGCGAACAGCTCCACGCCAAATACCTGCGCCTGCAGGAAGAAAAAGAGGCGCTCAAAGGTACCGTCCTGACCGGCGCCGATGGCCAGCCCGGACGGATGCCTGCCGACAACCCCGTCAGCGGTTGATCAGCGTGCTCTTGCCAAACAGGCTCTCCACCAGATCCACCACCAGCTCTGCCGTCTGATTGCGGATATCCAGCGCCGGATTCAGCTCCACAATATCCAGCGACGCCAGCCGGCCCGTGTCCGCAATCATCTCCATGCACAGCTGCGCCTCGCGGTACGTCGGCCCGCCGCGCACCGCCGTCCCCGTCCCCGGCGCAATCTCCGGATCCAGAAAATCCACATCGAAGCTCACGTGCAGATGCGTGTCCGCATCCACATCCGCCAGCGCACGGTGCATCACCTCGCGCATGCCCAGCTCATCGATCGCACGCATGTCGAACGCCCGCAGTCCCAGCTGACGGATCATCCGCTTCTCGTGCTCATCCACCGAGCGCAGCCCCACCTGACAGAAATGCTCCGCTGACAGCGCCGGCGTCTGCCCCGAAAGCCCGATCAGCGGCTGCGGCCCCAGACCCAGCAGATTGGCCACCGGAATTCCGTGAATATTGCCGCTGGGAGAAATATCCGGCGTATTGCAGTCCGAATGCGCGTCCAGCCACAGCACCCGCAGCTTGCGCCCCGACTCGCGGCAATGACGCGCCACCGCACTGAGCGAACCCGCCGCCAGATGATGGTCACCCCCCAGCATGATCGGCGTGCGCCCTTCCTGCAGCTGCGCCAGCACCGCATCGTGCACCGCCTGCGACCAGAAAACCGCCTCCGGCAGATTGCGCAGCCCAGCCGCCTTCGGATCACGCCCGCCACGCGGATTCACCGGCCCCGCCAGATTGCCTGTATCCACCACATCCACCCCCAGCGCACGCAGCGCCGCCGGCAGCTGCGCCACCCGCAACGCATCCGGCCCCATCGCCGCCCCCAGACGGCTGGCCCCCACGTCCGTGGGCGCGCCGATGAGTGCAACGCGGTGGGTGGTTTGAGGAGTGAGGGAGGAATCCTTGGTGGGGTTGAAGGGCGTGGACATGAGGCCTTCCTGGGTTTCAGAGACGGAAGGGAACATAGCACGGATGGGGGCGTAAGCGTTCTGGTTGGGTGGCTTGTGGGCGACAAGCGTTCTGATGGGAGCGCCTATCCTCACTTGATGGAAGAAGCTGGGACGTAGCTGCAGGCCGTGGATTCATTAGCCTGCCCCTGCTGTTTCTTGCTTGCCTGCCATGGCTTGCGCAGTTCGTTCAGATTCATTGCCCTTGGGCCATGACTCGTTGAAAAGCAACAGTACTGGATGCCGTTCATGGCGTTCCTGACAACGGAGTGGGTATATTGTTTCAAGCCGAGATCCAGAAGTTAATATTCGTGCTTTGGAGACAACGAATGCAGGATATAGCACCGTCCGACCTCAAGACCATCCTGCATTCAAAGCGAGCCAATATCTATTACCTGGAGCATTGCCGGGTGCTGGTGAATGGCGGCCGGGTGGAGTATGTCACTGACGCCGGAAAGCGTTCACTTTACTGGAATATTCCCATCGCAAACACGACGAGTCTGCTGTTGGGTACGGGCACGTCCATCACGCAAGCGGCCATGAGGGAGCTGGCCAAGGCCGGGGTATTGGTTGGGTTCTGTGGGGGAGGCGGTACGCCCCTGTTCAGTGCGAACGAAGTCGACATCGAAGTAGCATGGTTCAGTCCTCAAAGCGAGTACAGACCTACCGAGTACCTTCAGGCGTGGGTCAAGTTCTGGTTCGACGACGAGCTTCGACTGATGGCTGCCAAGCGCCTGCAGAAAGAGCGCATGCTTCGACTCAGGAAAGCGTGGCAACAACGGGCTTTGAAAGAGGCTGGATTCTCGATAGATGACGCCGATCTTGAATCTTTGATTGAAAGTACCCTGAAACGGATTGCTCTAGCAGAAGACAGCGTCACCTTACTGACAGAAGAGGCTCGACTTACAAAAGCCCTTTTCAAGAAGGCAGTGGATACGGTCGGATATGGTGAATTTACCCGTGCAAAGCGTGGAAGTGGTACAGACCCCGCCAATCGATTCCTGGATCATGGGAACTACCTGGCCTATGGCCTGGGAGCAACGGCCACCTGGGTTCTGGGATTGCCCCACGGATTGGCCATTCTGCACGGAAAGACAAGGCGTGGTGGTCTGGTATTTGATGCAGCAGACTTGATCAAAGATGCGTGCATACTTCCCCAGGCGTTCCTTTCTGCCATGCGTGGTGATGATGAACAGCAGTTTCGGCGCAATTGCATAGAGGCGCTGACTCGTGATGAATCATTGGACTTCATGATCGATACCCTCAAGGATATTGCGGTGAGCATGGCCAGTGAGGCATCAGGACGTTCGGGTCAAGAGGAGGCTAGATGAACGTTCTCTTTGTCTCACAGTGCAGCAAACGAGCACTGACGGAAACACGCCGAATTCTTGATCAGTTTGCTGAGCGGAAGGGAGATCGGACATGGCAGACAGCCATGACTCAGGCTGGTCTGGATACGCTAAGAAGGTTGCTACGAAAGACCGCCAGAAAGAACACGGCAGTTGCCTGCCACTGGATTCGTGGAAGGGATCATAGTGAACTGTTGTGGATTGTTGGAGATGGCCAGGCCTTCAATGCAGAGGGTGCCGTTCCAACGAACAGCACTGCGACGGATATCCTGAGAAAGGACGACGAGAGCACTTGGCATAGTCTCCCTGGCATGACGGCCCTCACGGCGCTGGCCGCTCTGATGCATGATCTCGGGAAGTCTACGCAAGCTTTCCAGAACCGCCTTCATAACACGGAGAGTCTTGGCAAGAATCATTATCGCCATGAATGGGTGTCGGTTCGGCTATTTCAGGCATTTGTCGGAAACGATGACGATGAAGGCTGGTTGAGACGGTTGGAGGAAAGTGTAAACAAGGATGTTGATCCGGCTGACTTCGAGAAGACATGGTTGGACCATGCCAGCGGAAGGCTGTTTCGAGATGAAATGGATGATAAGAAAGAAGACGCGCCAAAGCTTCCTTTCAGCAATCTGCCGCCGTTGGCCAGAGCGGTTGCATGGTTGATCCTGACACACCACCGACTTCCATGTTTGCCTGTAAGAAATGAAAAATCAGATGGGGGCGATCATCCTGCGGTGGCGTCAGCGGTGCGTTGGAAGTACTTTGGATCGAAGCCTTCTTTCGTCAATCACAATGATCTTGACGGTGCTCTGAAGAGAATCAATCCCGATTGGAACGAGCCAAGAGAATTGGTGTCATTGAATGAGGTCGAGCCATACTGGACATTTCCGCATGGACTCCCAGTACGTAGCCAAGTGTGGCGAAAGCAGGCGGCGCGCTATGCCAAGAGACTTAGAAGTACGCCCTCCGCGCTGACTGAAACGATAGCGTGGTGTGATGATCCCTTTGTAATGAACGTATCTCGCCTGGGGCTCATGTTGGGGGATCACTTCTACTCCAGTCTTGGATTCGACAGGAAATTGTCTGATCCCGTGGAGGAGCGCCGGCCGTTCCTGGTTTCAGGGGCAAAGCTGTGGGCCAACACAACGCTGAAAGAAAGTAAAAGAGTCGTCAATCAGACGCTGGAAGAGCACCTGATGGGTGTGACCGCACAAGCGACGCTCGCCATGCGCGCAATGCCCTCATTGGTTCGGAGTTTACCCACCCTGAAGAATCATCGTGGACTGAAGAAACGTACCGAAACTCGCCAGTATCAATGGCAGGACAAAGCAGCGGATCTGGCGGCCAGTGTGAGGCAGCGTGCCTGTACGCAGGGGGCCTTCATCGTCAACATGGCTTCTACAGGATGCGGAAAGACGCTTGGCAATGCCCGCATCATGAACGCGCTGTCTGACCCAAACCTGGGTATGCGTTGCTCGTTTGCCATTGGGCTGCGTACGCTTACATTGCAGACGGGGCGCAGCTTTCAGCACGACCTGGGCCTGAGCGACGATGAGCTGGCCATCATGGTAGGAGGAAGTGCCAGTCGTGAGCTGTTTGAGTACTGGGAGCAGAAGGCAGAGGAAGGAGGGTCTGCTTCCGTTCAGGCCCTTCTTGATGAAGGGGGGCATGTACTGTATGAAGGGAATGATGAACACCCATTGCTGAGCCGCCTTGGAGCAGACTCAAAATCCCGCTCGCTACTGATGGCGCCCTTAGTGGCGTGTACTGTCGACCATTTGATGCCCGCCACTGAAAGCCTGAAAGGGGGGCGTCAGATTGTCCCGATGCTTCGGCTGATGAGCAGTGATCTGGTGCTGGACGAGCCTGATGATTTCGATATGGCAGATCTGCCAGCTCTGACACGACTTGTACACTGGGCTGGTCTATTGGGAAGTCGAGTACTACTCTCCTCTGCCACGATGCCACCTGCATTAGTTAAGGGGCTTTTCCTGGCATACCAGGCTGGGCGCAAAGTCTGGCAGCGTCATCGTGGCGCGAGGCCATCGGAACCGGTTCGTATATGTTGTGTGTGGGTGGATGAGTTCCATCAAGAGGCACATGATTGCGTGGAGTACTCTGCAGTCAGTGTCCAGGGTGCGTCAGGTGATATTGCGCAAAGCGAGGCGTCAGCGGGAGCATCAGGTAGTACTTTTGGAACCTGTCATGAGGTCTTTGTAACTAGACGTGTCAAAGAGCTTGAGAAGGTGGAAGTTCGCAGGATCGCTTCAGTATCCAGGCTGCCAGAAGCGTGGGAGGCACTTGATAAAACAGAGCTGTATCGGCAGTTTGCCGATCATCTCCTGGATCAGGCGTGGTCGTTGCACCTGAAGCCGAAGAATCATGTCACGGATACGGAAACGGGAAAGTGCCTCAGTTTTGGGCTAATCAGGATGGCCAACATTGGCCCCTTGGTTGAGGTCGCTCAACACCTGTACAGAAAGTCTGACTTTCATGAAGACGTACAGGTACACCTTCGTGCATATCACTCGCAGTTTCCGCTACTGGCCAGGTCTGCTCTGGAGCAAAGACTGGATGCCGTCCTGAAAAGAAGCTCACGTGACGGGGTGGATCCCGTGCTGAAGAACCCGCTCGTTCGTGAGGCGTTGTCTGCTAGCAGAAAGAAGCATCATCTCTTTATCGTTCTGGGAAGCCCAGTGACGGAAGTGGGGCGGGACCACGACTATGACTGGGCCGTGGTCGAGCCCTCGTCCGTGCGCTCCTTGGTTCAGCTGGCCGGGCGGGTTCGGAGGCACCGCAAGGGGGGCGTTGACGAACCAAACATCGTTGTGCTTGAGCAGAACATCAGGGCAATCCTGCAGAGTAACAACCCAAGTAAAGCTGCCTACTGCAAACCAGGCTTTGAGATGGATGACAAACGTGTCGAGAAGCCAAGCTTTCCGTTTCATTTCAGCAGTCACCACGTTTCGGATCTTCTGGGAGGTAACGCTGCTGAAGGGAAGGGATGGAACGTTGATTCACGTCCGAGAATCATGCAAAGTGGCAAGAGGCTGAATTCAAGAAATAACATGGCAGACATGGAGCATGCACGGATGTACGATGCCATGCTGCCACGAGCTCCGGATAAGCGAATAAACACTCCTGTATCAAGGGCCGCAAGTCTCTGCTGGTCAACGGGCACGGACGGATGGTGTACAGGTGTCCTTCCCCAGTTTCAGCGCTTCCGTGATGATCCTTTGGGGAAAGTGGACATGGTCATGCTGCCGGATGACGATGAGGAAGCGTTGGTGCTTCATCGGATCCAGAAAGGCGTCACGAAGTGGCAAAGTCTGTATGTCAGAGAGGAAGCAAGCAGGTTGCACCGCATACAGGGACTGGGTGAAAACGGCGCTGTGCTGCCTTGGCTTAGGGTGGACTTGATGTCAGAAGTTATGTCCTACGCCAAAGAGATCGATGTTCCGTTGCGACAGGCGGCCGAGCGAGTCGCCACCGTATCACTTCCAAAACAGGATGAAAGTTGGTCTTTCCATGAACTGCTTGGCTTCTCCCGTAAAGACTGACGTGTAATAGACACGGTGGGCTGTCTGAGACAAGAAAACCAGGTAGCGAGCGGTTAGACTATCCTACGGAGACCATGACTCTCAAGAAAATAGGTTCACTTATGAGCAAGAAGAATTTTCATGCGGAGGAGCAGCGACCCAGGTCATATCGGGAGGCGATTGATCGTTTTTTCAAGAAGCAGAGAAACGAAAATACGGAAGAGTTTGAGGGATTAAATGGTCATGGAAAGAGCCAAGAAGTAAGAAACAGTGGGCGTTCCGGGTGGTTTGATTATGTTGAGCGATACACGAATCAGGTCAAGGCTGTTACTCACTCGGTGAAACCCGTGCATCCCGATGCAAAAGGTAGTACGCTCAAAATCAACCCATTTGACTTGCCAGAACTGGATGACGTGGGGAGCCATGTGCTGCGTTCGGGGTATGAGTTGGATGCAGTGGGGAACGCCCCTGCCCTGAAGATCTACAGCTTTCTTAAACTGGAGGTTGATGGGAAAAGCTTGCTATCGGCTCTTGAAAGTGGGGATGAAAGTGCTTTACACGCATTGGACGATGACCCCCGCTTAGCTGAGAGTCTCCGGGACAAGCTTTTGAGCATTCGTTCTTCTGAGAAGAAGGCATATGAATCTCATACCTTGGCCAAGCAACTGTATTGGCTGAGAGGGGTTGATCCTGTGACGGACGGTGATTATTGCCTGATCGCTCCGCTTTACCCTGCTGCTCTCGTGCACGTCATGTACAAGCAGATAAACAATGATAGGTCTGGGGAGGGTGCGAAGCGAGCGAGGGAGGCTCGCAGGAGTCAGTGCTGGCATGGTGAAGAGGTTCGTCGTTATAAGGGGCTGGCCAATCAGGAGATGGGGGGGAGTCATCCAAATAATATTAGCTATTTGAACCAAGAGCGAATGGGTGGAAATTATTTGTTGTCATGTTCCCCTCCTGAATGGTCATCTAGGGAGGGTATGCCTGTAGGGAAAAGTACAGTATTTGGGTCTTACTTTGGTCGTAGGCCTGGGGTGAGTTCGGTCGTCAGGAGACTTCGCGACTTTCTTAAGTCCGATCCGCCAAATAATATGGAAACAGATCAGCGCAGAGAGCAATATCTGGAGTGTCTCATCGACGAGTTGCTGATGATGGCGGCCGAGCTTCAACAAGAGTCGATTGCTGGGTGGTCCTGCGATGAGGAGCGTTTTGGCCAGTTGGTAGAGGCGGAGAAGTTATGGCTTGATCCTCACCGTGCAGAAGTGCCGGAACAGGAGGGGTTTGCGTTGGCCAGGTTGACCCATGATTGGCCGACGGAGGTAGGAAGGAGGTTTGGTAACTGGCTGAATGCTCAGTTACGAGACTCCTTGCCCGTCGGTGACATTGAAAGCAAGGAATGGGCACGTATGCTTCTTTTCGACGATGAGTTTCGTCGTCATGTCAGAAGGTTAGGTAGCGATGTCAGGAAAGTGCGTGCGAGAGAAGACTTGGAAACGTTGTCGGAAGGCAAGGAGGTGTCATGATTGAGGACCGGCCGTCAGCCATTCTGGTCTTGCCGCATCTTGTTGTTCAGAATGCGAACGCCGTAGCCAGCCCCATGACACATGGATTCCCGTCCGTTACCGCATTCATGGGTTTCATGTGGGCGCTGGAACGAAAGCTGAATGAATGCGGCATCCCTCTGCATTTCCATGGGGTTGGATTTGTCTGCCATCATAGCCAGGAGCACGCATCCGGAAAGTACGAGAAGACGTTCCATCTGACTAGAAATCCATTGAAAAGCAACGGGAAAAGTGCATCCATTGTCCCTAACGGGCGCATGCACCTGGAAGTGACGATAGTGTTTTCTGCATCTGAGCGTCTTGCCCTTGGGCAGACAAGAAGACTGACGCAGGGTAATACGTCTGAGCTTGAGGGGTGGGCCCGTGAAGTTGCAGCGGTCGTCCAAACAATGCGACTAGCAGGTGGTAGCGTCATGCCAAGCCAGACCAGGTCCGACAAGTCGAACAGCCCGTGGTTGGAGGTTCTTCCTGATGACGGCGGTGAGCGTGAGCGTCGCTTTCGAACCTGGCGCAGGCGCTGGTTGCCTGGCTTCGTACTCGTAGGGCGTGACGACCTTTTGCAGCAACGCATGAAAGAGCTGCGAGATCAGGGGAGAAGTCCAACCTTGCTGGACGCCTGGTTGCATGCATCCAGGTTCAATTACCGCCCTCTATGTGACGAGGCGGAGGGACGCAAGCTTGGAGACGGCGTGGTGAAGTGGGGGGATCCTTATCGAGAGAAGGGAAGTGGTTGGATAGTTCCAATTCCTGTCGGCTATGCTGCACTGACTGAAGAGCAGGCGGCAGGGAGCGTGAAGAATGCGAGGGACTCAACTGTCCCATTTCGTTTTGTAGAGTCCATCCATTCTCTGGGAGAGTGGGTTGGTCCGCATCATCTTGAGAGGCTGGAAGATATGTTGTGGTTCTCTGAAGTCGATGAGGAGAAGGGTACTTATCGGTGTCGCAGTGGCTATGTGATGTCGGGAATCATGGCAGATATGGTTGATGGTCCATCAATGGACGATGAATTTTACGAGTGTGACTGAAATGGAGCGCGCTCAGTCAAAATCAGAGATCATCATTTTTTCAAAATAGGTATTTTTCATTATGTCGAATGAACTCAAAACTGCTTCGGTTCTGGCCTTTGAACGCAAGCTGGATCCTTCCGATGGAGTCATGTATGCGGGGCGCTGGGAGGATATTGATAAACCTGGGGCGTGGGAGGCTGTCCAGGTGAGGGAGAAGTCGGTTCGTGGCACTATCTCCAATAGACCCAAAACCAAGGAGCAGGATCCCGCCAAGCTTGACAAGCAGATTGAGAGCCCAAACCCGCAGAAAGTTGATGTTGCCTCCTTGCCTCATCAAGCGGATACACTGAAACTGTGCTTCACGCTCAAGGTATTGGGAGGAGTTGGAACACCGTCTGCTTGCAATAATATGGACTACCAACGGAAGCTTCTTGAGAAGGTTGGAGAATACGAATCTTCCGTGGGGTATGGTGTCCTTGCATGTCGCTACGCAGCTAATATTGCAAATGGACGTTTCTTGTGGCGAAACCGAATAGGGGCCGAGTGCATTCAGGTTCGCATCAGCGCTCAGGGGCTGGATGGAAATACTCGGTCCTGGGTATTTGATTCGCTTAGGATGGACCTGAGATCTTTCGAAAATCTGGGCGACAAAGTCAAGGAGCTTGGGCAACTGATCCATGATGGTTTCATAGGGAAGGCTTATGTGTTGCTGAGAGTGGAGGCTTTTGCCAAGGTTGGCTCTGGCCAGGAGGTCTTCCCTTCGCAAGAACTTATCCTTGACAAGAGCAAGGATAAACGCAAGACGTTGTATGTGATTGAGCACTCTGGGGGGCGTGTCGCTGCCATGCACTCCCAGAAGATTGGAAATGCGTTGCGAACCATCGATGATTGGTATGAAGGCGCCGAGGATCTTGGGCCTATTCCTGTCGAGCCCTATGGGGCAGTCACTACGCAAGGTATGGCGTATCGGAAACCCAAAAGTAAGATGGACTTCTACAACCTTCTGGATAACTGGGTCTTGAAGGACAAGGCTCCCCGGATTGAACAGCAGCATTTTGTGATTGCAACCATCATCCGGGGCGGTGTCTTTGGTGATCATGATTAATGACGCAGGGTGTCCTTATGATGAGTCACTTCATTGATATTAAATTTCGTCCCGATCCGGAGTTCAGTCAAACGCACTTAATGTCTGCATTGTATTCCAAGCTGCATCGTCAGCTGGTGAGTATGAGGTCGGACAACATCGCTGTAGGATTCCCTGGGTATTCACTGAGACCAAGGGGGCTTGGAGATACAGTACGCCTGCTGGGTGCGCAAGACGCCCTGGAAGCGTTGATGGAATCAGATTGGCTCATGGGAATGGAAAGCATGGTCAATGTAGCGTCCATCAGTACTGTTCCTCTAGAGGCGACGCATCGTTGCTTGAAACGCCGTCAGTTCAAAACCAGCGGCGAGCGTCTTCGAAGACGTTTCAAGAGAAGGCATGACGTCACAGACGAGGAAGTGGAGCGCCTCTTGCCGGATAAGCAAGTTCTGGTGGATTTGCCTTATGTCCGCTTGCGAAGCACCAGCACCGGACAAGCGTTCAGCATGTTCCTGGCGCTGGGCGATCCCCTGACTCAGCCAGTTCCTGGGATCTTCAATAGCTATGGGCTAAGCGCTCAAGCTTCCATCCCCTGGTTCTGACCCTTTTTTCGGGAGGCTTTTATGCCTCCTGAGAAATCAACGACTTACAAGTGTCGTAGAGGTTTGCCTCAACAAGGCATGGGGGGGTAATTTCTTTAACAATCAATGACTTGAATCGTTTATCATCTAGTGACCTGCCGTGTAGGCAGCTCAGAAACTGATGAACCACTCCAGGCCCGGCGCCTTCCAGTGACCTGCCGTGTAGGCAGCTCAGAAATTCAGGCGGGTCAGAACCGCTGCCAGGTTGGCGTGACCTGCCGTGTAGGCAGCTCAGAAAAAACAGGCGGCCTCGGCACAGTGTCCGCCATTGTGACCTGCCGTGTAGGCAGCTCAGAAAGGCTTCGAGCGCATCCAGATTGCCCATGAAGCGTGACCTGCCGTGTAGGCAGCTCAGAAAAGACGGCACTTCGCGGTACCAACGACGACGAGGTGACCTGCCGTGTAGGCAGCTCAGAAATTGCGCATGATGGGGAGAGCCGCTTCATGGGCGTGACCTGCCGTGTAGGCAGCTCAGAAATGACTGATCGAGTTCGACGACCCCTTCCCGATGTGACCTGCCGTGTAGGCAGCTCAGAAATGACGCCCCTCATGTCGCTATCGTGCCCTCTGGTGACCTGCCGTGTAGGCAGCTCAGAAATGGCGCTCGTGAGGAACTTGCCCAGCTCTGCCGTGACCTGCCGTGTAGGCAGCTCAGAAAAGATCAGGACCATGGCAGCCGAGCAGACAGCCGTGACCTGCCGTGTAGGCAGCTCAGAAATTAGGAAGTTCCAGACTATAGACCCGGGGGTCGTGACCTGCCGTGTAGGCAGCTCAGAAAATGAGGACGCGGACAAGCTGGCCCCTCTTGTCGTGACCTGCCGTGTAGGCAGCTCAGAAAAATACACGTTAATCATGGTCCGAATTTGTTATGTGACCTGCCGTGTAGGCAGCTCAGAAATGGCCGGCGTGCTGGCCGTCGTCGGCGCTCCGGTGACCTGCCGTGTAGGCAGCTCAGAAAATGACGTTTGCGCAGGCTGCCGGCCTCGGGATGTGACCTGCCGTGTAGGCAGCTCAGAAAACTGCCGGCCACCGTCCCGGAAACCATGGAACGTGACCTGCCGTGTAGGCAGCTCAGAAATGAATCCGCCCCCGATGCGCCACCTGCCTGTGGTGACCTGCCGTGTAGGCAGCTCAGAAAATGAACGCGACGACCTACGAGAACTACATCAACGTGACCTGCCGTGTAGGCAGCTCAGAAATGTAGCGATTTCACAATGCCGTCGAGCCCCTGGTGACCTGCCGTGTAGGCAGCTCAGAAATGCTCCCGCGTCACTGCCTCCGCCCGGGCCTGGTGACCTGCCGTGTAGGCAGCTCAGAAAACATAGGTCACGGCACCGATGCCGACCGCCGCGTGACCTGCCGTGTAGGCAGCTCAGAAATGATCACTCAGGGGCCGAACCTGCTGGACCGGGTGACCTGCCGTGTAGGCAGCTCAGAAATGGAACGGGGAGATCACCCATGAAACGGTCGTGTGACCTGCCGTGTAGGCAGCTCAGAAAATTTTTTCCCCATGAATCGTAGTGCGTGAGGGGTGACCTGCCGTGTAGGCAGCTCAGAAAACCGAGCCCCGTGCCGGGTCTCGGCCCTTCGGGTGACCTGCCGTGTAGGCAGCTCAGAAACGATGGCAGGCAAGCGCTTCACGCTGCCTGATGTGACCTGCCGTGTAGGCAGCTCAGAAATGAGCAGGGCGAGCCGCGCTGCCGCGACTACATGTGACCTGCCGTGTAGGCAGCTCAGAAAAATGTCCGCGCCAAGCAAGACCTGATGAAGAAGTGACCTGCCGTGTAGGCAGCTCAGAAATTGCGAAGATTCGTTGTATGCATGGCGATACCGTGACCTGCCGTGTAGGCAGCTCAGAAATGATCGTCGCTTCAAAGGCGGCTGGCGTTACAGTGACCTGCCGTGTAGGCAGCTCAGAAAAACATGACCGAGCCGCCAACCTTGCGAAGATTGTGACCTGCCGTGTAGGCAGCTCAGAAATCTTCGAGCAGGTTGATCTGGGTATTCGTGGTGTGACCTGCCGTGTAGGCAGCTCAGAAACAGCATCTGCAATCCATGGTCACTGACCCAGCGTGACCTGCCGTGTAGGCAGCTCAGAAATGCATGATCTGGTCCTTCCACTCTCGGGTCTGGTGACCTGCCGTGTAGGCAGCTCAGAAAGAACACGGTCAGCACGCTTGCCAGGACGAGCTGTGACCTGCCGTGTAGGCAGCTCAGAAACGGCTGTGTACTCGGACACGGGTAAATGCCCGTGTGACCTGCCGTGTAGGCAGCTCAGAAATGGAGCGCCTCCCAGTCCTGGACCCATTCGAGGTGACCTGCCGTGTAGGCAGCTCAGAAAGTAGAGATAACGCACAGCTCGACGCCCGACAAGTGACCTGCCGTGTAGGCAGCTCAGAAATGCAAAAAACTGGAGGAGCTGGAGCCGGAGGAGTGACCTGCCGTGTAGGCAGCTCAGAAAATCGCGCGCGTTGCTGGGCAACGGGCATTTACGTGACCTGCCGTGTAGGCAGCTCAGAAAGATCCGACGGTGGACCCGTCGATAGACCCGGCGTGACCTGCCGTGTAGGCAGCTCAGAAATTTCGGATGACGGAGATTAACAAGGCCGCTGCGTGACCTGCCGTGTAGGCAGCTCAGAAATTCACCCGATGCCCCCGGCCATCCAT
>ERZ773063.400-NODE-400-length-28742-cov-7.052184_pt1 | contig 28742 bp, 44 predicted proteins | sample MGYA00580625_ERZ773063 | MGnify/ENA primary metagenome ERZ773063 (study PRJEB29015, sample SAMEA2738022) | human oral metagenome | biome: human oral; feature: human-associated habitat; material: dental | place: China | collected 2042 ... | reverse complement strand
GAAATCAGGTAAGGCGTAACAGCCCCGTGGGTTCGAGTCCCATGTCCTCCGCCAATATGACTAGAACCGTTGAAAAATCAACGGTTCTTTTATTTATACACGAATTATACACGAATTTTATTAAGAATAGATAAAGCCTTGTCTTCTTCCTGGGGGTAGAAGTGGCTATATGTATTAAGTGTCTGCTCTATGTTACTGTGTCCGAGCCTACGACTTATCTCTAGGATATTAACACCATTATTAGCTAATAGTGATGCATGACTGTGTCGGAAGTCATGTATGCGTATATGATGTAGTCCTGCATCATCTGCAATCCTGAAATTCATTTTAGAAAGAGTAGAGTCCCGGAGAGGACGTATACCACCGCAGATGTAATAATCGTTGTTAAATCCCTTATATGTTTTTCCTTGCTCTTTATGTTCTTTCAATATATCTATTAGCGGTTCTGGCAGCTGCACAACTCTATTACTAGATTTATTCTTTGGCGGGGTCTCTCTGTCTGCGCCTTGCAGCTTCTGTGTAATGCTCTTTGTAATATGTATAGAGTTATTCCTTAAATCGTGCCAACGCAGGGCGTGTATTTCGCCTTTTCTAGCACCAGTGTAATATGCAATGGCAAAGAATACGTAATAATCATAAAAACCTATCTCTGTTGCGATATTCCACGCTGAAGAGGCATAGCGGAGATACTCCTCAGGAGTATAATAATGCAGCTCCTCCTTACGTTCATATGCATCACGGAAGTTAGGCACTTTAGCTAGAGGGTTGCTAGGTAAATACTCATTTTGAACCGCCCAATTAAGCAACGATTTGAACACCGTATATATATTGGACTTGCTTCTGTGTTTTAAGTCCAGATCGCCTATACCTCTCTTCCATTCTGTCAGAGACTGGAGATTCAACTTGTTTATCCTTATATCCAAAGGGCGCACATATCTATTGAGGACGCGACTATTTTTATCTAACGTGCTCTCCCTGAGTTCGTGTCTTTTATCTTCTAGGTATAGATCTATTAACTCTGGAACTGTTAAGGTGCTTGAAGGAGTGTGATCAGATTTCTGCAACTGAGCCTCAAGCGTCTTAGCAGCCTCAAGTCCATACGCAACACGAGTAAGGGAATGAGCCTTACCGCTTTCATCTGTATAATTAACACGGACCTTATATTTTGTTAATCCGTCTTTTTTATCCCCAGTTTTATATATAGGCATGATGCACCTCCACAAATTTCGTATATTTTTGCATTAAAAAAGCACTTACAATAACTATTTAGTCATTATAGTTGTAATGTGCTAGTGCTGCTGATATACTTTTAAATGATATTTGTGTTTGTTGACAAATACATCAACAGCTCCGACCGCGCCTATTGCAGTAGGTGCGGTTTTTTTAATTCGTGAAAATCTAGTTATCTTCGTCAACAACCTTCTTTGATTTGAAGATTGCAACAACAGCAAGAATTGCGCAGATTAAGCACCAAGCCGCCCAAATTTTCAAATCTTCGTAACTGCCAGCCATTGTGAATCCTGTAATTGCAGCTAGCCCATACATGATAACTAATGCAATATGGGCACCTTTCTTAACACTTTTTCTAACTACAATTGCTGTGATGCCGGCAGCAATTAAGAGAATTGCTACTAAAAATCCGGCACTTCCACTTGTTTCTCCGTTTTCAGAAAGAGAGTTGCCTAAACCAACAGCCATTGATTGGAACAATACAAATGCAGCTAAAACAATTGATAAAATTCCAGATATCAGCTTCCATGTTTTCATAATAGTTCCTCCTATTAAATAATAATAAATATATACTGCAATCACTCTGAAGATGCATAGAGTGGTATTGCCATTGAAAGTTTATATAAAATTATAATATCTTAATGCTTCGTTCAAAAAGTTTACAGACAAATCTAGCTCTTCTGATAATTCATAGACATTAGAGCAACCGTTTGAAATAGCAGTTTGAATTGTCGAATATGGACATATCTTTTCAATCCCCCATTTTCTTGCTCGATATTCTTGTTTTAATTTTGGAATTGAATCGAGAAATGTTAGATCCCCAACACTAGTTTCGTAATGCCCTAATTCCTCAGCTAATATACACAGTTTTTCAGATTCAGTTAAGTGAGTATTGATTAATATACAGTCATCAATTATAAAACCGTCTATCAAAGAGGGCTTTTCGTAAACTGAAACTCTATCTTCATATTCTGCTAATAACTTTTCATATCTAGTCATCACAAATTATCACAACCTTTTATTTTTTGCGTTTAGACAATACATATTTTTTAAATTCTTCAATTTCTGCTAACTCTTCATCCGTCCATACCGGCTCATCGTGGTGAGCAGCCAATAAATAAAAATCAGTTGATGAAGAGGAAGATTCAATAAAATCATCAAGAGTGCAATTTAGCGCATTTGCTATTGCTCTCATTTTATCTAATGATGGATTTTTAGTATCTCCGTAAATAATTTTATTTAAAGTCCCTAATGGAATATTTGATTTTTCAGAAAGTTCTTTATTTCCAATACCTTTAACATCCATTATTTTTTTTATTCGCTCTCCGTACATATAAAGCTCCTTTCTTGAACAATGCAATGATATCCGAATGTGGAACCTTAATCAATGTAAAAATTCCAGATTCGGAAAAAAACTTCTTGACAAATTCCGAATAAGGGACTAATATGTAGTAAATCGAGTTCCGAATACGGAATTAGAACAACATATAGAAAGGATGTAACAATGCTACACAATTTACAGGCGGAAATAGCAAGAATAAAAGTGCCTCAGACAGAAATAGCAAAAGCTATTAGCGTATCAGATAGAACTGTTAGAAAAAAGATAACAGGAGAAACAAAATTTACATTTCCTGAAGCGAGAAAAATTCGTGACACTTTTTTTCCAGATATGGAATTAGATTATCTATTCAAAGAAGATTAAGCGATGAAGAGGGAGAAGAAAATGATTAAGCATTACATAACAAAGTATGAAGAAGACGGAAAACTATATGCAGAGTCATGGATACAGATAAACATATTTGGAAGATGTTACTGCATATCTAGAAAAAGAACAGAAATAACGAGGGAGAGAAAAAGGGTAATTAAGAAAGAAATCGTAAAAGAAGTAAATGCTGTCACTAACATAAATGAAGTAGAGACGAAGGTTGTAGAGTTGTCGGGATTAATTAAAAAAGCCAACTCCCAAATTGAAGAGTTAGCTGAAATAGGTCTAAAAGTTGAACTTGAAATTAAGTGATACTTCATTATCGCAATACGGACAACGATTAGATCCAGAGATAGCTTCAAACTGTTTACCACAATAAGGACATTCAACTTCGAAGCTATCACTCGTTAAATCTTCTTTGACTTGGTCGAATACTTCGCTTTCAAGGTCATCAAAGTCAATGTTGAAATCAGATTTAGACATAAGTACATCTCCTTTCATAAATAACATTTGCTAGGAAGATTATACATCTCGAAAGGAACATATCACAAGGAGACACAACATGAACAATAATAGAAGATTTCCTAGGGTAAGGGCCTCAACTAAGGCTGCACATGATATATACCACAACAATACATATCTTATGACTAAGGATATCAAGGAGCTTTTTGACTGTGCATCAAGCACAGCAGGAAAGATTAAGAGAGTTGTGCTAGAGGTAATGGCGGAGAGGAATGAAAGAATCTACTCAGATATCCCAGGACTGATTGATAAAGATATCTTGTTTGAACTAGCAGGACTAGATATTACGAAGATAGACAAAAGTTATAGAGAACTAATGAGGTATGAAAATGTTTAAGAGTATGAAAGAGCTGTTAAAGGATGCGTGTGAAGAGAACGGAAACACGCAACTACAGGAGATTATCGGATGTATTAGCTTTGTAGCTTTAATCCCTACAATATGGCTGTTTCTGTATGCAGCAGGATGTAGATAAGGAGGCAATAATATGACAATCCAGGAGGCAGATATGGATGTTGATAGAAGAAAGCGCTATTTCGGAGATATGCTCTCTGAAGAACAGCTCACAAGGACGGAACTTCTAGAGATTGAAGATGCAATAGTAGAAGAACTTGCACTCCCTATAGTTAACAGTAAAGAGTCAGCGATTCAGGATGCTGATACATGGGGGATGATTGAGTTCGATTAGGAGGAAAAATGTTAAAAGCTTCGTGGTGGCTAATTATGGCAATGCTGCTAGTGGGATTAGCGGGGTTATATGAATACATCGAGGGCAGGTGCAAAAATGCAAATATGTTATTCCTGATATTCGACGTCGGAATGATTGTAGTATTCGCAATTCCGGTCGTGTGGCTGATGATATGAGCAAACTAGATAATTACTATCAAAACTGCGCCTATCCAAAGCCACGGTCGGCAAAGAAGAAAAAGAAAATGAATGGGTGGAAAAATAAAGCGAATAGGATTTGCAAGTATTGTGGCAAACCTTATGCAGAACGACACGAGGTATTTGGCGGTTCAAACCGTCAAATCAGTATCGACAACGAATTTCAGGTAGATGTGTGCAGAAGGCATCACGAAGAACTACATGCTAATTGTACAGAATGGGCGCAGACTGAAAATCAGAGATTGCGCCAGCACTACCAACTCCAATATGAAATTAAGTTGATAGAGAAAGGCTATGCAGCAGAGCAGGCAAGAAGAGAATGGATGCGGCTAATTGGCCGCAATTACTTGTAGGAGGTATCAAAAAGAGAAAATAATGTTTCGCGTTAAATCAGAGTGTGATGTATGTGGCTTTGAACACCCCACACTCGGAGACAACCGAGCGTTCAGGTGGTGCCGTAGAATACGTGGCACAGTATGTGATCAGTGCTGCAAGAAGTGTGAGTATAACGACGACTGGCATTGCAGATTTGATCCTATCGGCAAAGCTCGTATGTACGAACTAACCTACGCTAACAATGATGACGAGCGCAGAATATCAAAATTCGAAGACCGCCTAAGGCAAACGAAAAACGAATCATCAAGAGAATTAATGAACAATATTATTGAGCAGATTAAAGAGAGAATAGCTGAACGAGATAAAGAATACGAGAGTATTCACAGCGGGGAAGTTATTCTGACAAAGGAGTAAATTCATGGAAAGAATCAACGAAGCAAGAGCGAAAATCACAGAGGAATCGCTGGAAATAAAAAGTGCATTGGCGACGTTTATTGAAGAGACAATAAACGAACGTTGCACCACAGAAGAAGTAGCAAACAAGATCCTTGATGGCAAGAAGTCCATCAAGGATTTAATAAACGATATAAGCAACAAAGCAAAAGAAAAAGCTGTTAATAACATGGCTGCAATCTCAGATGAAGAAGTGAGAGGAATGGTACTGAAGTATTACGAGATTGACGATACAAAGCCACAGAGTGCAGATGTAGTAGATATCCTAGATCTTATTTAAGGAGTCAGCTATGGAATATATATATCGCAACATAGAGAACATGCCTGTTGATATCGAGTATCCGGATGATTTCGAGAACATAGTTACAGAAAGCCTGGATAAGCCAATCATATACAACAGGTTTAAGAGGGTGGCCCATTGTCCTAGATTCGGAGAAACATTTGATTACATAGAGACGATAAGAAAGGGAGACTGGTTACCGTACAGAGGACAAAATAGAACATTCATGCCACACACATGCCATCCGTTGGGCAGTGGCAAAACATACTTATGGATGTTCTATAGGAATGAAACAATCTACTTCGTAGTTGCATATGCTTCCTGGATATATAACGGAGAAGAAGTTGTCGATATGAGGGATGTCACACAGATATATATAGAGCAGATTGTGTGTATATCTAGAGAAGAACAATTCATGTATGCATATCAAGGGGCATATCGAGGCGGATGGACGAGATGCCAAGATGGTTCAATTCACCTGATAGATAAAGGCTGTGTACATAACTTTGTAACTATGGAGCAGTTACAAAATACATTTCTGAAGTACATGGATATACATGTTAGATGGGCAGATTACATGATAAAGGAATCTGCAGTATGTGCAAAGTATCCTCAGGTGGAATTTATAAAAAAAGCCGGATTAGAAGAACTTGTTGAACGCAAGGTTATGAAACAACCATCCTACATAGGACCAAACTGGAGAGCAAAGTCAATTCCTAAACTTCTAGGGATCACGCACCAGGATATAGAGAAACTTAAAAGCTGGGGAATGTTTGATGTAGATAATATCGCAACCTACAAAATATTAGCTAGTCAAGGCAAAGTGAAGAAGCACCATATAGGACTTGTGAAAAGCAAATTCCAAACATCGGAGCTATACGAGAATAGGAAAACAGAAAACTTTGTGAGGCTAGCGACGTATTTTGATAAACAAAAGAAACGAATGAAGGAAGATAGTAACTACATCAATCACAGCATTAAGTGGATGTACAAGGACTACCTTAAGCAACTTCAGGAACTCGGATATCCATTAAATGATTACTATAGGTATCCAAAGAATCTTAAAGAAGCACATGATCGCATATCAGAAGAATATCTAGCTATGAAGGACAAGATAAGGAAGGAAGCGGATAAAAAACGACAATCAAAGTTTGAAAAAAAGTTTCTACCAAGATTGGAAAAAATGTGCTGGAGAGATAACAAGTATCTGATAAGGCCTCTAAGGAACAGGACAGAGTTCAACAAAGAAGGTCGCAACAATCATAACTGCGTAGCCTCTTATTATGAAAGAGCAACAGAGGGAGGAACATCGATATTTGTATTAAGAAAAGTAGGAGCTGAAGAAGAATCGTTTGTGACTGTTGAAGTTGATTTAAAAACGATGAAACTAAAGCAGTGCTACGGTAAAGGCAATAGACTTCCTGAAGAGGGAGTAAAAGAGTGGGCTGAAAAGTGGCTAGCAAGGATGATGAAGAAGTTAAAGAGAGCTGATAAAGCCCTCATGAAAGGAGCAGCATAATGAACGAGATTACAAATGTTGAGTACGAAGTACAGAAAGAACTAATAGATAAGACAACTGAGGAACTACAGATAGAAGTAAACGGACTGTATCACCAGATGGAGATGATAGGCAACATCGCAATGATGATTGCTGCTAATGCCGGGCAGAGACTATTAGTTATTAAGGATAGATTAAATCATGGAGAGTTTGAATCATGGTGCGAATCACATCTAGATTTCTCAAAGCGAAAAGCAGAGATGATGATGTCTCTGGCCAAAAGATGTGAGGAAGAAAATAGTCTCTTTTCAAAAACGCAAACGTTTGCGGATTTGAGCATCTCCAAGGTGTTCGCCCTTTTAGCGGTACCTGAAGAGGTTGCTGTAGAGGTTGTAGAAAATAATGATATTTCTGAAATGACGGTAAGGGAATTGAAAGAAGAGATTGCAAATCTCAAATCACAAAACACAGAGATAGTTGAATTAAAGAACATAATCAAAGAACTGGAAGAAGAAAAATCTGAACCAGGAATCAGTACTGAAGAACTCGAAAAAAGGGATAAAGAAATCGAGGATCTAAAAGAAAAGCTGAAGAAGGAAAAAGAAAAGGTAAAGCAGAGCAAGAGCAATAAGGATGAAGAGGTTAAGAAAGCACTTGAGGAAGCAAGAGTTGAATTAGATAGGGAGCTTGAAAAGGCTGTCGCTACAGCAAAGGTTCAAGCTAAAGCTGAAAACATGAAAACTGAAGAGGAATTGTCAAAGGCTAGAGCAGAAGTTGAAAAGCTAAGTGCAGCAGTAGCCAGTGGAGAAGTTCTCGCAGCATTCAGAATTAATGTGAATAATCTCCAGAGTACGTTCAACGAATGTGTGAATCAGCTTGACCAGATGGACAAAGATTCTGCTGAAAAGTTCAAAGGAGCTCTGAAGAAGATTCTTACAAACGAACTCGAAACATTGAACAAATAAAGAGGTCAAGATGGAAGACAAGATAATAATGGACTTCCTAGCAAGCGAATTCCTAGCTGAGAAGAATAGACTCCCGGAGGGAACAGAAGTAGATGCATTAGCAATAGGATTCCAAGCAGGAACAAAACTTATGAATCAACTTATAGAAGAGGTGATACCAGAAGATGAAGAAGATTAAATGGGTAAAGAAGATTGAAAGAATCTCGGATGCAGGTGACATAAAGGAATCGATCTACAAGCCTGAGAAGGGAAAAGGCGGTATATCAATAGTAACTGTTAAGAGGGCCATCAGACTTCAAAGCGGAAGTAGATGGGAAACCAAAGAAATAAAGATAAATAAAGAAGGAACTGTTCTTAAAACAAATTATGACACATTTGAGAAAGCATGTGCAGCTGCAGAAAGGATGATGAATTAATCATGAAGATGACAACAAAAGAATTTTTAGAAACTGCAAATGCAGAGATGGGTCGTAAAGTTTGGGAACATTACGGAGAAGAGGCACAAACAAAGAAGCTTGTAGAAGAACTGGCAGAACTAATTACAGCGATAGCCAGAGATGATATAAGAGCTATTCGTGAGGAAATGGCAGATGTAAAAGTCATGATAATGCAGTTTGAAAACGGAATGGAGATAGACACACTTCCAATCATGAATTACAAGCTACATAGACAGTTAGCAAGGATAGAGAACGAGAACAACAATAAATAGTTTATAGAGGTGGTGGTTATAAATATAAAGCTCCTTAAGTTATATAGATTGTTCAATACCATAGCAAATCACCACCTTTACATATAAGGAGAAAAAATGAATCAAGTAATACTAATCGGAAGACTGACTAGAGATCCCGAACTAGTGTACACACCAGGTAATCAAACTGCAGTAACGCATTTCAGTATTGCAGTTGATAGACCAGGAACACAAGGACGAGAGAAACAAGCTGACTTCATTCGAATAACAACATTCGGCAAGCAAGCAGAGAACTGCGATAGATATCTACATAAAGGAAAGCAGGTAGCTGTGAATGGAAGAATACAAACAGGCAGCTACAAGAACAAAGAAGGACAGACAGTATATACAACAGATGTAATTGCAAACAATGTAGAGTTCCTGGGCAGTAGTCAGCAAGGAACTCCAAGACAGCCGGACGAAGCATATAGCGATAGTGCACCAAACTATCAAGAAGAGCTGCCAGATGCATTTGAGGCAACTGAAGAGGATATACCGTTTTAGCAGTAGAGGAGAATAACAAAGAGATGGATAAATTAGAAATACTTCAAAAGTCTGACACAGCAAGCAGAACATTCATAATGATATTGGATGAACGTCAGATAGAAACTATAGCGAATGAAATTTTGCAAATTGGAGAAACCAGATTTAACAAATATATATGTGAAATTACAGAACACGGATACTGGCTATTACAAGAAAAGAAAAGAGGTCCAATAGGAAAAATGGATATGAAACTGTAGCAACTAACTTAATAAGGATAAAGAGCACAAAATAGTAGGTAACTTAACTACGCAAGCTACAGATCATATAAATCTGCAGATGGTCGCAAGGCCATCTGCATAACCTTAGGAAATAAAAACGACATATATATATAGAAGAAAACAGTCCGGTGCAAGTCCGGAGTAAAGGTTCATTAGAGTATTAATAATAGAGCCATATAGGATAGGAAGATAAATGTCGAAAGTAATTAGAGAGATATGTGCAGCTGGTGCTGTAATAGATGTTGCTATTAGGATGACGTTAAGAGCATCTAAAGGTTGCAGAAAAGAAAAAAAGAATAAGACCAATGAAGCTGTGCAGAAATATAATGATCGCTTATCAGTTAAGACATTAGCTAGATTATTAAACATGAACTTCTTCCCTGGAGATTTTCACACCACTTTGACATATGCAGAGATAATGAGTGTTGAAGAGGCTAAACATCAGCTGTCGTTGTTCATTGACAGAATGAGACGAGAGTATGCAAAGCAAGGTAAGGAATTCTATTACGTTGCTGTTACAGAGTATAAAAACAAAAGAATACATCATCACATCGTGATGAATTACATAGGTGGTTCGATTATTGATAAGCAGTGGAAGCTAGGGCACATATGGTTATCCACACTAGATAGATCGCGTAATTACACAGAGCTTGCAGAATACCTGGTTAAAGAGACACAACAAACATTTAGGGAGCCGGAGAACTCGACAAAGAGAAGATGGACAGCAAGCAGAAATCTGAAGAGGCCTATCGTCAAGAGAGAATATGTGAGCATTGCAAAGCTGTTTGATGAACCTAAAGCTTTTAAGGGATATCAGCTTGACAAGGATTCAGTTAGAAAGTTCGAGAATCCAATCACAGGGCTTGAGCACAAAGAATATCAAATGATAGCCACAGATCCTGTGCCAAGGATAAAGACGTGGCGAAAAGGTAAGATAGTTAATAGGCGAGAAGGATATATCCGCATGGCTGAAATAGAGCAGGTCAGCTTTGAGGAGTTAGTTAGCGTAGACACTCTATAAAGAGTGGTTAGTTTTGGTAGGTGAAATATGACAGCAAAAGAATTCATGAACGAGTATAGAAGGATTGGTGAGAGGATTGCACAACTTGATAGCCAAATATATGATATCGAGCAGACTCTTGGGGTGAAAGCGATAAGTTATGACAGTCAGCCAAGCGGAGAAGGAATAAGTCATGTTACAGAAGATACGGCTGTTAAACTTGCAACACTAAGAGAAAAACAAAAGAAACTTCGGAATGAGCTTTGGGAAAAGAGAGTCAAGATTGAAGAAGTAATATATAAAATAACCGATGTTGATTTAGCAGAGGTGCTACGTAGAAGGTACATCAGAAGACAGACGTTTGAGGTAATTGCAGAAGAGATGTATGTGACAGAACGATGGATATACATACTACATGGGAGAGCCCTTCAAGAAGTCGAAAAAAATATGAAAAAAATATAAAGAAAAGCAAATAAAGTATTGATATAGGGTGCTCCCTATGATATAATATAATCATCAAGAGGAAAGGAGGTTAAAGTGATGAGGATAAAAAAAGAAAGCCATAAGAATGAGCTGCTCGCAAGCAAACTAAATCTTATGACTTCAATACTCAACTTGATTATACTGATACTCACAATCATAGTCAAGATGACATGAAGAAGGGGCGACTGAAATCGCCCCACTCATCACAAGTAAAAATGAATAAATTAATTATAGTGTTATGCATTATATCAGCAACGTTAGCTATATCTGCTATATGCATAAGCATAAAAAACTTAAAGAGATAATTAGAGTTAAGGAAGTGTCTATCATGCCAAAAGGAACACCTAATGCACAGACGAAAGCAACAGAGAAATATCAAAAGAGGGTAGGACTAATTAATAAGTCATACAAGTTAAAAAAAGAAGTAGTAGAAGAATTCAAAGAAACATGTAATGAGCTAGGGGTAAGTCAAGCATCAGCACTCACTAGTCTGATGCAACAGTTCATAACAGAAAATAAAACAGTTCAGTAAAATTCATGTTACACTCATGCTATAGTGTACGTGGAGATAAACCATGAATAACTCCTTAGATAATATTGTTCAAGCGGTGGCGAAAGCTGCCGCATTTATTATGAGATTATGGCAAGAGAATTCGCACAGAAGTTTTATAAATCAAAAGAGTGGAAGTCAGTCAGAGCTGTAGCAATGGCAAGAGCTGGTGGAATGTGTGAGAGTGTGGGATGCTTTCATCCAGCAGAGGAAGTTCACCATAAGATTCATCTCACTCCACAAAATATATCTGATCCAAATGTTGCGCTGAATGTTGATAAGCTTGAATGCTTGTGCAGAGGTTGTCACCAGGCAAAGCATAGAGTGGAAAGATTAAACGGACGAAAGAAAAATAATCAAAGCAATGGGTGGGAGAAAAAAATTTTATTTGATGAAAATGGAGAGCCAATCGAGCCCCCCCTAAAAAATAAAAAACAGCGATTATAGGAGCACCGATGCCAAGGTCACAGAAAAAACTGACTGCGCGCGCACGAGTGTTTTGGAAAATAAGAAGATATCTGAAGAGGAAGGAGAAGATGCATTGAATAAGGCAGACAAGCGAAGAAAAGCAAAGGAAATATTAGAAATTGCAAAGCGTTACGGTGTTCAAGAGAACTTCTTCTTTGCCACGACATTCGAGCGATATGTAGTGCAACTTGATATGTTAGACAAGCTTGAAAAAGTGATAAAAAAAGAGGGTACTCTTGTTGAAAAGGAGTATGTAAAAGGGCGCAAAAATCTAGTTGCCAATCCAGCAATCGCAGAGTACAACAAAACAACAACATCAGCTAATGGAACAATCACTACTCTGATGAAAATCATTGATTCGATAAAAGAATCGGATGCAGACGCAGCAAAAGAACTCATGGAATTCATACAGGGGCAGAAATGCTAGTAAATTATCCGAAAGAGTATTTGAAAGCGATTGAGAGTGGAGAGATTGTTGCAAACGAGAAGATAACAAAGCTCTATCAGAGGGAATGTGCCTATATGGATAACGCACCAAGCACTGATAAATGGAAATGGCACTATGACCAGTCTGTAGCAAATAGACATATAGAGTTTATTGAGCGATTCTGTGCTCAGAGTAAGGGTGAATGTGGTGGAAAACCGTTAAAATTGATGCTGTGGCAGAAAGCTGGCTTATCACTACTGTATGGATGGGTTGATGAATATAAAATGCGGAGATTTCGAGAGTTCGCACTATTTATCGGCCGGAAGAATGGTAAAACAGAGCTAGCTGCCGCCATGTCGCACGACATGCTAATCAACGATGGTGAAAATGGTCCTGAAATCGTATGCGCGGCAAATGCAAAAGACCAGGCAATGTTACTATTTACCGAAGCGGCGAACATGCGACAGCAATCTGCAGCACTCCGAATGGTTGAAAAAAAGAGAAGAACAGACATATACTCTGAATTCAATTTTGGAACACTCAAGGCACTTTCGTCCAAAACTGATAACATGGACGGCTTAAACCTGTCATTCGTAATTCAAGACGAAATACACGAGCAAAAGAATAGCGCTATGTATGATGTCTTATTTCAATCGCAAGCATTTAGAGCACAGCCCATATACATGTTAATAAGCACCAATGGCTTCGTTCGAGAAGCCTTTTTTGATGCCAAATATAGCGAGTATGCAAACATAGCACTGTGGAATGAGGGATTTGAGGACTATACAGTGTTACCGCTCATATATGAGCTAGACAACAGAGAAGAATGGACTGATGAAGAGGCTTGGATAAAAGCAAATCCAGGGCTAGGCACAATCAAAAAGATTGATACATTAAGGAATCATGTTGAGAAAGCACAACGAAATCCGCAGTTCCTTCCAACAGTGCTTACAAAGGACTTCAATTTACCTGAAAATAGCGCAACTGGATGGTTGTCATATGAAGAGGCTAATAACACTGAAGTAGTTGATATGGAATATTTGCGTAACAGTTATGCGATTGGCGGATGCGATTTATCAGCAACAACGGACTTAACATGCGCAACGGTCATTATACGTAAGCCGAATGATGCAAATACATATGTTCTGCAGAAGTACTTCATTCCTGAATCAAAGATGGATGCAACAAGAGGAGATACGAATAACAATCTCGAAGCGCCATATAAACTTTGGTCTGAACAAGGGTGGCTAAAAATTTGCGAAGGAGCAACAGTTAATTACCACGATGTAACAGAGTGGTTTGCTGATTTGGTGAGAGAGTACAACATACGACCACTTAAGATTAGCTATGATGCTGCTCTGTCGGGGTATTGGGCAGAAGAAATGAAAGAGTATGGATTTGAGATGGAAAAAATAAGGCAAGGTGCCTTCACCTGGACTTATCCAATGAAACTCCTTCATGGTGCATTTGCGGAACATAAAATTATCTATCAAAACAATCCAATGCTGAAATGGTGCTTGCTCAATACAGGAGTTAAGACAGCCAATGCAAAGGGTATTGAATCAATTATGCCAGTTAAAGGTTCGTCTCAAAAGAGAATTGATGGGATGGTATCGCTACTTAATGCCTGGACAGGCTTATACAACGATGAGGAAGATTATATGAGGTGGATTAAGTAAATGAATATATTCACAAAATTTATTAACAATTTCCGCTCAGGAATTAAAAACTTGAGCAGATGGAAAGAGATGGGATCGTTCACTGCGATGTTCTCAAATTTCGGTCGTAACATGAATAAATCAGAAATCGTTAGATCATGTATAAGACCGCTAGCTGAACAAACATCAAAGGCATCTGCAACGTGTACGGACAAATCTATTGAGCGAATGCTCAGATTGAGTCCAAATCCATTCATGAATGGCAAAGACTTTTTGTATAAAGTAAGAACTCAATATGAGTTGAAAAACACTGCATTTATCTTAATTATGCGTGAGAGTAATACTATAACAGGATTCTATCCGATTCCCTATATAACATTTGAGGGACTAGAAGATGAACAAGGGGATATATACATCAAGTTCTATACCGCAAGGGGTGAATACATATTCCTATGGGATGATTTAGTAGTGCTCAGGAAAGATTACAACGAACATGATATAGGCGGAGATGATAATGATATTCTGCTCAACACGCTTGAAATGATAAATGTGTCAAATCAGTCTATATCTAATGCGATAAAATCAACAGCTAACTTACGTGGGATATTGAAGAGCACCAAAAGTATGCTGGATGTCAATGACACCAAAAACATTAGGGATGAGTTTATTAAAAACTATATGGACTCTGCAAACGAAGGAGGTGTAGCTGTACTTGACACATCTATGGAATTTACACCTATAAACATGTCACCAACCATCGCAACCTGGAATAACCAGAAGGAATTTCGCGAAAATGTGTACAGATATTTCGGTGTGTCAGATGAAATCATTATGAGCAAGGCTACACCAGAACAGATGCAGGTGTTCTATGAGATGAAAATTGAACCATTCCTCATGGCGCTATCTCAAGAGTTAACAAGAAAACTCTTTTCAGAGAGACAGCTTGCATTTGGTAATGAGGTAATCTTCCAATCTAGCACAATACAGTTTATGAGCATGAGTGATAAATTAGCGCTTAAAGATTATATTGACCGCGGAGCTTTGACACCTAATACATGGTGCGACATTGTAGGATTGCCACATGTAGAGGGTGGAGACGAACCTATAAGGAGGCTTGACACTGCACCTGTGAGCAAAGTTGCGAGTTCACTAGAAGGAGAAAAGGATGATGAATAAAGAGAGGGAATATAGGAATCTCGAATTAAGAGCAGATACAAACGATTCAGGAGATTTTTTAGTACGTGGATATGCATCAACGTGGGATAAATACATGTTGTGGGAATGTGATGGCATTGAATATTACGAAGAAATTGATAGAAACGCATTTGAAGAGGCTGACCTATCAGATGTTGTATTCAGAGTTGATCATACGGGCAGAGTATATGCGAGAACATCGGCTAATACAGTGAGTTTGAGTACAGATGATACAGGATTGGCAATTACAGCTGATTTATCCAAAACAACAGCAAGTAGAAGCTTGTACGAAGATATCGTAGCTGGTAACTATCCGAAGATGTCATTTGCATTCACGGTTAAAGAGGATAAATACAATTCTGAGACTAGAACACGAACAATCCTGAAAATTGATAAGGTGTTCGATGTATCACCAGTGTCATTCCCTGCAAATCCTAACACGGAGATTAGTGCGCGTGACTACTTCAACGGAGTGATTGAAGGAGTCGAAGCGGAGAGACTTGAGCGCATTAGATTTTCGAATATGGAATTGCAGAATGAAATAAAGAGAAACATTATCATAGCAAAGCTAGAAGGGAGCCTAAATGAATAAGGACGAAGTAATGAAGAGCCTCAAAGAGGTTAATGAAGAAATCGAAGAGATTATCAAGTCACTAGATGAATCTACAGATGGTGATGGTGATAAGAATGATGATCCAGACGAAAAGCGAGCAAAACTTGAAAAGCTGGAAAAGAGATCCAATGAGTTAATCTCTCACAAGCATGACCTTGAAAGTCAGCTGAAGGAGATTGAGGAGAGAGAAGTTAAGGAAAGTAAGTTAAAAGAGCTAAGAGGCATGCTCAATACAACAAAGACAATCGAGAAGAGAGGAACAGAAATGGAAAAGAACTACAACGTTAATGGAGCAGAATATCGTAGTGCGTGGGTTAAAGACCTAATGGGTAAGGAACTCAACACAGAGGAAAGAGCAGCACTCACAAGTGCAAATGCTGTTATTCCTACAGGAATCGCTGAAGAGGTGTATTCAATCGTAGAAGCTTCACCTCTTGTAGATGCAGTAGATGTATCTCACATTACAGGTTACGTAACATTCCCAGTAGAGACTGCAGCATCTGATGCAGCGTGGGTAGCAATGGGAACAGCTGCAACTGATGGAACAGACACACTAACACCTATTACGCTTAATGCATATAAGCTGATTAAGACTGTGGAAATCACAGCAGATATCAGTGCGATGTCTGTAGCTGCATTTGAGAAGTGGATTGTCGCAAGACTTGCTGACAAGATTCTTAAGGCTGTAAATAATGCAATTCTTAACGGAACAGGAGCATCACAGCCATCGGGTATCTTCAAGGTTAAGAATTCCGCAACTGGAACATTTACTAAAGCAGGTATGACATACAAGGACCTAATGAAGGTGCTCGCTGCACTTCCAACAGGCTATGCTGCTAACGGAACACTAGTAATGAACAGAGCACTGTTCTATGGAGACGTGCTAGGAATGACAGATTCTAACGGTCAGAAGGTATGCGTAGCTGATGCACAGTCACCTGCCAAGTTCAATGTACTCGGTTATCCAGTAATCATCGACGACAACTGCCCTGCAGACAAACTGCTGTTTGGTGACCTCAAGGCATACAAGTTCAACTTCGCTTCTGACACAGAGGTTAAGCCTGATGCATCTGTAGGATTCAGAAGTGGTTCTGTTGTATGGAGAGCAATGACACTTGCTGATGGAAACCTAGGAGATGCAAGAGCAATCGTAAGATTCGACAGAGCGACCGCATAAGGGAGTGAGTGACAATGAACGCACTGGATTCTGTAAAAACAGCGCTGAGAATAAAGCACAGCAAGTTAGATGAGAGCCTTAAGGCTGATATCGATACTGCACTTGATGAGTTAAAACGCGTTGGAGTATCCAGCGCGTTTACTGTCATTAAGAATGGTGAAATTGAAGATTTGCTTGTACTTAAAGCTGTTCAAACATATTGCCTATGGCAAAATACCGACTCCGATAAACTTATGGAAAAGTACAAAGATGCATTTTACATGCAAGCTGATGGATTGAGGAAGGATGTGGATAGACAGAATGTATAACGATATTGTGACACTGTACAGACTGGATATATCACAAGACGAGAGTGGCAATGAAGTTGCAACACTTATAGATCCACAAGAACTGTTTTGTAAAACTAAGTCTATCGGCATGAAAGAGTTCTATGCTGCCGCTACTACAGATATGCTTCCAGAACTAACCGTAGTACTCGCTGATGAATATGATTATGACAATCAGAAAATTGCGGAATATGGAGGTGTATTCTATGACATTAGTCGAACGTATGTAAACGGGCATGAAGTTGAATTAACACTGATGAAGAGGCTAGGAACAAATGAACGATAGTATAGAATCGCAAATCTCAGATATTTTAGACACATACAGCGAGGATATCAAGAAAACAGTCGAAAGAGTCGGAAAGAATGTTGCAAAAGATTGTGTAAATGATGTTAAATCTAGAGCTACCGCAATATTCAAAGGCGAGGGAGGATATGCTAAAGGGTTTAAATCAAAAAAACTAAAAGAAGGCGCTTATGTTGTATACAATGCAACTAAGCCTGGATTAACTCACTTGTTAGAAAACTCTCACATAACAGGAAAAGGGACTGGTAGATATGCAGGGAGACCACATATAAAGCCCGCTGAACAAAAAGCTATAAAAGAATATGAGGATAAGCTTAGAGAGGAGTTAAACCGTGGGTAAGATTAGTCAATTGAATAACTGCTTAAAAAAGCTAAAAGTACCTGTGGCATATGGTAGATTTAGAAAAAAGCAAGAATTTCCATTCATTATCATGATAGGAGCTGGAAGCACATTTTTTTCGGCAGACAATAATTCTATATTTCACGAAGAAAATGAGTATAGGGTAGAGCTTTACTTTCAAAATAAGGATGAAAGTCTAGAAAGGGAAATTGAGAACGCTCTTGTTAGTAATGAGTTTGCAATCCTTGATAAGAGTGAAGATATCTACATCGATAAAGAAGATTGTTTTGAGTTGTATTACACAATCTCATAAACGAAAGGAGAAAAAATGGATAAGAATAAAGTTGAATTTGGTATATCCAATTTACATGTAGGAACATATGATGTAAATCCTAGTACTGGTGCTGTAACAATGGGTGAGGGAATTATACTGCCTGGCGCAGTATCACTCTCTCTTGAGCCAGAGGGAGACAGCAATTCATTCTATGCTGACGATATGATCTTTTATAGTGATTATCAGGATAATGGATTTTCAGGAACTCTTAAGGTTGCGAAATTTACAGACGACTTCAAAAAGAAGTTTCTAGGATATGTAGAAACAAAGGATGGCGGATTGGCAAGTATGAAGGGCGCAGTCAAGCCAGCATTGTGGGTATCCTTTGAGGCTAAAGGAGATAAGGAAAAGAGAAGAGTTCTGCTTTACAATGTAACACTAGGAGGTATTTCGAGGGAATACGAAACAACTAGTGACAAGAAAGAGCCGGCAACAGAATCATCAAAAATTACAGTAATTGGTGATAATGCTACAGGACTCACTCAAGTAGTTTATAATCCTTTAGATGCAGGATATGCGAATGTATTTTCTACACCAGCGAAGCCAGAATTGAAGGGGTAAGCCAATATGAAAAAAATAATTAAAATTGATGGCAGTCAGCCTTGTGAACTTAACAGTTCACTCGGCTGGCTCTTTATTTATAGAGAAGAATTCGGTCATGATATACTACCTGATCTAATGCCGTTGTTAGAGGCGCTACTAGGGACTGTAGCAAAAGCAATCGACGATGGAGATGATAGTGGCAACATATTAGCACACATCAACGGAGAAGTGATTGAAGATGCGTTGGATACATTATACGGGCTAGAAACAACAACTGTACTCAATATCATTTGGGCACTTGCAAAGAATAGCAATTCTGAAATTAAGGGTCATGTTGAATGGATTAACCAATTTGAACGTATTGAACTGGATAAGATACTTGTGCCTGTATTTGAATTAATTGTTAGTTCTTGCGTAAGCCCAAAAAACGCGAAGAGCCTTCTGAAGATAAAGAAAGCAGTGAAGAATATCAAGGAGGCTATACCTTCAATGACATCCTCATTGCCTGTATCGACAGAGGGCTAACGTTAGAAGATGCTAGACGTATGGAGTTAGGGCAGATTGTAGATTTCTGTCAAACATGGAATGAACTTCATAGTGCGGATTCTGGATCTGCTAAAAGCGGTGCTAGTAGTCGAAGAGCAAGTCAGACCGATTGGGATAAATTCCTAGGATAGGAGAAGAAATGGCAGGAAACATCAAAGGAATAACAATTGAATTTCGAGGAGAGACTACGAAGCTAGGCAAGGCAATGCGTACAATTAAGAATGAATCTAGAAGTATAGATTCAGAACTTAAAAAAGTGAATCAAGCATTAAAATTTAATCCCGGTAACACAGAATTAATTGCTCAAAAACAGTCTTTGCTGAAACAGAAAATCAAGTCAACAGAGCAAGCACTAAGTGAACTGAAAAGTGCGCAAAAACAGCTCGACGCAAAAGGTGTTGATAAGACGTCTGCAGAATATCAAAGCTTGAGACGAGAAATCATAGAAACTGAGTCAAAGCTAAAGACATTCAATAGAGAGCTTAGGAAGGTTAAAGCGCCATCACTTATGCATGCAAGTGTAGAATTTAAGAAATTTGGAAGCACACTAACGCATATTGGGCGCAATGCAACAATAGCAGGCGCTGGATTAATTGCGTTAGGTTCTAAGTTTACTTCAGCTGCTATGAAAGCTCAGCAGTCACAGACAAAACTCGAGGAAGTTATGAAGTCCATGATGGGTGCTAGCAAGAAACAAGTTGGCGAAATAAATAAAGTAATTGATGCGGAGGCAAAGACTGGTGTTGTTGGCAAAACTGCTCAGCGTTCAGGTGCACAGCAGCTAGCAACATACTTGCACAGCACAGAAGCGTTAAAGAAACTAACACCAGCTATGAACGATTTAGCGGTACAGATGCATGGAACTAATGTAACTCAAGAAGACATGATAAATACTGCAAATATGTTCGGTAAAGTTTATTCAGGGCAAGTCGGTGCACTTAGACGTGCTGGTGTATCTTTTGATAAAGCGCAAGAACAGGTGCTGAAGTATGGAAATGAAGAGGAAAAAGCCGCAATGCTTGCGCAGGTTATTTCTCAAAATGTTGGAAACATGAACCAGAAGATGGCGGAAACACCATCAGGGCAACTTGCACAAGCACGCAATCAAATTGCTGGCATGTCAGCTCAATTGGGAGCAACATTACTCCCGGCGCTTGGAAAACTAGCTGCATGGATTAGTGCCAATATTCTTCCCAAAATACAGTCGTTGATAAGCTTCCTTGAAGGACATCCAGTAATGGCAAAAATAGCAATTGGAATTACTGCTGTGCTTGCTATAGGCGGGCCTCTACTTGTTATGATAGGATCAATTGCAACAGCAATAGGTGTGCTGATACCTGTAATTGGAGCAATAACACTACCAATGCTAGCTATAGTGGGAGTAATAGCAGGTGTAATAGCTGCAGGTGTAGCTTTATATACTCATTGGGCGCAAGTAAAGGCGCGTGCGGCGCAAGAATGGAATGCGATTAAGGCAGACGCTGTTAAAATATGGAACGCTGTTAAGAGTGCTATAGTAAGCCCAATTATGACAGCATACGCAACAGTAAAAGACATAATTAGCAAAATTAAAAGTATATTTAACGCAATTAAACTAAAGCTTAACATTAAACTACCACATCTATCTGTACATGGAGGTAGTCCTCCGTTCGGTATTGGAGGAAAAGGAAGCTTACCTAAGTTTGACGTTAAATGGTATAAAACTGGTGGTATTTTCAATTCCGCAAGTGTAATTGGTGTTGGTGAAGCGGGCGCAGAAGCGGTAGTTCCTCTAGAAAAGCTTTGGAATAATCTAGATGGTATGAAATCTGAAATAGCTCAATCGCTATCAGCAACATTAATGCAAATGGTACCGATGATGGCAGAGAGTATGGCGACGGCTATGGAGGGAATGTCATTTAATGTTTCGGATAAAGAGTTAGCTAGAGCTGTTGCTACACCGATATCAAAGGAATTAGAAAAAATTCATATAAGAACTGATAGAAGAAATGGGAGAGTATAGATATGTTTCTAGGCAAATCTCACAGTAAAAATTCAATAATTCTTAACGGGCAGCACATAGAAGATGTGTTGCCCGGTTTTTTAACATGCTATGTAAAAGGTAGAGAAAGTTTAGCTGCGGATCTTAAGCAGATAGAACTTGAACAGACATCTGGTTCGAGACTAAGGAGAAAGAGATTCCCGGTTAGGGTATTAAAAATAGGATACTTGATAGAAGGTAGTACTCCAGAAGATACTTTAAAAAAACTAAGAAAACTGAATGAAATACTAAATATTAATAACGCAAAAATTGTGTTTGAGGATGAAAAGGATGTGTATTATATAGGAACTCCAGTAATGGGTGGAGAAATCAGCCATAACTCTAGAGTTCGAACAAGTGAATTTGAAATACACTGTCTTGATCCATTCAAATATAGTACAAGCGAATATACTGTAATGGCAACAAATGGAAAATTCGATATAAACTACAATGGTTCGCAACCTAGCTCACCATTATTTTCGGTTGATTTTGCTCAGGCAAAGCATGGAGAGAGTGGATATGTGGTGTTTTCTGACAAAATGGGTCATGCTATTCAAATTGGAGACCCAAAGGAACTTGATACAACTTCACACAATGAGAGTGAAACTCTTATTGATGATAAATTTAATGAAGCAACAATAGGAAGTTGGAGTTTAAATACAGGGAAGTCACACGAAGGGCATTTATATCAAGGTACATATCAAGTAAAGGAATCAGGAAGCAAATACATAACACCTTCAAGTTATGGAACAAATACAAGCGCGGAACTAAGCGGTCCATCTATAACGAAACAGATACCTCTGGACAGTCAAGGTGCCAAAGGTGCAAAGAATTTTGAAATGTCATATTTTTTAGTATGGTCGTTAAATGACAGTTGTGATCCTCGTTGCTTAGGGACACATGAGTGCATGATACATGACGATAATGGAAATGTTGTTGCAGGTGTCGAGTTGCTCAAGTGGTATTCAGGAACCGCTGCCAATGCGAAGATATACGCAGGTGGCAAGTACGTACATTACTTTGAATTCGATGCCGGCTATTTTTCCGACTGGTTCGGGTTCGGTTATTCCGGACATCCTCCAGTAAGGACTATATCGATTAGTAAGACTGGTGATCAGTTCCGATTTAATGTAGGTGGACGCATATTGTCATTTACAGTTCCAGAAGGCAAGGAGATGAAAGCAACTAAAGTTACTTTCGCTTCAACGAAATATAGGGGTATGGGCGACACTTACCCACCGATGCTAAATTATCTATTCTGGACAAAGTTCCGAAAGACGAATGTTGAACAGTTTGTTGATATTCCTAATAAATTTGCAAGAGGAGACAATCTCATAGCAGACTGTTCAGATGGTTCTATTAAAGTAAATAACTTACCTAGACCGGATTTAGGAGCACTAGGCAATGATTGGGAAACTCTAAAGCTCGTTCCAGGACAGAACACAATTAACTTTGCGCACTCGTCGTTCACGACAGATAAACCAACTGCAAAACTAACCTATAGGGAGGTGTATTTATGATTGTATACTTCGCTGATAGAAAAATGCAGATACTCGGTCAAGCTTCTACGAATCTTAATGATGGTATATTTATCATTGATGATACGAAGACTGAGTATATATCAAATGGTGTTGTTATATTTGAAGCTACAATTTGCTATGCTGGTAGATCTGAAAAAGATATGCGTAAAATCTGCGCATCAGGCAACTATTTACTGCGAAAGCATAATGCAGAAAATGAATTCTACACCATCGTTGAACGCGAATTCAATGAGGAGGACAAGGAGGTCACGCTGTACTGTGAAGATGCAGGAATGGACCTCCTAAACACAATTGCGGAGAAATACGAAGCAACAAAAGAATATACTGCAGCAGGATATATTGATGAGTGGATAAGGGGTACTGGGTTTGAAATTGGAGTAAATGAGATATCAAATTTAAAAAGAACTCTCAAGTGGGAGAGTGAGAGTACCGTGGCAGAACGTATTGCCTCAATTGCAACGCAATTTGATAATGCAGAAGTCTCTTACTCGTTCGAAGTTGAGGGAATGACGGTAAAAAGACTACTAATTAACCTGTGGAAGAAACGGGGTAAGGACGCGAAGGTTCAACTCCGTATTGGACGAGATGTTAAGAATATTCGTGATAAAGAGTCTGTACAGACGCTAGCCACAGCACTGAAAGTAACAGGTGGAACTGCAGAGGGTGGTAACGAACCTATAACACTATATGGATACAGCTATGATGATGGAGATATCTATGTTGATGGAACACTTCTCAAATCAAGAAGCGCTATAGCAAAATGGGGAAGTTTGTGGAGCAATGGGAAGGACATTGAACGTACATACACGTTCGATACGACTTCACAATCAGAACTATGTGCACATGCAGTTACAGAGTTGAGAAAAGTATCAACACCAACAAAGACATATGATGTAGATATTATAGAGTTGCCAGAAAATCTCAAGATAGGAGATACCGTTTATATCGTAAATGATGAAGGCGAATTATACATTTCAAGTAGGCTTCTAGAACTTAAGACTTCCGTTACAGCAGATAAGAACGAAGCGACATTAGGAGATTTCGTTGAGAAGAATAGTGGTATAGATAAAGAGGTAAAAGAACTTGCGGAGAAACTAGCGAACATTAACACATCGCCTGGATCAACAGCAAGCACATTAAGTCTTACCGTTGAGAGCTCTAGAGGGGTGGTGTTCACCGACACGTTAGTTGATACGACTCTTACAGCTCATGTGTACAAGGATGGGCGAGAATTAACTGCTAGCGAGATAGCTAATGTCGGTAAGGTCGTATGGTACAAGAACGGAACTAAGGCGCATGAGGGTACATCCTATAGGGTGCAGAACGTAGAGGCGGCGAGAGTGTCCGCTCAATTGGAGGTATAATATGGGTATTTTAGCTAGTGATAGCATAAATCTAACATCTATCAAATCTGTTAATGATAAAGCTGAAGAGGCTGCCAAAACGGCAACAGACTACATGAAATATGAAGCTAACACAGGGCTAGTAGTGTCGAAGAATGCGAAGTCTAGTGAGGGTGCATCAACGGTGCTAACTGATAACTCTTTGCAAATTCGCAAAGACGGCAAGAAGAGCGCTGAATTTGCAGAGGATAGAATCAGCTTTTTCGAACAAGACAAAAAGCTAATTGATATCAAGAGCATTAAGGATGCGAAGGATGGTGACTATAATATTAAAGGCGCATCAATTGACTGCGGAGGTACAGGTGCCGTAAATGTGTTCGCGAATGACATAGTTAATCAAGGTCTACATGCGGCATTTACCGCTACAGCGGGATCGTATAATAACGACACTAACACTTCTAGATTTAAATCAGCGGCCGCAGACCTTACATCGATTAGTAAATCAGGAATAACCTCCCTTATTGTAGAGAGTGATGGCTCGAGGGCGGATGGTGTAATTGCTAGTATATCGTTTTCTGATAGGCTAGATGGCATTATTGAGCCTGTAATAGAGTTCGATAATAAAGGTACCGTAATAGCTAGGGCGGTGCGAACTGACTCTATAGAGGGTCTATATGAGGACTCGCAAGTAACTGCTGGCGGTGTTGTGTGGCATGTTCGCAAGTATGCCGATGGCACAGCTATTGCAGAGGCGGAGTGGCGCGGAACAGTATCGGCAGCAAATGCGTGGGGTCCCGTATATTACTCGGGAGGAACAAGCACAGCATTACCGCCTGGATTATTTATAGACACACCACTTACTAGTGTAGAGATTGAGGCGCCAGATGGTGAGCTATGGACGACTCGTAAGATGTCAACTAAGGACTATATCGGAGGTATCTACTACATATCGATGAGCAGGCTCTCAAGGGTGGACGCAAGGATACTCTATAGGGCTACAGGAAGGTGGAAGTAATGATTGATTGGACAAGCATTATAGTGGCTGTTGTGACGGCTACAGGAGCAGGAGCAGGGTCACTATACGGAATCCGTAAGACTAGTTGCTTAACGGACTTCAAGATTGACAGATTGACCGAGGAAGTTAGGAGGCATAACGATTTCGCTAGTCGCATTCCTGTTATAGAGGAAAGACTCAAAGTAGTGAATCACCGCCTTGAAGATTTAGAGAATAAGTTAAAAGGTAATTAGCCGAGTTACACTCGGTATTTTTATTGCTAAAAGGAGGCAAAACAGATGAGAATCAATTGGAAGGTTAGGTTTAAAAATGCAACATGGCTGACAACCTTTATAGTAGGGCTGATAGCTGTAGTATATCAGATGATAGAGGTATATTCCGCGTTCAAGAAAGGCGTACCACAACAGGAACTACTTGCTGAGACAATGAAGATGCTAATTGCATATCTAGTGCAGATAGGTGTAGTTATCGACCCCACAACCAAAGGCACTAGTGACTCTAAAATGGCTATGACTTACAAAAAGCCTAGAGACGAGATTGGCGGAGAGCACACGCCAGGATTTACAGCGATATCACAAGAAGAACACGATCCATCAGACGCGCCAACAGACAAGGAGGTGTAAGATGAATGGGAACAAGGTTATAGAGTATGCTAGAAAATTCCTCGGACAAGGCTCTGCAACATTCGCAGATTGGTACTATGGTTCATCCTCGTACAGAGGATGGGCATGGTGCGCAGTCTTTGTATCGTATATACTCAGTCACTTAGGTATTAAGTGGGAGAAAAATAATAATGTTGCTAATGCGCAGAATTGGTGTAGTAAGAATCTGAAATGGGTAAATCTATCAGAGGCTCAAGCTGGCGATATTGTTATATTCTGCTGGTCGGGGAAAGGGAATAACTCCGGGAGCGGTTCGAGAGATCATATAGGTTTCGTAGTGAGCAGAAATGCAAATGGCACACTTACAACCCTTGAGGGAAATACGAGTGGTTCAAGAGTAGCTATAAGAATACGATATCCTAAAAATATAAGAAATATTTATAGACCAGACTACTCAACCACTCCAACTGTAGGATGGATACAAGATTCCAAGGGTTGGTGGTACAGGACTAAAGAAGGTAACTACTATAAATCAACCTGGGCACAGTTAGATGGTGTGTGGTACTTCTTTGATAGTTCAGGATATGCTGTTACTGGCTGGCAGCAAATCAAAGACAAGTGGTACTACTTTGATAGCAGCTGCAAGATGGTTACGGGGTGGCTGTCAATAGATGGTAAGTGGTATTATCTAGAACCTAACGACGGAAGTGCCTACACAAGTGGTATGTATGCAATATCAGGTAAAAATTACTACTTCAATTCTGGTGGAACGATGCAGACTGGATGGGTGAAAGTTGATGGTAAATGGCAATTCTACAACAGTGATGGGGGTCGCATAGAGAAAGGTCTCATTAAGGGCGATAATGCAATATTTGCCATTAAGGACGGAATTCTTATCACTGATGATAAGGTAACTGTAGAGGCTGACAAAGACGGAGCAATTAGCGTTATGTAATTGAGAGGGTAGCTCCCTCTCTTTTTTTTATTGTGTCTGTACACGAACCATACACGAATAATGTAAAATTCAACTTTTTGTAAATAGCATTAAATAGCTATAAGCGTTGATAAATACACATTTTAAATCAATCGAAACTTCTTAAAATCAATATAAAAAACTCCCATGTCCTCCGCCAAAAGAGACGAGTTAAGCTCGTCTCTTCAGACCGTAGACAAAGCCTAGGCTCAATCGAGCTTAGGCTTTTCTTTTGCTTAAGAAAACTGAAATCTTAAAATTATCTGGGATAAAATATAAAAATAATTAGATAATAGCTCTCCATTATGTCCTTTTCTGGCCCTGTTACTCAATATCTTAGCCAGCTTTTTCATGTTCATACACGCAAAGGTCAGGCCTGTTTTCATAGCCATTTTTTCATTGCCAATTTGTTGGGTATATCTCATTCCGTGGTACTCTTTTGCCGTCCCGAATATCCGCTCTATTGTCTCTTTTCGTTTTCCATAGAGCTCTTTACCTTTTGGTGTAAGACGGATGTCCTCAACTATTTCCATGTAGTCTGCCCAAATATGTCGCGTAATAAGTTTCTGGTGGTTCTTACTTTCCGTGCAGCGAGAAATGTAAGGGCAACTTTCACAGAACTTAGGAGTACTTTTGTACTCCCTGTATCCCTCTCGATTCGTTGTTGAGTACTTCAACTCATGGTTATTTGGACAGATATAGCAATCGTAATATTCATCATAAGCATATTCATATTTTTTAAAAAATCCCTTTTTTGTCATTGGGGCTTTGTAAGGGAATATCGGTGTTATACCATCATCAATAAGCATCTTTGCAATTGGTGGATTTTTGTATCCTGAATCCATTACCATTACGTCTGTTTTAAAGTTCTTTAATTTTTCATATATATACGGGAAGGTTTTACTATCATGTTCATTTCCAGGGTGAACCGTATAACCAAGTACCCATCCATGCTTGTCACATGCTGTTTCTATTCCATATGCAAAGACTTCTTTGTGTTCACCTTTGTGAAACCAACCACTTTCAGGGCCGGTAGTACTTTGTTTCTGTTCTTTTGTTTGAGCTGCTTCCCCTCCATCTAAATCATCATCACTATCTTTTTCTTTCAAAGGCTTTTTTTCATGTGCCTCTCTGTCAGCATTAATTTCTTCTCTAAGCTGTTGGTCGTAATACCTCGCAGCCTTCTTTGCAACAAGAATCTTCTTTGATTTCTTCCTGTTTGCTGCAGCTTTTACGTGAGTAGCATCTATAAATAATGTGTTGGTATCTACAAGTCCATATTTCATACACTGAAAGAGTATCTTATGGAATATTTCTTCAAAGAGGTCACTTCCTTCAAATCTGCGTTTGTAGTTCTTGCCGAAAGTGCTGAAATGAGGCACATGGTCATGAAAACCAAGCCCCAAAAACCAACGGTATGCCATATTAACTTCAATTTCCTTAATTGTTTGGCGCATACTCCGTATCCCAAACAAATACTGAATAATTGGAATCTTAATTAAGGTTATTGGATCAATGCTTGTTCTACCATTATCTGGCGAATACTTTTCCTCAACAAGTTCGTAGATAAACGAGAAATCAATATATTCATCTATTTTTCGTAGAAGGTGGTCAGCTGGAACTAATTGTTCAATAGATACCATCTCAACCTGTGCATCTTTACCCGTTCTTTTAGTAATCATAATTAAGCCTCCTTAGATACTTAATTATATCATTTATTTAAGCTATAACACTTGAAATTTCAACGAAATCTTAAATTTAATATTTTGATTTTTGAGCATCTAACAGTCTAGTCAATAGTAGTTCTAGAAAATTAGTGCACTAGAAAAGCCTCGCCTTTGTATGGCGAGACTTTGTCTACAGTCTGAGGACATGTACATTAGTACATGTCCTTACATTTAATATTGACACTTATTGTCCCT
>ERZ773063.387-NODE-387-length-29214-cov-24.099386_pt1 | contig 29214 bp, 20 predicted proteins | sample MGYA00580625_ERZ773063 | MGnify/ENA primary metagenome ERZ773063 (study PRJEB29015, sample SAMEA2738022) | human oral metagenome | biome: human oral; feature: human-associated habitat; material: dental | place: China | collected 2042 ... | reverse complement strand
CTGTTAATTTGAGACAGTCCGCTGCCTATAAGGTGTAGGTATTGAATGTCTGCAAACAGGAGGAAACAATGAACATTATTAACGTACTCGAACAAGAACAACTTCGTACAGACATCCCTACTTTCCGTGCTGGTGATACAGTACGCGTACACGTAAAAGTAGTGGAAGGTAGCCGTGAACGTATCCAAGTATTCGAAGGCTTGGTAATTAAACGTCAAAACGGTGGCGTACGTGAAACTTTCACAGTTCGTCGTATTGCATCCGGTGTAGGTGTAGAACGTACATTCCCACTTCACAGCCCACGCTTAGCTAAAATCGAAGTTATGCGCCGTGGTGTTGTTCGTCGTGCTAAATTGTACTACTTACGTAACCTTACTGGTAAAGCTGCTCGTATTCGCGAAAAACGCTAATGTTCTTAAAAGGCTGCCGTTGGCAGCCTTTTATTTTTGCTAAAATATAGATATAAATATATTCATATAAGATAGATAGAAAGGAGACATTATGGCAGATTCACCTATCGTACATTGGTTCCCTGGGCATATGGCAAAAGCGACGCGTATGATAACGGAGTACATCAAAAAGGTAGACGTTGTTATCGAGTTATTAGATGCGCGTATTCCTCGTTCTAGTGCGAACCCTGTCATCCTAGAGTTAGTTGGTCAAAAACCGCATATTGTACTGTTAAATAAGGTAGATTTAGCAGATGCAAAAGCAACGAAGGAATGGATAGAATTCTTTACAAAACAAGGCATAACTGTATTAGCTATCGATTCCAAATCTGGGAAGGGCAATAAAAAATTAGTATCTACTGTAGAACGTCTCAGCAAACCTATCATAGATCGTTGGGTAGCAAAGGGGATTCGTAGTCGTTCTATACGTACCATTATCTTAGGCATTCCTAATGTAGGAAAATCTACATTGATTAATTCCTTGGCTGGTTCTGCAGCAACCCGTACGGCTAACAAGGCAGGTCATACCCGTGGTCAGCAATGGGTTAAAATTGGTAAGAATATGGAATTGCTCGATACGCCAGGCGTATTATGGCCTAAATTAGAGGACCAACGGGCTGCTGCTCGTCTTGCTATGACAGGTGCTATCTCTGATGATGTATATGACTTAGAGCACGTAATTAAGCAATTGTTAAACCATTTATTGACGAATACACCTAATATTTTGGTTGAACGCTACAAATTAAAAGAAGAAGATATGGCCGATGTGGATACAATTCTTGAAAGCATTGGCCGTCGTCGAGGCTGTCTTGTAAGTGGTGGTGTTGTTGACCTTGATAAGGCGCGTCGCATTATTTTGCAAGACTATCGCAATACAAAGCTTGGTACAATTACGCTAGACCAAGTCGATGAAGAGCCGTATTATCCAGAAGATGGTGAGGAAACACATAATGGATAAGGATATATTTGCTAAGTTAAAGGTAGCTGATATTAAGGCCCTTTTTGAAACGGAACAAGCTTTGGAAATTTTACCATTAGCACAAGAGGATACTCGTAGTTCCGTTCAAAAGTTAGCAGCTTCTTATATTAAACGTCAAGAAAAAGAGCTAAAAGAACAACAACGCTTGATGAGCATGTACGATTATGAAGGCATGTTCTATGATGAAGGGATATATTATGTGGCTGGCGTCGATGAGGTCGGGCGCGGTCCCATTGCAGGCCCTGTTACCGTAGCTGCGGTCATTTTACCTCCTATGACATTAATTCCAGGCCTTAATGATTCTAAAAAGCTAACCGAAGAGAAACGTGAAGCATTGTATGATATCATCATGGATGAAGCTGTAGCGGTTAGCTGTATTTCTTATGGTCCAGAAAAAATTGATGAGCTCAATATTTATGAGGCTACACGTCAAGCGATGTACGAGGCTATTCGCACCTTAGATGTACCGGCAGAGGCTGTTGTAGCGGATGCGATGAAATTACCTGATTTAACAATTCCTGTTGAATCCATCATCAAGGGCGATAGCAAAAGTGCTAATATTGCAGCAGCATCTATCATTGCAAAAGTTACGCGGGATCGATATATGAAGAGCCTCGATGAAGAGTATCCTGGCTATGGTTTTGGTATCCATAAGGGATATTATACAGAACTTCATAAAGAAGCTGTGGAGCAACAAGGTGTGACACCATTGCATAGAAAGAGCTTTGAACCGATTAAATCGATTGTTGGATGGCATCGAGAAGAAAATTAAATAGATAACATAGTTAATTATGAAATAAAAATGAAAAATCTATGGAAAAGAGGTTCCTATTGGTCACCTAGGTGACTATTAGGAACCTCTTTTCTATTTACATTCATGGTTAGACAGTCTTATGTTGTATATATAAGTATTCGAAAGCATCTATATACATAAGGAGGTAACCATGAATACAATGAATTGTGAACAAAATTGTAACCTATTAGATGCAAAAGCTCTTGGTAATTGGGGAGAAGATATTGCTCGACAGTATATTGAGCAACAAGGATTGAAAATTGTAACGACCAATTACAAAACAAAGGTAGGTGAAATTGATATTATCGCCAAAAATGGGCTGACCTATCATTTTATTGAAATTAAGGCGCGTCGTGGTGTCACCCATGGATTGCCACGGGAAGCAGTTTCCAAACGTAAACAGAAACATATTAAGCAGGCAGCCATGTATTTTATACGGGATTTGCGGGCCCAGAACCGCAAATGGAAGGAACTGTCCTTTGATGTGGTTGAGGTATATGTACATGAGGACCTTAAGGCCACTGTACACTATATGCCTCAGTGTTTCATGTAGGAGGCCCATTATGTATGCAAAGGTCTATGGTGCTACCATAGATGGTTTAGATGGCGTCGTTGTAACAGTAGAGGTGGACATATCCCAAGGGCTACCTGTCTTTGACATCGTGGGACTCCCCAATCAAGCTGTAAAAGAATCGAGAGAACGCGTACGGGCGGCCATTAAAAATAGTGGATTTGATTTTCCTATGCGACGCATCGTCGTCAATTTAGGACCAGCAGAGGTACGAAAAAGTAGTTCTGGATTAGATTTGCCCATAGCCATAGGTGTATTAGCCGCATCAGGTCAAATCAGATTAAGCAAACCTAAACTAACAAAATTATTACAATCAACTCTGTTTATTGGCGAATTATCCTTAGATGGCAGTCTGAAAAAGACACAAGGCATTCTTAGTATGGCTATGAAAGCACTTGATGATAAGCTACTTACAATCTTTACCAGTAAAGATAATGTATCATTGCTGCACAATATTGAAGCAATTACATCCTATGGTGCACATACATTAGAGGATGTTGTAAAACTTATGATGCGACCGGATGAATATCGTATAGACACTGTTGATGACGATTGTAATGACGCAGTCAACAGCCTCATTGATTACAAGGATGTGCAAGGCCAAGAGCTAGGAAAACGAGCCATGGTTATTGCTGCTGCTGGTGTTCACCACGTGATGATGATAGGTCCGCCTGGATCTGGTAAAACTATGTTGGCAGAACGATTACCAACCATTTTACCACCCTTAAGTTGGGAGGAGCGGCTAGAAACAACACGCATTCATGATGTGGCAGGGTTGCTCGAAAAGAATACGCTGATTGCTAAACGGCCTTTTAGATGTCCTCACCATACAGCAACCTTGGCGAGCATCATAGGGGGCGGTAGTAATGCAAAACCGGGAGAAATTACATTAGCCCATAAAGGGGTACTATTTATTGATGAAGCACCAGAATTTCCGCGCTATGTATTAGATGCGTTACGGCAACCATTAGAATCTCATATGATTACTGTGAATCGGTTACAAAATAGTTATGACTATCCAGCAGATTTTATATGTATACTCGCCGCTAATCCATGTCCTTGTGGATATTATGGGGACACCCATAAGGAGTGTGTTTGTAGCTCTACAGAGTTAGAAAGATATCAGCATAAAATATCTGGGCCTATATTGGACCGCATAGATCTATTTATCCTTGTAGAGAGACCTAGTTTTAACGATATGTTATGTATGGATTCTGATTCTATGAGCAGTGCAGCTATGAAACAACTCGTGGAGCAAGGGCGTCAGATGCAATTAGAACGTTTCCAAGACCAACCATTTAAGTCAAATGGTGCCTTACCACATGGCGCTATTCGTGAACTTTGTAATATACGCGATGATTGCTGGGGCTTGTTAGGAGACGTATATGAACGATTTCATTTTACAGGGCGTAGCTTTGATCGATTGCTGAAGGTGAGTCGAACCATTGCAGATTTAGATGGGTCCTTATATATAGAAAACGAACATATTTCAGAAGCGATGATGTATCGACACATTCCATATCATGTGTCGAGGATAGGAGTTCATGATGGAGCAACAGTATGAAAGTAATTTTTACATTGCCGCCATGCAGAGTATTTCTTCACTAGGGGCGGCTACGATACGTGATTTAGTAGAAAAGTTTGGAGATCCTTATGAGGCATGGTGTGCTTTACAAAATCGTAAGAACCTAACGACAATACTAGGCATTCCGTCCACAAAATATAGGCAAATCGAGAAAGAGGCGACTGACGAACGATTACAGACTATCTATAAGGCTCTTAAGAACTGGCATATAGAATACATTACGTACCTTGACGTATTATTCCCTGGGCATTTGCAAGAGATATACAATCCGCCAGCCGTCATATTTGTGAGAGGAAATGTATCGCTATTAGATGATGAGACAATGAAAATTGCCATGGTGGGAGCTCGAAAATGTTCCGATTATGGTCGTAATGTGGCACTGCGGATAGGTAAGGAACTAGCTGCGTATAATGTGGCCATAGTCAGCGGTGGTGCACGGGGTATAGATAGTCATAGCCATGAAGGTGCTTTAGCGGCAAAGGGACAAGTAATCGTTGTTATGGGATGCGGTTTAGATATTGTATACCCACCGGAGAATAAACGGTTATTTGATGCCGTTCTTAAGAACAATGGTTTATTAGTATCAGAATATCCTCCCGGTACACCGCCATCAGGAGTCCATTTTCCCGCAAGGAATCGCATTATTAGTGGGCTTTCACAAATCATCATCGTAGTAGAGGCCAAGGCGAGCAGTGGGTCTCTGATAACGGCTGATATGGCCGCCAATGAAGGCCGTGAAATCTATGTGGTGCCTGGCAGTATTTTAAGCAATGTAGCGGAGGGCAATCACTGGCTCATGCGCCAAGGGGCTAATATATTGACGAAAGCACAAGATATAATCGAGGATTATGAGTTAAAGCCCCGTGTAGTTGATACGCAAGGGCCCGATGTGTTAAGCTTTAAGGTGGAATGGGAGGTCGTGTTGAGTACAATTCCTACCGATCAATGTATTAGTGTAGGCGATTTAATCAAGAAAACACACATTCCATTACAACGATTACAAAGTATTTTATTAGACCTTGAAATGAAACATATGATTGAGAAGGTTCATTCTAAGGGCTATATTAACATAATCGGGAGTGATGTACTTGTCCATTAAACGATCTATCGTTATTGGGGAACCGAAAGAACCAAAACAAGAAACAAAAAAGAAAAAGACTACGATTAATAAAAAGGTAGCAAAAGAAGCGTTAACACCAGTTGGTATTGTACGCGACAAATCGATTGTTGCTACATCAATGCCGCCAGAGCAGCGAAAACCTCGCGTATATAATCCGGATGGTAAAATCCTTGTCATTGTGGAATCACCGGCTAAATCTAAGACTATCGAAAAATTTTTAGGCCCTAACTATATTGTGAAAGCCAGTATGGGCCATCTTCGGGATTTGCCTAAATCTCAAATGGGTATCGATATTGATCATGACTTTACCCCACGATATAGTAATCTGGTAGCACGTAAAAAGGTGATTGACGATTTGGTGGCCCATGCCGATGAAAGTAGCGCCGTATTGCTCGCAACTGACCCGGACCGCGAAGGAGAAGCTATTTCTTGGCATTTAGCATACATTCTAAACGTGGATACCACATCTAATTGTCGTATTACCTTCAATGAAATTACGAAAACTGCTGTTGCAGAGGCCTTAGAGCATCCACGTACTGTGGATATGAACATGGTTGACGCACAGCAAGCACGTCGTGTACTAGACCGCATTGTAGGGTATAAATTAAGCCCTCTATTATGGAAAAAGGTTTGCAAAGGTTTGAGCGCTGGTCGTGTTCAATCCGTAGCTGTACGTCTCATTTGTGAGCGAGAACGTGAAATAGAAGCTTTTGTACCTCAAGAATTTTGGTCTATTGAGGGTCAATTTAAGACAAAAACTAATGAAGAGTTTACCGCTGAACTAACGCATGTAAAGGGCGATAAACTAGATATTACATGTGAAGCAGATGCAGTAGCAATCCAAAAGGCTATTGCGGACCATACGGCTACTGTTACATCTGTTAAGACAAGTAAACGAAGCCGTAAACCAGCTCCGCCTTTCACCACATCTTCATTGCAACAAGATGGTGTTCGTAAGCTTAATTTTGGGGCTAAACGGACCATGATGATTGCTCAACATTTATATGAAGGTTTGGAAATCGGTTCTTATGGTCATGTAGGTTTAATTACCTATATGCGTACAGACTCTACACGTATATCCAAAGATATGCAAGAACAGGCAAGAGTCTATATTAAGAGAACCTATGGCGATGACTATTGCCCTGCTAAACCGAATGTATATGGTAAGAAGGAATCAGCTCAAGATGCGCATGAAGCCATTCGTCCTACATCTCTTGAATTGACACCTAAAATGGTAGAACCATTTGTAAATCGTGATGAACTAAAGTTATATACACTGATTTGGAATCGTTTTATGGCTAGCCAAATGGCACCACAACAAAATGAGTCCACTACCATTGAACTAGATATTGATGATACTTATACCTTTAAGGCAACTGGTTCTCGTGTGTTATTCCCTGGATTTAGTGCAGTCTATGAAGATAGTAAGAAAGAAGATACGCCACAATTACCAGCGTTGAAGAAATCTGATGTGGTGGAAACTGTACTTATCGACCCAGAACAACATTTTACGCAACCGCCTGCTAGATATTCTGAAGCAAGCCTTATCAAAACATTGGAAGAATTAGGCATTGGTCGCCCAAGTACATATGCGCCAATTATAGATACTATCGTTAGCCGTAACTATGTAGAAACAAATAATAAACAATTTATACCTACAGAACTCGGCTTTGTAGTAGTAGACTTTTTAGTGGACTATTTTGAAAAAATCATCAACACTGGGTTTACTGCAGAACTTGAAGAAGAGCTCGATGCCATCGCTAATGGTAAGGATACGTATGTGAAGGTATTGACTGATTTTTACAATATATTTAAGCAAGAATTGGATGATGCTAGCGATGTAGACAAAATTCAAATCGCATCCATGGAAAGTGATGAAACCTGTGAGCTTTGTGGTCATCCTATGGTCTATAAATTCGGTCGCTATGGTAAATTCTTAGCATGTTCTAACTTCCCAGAATGCAAGAACACTAAACCGGTTACGATTGGTACCGGTGTTGCTTGTCCTAAATGCGGTGAAGGGGAAATCGTAGAACGGAAATCTAAGCGTGGTCGTATCTTTTATGGTTGTAATCGTTATCCACAATGCGATTTTACGTTATGGGATAAGCCTACTCATGAGTTCTGCGATACATGTGGCAGCATTATCGTTGAAAAATCATATAAAAATGGTACGACGAAGAAATTCTGCTCCAATGAAACATGTCCAACTAGACCGCCTAAGAAAACGAGAAAGAAAAAGTCTGATGATTCAGTAAAGAAAGAAGAGGATACAAAGAGTGAGTGAAAATAGAGTTACTGTTATAGGGGCTGGCTTAGCTGGTTCTGAAGCAGCGTGGCAACTTGCCAATCGTGGTGTTGCTGTCGATTTATATGAAATGCGTCCTGTAAAGAGTTCTCCGGCCCATCAAACGGATCAATTTGCTGAACTAGTTTGTAGCAATTCTTTGCGCGCTGGTAATATAGAGAATGCTGTTGGTCTACTAAAGGAAGAAATGCGTCGATTAGGCTCGTTAATTATGGAATGTGCAGATGCAACAGCTGTACCTGCTGGTGGTGCCTTAGCGGTTGACCGTCATCTATTCAGTGCTATGGTAACTGATAAGATAAAAAGTCACCCTAATATTACAGTGCATCATGAAGAGGTGACATCTATCCCTACAAAAGGAACCGTTATCTTTGCTTCTGGTCCATTAACATCTGAAACACTAGGTAATGCCATTAGAGAATTAACCGGTAATACGGGTTTTTATTTCTATGATGCAGCGGCCCCTATTGTGACCGCAGAGTCTCTTAACTATGATAAGGTGTTTGCTGCGTCTCGCTACGATAAAGGCGATGCTGACTATCTTAATTGCCCTATGAATGAAGAAGAGTATAAACACTTCTGGCACGAATTGACCCATGCTGAGGCTGTACAGCCTAAGGATTTTGAAAAGGAAATCTATTTTGAAGGTTGTATGCCTGTGGAAATCATGGCATCTCGTGGAGAGGATACATTGCGCTATGGTCCATTGAAACCAGTAGGCTTAGTGGATAAGCGTACCAATGAAGAATCCTATGCGGTAGTTCAATTGCGTAAGGAAAATAAAGAGGGCACTATGTTTAACCTCGTAGGGTTCCAAACTCATTTAAAATGGGGCGAACAAAAACGCGTATTTGGCTTAATCCCTGGCCTAGAAAATGCAGAATTTATTCGGTATGGTGTGATGCATCGTAATACGTATATCAATTCTCCAGAATTGCTCAATCATGCATTCCAATTACAGTCTGATCATCGACTATTCTTTGCTGGTCAAATGACAGGTGTAGAAGGGTATCTTGAATCAGCCGCATCAGGACTCATGGTAGGGTTACAGGTAAAACGATACCTTGATGATAATGCATTTATCAACTTCCCTAAAACGACGGCTATCGGATCATTGAGCCACTATATATCTTCCTATGAAGGATCTAATTTCCAACCTATGAATGTTAATTTTGGTATTATGGAATCATGGCCTCAACGGATTCGTAAGAAAAAAGAGAAAAATGCTCTCATTGCCAATCGTGCATTAGAAGAACTTGATGCATTAAAGGCACAAGAGCAACTGTAAATGATGGTTGTCGCTCATAGTCTATCTGTAGAATAATTGAATAGATATAAAAAATCCTTCATTCATGGATGTTGTGTATCCGTGAATGAAGGATTTTGTTATTTACGTTTCTTTTGTTTTTGTGGTGCTTCTGGTACTGTTTCAGCCCCACCTTGTTGCTTATTATCTAGATAACCAAAGTAGATAAATAAACAGATACCTACAATCATAACAATGAGGCTCGTCATCTGTGCTGATTTAAGTCCCATTGTGAGGTTTACATAATCACCGCGTAAGAATTCTAAGCAGAATCGCGCTGCGGAATACAAGATAGCGTATAGAACGAACACTTGTCCTTTAGCATGTTTGAATGAGCTAAAGAGTAGTAAAATCACGAAGATTAGAATATCGATTTGGCCTTCCCAAATTTCAGCTGGCCACAATGGCTGATTACCATAGGTGCGGTATGCAAGGGTGCTTTCAGGATAGAGAATACCAAAATTTCCACCCGTAGGATGACCAAAGGCATCACCGTTAAACAGATTAGCCATACGCCCAACCGATTGAGCTAAAATGAGGGCTGGCGCAAAAATATCGGCAAAGGCCCAGAAATCGATATTATGTTTTCTTAGATACCAATAACCTGCTAATGTACCGAGTGCGACACCACCTTGGATGGCCATACCACCTTGCCATACGAAAGGAATTTCGAGGAGATGATTGCCGTAATATTGCCAATCGAAGAAAAATACGTCCCATAAGCGGGCGCCGATAAGACCTGCTATAGCGACTGTAATGGAGAAATCAACAATGTGCTCGTGCCACCCACGACCGTCCTTTTTGAGTAAGAAATAGGCTACAGAGGCACCGCTAATGATAGCTAGTGCTAACATGACACCGTAGGCCCTAATCGGGAAATCGCCTATGAAAAATAGATATTGATGCATATGAACTCCTTTATGAATAAACGTTCATGCTTTTATAAGCATAGAAATTATAAGTGTTGATATATGTATGATATAATATAGAAATTGTTATGTAAACAAAAGCTAGCCAGCATAAATTATAGGAGACATACATGTTACGTAAATTTGCTATGGTCACTACCTTGGCAGCCGCTGTATTATCTAGTATTTCTGTTAATACTGTACAGGCTGAAGTGTTGGTGCCATTACAACAATATTTAAATACGACCAACCGTAATTATGAGGCCAATCAGTATAAGACATCTTATACAATCTATGTGCCACAGCTAGAACTGAATGGTACAACTATTACGATGAATCCTAAAGCCGTTGGAGAGCCGGTTAAATTGCCGATTACCAAGCGGGATGGTGCCGAGTATGTTGATGTAGAAAATGCAACACCGTTGATAGGCGTCACCTATACTAAGGATGGTGACCACGTTCAATTGACCGCTGCACCAGAGACGATGCAAGTATTGCAAAATAAACCTGTCCAAGGTCCTCTATCTTGGGCCTTTGATCCATGGCCTAACCAAGATGCTCCGTATGCGAAAAAATTGAATGCCAGCGGAGATAACATCATCTCGCCAAGTTGGTTCAAATTGCATAGCCTTGGTTTAGAATCTAGTCCTACTATTAATGTGGACTATGTAAAAGCATATAAGGCCAACGGATATCATGTGTGGCCGCTTATTACGAATCGTTTTGATCCGGACTTTACGAGTGGTATCTTAGCCGATGAAGCAGTGTGGAAGAAATATGCTCAAAATCTCATTCAATATGCTTATATTTATGGATTTGATGGATACAATTTTGACTTTGAAAATGTAGACTATTCTGACCGTCAAAAATTGACTAGATTCGTAGCATACTTAGCTGACGAATTACATAAATATAATATTCAATCCTCTGTAGATGTAACGGGATATTCCAATAGTCCAAATTGGTCTCTTGTATATGACCGTAAGTCCTTCGCTAATAGTGTAGATTATGTGGTATTGATGGATTATGATGAAACTTGGGCTAAGAGCACTACGGCAGGACCGGTTGCAAGTTATCCGTGGGTACGCGATCATGCTGAGAAGATGTTGCAAGAGGTACCAAGTCATAAGCTTGTTCTTGGCATTCCATTTTACACTCGAATTTGGCATGAATCAGGCGGCGTGGCACGAGGTGAAACATTGGCTATTAAAAATGAATCATCTTATTTTACAAATCACGCATCGAATATTATTTGGAATGATACGTTAAAATCTTATTATGCAGCTATTCCAACAACTAGTGGTACCGATAAGATTTGGTTTGAAGATAATAAATCCTTAGGGTATAAATTAAACCTAGTGAAAGAATTACAATTGGCCGGCTTTGCTGCATGGCGTAAAGGCTTTGAAGATGATAATACGATTACAATGATTCAAGGCGTTGATTTAGGTAAAGGTACACCTAACACAGCACCAGTTGTTGAAAAAACATTAACAAAGGCTGAACGTAAGGCTCTTGAAAAAGCAGCTAAAGAAAAGGCGAAAGCAGAAGCTAAAGCAGCTAAGGAGAAGGCAAAAGCAGAAGCTAAAGCTGCAAAAGAAAAGGCGAAAGCCGAAGCTAAAGCATCTAAAGAACGTACAAAAGCGAATGCTAAGACTGTGAATGAAAAGCAAAAGGTTGATAATGATATAGAGTCTATTGTTCCCGCTGTTCAAGTAGTAAAAAAGTAGATAAATTGACGGTTTATGGTACGAAGTAGTACAATAATACTATTAATTAGAATCACAAACAGATTTGAGGAGGCACCTACATGAACGAAAAATATGTAGCCCAAGATATTGAGAAAAAGTGGCAAAAGTACTGGGATGAGAACCATACTTTTAAAACTGGATATGACGAAAGTAAAGAGAAATACTATGCATTAGAAATGTTCCCATATCCATCTGGCAATTTGCATATGGGCCATGTGCGCAACTATTCCATCGGCGACGTAGTAGCGCGTTTTAAGAAAATGAATGGTTTTAACGTATTGCATCCAATGGGCTGGGATTCCTTTGGTATGCCTGCAGAAAATGCAGCTATTAAACATGGTATTGCACCTAAAACATGGACTCTTGATAATATTGAGAACATGAAAAAACAACAAAAAGCATTGGGCCTTTCCTATGATTGGGACCGTGAAGTTGCAACATGTAAGGAAGATTACTATAAATGGACACAATGGTTCTTCGAACAATTCTATAAAAAAGGTTTAGCGTATAAAAAAGAAGCAAAGGTTAACTGGTGTGAAACATGCCACACTGTATTAGCTAACGAACAGGTTATTGATGGACTTTGCTGGCGTTGTGATAATCCTGTAGAGAAAAAAGATTTATCTCAATGGTTCCTCCGTATCACTGAATATGCAGATCGCTTGTTAGATGATCTCGACACACTCGATGGTTGGCCTCAACGCGTTAAATTGATGCAAAAGAATTGGATCGGTCGCTCTGAAGGTACAGAATTCTCTTTTGATGTGCCATCCATTAACGAACGTATTTCTGTATATACGACTCGTGTAGATACAATCTACGGCGTAAGTTACGTTGTATTGGCTCCTGAACATCCATATGTAGAACGTTTAATTGAAAAAGCACCTAACAAAACTGATTTAGATGCTTTTATCACGCGTATGCGCAACATGAGCGACATCGACCGCACGTCTACAGAAGCACCTAAGGAAGGTATGTTTACCGGTTCCTATGCGGTAAATCCTATGTCTGGTGAACAAGTGCCTATTTGGATTGCTAACTATGTTCTCGTAGATTATGGTACTGGTGCAGTTATGGGTTCTCCTGCTCATGACGAACGGGACTGGGAATTTGCTCATAAATACGATTTGCCTATTAAACCTGTTGTTTCTCACAATGGTGAAAACTACAATTTCGATACATGGGAAGAATCTGACCACGAAGATGGCGTGTTGATTAATTCTGGTGAATTTGATGGTCAAACATCTGAAGAGGCTCGTAAAAATATTACGGCTGCACTCCATGAACGCGGTATCGGTGAAGGTAAAACTAATTTCCGCCTTCGCGATTGGCTTATCTCTCGCCAACGTTATTGGGGCGTGCCAATTCCTGTTGTATATTGTGACAAATGTGGTGAACAACTCGTACCAGAAGAAGAATTGCCTGTACGTCTTCCTGAAGATGTTAAATTTGAATCCGGTGCTGTATCCCCATTGGCAACATCCGAAGCTTTCATGAACGCTAAATGTCCTAAATGTGGTGGCCCTGCGCGTCGTGAAACAGATACTATGGATACATTCATCGATTCATCTTGGTACTTCTTGCGTTACACTGACGCATTGAACGATAAAGCACCATTCGATTCCAAAATTGCTAATTACTGGATGAACGTTGACCAATACATCGGTGGTATTGAACATGCTATCTTGCACTTGTTATACTCTCGTTTCTTTGTGAAAGTTATCCATGATTTAGGCCTTATCGAAGCTAACGAACCATTTCGTGGTCTTTTGACACAAGGTATGGTACTTAAAGAAGGCAGCAAGATGTCTAAATCTAAAGGCAATGTGGTTTCTCCAGAAGAAATTATCAATAAGTACGGTGCTGATACAGCGCGCTTATTTATTTTGTTCGCCGCACCAGTTGACCGCGATCTTGATTGGAGTGACCAAGGTGTTGAAGGTTCCTATCGTTTCTTAGGTCGCGTATGGCGTATTGTTGATGCCTATGACCAAGCAGCAAAAGAAAATCATACGGGTGATCTTACAAAAGACGAAGTGGCATTACGCCGCGAATTACACCGTGTTATCAAAAAGGTTACAGAAGATTTAGATAATAACTTCAACTTTAATACGGCAATTAGTGCGATTATGGAACTTGTTAATGCTATGTATGCACACAAGGACAAAGCAGAATCCGTAAATGCTGATCTTGCTAATGAGTTAACACATAATCTCGTGTTGTTATTAGCTCCATTCGTGCCACATATTACAGAAGAATTGTGGCATGAACTTGGCGAAACTGAATCCGTTCATACTATGAACTGGCCAACATACGAAGAATCTGCTCTTGAAGTAGACGAAGTAGAAGTGGTTCTTCAAGTTAATGGTAAGGTTCGCGATAAATTAACTGTTTCCGTGAATATTACGAAAGCGGAATTGGAAGCATTGGCTAAAGAATCCAGCCGTGTTCAAGAATTTACAGAAGGTAAACAAATCGTTAAGGTTATCTACGTACCAGGTAAACTTGTGAATATCGTTGTAAAATAATATTTCTATATATGATTTGTTAATATAATGAAAGCCCCCAACTACATAGGTAGAAGGGGGCTTTATTATCTAGAGAGGTTATTATGGCAAAACGTAGCGATTATATTTCTTGGGATGAATACTTTATGGGCGTTGCTATTTTGGCTGCGCAACGATCCAAAGATCCTAATACACAAGTGGGGGCCTGTATCGTCAGCAATGATAATAAGATCTTATCCATCGGTTATAATGGCATGCCATTATATTGTAGTGATGATGATTTTACGTGGGAACGGGATACGGCGGATGATAATAAATATTTCTATACCGTTCATAGTGAATTAAATGCGATTCTAAACTATCGCGGTGGCTCTTTAGAAGGTTCTAAGATTTATGTAACACTGTTTCCTTGTAATGAATGTGCAAAGGCTATTATTCAAAGCGGCATAAAGGCCGTTATTTATCGAGATGATTTGTACAAAGATACTAAAGAGGTTAAGGCTTCAAAACGTATGCTAAAGACGGCCGGTGTAGATATTATTGAATATCAATCGACGGGCCGCGTATTGGAAATAACACTATAATAGATAAAAGAGGGATGGTGTATCCTTCGAAAGCGACTTTGGCCCTGCGGAGGCCGAGGGCCGGAGTCAGACCCGGACGGTGGAGCTTACGGAGGATGTACCATCCCTTTTATATGTTGTGTGTTATACCAATAAGCGGCCGTCGATCATGATATCTACTTGTTGGCCGTCTTTTGTAATGCCTTTAATATTCATGTTTTCGTGACCAATCATAAAGTCCACATGAGCGAGGGAGTGATTGAGACCACGTTCTTTCAGTTCATCTTCAGATAAACCATCGCTATTTTTTAGACAAGTTGGATAGGCTGCACCGATTGCTAAATGGCAGGATGCATTTTCGTCAAATAATGTTTCATAGTAAATTCTATTGGATTGGCTAATAGGGCTATAGTGATCCACGAGGGCTACTTCACCAAGATATTGAGATCCTTCGTCTGTTTCGATGAGTTCTTTAAGAATATCTAACCCTTCTTCAGCCGTGTAATCAACAATTTTACCGTTTTCAAAGGTAAAGGAGAAGTTAGAAATAGGATTGCCTTGGTAGATAAGTGGTTTGGTACTAACTACTTTACCATTTACACCATTCCATTGAGGTGCACAGAACACCTCTTCTGTAGGTATATTGGCATTAAATTTGATACCCTCTTTGGATAACTCTTCGCCACCTTGCCAAATATGGTCTTCTGGTAATTCGAGAAGTAAATCTGTGCCATTTTCACATGTATATCGCAATGCTTTCAAATCAAGAGCGTTTAATGCTTCTCGACGATGGCGTAGCTTAGCCATGTGATGCGTATATGTTTCTTTTGCCTCTACATCATTGAGACGGCATAATTTTAATAATGTAAGCCATAGTTGATCAATTTTTTCTTCATCAGATCCTTCGTAGCCAAGAAGTTCAGCCCAAAGTACTGTTGGTACAGCAGCTACACACCATGTTACGGATGAGTTCATGATGGCTGTATGGTAGAATGACAGAACCTTGTTAAGATTGCGTGAGTTTAGGCTAATGCGCTCTGCAGGAATTCCTGCTAACGCCTTTGGGTCAGCACTGATAAGAGATAAAAAGGCAGCTTTTTCTTCTACATATTGCTCGTAATATACAGGAATCCATTTAGCCAGTGTTTCTAGAACCGACGCATCAGCATGTAATAAGCGTTGTCGTGTAATTGGGGTATGTCGCCAATTGATGATAACCTCTTTGGCACCCAATTGATAGGCTTCTTCCGTAACGATGACTGCAAAATCTTTATTGTCTACATCAACAGATACGATGAGTGTTTGCTTTTCTTGTAAATTAAGGCCAGACTGCAATAAAGTACGGGCGTATTTATGTAATAATTCTTGATTCATTATAGACTCCTTAACATAGTAATAGGATATACAGGTAAAGTATGTTCCTTTAATTCGATATAATTTTGAAAACTCCTGCTTATGTGACTAATAGAGTCACATATAGGAGTTTTTTGTTGCATATGGAAACTCTAGTAGTAGGAGGTGACCATATGAAACAACTTATTATGTCACATAAGTGGATTGTAATAATCCTGTGTATTTTAGTAGGAATTTATTTCCTATGGCCTATTATAACAGAAGGACGCCCCATAATGCCAGATTCATCTGTATTAGCCGTTGATACGATAAAGGGGACTACAACTGAACAACAGGATAATACACCCCTTTCTATGAATGGTGATACAGCGCAGCGAGAAACACATCAAGAGGATGGTAAGGATAGTATTGTATATGTAACCGGCGCTATTCAATCACCAGGATTGTATAAGGTGGCATCTAGCTCGACAATTGGCGATGTTATAAAAGGGGCTGGAGGTGTACTACCATATGGAGATGTAGAGTCCATCAATTTAGCAGAGACCGTGACAGGCGGACAACATATTCACATCAAATTTAACTTTCACGGGAATCCTGAATCATTACTACGAAATCAAAAGATTAATATTAACACGGCTACCGTTAAAGAACTCGATTCACTGCCTGGCATTGGGCCAACCATAGCAAAACGGATTGAAGAGTATCGTCAAAGTAAGGGCGCTTTTACATCTATAGAGGATATTAAGCACGTCAAAGGTATCGGCGATGGATTATTTAAGAAGATACGTGATAAAATTACAGTCTAATTTACCTATTTATTTGACACTGAATATGCTGATCACCTATTCGGAGATAGCCCATTATATTCTAAGTGGTATCATACTAGGCATTTTATGTGCCTATAGCTCGCATTATGTATTGCTCGATACAAGTTGGTATTGTATGTTTGGTGCTGCTGGCTATCTACTATATACATTGGTTAAAGCTGTGGTTCGCTATAGGTTACAACCGTCTTTGTCAATTAAATATATAGTTGTAACCTGTATCGTCTCATGTGCATTAGGTGGAGTATCATTTTTACATGTAAACTATCAAATTAATCAGTATGTAGGGCACACTAAATTCTTTTTATCACAAGAAGGCGAATATGCACTACTCATTGATTCTCCGGTAGAATTAAAAGTGATTGATGGGAAAGAATATAGATCATTTAGTGCTATATTGTTAGGGTTAGTGCCACACAAGGATACGGCAAAAGGCGTGCATATTAAGGCCGATGGGCATATTAGAGTAACAATACAAGAAAATTCCACACATCTTCATATGGGAGATTCGATTATCGTTAATGGTACGCCTAAATCTCTCTATTTGACAGAAGAGAGAGGCAGTATTGATAAACGAAATAAGGCAATTCGTAATGAAGAGATGGGTGCCATATTTGATGGTACCTATAAGGTGGTTGACTTACATGCTCTAAAACAGTATAAGATAGATTCTTATATCGGTTATTATCAACGGTGGCTGTATATAATTGATTCGATGCGTAATGCTGTTGAAGGATTGATGCAACAGTATCTATCGGATACAACCAAATGGCTCGGAATTGCCTTGGTTCTAGGTGGCCACTATGGAGAATTAGGCCAAGATGTGCTGCGTCAATTTGGCTACACTGGAATCATTCATATTTTATCTATATCGGGTTCCCATATTGCACTGTTATTTTCTATCGTATATGGCCTATGCAGAGTATGTCGTATCAGGAAACGTTATGCTATGATGGGTGGTATTATAATATCTATCTTTTATTGTATAGTGGTTGGTTTCAGTGCACCTGTTGTGCGTTCTACCATAATGGGGATTTGGCTTGCTTTAGCCTATTTAAAGGGCCGTATGTATACGGCGAAGCAAGGATTAGCAGTGACGGCTATACTATTTTTACTATATGATCCGTTACTTATATTAGATGTGAGCTTTCAACTATCCTTTGGAGCTACCTATGGGCTCTTATTATTTGGCATGCCATTATATCGATGGATCACAGTATTGCCACCGATAGTGAAAGCTCCACTAGTACTCTGCATCAGTGCACAGCTTTTATTGATACCATTTCAGCTCTATTACTTTCACTATTTGAGTTTAGCAAGTCTTTTTGCAGCTATTATTATTACACCTTTACTTGATATAGCTATTGTTATGTTATTTGGTTGTACCATAATATCTTTATTTATACCAATAGGTATGGTGTGGAACGTAATCGACTGGGTATTAACTATATGTTTATATGCAAATGCGCACCTCGCTAACAGTTCCATATGTCTATGGTGGATAGGTACAATTTCTTCCACATTAGGGGTGTTATACTATGGGTGTGTGGGATTACTATATATTAATCTAGTCTCATTAAAGCTTAGATTTAGAACTTTCACAAAAGGAATTGTAATTATGGGAATCGGTATAATTGCTATTGCTTATAGTGGCATCTTATATAGGAATGAAACGATTTTGCATATTGTACCTATGAAACAGTCAAATGCATTCCTCATTGTTAAGCCTTATGATAAAACGGCTATGGTATATATTGATACGCCTGATGCTATTCCTATGAAAGCTAGTGAAATTCGCGTAAGAAATGGACTCCAAAGTTTTGGTATTCCATTAAAAAATGCTCATGTTCAACGATTTCAATCGACGGGCAAAAATACTGTTTTATACAAAAATGATATGTTGTCTGTGATGGTCTATAATAGACAAAATGGTGAAAAAAAACTACAATTAAGTGATATGAGGAACACAATTTTGATTACTTCTCAGTCGTATATGGTGAATCAAATTGTAGCATTACATTCGAATCGTCCTGTGCTTGTTAGCATGCCTCGAGGAGCGATGCGAGACATTGATCCCGATGCAGAACATGTTCATTTATGGGGCTATCAATATATTCCGGACTATCGATTATGAAAGGAGGACTGGCGATGAATCAAGTATATCTAATTTATGGTAATGAACCACAACTCATAGAAGAAGAGAAACAAAAGTTTTTCTTATCTCATAAAAATCTAGATGTGCGCGTATTACATGATGAAGCAGGTCCTTCCAAAATATCAGAACAATTGATGGAGGATTCTTTATTTGGCGATGCTAAGGTATTTTGTCTTATCAATCTACCTATCTTGAAAAAAGCAGGCCAAAAAGAGAGTCAAGAATGGGATGCACTGGCCGAGTTACTGATGAATTATACCGGTGATAATCCAGTACTTATTATCTATCACGATATGGTGGATAAACGATTAAAACAAAATAAAAAGATATTAGAATCTATTCCTAATAAGGAATGTAAGCGATTAGAAGGTGACGATTTATTGATGTGGATTCGTCAGTATTGCACCTCTAATGGATATACGCTGACGTCTGATGGGCACGACTATCTATCTCATCTATTGGAGTTATGGCAAGATGTGCCGGTTGCCTTTATGCGTACCGAGTTTGATCGATATTTTCTGTTATTAGGTGATCATAAGAAAATTGATAGATCCTTTTTAATGGAACATAGCAGTAATTATGGAGCTAAAAATATCTTTACCTTTAAAGAAGCTCTATTAAAACAAGATGTGAATACCTTATTAGAATTATTTCCGTTTATGTTTAGCTATAAAGAAATCGACCGTGCCATGGGCTATATCGAAGGACAGTTGCGGCTCCAATTATTGGTAAGCGAATGTCGTGCTGCAGGTATGACAGCTAAACAGGTAGAAAATTTTTGTAAAGAAAATGGGGCCTCTTATAAGCCGTACCCTATAAAACTGGCCTATGAAGCAAGTTCTCGTATTTCTATAAAGGCTTTAAAAGCACTCTTAAAAGGATTATATGAGGTTATACTAGATAGTCGCACAAGCAAAGGGGATATGTGGCGATTTAGGGATTTATGTTTGACCTATTGTGGGTATAAGGGATAAAAATGAAAGTACGTTATCGAGTAGTACCAAAACAGAATAGTAAACCTGCTTTCTATGTGAATTGTAATGATAAACAGGTAACCATACAAGCAGCAGATTCAGCATTTAAAACATTAGTGTCATTACAGGAACGATTAGCTGCTTGGTACAAAGAAAAAAATATTTCCTTTGATACTATTCCTACCAATGCAACTACGTCTTGCTGCTTTGCGTGGAAGGTAGATGACGATGATGAAGAATTTGCACCATACTACTATGCCGGTGGTTGTGGTGTAGGTGAATTTATTGAAGATGTTGAAGCGCATCGTCAGAAATTAGAGGAAGAAAACATGCCAGAGAGAGGAAAGTCCTTTGCTGGCAATAACGATGATGAAATAGATTATGCAGATGAGTTTGTGCCATTTATGGATGCGGTGGAATTGGACTATTTTAATCCAGACCCCACATCGTATGAGTCTGTAACTACAAGAAATCCATCTGTATCTAGTAGCTCATCATCTACAACTTCAGCTAATAGCGGACATCAACATAAAGGTGGTAAGAAATATCCACAACGCGTGCCTAAGGATGCACCAACTGATGAGGGTATGATTTTAGGTCCACGGATTGAGGGCACGACCTCCAGCATCATGGGCACTGTAGAAACACCAAGTGTTATTTTTGAAGGTGTGTTCGTTGGCCTTGATAAACGCGATACTAGGACTGGTAAAAGTATCGTTAATGGCAGTATCGTAGATGATACGAACAGTATGAAGTTTATAAAATTTACGAATAGTCCAGAAGAAGGGGATGCCTTATTAAAGCAATTAAAGAAATTGCAGAAGGTGCGCGTTCAAGGTAGTGTCAACTTTGATGATCGATTTGATAAGGACTATATTTTATCTATACGTAGTATCGAAGCTATCGAAGAAGACAATACAAATGAACGGACAGAGGACAGACCAGATTCTCGTGTTGAGCTTCATCTCCATACTAAGATGAGTGATAAAGATGCACTCGTATCGATTAAGGATTTATTTAAAACTGTCAAAAAATGGGGGCATCCTGCGGTCGCTATTACTGACCATGGTGTTGTACAAGCCTTTCCTGAAGCACAAGCACTTGGTAAAGAACTTGGTGTTAAGGTTATTTATGGCGTTGAAGGGTATCTTGTTGATGATGCGGATTTAGAAAAGGAATTATCTTTAGACGTAGTAAAACGAAAAGATGAGGCGCCTCGTTATCACATTATTTTGTTAGCTCAAAATATGGTAGGATTACGTAATCTGTATAAAATGATTTCCATATCCCATTTGGAATACTATAAACGGAGACCTCGTTTGCCTCGTTCTATCATTGAAGAGCATCGTGAAGGTATTCTTATAGGGTCTGCCTGTGAAGCAGGAGAATTGATGCAGGCTATTGTTAAAGGTTCCTCCAAAGAAGAGCTATTAACGATTGCATCATTCTATGATTACCTTGAAATTCAACCACATACTAACAATACATTCTTAATTCGCAAGGGTATCGTGCCAGATGAACAAGCTCTTATCGATATGAATAAGACGGTTATTGAATTGGGCGAAGCCCTCAATAAACGTGTATGTGCTACCTGTGACGTTCATTATTTAACACCAGAAGAAAAGATTTATCGCGAAATTATGTTGACAGCTTGTGGGTTCCCTGATGCGGATGAACAACCGGATTTACATTTGCGTACTACTGATGAAATGTTAGCTTCATTCCCATATTTGAGTGAAGAAAAGGCCTATGAGGTTGTTGTAGCGAATACACGGGCCATCAACGATAGTATTGAAGATATTAAGCCAGTGCCAGATGGTACATATTCACCTAAAATCGAAGGGGCCGATGAAGCTTTCACAGAAATGTGTTATGTAAATGCGAAGAAGATTTATGGTGATCCATTGCCTCGTGTTGTACAGGAACGCCTAGATTATGAACTCGATTGTATTATCAGCAATGGTTATGGCGTGCTTTACTATATCGCTCATAAGCTGGTAAAAAAATCACTAGATGATGGCTATCTCGTAGGTTCTCGTGGTTCTGTAGGCTCGTCCTTTGCAGCGACCATGTCGGAGATTACGGAAGTTAATCCATTGCCACCGCATTATATTTGCCCTGAATGTAAGTGGTCGGAATTTTATGAAAATGGTGAATACGCCGGTGGATTCGATTTACCGCGTCGTGACTGTCCTAATTGCGGTCATCCATTACAAACGAATGGTCATGACATTCCATTTGCTATCTTCCTTGGTTTCGAAGGCGACAAGGTTCCAGATATTGATTTGAACTTCTCTGGTGACTACCAAGCGAAGGCTCATAAATACACGGAAGAATTGTTCGGTCGTGATAATGTATTTAAAGCCGGTACGATTGGTACCATTGCAGATAAGACTGCATTTGGATATGTAAAGAAATATGCAGAGCTAAGAAATATTCAGGCTCGCAGTGGATTCCTTGAGCACCTTGCAAAAGGTTTTACAAATGTAAAAAATACGACAGGACAACATCCGGGTGGCATCATGGTTTGTCCTCGTGATATGGATGTGCACCATTTTACACCGATTCAGCATCCGGCCAATAAAAAAGAGAGTGGCGTATTAACGACTCACTTTGACTATCACTCTATTGAAGGGCGTATGACAAAACTCGATATTCTGGGCCATGATGATCCGACGATTATTCGTATGTTGGAGGACTTAACCGGTATCGATGCAAAAACAATTTCATTTGATGATCCTAGAACGCTAAGTCTATTTTCTTCAACAGAGGGTATCGGATTGACGCCTGAACAATTGCAAGGGGACCAAGTAGCTAGCCTTGCCGTACCGGAATGTGGTACGAAATTTGTACGGGGCATGCTAGAAGATTCTAGACCGCAAACTTTCTCTGACCTTGTTCGTATTTCTGGTTTCTCCCACGGTACGAATGTATGGCTCGATAATGCACAGGAACTCATTAAAAATGGCACTTGTAAATTGAACGAAGCCATTTCTACTCGTGATGACGTAATGAACTTTTTGATTCATCGTGGCATGAATAAGAAAAACAGTTTCTTCGTCATGGAAAATGTTCGTAAAGGGAAGGGCATCGAAAAGAGAAATAAACAAGGCCAAGCGACTACGGAATTTGAAAAAGAAATGCGAGAAAATAATATTCCTGAATGGTTTATTGAGTCTTGTAAAAAGATTTCCTATCTATTCCCTCGTGCCCATGCGGTTGCTTACGTTATGATGGCCTTCCGCATTGCGTGGTTTAAGGTATATCATCCATTGGCATTTTACGCGGCCTATTTCTCTATACGTGCAAAAGCCTTTGATTTACGGATCATGACAGGTGATTTGAATACACAATTGAAAGAATTTAATCGTATTAAAGCTCTTGATCGTGGTGCTAGCCCTAAGGAAAAGGATTTGATGTCCGCCATAGAGGTATCCATGGAAATGTATCAACGGGGGTATCGATTTATCAATGTAGATATTCAACATTCCGGTGCTCGCCGATTTAGCATTAAGGACGGCGCACTATTACCACCATTCTTAGCTATCGATTCACTTGGTGAAACCGTTGCCGATGCGATTGTAGATGAACGGGAAACAAAACCATTTACATCCTTAAAAGACTTACAACGTCGTTGTAAGGTTTCTGCTACCATCATTGAAACAATGAAAGAACTTAAATGCTGTGGTGATTTGCCAGAAGATGAACAAATGTCGTTATTTGGCTAATTCATCTGATTTAATTAACATTAAAAGGTGTCATCGCTTGATGACACCTTTTTTTAAAAGTTTTGCAGTTTAATTATTTTGGCAGATTTTAGTATAAGGATTTATATTTCATCCAGTTAGTTTTAGCCATTTCTTTAAGTTCTGTACCACGTCCATCAAGGATGGCGTTGATCAAGTATTTACTAAAGCCTTTTGCTTGTTCATATGCAATTTTTGGAGGCATAGCAAGTTCTTGTTTATCAACACGGACATTGATAATGACAGGACCATCATTATAGTTCAAGGCTTCTTTAATTTTTTCATCAACTTCACTAGAATTTGTAATGCTAATACCTTTGATACCGGCTGCTTCGGCAAGTTTACCAAAGTCAGGATTTACAAAGTCTGTAGCATAATCTAGGTAACCAGAAGCCTTCATTTCCATGGCAATGAAGCTAAGTTCTTCATTGTTAAATACGAATACTTTCACAGGAAGATTTAATTGTTTTAATGACAACATTTCGCCCATCATCATTGTGAAACCGCCGTCCCCAGATAGGGAGATAACTTGGCGATTTGGACATGCATTTTGAGCGCCTATTGCGTGCATCATTGCATTGGCCATGGAACCGTGGTTGTAGGATCCAATGATACGACGTTTGCCATTTGTTTTGATATGGCGTGCTGTCCAGATAACAGGAGTGCCCACATCGAATGTAAAGATGGCGTCATCAGCAGCCAATTTATTAAGACGATTTACGAAATATTGAGGGTGAATTGCTACGTCATCAGGTTCAGCAACGGCATAGCTGTCCAAATCATTGCGGAATTTAGTGTATGCTTTACGAACGGTATCAATGAATTCTGTATCATCGCGTTGTGTAAGATGAGGAAGTAGTTCGTGTAATGTATCTTTCACAGAACCTATGATGCCTTGTGTTAATGGAACGCGTGCACCTAGGGCAGATGGATTGATGTCTACTTGAATTACCTTAGCATTTTCAGGATAGAATGGACGATAAGGGAAATCGGTACCTAACATGATTAGTGTATCGCATTGCTCAATAGCACGGTAACCGGATGTATAACCAAGCAAACCTGTCATGCCGACATCATAAGGATTGTCCCATTCGACCCATTCTTTGCCTCTGAAAGCATGTACAACAGGGGCTTGTAATTTAGTAGCAAGTGCAACCACTTCGTCATGAGCACCGGCACATCCAGCACCACAGAAAAGTGTAATGCGTTTGCCATTGTTTATATGTTGGACCATTTCAAGAATATCCTCTGATTGAGGAATTACGCGTGGCAATTTAGGCGCATGCCATGTAGGTAATTCATCAATTTCTGTTTCCATAACGGCTACATCACCAGGTAGAACGATTACGGCTACATCGCGATTGCCAACTGCAGCATTCATGGCGCGGAATAGGATTTCAGGCATTTGCTTTGGATTAGAAACGAGTTCACAGAAACAAGAGCACTCTTTAAATAAATTTTCTGGATGTGTTTCTTGGAAATAGTTGAGACCGACTTCGGATTGTGGAATATGAGAGGCAATAGCGAGCACTGGTACACGATTGCGATGACAATCAAATAGACCATTAATCAAATGGAGATTACCAGGGCCAGAGCTACCAGCACATACGGTTAATTTACCTGTTAATAGCGCCTCTGCACCAGCAGCGAAGGCTGCAGATTCTTCGTGGCGCACATGTTCAAATTGAATTTTCCCATTACGACGTAAACTATCGTTTACCGAGTTTAAACTATCCCCAGTAATACCATAAATTCTTTCAATACCTGCGTTAGCTAATACCTCTATGAGTACATCTGATATACGTTTTTTTGCCATATTATCACCTCTATATGATAATTAATGTTATTTAAAAATATAATTCATTGTATACTATAAATACTAGTACCTTATGATTGCATATTATGTGACTTCTATCACAATGTATTGTATACATCACAAAATTAGTTCAATTTCTAAAAGTGCTATATAATTGAGATGGATATTAATAAGTTTTCTCATATACAAATGTATAATCTTGCGAAAGTATCATAAAAGTGGTACTATAAACATATAAATTAATATGATAAGTCTTTGGGGATAGGTGAAATTCCTTACCGGCGGTTATAGTCCGCGAGCTATATGGCATGAATCGGTGCAATTCCGATACCGACAGTAGAGTCTGGATGAGAAAAGACAATAGCACATATATTTTGTATGTGTACATATGATGACCCAAGGACTATGTATATAGTCCTTTTTTATTGAGGTATTATGATGAACGACGAATTATATATGAAGCGTGCCATTTCTCTAGCGAAAATGGCAACTGGACATACATCGCCCAATCCCTTGGTTGGTGCCGTCGTAGTAAAAAATAATACAATAGTTGGCGAAGGGTATCACCATAAGGCCGGTGAAGCCCATGCGGAAGTGCATGCTTTAGATGCTGCGGGCGACAATGCTAGGGGGGCTACCTTATATGTAACTCTTGAGCCTTGTGCTCATTATGGTAAGACCCCGCCATGTGCAAAGCGTGTCGTTGAATCTGGTATTGCTCGCGTTGTGATTGGTAGTACTGATCCAAATCCACTAGTGGCTGGTAAGGGCATTCAAATTCTTACTGAGGCAGGTATAGAGGTAACTACAGATGTATGTGTGGATGAATGTATTCAGTTGAATGAACATTTCTTTACATTTATTCAAACACATAAACCGTTTGTAACCATAAAAAGTGCTATGTCCCTAGATGGTAAAATTGCTACTTTCACTGGTCAATCTCAATGGATTACGAATGAAAGTTCCCGTAAGGACGGACATATATTGCGAGCGTCTCATGATGTGATGCTTGTTGGTATTGGTACCATCTTGGCTGATGATCCATTGCTTAATTGTAGGCTCACTAGAGATGAATTATATGAAGCAATTATCAACAGACACGATGTATCGATAGATAATACATTAGAGGTCCATCAGCCAGATATTATTATTCTGGATAGTCAGGGGCGTACGCCAACGGATGCAAAGGTATTTACGATACCAAATCGTAAGGTTATCATTTATGTAGCGAAAGGTTGTCCAGAGCAGCGTAGAATTGCTTTGGCTAATGTTGGAGCGATTGTAGAGGAACTCCCAACAAAATCGGTGCGTCAAGGACGTACCACTGATGTAGCTATAGATATTAAGAAGATAGATATTCAAGCGTGTTTGGAACATCTTGGGGAACAAGAATACACATCAGTGCTTGTTGAAGGTGGTTCCACCATTATCGGTTCCTTTGTTGAATCGTTGGCCTTTGATAAAATTGTTACCTATATAGGCAATCTTGTCATAGGGGGCGCGAATAGTACATCTGCTGTAGGTGGTACCGGTTTTGCTACATTACATGATGCGCCTACACTTGAATTTGCTAGTTCGCGAATACTAGATAATAATATTCGTATAGAATCCTATCGTTTAGGAAGGGAGGGCTCCTATGTTTACAGGCATCGTTGAAGAAGTTGGCAAAATAGTAAGCGTTAAAAAGGGTGCCCAATCGTTATTATTGACGATCGGTGGCAATACAATTTTTGCCGATTTAAAAATTGGCGATTCTGTAGCGGTTAATGGCGTTTGTTTAACTGCCACATCTATTGGAAATCACCAATTTACTGCAGATGTTATGCCGGAGTCAATAAGTATGACGACGTTTACCAATTTAAAGGTAAATCAACCCGTTAATCTCGAACGCGCTATGGCTGCTAATGGAAGATTTGGAGGTCATATCGTGGCTGGTCATGTAGATGGTACTGGTCGTATTGTCAATATGAAACGTACAGATAACGCTATTATTTTCACGATTTCTGCTCCAAAATCGATTATGGATTACGTCATTTATAAAGGATCTATTACAATCGATGGCATTAGCTTAACGATTATGGAAAGAACGGAATCGACCTTTTCTGTATCTATCATTCCGCATACATTAAGCGAAACTGTGCTCGGATATGCATCGATTGGTACAGAGGTAAATTTAGAAACAGATATTACAGGCCGTTATATTCGTCATTTTATGATATTAGATGAGCCTACACATACAAGTAAGTCTCAAAAATCCATGGAATCTCTATTAGTAGAGAACGGATTTATGTAAAAGGAGGAGTTGTCTCCATGAATTATACATTGAATACAATTGAAGAAGTTCTTCAAGATATGAAAGTTGGTAAACCTGTTATTATCGTTGATGATGAAAGCCGCGAAAATGAAGGGGATTTAATCATCGCTGCAGAGTTTGCTACTCAAGAAAATATTAATTTCTTTGTTAAATATGCACGTGGTATCGTGTGCACTCCAATGAGACGAGAATCTTTGGAATGCCTTGGTATTCCTGCAATGGTTACAAAGAATACGGATAATCATGAAACAGCATTTACTGTTACCGTTGACCATGTAGATACAACTACAGGTGTTTCTCCTGCAGAACGGGCCTATACGATTCAAAAACTATTGGATCCTAATGCAAAGCCTGCTGATTTCCGTCGCCCTGGTCATGTTTTCCCATTGGTATATAAAGAAGGTGGCGTTCTCGTACGCCAAGGTCATACAGAAGCATCTGTTGACCTTTGTCGTCTTGCTGGTTTGCAAGAGGCTGCTGTTATCTGTGAAATCACTAAAGATGATGGTGATATGGCACGTTTACCAGACTTAATCGAATTTGCTAAGGAACATGATTTGAAAATTGCGTCCGTAGCTGAACTCATTGAATACCGCAAACAACATGAAGATATGATCGGATTAGGCGCTTGTTCCAAATTACCAACAAAATTTGGCGATTTCAATATCTTCGTATTTAAAAATGATTTAGATCATAAAGAGCATCTTGCAATCGTTAAGGGCGATGTACAAGATTGTGAAGATGTACTTGTACGTATTCACTCCGAATGTTTAACAGGGGATGTATTTGGTTCTAAACGTTGCGATTGTGGTGAACAATTAGAAAATGCATTACGGTCCATCGAAAAAGAGGGCAAAGGCGTTGTAGTCTATATGCGTCAAGAAGGTCGTGGTATTGGCTTAACCAATAAAATTAAAGCCTATGCATTGCAAGAACAAGGTCTTGATACAGTAGAAGCGAATGAACAATTAGGTTTTCCTGCAGATATGCGCGAATATTCTTTAGCGGCTCAAATTATTCGATTCCTAGGTATTAAGAGTATTCGTTTATTGACGAATAACCCTGAAAAACGCCATGGATTAGAACATTGGGGCGTTGATGTACACAAACGTGTACCTCTCATTATTCCTGCCAACAAATTTAATGCAGGCTATTTAAAAACAAAAGAAGAAAAAATGGGTCATATGTTAGA
>ERZ773063.386-NODE-386-length-29255-cov-10.466336_pt1 | contig 29255 bp, 25 predicted proteins | sample MGYA00580625_ERZ773063 | MGnify/ENA primary metagenome ERZ773063 (study PRJEB29015, sample SAMEA2738022) | human oral metagenome | biome: human oral; feature: human-associated habitat; material: dental | place: China | collected 2042 ... | reverse complement strand
AGTAAATGAGAAGCAAGAGAGCTTTTGGAAAAGACTTTTTGGAAAAATTTATTAACCCCCCCCTGGAGCTAGAGACAAAAAGCGTTTTTACTCCAAAAAATCCTCTAAGAAAGGAAACGAAAATTCTCAACTTCCAAAAAATCTTGAATCCTCAAAAGAAAAATTCCCCAGACTCCAAAAAATCAATAACCTTTGAAAAGCTAAGCAACCGCACCCTTCAAGATCAGAATTTTTTCTCTCTTGCTACGATCTCCACTCCCCCACTTCAAAAAATCCTTGAAAAGCAAAAAGCCCAGCCTGACCAAAAACTCAAATCAGTTTACTCATCACCGAAGAGTTCCTCAAAATTTGGAAGCGTTGCAGACTGCTCAGGCTCTTCTTCAAGAAAAGTAGAAAGTTGCGGTTTCTTTTGGAGCAATTTTGGGAGCGAATCCAGCAAAAGTTGATAGTCTCCAGACTTAGGATACACAAAAGTAGTCGGATCCAGCAAACCCGTCGGTCTAATAATCTGTTCCACGACCTGTTCGGAAAGCTCCAGCTCATATTCAGCAGGCGTCGCAGAAAGGAAGATAGATTTAGCGTCCTTTTTTACCTTCTGTGCCAAAACGGCGTGCTGATTGGATCTTCTAGCCTCACGATTCAAAAGACTGGAATCTGATTTTTGCTCTTTTTCGGTCTGGGTTGCAAGGACTTGTTGATGAGCATTAGAAACGAGTTCCAAATCAGCCGCAGCCTCATCTAAAGCGACTTGATCCAAGGGTTTCCAACCGAGGACAGCTTCTAATTCCTCAAATCTTAGCGGTCTATGGTCAATTGCAGAGGGTAAACGGAACCCATAACGAATCAAATTATTTTTTCTTGCTCTATCTCCTTGTGCCATTGCCCTGAGCTGAGGGATCGTCATATGCGATTCATCAATAATCATCAAAAAATCCTCAGGAAAATAATCAAAGATCGTATTCGGTGGTTGCCCGGGCAATCTCTGATCAAAGTAGAGGGAATAATTCTCGATCCCATTCACAAATCAGGTTTCTCTAATCATTCTAATATCGTATTCCACTTTCTTTTTGACTCTTTCTGCCTCAATACTCATCCCCATTTTCTCAAATTCCTTGATACGGAGTTCTTTCTCAGCATCCATCTGCTGGAGAATCGTTTCAAGGTCTGAAACATCTTGGAGATATTGCGTCGCAGGTCGGATCATCGCTTTCTGCACGGGAGCTTTGAGTTCGTAGGACTGAGCGTCTCTCATCTCGATCCTTTCCAAAAACTCCTCATCAAAAAAACAGCGATACAAACATCTTTCTGTAGAAGAGAAAATCTCCAAAATATCTCCCCTCATCTCAAACATTCCTTTCTCTATTTTCCCGTGAATCGGTTTATATTGCATATGAAGGAGCTGTCTTTTCAGCTCATTGAAGTCATATTTCTTGCCGACATAGAGCTGAAGACAATTCTCCTCAAAAAATCTGCTTTGTCCGAGCCCGTAAAGCGAAGAAGCCGAAGCCACAACAATTACATCCTTTCTACTCAAAAGTGAAGCCATCGTTGCGAGCCTATACATCTCGATTTCGTCGTTGATCGTTGCTTCCTTTTCAATATAGGTTCCCGAACTCGGCAAATAACTTTCAGGCTGATAATAGTCAAAATAAGACACAAAATAATGCACCGCATTATCAGGAAAGAATGCCTTAAATTCTGTTGCAAGTTGGGCAGCAAGGGTTTTATTGTGAGAAATCACCAAAGTGGGTTGCTGAACCTTCTGAATAATATTAGCCATCGTAAAAGTCTTTCCTGTTCCTGTCGCACCAAGCAAGGTTATTTTCTTTTTCCCTTGATCAAAAGCCTCAGAAATCTGAGCGATTGCTTTGGGTTGGTCACCGGCAGGCTGATAAGCAGATTTGAGTTGAAACATCACCAAAAAACACAAAAAATAGAAACAAATAAGACACAAAAAAACAAGATTTCGCCAGAAACTATAGAGATTTCTCTTGGGATTGCAAGGAAGGAAAAAGAAAAGAAAGCTGACTGCATTCTCTATTAAGCCTCCTCCTAGAAGAAGAACTTTCTTCCTCCTTTTTCAAAAAGCAAACTCCGCGCTGGGAGAGTCTGCCTTGATGAAATCCTTCGAAAAAACTTAATTATTCAATCTCATTATATCTTGGGAAGAAAAGATAGATGATATTGTAAAAAGAATCTACCACTTTATCAAGCCCCTTTTCCTGTTTGAGCATTTTCTCAGTAAGGATTCCCTCAAGTTTAAACATTTCCATCTCAACTTCCTTACCTAAGCTCTGAAATGCGTTGCCCTGATAGCTCGGATCATTTGCCTCACGAAACTTCCAAAAAAGGTCAGACTGTGCTTCCACAAACCTGGCAAAAAGCTGCCCACCTTTAGTTTTTTGAATACTTTCCACCTTTCCTAAAATATAGCTCCTAATAACCTCCTCCACTTCTTGTTTCTCTCCAGCAGTCAGCTGAGAAAAAATCGGTCAAAAAACCGGATGTTGTTCAAGATCCGAGAGATAAGGGATTTTTTTCTGACTAGCTTCAATATTCGCAAGGATATTTTTGATTTGTTCAATTTCCTGAGCCTGCATCAGCACCGTATGAATTTAAAAAAGCTCTCACAATACGGAGAGGGCTACTTCCAGTAAGAAGTATGAGGATTCTTCAAAAAAAATCAAGCCTAAATTGCCTCTCCCGTTCATAAACCGCAATACAAGCCAGAAATCAGAATAAAAATAAGGGGAAGGATTCAGATTTTGAAAAACTTTTTGAGCATGAATGTTTTGCTTACTTCTCTTCAAAAAAGGATCTACCTCAAAGCTTCTTGAACTTGTAAATCTAGAGAAATTAGCTATGCTTGCTTCTCGAAAGCTTTTTATCTTGAAGAGGAAAGATGCTTGACCTCATCGCAATTACCTATGAGAATATTTGACCCTTTAAAGACCAGAAATTGAGCCTTTTTTTTAAGGAGGGAAACTTCTTAGTCAAAGCTCCTATTGGGACAGGAAAGAGTTTTTTGTTTTTTGATGGTCCAAGTTTTGCTCTCTACAAATCTTCCTGAAGAAATATTCTCAATATCCAGTCAAAAACAGGAACCGTAAAGCTCCTTTTTAAGACAGAAGGACAAGTATATCTCATTATCAGACGTCTCAAGCAAGGGAAATCAAAAGATTCGACCAGTTCCCAACTTTTTTCTTGCGAATGTACAGAAACACAGCTTCTAGAAATGCTCCAAACCAGAGCGCTTATCCAAAAAAACCTTGATATTGAAGACGAACTTAGAGCTCATCACATTATTCCCGAGGAGATCGTCTTTAAAAATGAAACCGATTTACAGCAGCAGCTCACGAGTTTACTTCCACCCCAAGAGGTCTTTGAAAGCACAATTTTTCTCCTCCAAGATGCAGAAAATATCTTTGAAATGCAGCCGAGTCAGAGATTGGAGGTGCTAAAACACGTATTTTGACTCCTCGGAATCGATGAATCCAAAGAAATCGTCAGAGAAAGAAGAACCGCAGTAAAATATCAGATAAGATCCTACCAAGAAAGCACACCATATGAGCAAAAATTCCTCTCACTATTGCAGGGAATGCTACAACACTACAAAACATTGCAAACCCTACCGACCGCACAACCTTTTTTGGAAGAGGAAAGGAAAATTTTTGAAGAACTTGAAATAATGGGCGAGAAACTCAGCATTCAGAACTTTTCTCTCGATTCCCAGTTAAAAAGCTTCGTTCCCCGTCTTCAGAAAGCAGTCACTGAAAAGCAAGCTGAGTTATCTCAAAAGCAGGCAATATTTTCCGTGCGTTCAGAGCAAGAAAATAAGCTAAAAAAGCAGATTCTCACCCATCAGGCAACCATTACCCAGAATAACGATCAGATTTCAAAGTTAGACAAGCTCCTTTCTGAGATTAACATAGAGGAAATCACCAGCTACAAACAGCAAAGAGAAAACCTCCTCCTCCAGCAACAAAAGCAGGAAGCGATCCCTGAGTTGAGCTTGATTTCCTCCTTTTACCACGAACAAAAAGCATATCTGGGTCTCCAGCCAAGAAGCGATTTCTCCCTTTGATGATCAAGAAACTTTATCCAAGAGCTTTTTCAATTAGGAATACATTTCAAGCAGGAACATGAACTCCTGCTCCAAAAAAAAGAAGCAGAAATACAAAATCAGCAAAGAGTCCGTTCACAGCTCCAAGAACAGCTAAAAGTTTTGACGGAACAGGAGCTTTTTTACCAAGGACAAGTAAAATCCCTTGCTGAGAGATTGGAACAATTTGATCTACAAACAAATCAAGATGCCAATTTTGATTGTTGAGAAATCGGAAAACCTTGCCCCTTCGTTCGTTTAATCAATCAACAGCATTTTCAGCAAAGAGAAAAAGAAAAAAACCAGATCATTCAGGAACAGGAAACCTTATCTCAGAAAATTGCCATGCTAAACCTGAGCGAAAAGAAACAAGAACTTGAGCAAGCCATCAAAGCATCTGAGAATACAACTTCCTCTCAAGAAATCCAAAAAAACCTGACCGACCAGATGGAAATAAACCAAAACAAAAGGGAGCTATTGAGAAAGTTTTTGCAAAGTTTCGACTATAAAGCATTTGAAACTACCGTAGGACAGCGAGAAACCCTCAATACTTCACTCAAAGAAATTGAAAGAAAACTCCAAGAAAAAGAAAACTCCCTCGCACATAGAGATCAGTATCAACAGGAAAAAATCTGACTCTTAACAGTAAATGAACAGCTCATGCTCCAGATCTCCTCAATTGAAAAGGAAATTGCTACCCTTTTTGGAGAATTACAAACCTTAAAAAATGCACTACAAGAAGCTCCCCAATCCGAATGGCTTGAGATTCTACAGGTACTTGAAAATTACCAATCAAAATATCAACAGCTCGAAGTTTTACTCTGAGAACGAAATGATTTACAAGTAAAAATCAAAACTCTAGAACAAGAAGAAAAACTTTTATGAGTATTGTATACCGTATTAAATAGAGATTTATTACTTTTTGTCTTGAGCGAATATCTTCCTATTTTGAGTGAAATCATCAATTCTTATCTCAGCACAGTAGTCTCCTATATCCTCAACATCCGCTTAAAGGAGGAAAGCGAGAAACTCGAACTAGAAACCAAAATCCTTGACGAAAAAGGAGAAAGAGAGGTAAAAAGTCTGAGTGGAGGACAAAGAACGATTTTGAAACTCGTTCGGATGCTCGCAATCTCCTCTTATCTCAAAACTGAAATGCTCTTTCTCGATGAAACCGTCAATAATCTTGATGTAGAAACCGTCGGAAAGGTTGCTCAACTTTTAGATGGATTTGTTAAACAAAGACAAATGAAATTTTATGTCATTACGCACAATACAGAGATTCAATGAATGAGCATTTGGAACCAGATCATTGAACTTGATAAAATAATGGCACCAGCTTTAGCTCCTTCAGACCACTAATGATACTTTGAATAGATCCTTGAGTAAGAAAACTCTGATACGCATTGATTACTGATGATTTAAAAATCATTGATTCCGGGATCCTACTCCAAAAACAAGTCGCTCCTCAGAGAGAAGACCAATTTGAAAGGATGATTCAGATTGCTAATTTTTTTGAAGAGCTTTTTGAAAAATTTCAAATTCAGACTGTCGCAATGGAAAAGCTTTTCTTCACAAAATTTAATCAAAATAACGCAGAATTTGTGTATGGAATTAGAGCAATTCTCATCACTATGGCAATGAAAAAGGGCTGCCATATAAAAGAATTCACTCCTATTGAACTAAAAAAATACATTACTGGCAACGGAAAAGCAGAAAAACTTCTCGTCCAGAAAATGACCATGAAGCTCTATAAACTCCAAGACCTTCCCGAATACAATGATGCAGCAGATGCTCTAGGACTCGCCTATCTTGCTATGAGAGTAAAATAATTGCGAAAACTTGCTTTTTTTGAGGGGTCCAGATATACTTAGTAGAGAATTTTATTTGTGATCAGCCGATGAAAGCAGTATTCCCCAAAAATATTCAAAAAGGGCTTCTTTCTGGGCTTAATATTTCGATTGGTCCATTGAGCATTTCAATAATTCAGCTCTTTATACTAGCGATAGGTATTGCAATTGCGCTCGTCGTTTTTTCCAAAGTATCTTGATCTTCAAAGGTTATCGCAACGTTCTTTGCAATTCTGATTTTTCTCTTTTTTGTGCTTATCGCATTTTTCAAGGTTTCTGAGCTGAATATCGTAGCATTTTTAGCAAAGTTCATCCAGAATCATTTTTTTGATACGACAGAGAAATACCAGACAAACTTTGCAAAGACCAGCCAAACTGATATTGCTATAGAAAAATTTAAAATTCAGAATACTAAACAAAAAATCGACTACAAAACAAAGTTGGAACTCAATAATTTTGATAAAATTGACACCGCAGGACTTTTATGAAAATAAAAAAAATGCTGAGGAAGGGACTCGAACCCTCAAGCCAAAGGCATACGCACCTCAAGCGTACATGTATACCAATTCCATCACCTCAGCATCTCTAATGTTACGGACAAGATCATACGGATCTTCTCTCCTTTTTCAAGTTAAGTCTTTATTTTTAGACAGTAAATGTTTTGTGATCCAAGCTTTAGCAACTTTTAATCACCAGGGAGTGAGGGGATCGAACCCCCGACAGCGGTTCCGAAGACCGATGTGTTACCACTACACCAACCCCCCATTACTTCAGGGCCGGCAGGAATTGAACCCGCGACGCGGAGCTTTGGAGACTCCCGCTCTACCACTGAGCTACGGCCCTTTGAAAGTGTTGATCCAATAAGCCCGGTTCTGTATGATTAGGGACATTTATCTAGTATCGCTTATAGCGATCTTTGCACTACCATGACGAACATGATAAGCTTGCACACGTTGCGGTTTGCCCCTCATCAGATCACCAATCTGATTGAGTAAAGGTATGATGTTATAAATCAACCCTTATGTTTCACCTTTCTCCCAATACTAGTGGGATAGTTTTATCTCTGTGGCACTTTCGTTTGCTCAAGAGAGATCCAGCCTCTGTTGGAGGACAACGTTTTTTGAGTGCCGGGACTTTCCTCACCTATCACTAGGCGTATCCCCTAGATCAACGAGTAATATATAAGAAAATGTTTTTCTAATGCAACTGAAAGTAAGAAGAAAAATAAAAAGAGCTTGATTTTCATAGTTAAAACTGTAGTCTGTTGATGTTTTATCTTGTATTAACCTTTTTTGTATGAAAAAAAATCCTGTTATGAAATGGGTTACGATTATTATCCTTATAATTGCTGCCGTTTCGCTTATTTTTGGTAGCTTCATTATGCTTTTGGGAAATTGAAGCGCAGGAGCTCAATAATCTTCTCACTTCGGTAAATCAGAAGAATAACATTATTTATTTTTCCAAAGACCATGCTTCTAAAGATAAAAAAAATCTGGTTTTCATTCTTTTGTTTGGCTCCCTTACTCATGGGAATAACTAACGCATCTGAAAATTTTTGAATAGACCTCAATACCGAATGTATGCTAGATGGAACCTGTAAATTCAAAGCTTACGAAGCTACAGACATCAGAAAAGGAAACAGAGATACCTCTGCAATGGGCTTTCTTCAGGATGCGGTATTGGCTCCCGTGATTTTTATCGGAACACTAGTGACGGTCGCTCTAATTGTCTCAGGGTTCCTCTACGTTTTCTCCGGAGCAGAAAGCTCACTCAAAAGCAAAGCAAAAAATGGAATTACCTATTCTATAGTCGGGCTTGTGGTAGTAATGCTATCCTTGGTTATTATCAGATTTGTGCAGTTTTTGGCGAGATGAGGAAGTTAAGAACAAAAGAAAATATCCTTTCCTCAACTTAGATTATCACTTAATTACAAAAATAGACTTGAATTTTCCAAGGAGAATGCTATATATGGTGCTGTCTCCTCTAACAGAGTATGACTTGATGGTCTATTCTGGAGACAGCGTATGGGAGTGTAGCTTAGTTGGTAGAGCAGATCCCTCTTAAGGATAAGGTCGTGGGTTCGAATCCCACCCCTCCCAGAGTTAAAGCTTTAAACAAGCGAAAATTCTGAGAATATCCCTATTAGCCGAGTATTACTGTTAATACTCGGCTTTTTTGCAACAAAAATTAAGTAACAGAGAATAGGACATCATTCGATCTTTTGATCATATCAAAAAGAGAAGCAAAAATCGGTAATTTTTTGTCACAAAAACCGAGATTATTCGTATCAATAACTGAATCCAAGAGACTACTGGTTCATCCTGATTTCATATCTTCTATAGCAACCACAAAAATGAATTTACATAACTATTTTACACAGCAATCGAGACAATATCTTCCAGATGATAGGAAGCTTGCACTCTATGAAAAGATCTGCTACCAGAGATCAGGATTTTCTCCTTCACTCAAAAGATCTAAAATTCTGACAAAAAAAAGAGTATATGCATTCCTTTCTTTTATACTATTTTTTGCTTGTTTTGGTACTTTTTTCTGGGAAGACACAAGACTTGTTGATTACAGAGCCTTCTTTACACAAAAAGGTTTCTTTTGACTTTGATCTGTAAGTGCTGCACAGGTCGCCGAAATTTTGGAGATCAACGGAGAATATATCATTGAAAAAGAGGGTAAACAATTTAAAAACTCTGTCCTCTTTGATGGAGATGTTATTATCCTCAAAGAAAACGCCAAAATCATATTTAATATCAATGAGCATATTAAAGCAGAAATTCTATGACCTGCTAAGTTTATAATTACTTACATTTCTGAAGGGAAATATCGTCTTTCTCTACTTGAAGGTAATTTTCTAAAGTTGGATGGGAATCGCAATGTCGATGCACTAGAGGTAGAGACAGAAGATATGGCAATTTCCATGACAAAGGATGAAGAAATAGCATTAGAACTCACAAAAGTCAACAACACCACTCAGGTCAAAAATGCGGGAGCACCACTCCTCATCAAAAATAAAAAGACAAAGACTGAAGAAGCTCCTACAAAGCTTGAAACTGCAAAATTATTGACAGTTCAAGATAATGATATCGCAAAGATCACAGATATTGAAACACTCGAAGAAGTATTAAGTGCCAAAAACAACCTAACACATACTGTGACGCTTGCTCAAAATACCACAGGACAGCAACTTTTATCTGGTGGAATTCCTTCTCCTGAAGAACCATCTATCCTTTCTGGAGATACGAGCTTTTTGGCAAGTAATCATACCGAGGTAAGTTCTGGAAATCAGGAATCAATTACCTCAGATCTAGCTTATCAGTCAGATGAGAAGTCCATTCCAACAGAAACTCAATTGAGTCAAATCACAGCTGCACTCAATCCAAACTTTATTCTCTGAGATATCCAGCTCTTATATACTGCAAAATTAGGAGAAAATTCAGAAGCCATCCAAGGAGCATATAGAACCCTTCTTTGGAGATTAAAATCAATTGGAGATGCTTACTCAATCCAGATAAAGACTGATACTCCTACTTCCAGCAACTTTTTATCAGAGCTTAAAAAACTGCAACAAGGACTGAATAAATATCACCTACCTCCAGCTAAAGTTCAGCAGTTAGAAGTGCTAAAAAATTGGGCTATACATCTACAAAATTTGGTTCCGACTGAAGATTGGGAAGTATACAAAAAAACTTTGCCTGCTAATTTGCAGTTTAAATAAACCAAGCATAAATTTACCAAAAAAAGAGGAGAATGAATTCAGACTTTACTCCTCTTTTTTGCTTATCATTTGATAAGCTTGATACCAATAGGTTAAGAAAAAGGTTTCTACGATACAATTTATATAGGAAAGAATAAGCAACAGAATCCCTGCAATTACTCGAATCAATCACTCAACAAAACGATTATCCAAGATATTAAGCCAGACAGATAGATAAACAAGCCCTAGAGGAAGCCCTACAATCAGAGCTCAAGTAATCAAAAACCTAAAGAGCAAGAGAAATTCCACAAACATTAATTTAATTGAAAGTCCGAGATTGAGAAAAGCAAGCTTCGTACTTTTTTTTATCGCATCAAATACCTGAACACCTTCCAAGATAATGATTACCTTCGCATAAGACCAGAAAATACTGGCAAACAAAACCATAATTCCTCGGATTCCAATCAGAATATCTATCACGACATTCCCCAACACATCAATAAGATAGAGCCTCAAAACTACTGTAGAAAACGTAAATAGTCCAAAAGGCACTGAAAGTCCTCCATATTCTAGCATCGGAAAAAATCTCCCTAATCCTTTGGAAAAAGCAGAAAAATTGGATTTCTCAGGTTCTTGAAGCGCAAAAATCACAGAAGCCTGACCAATCGGATAAAGCCAGAGATACCCTACAATGATAATAATGATTGCAACAATAATGGTACCAATGGCATGGTGCTCATTTAACGTATTGATAAAATACATCAAAGCATCAGAAATCTGAACTCCTGACTCATATTTCCATATAAGAATCGTATTAAAATAATAGATAAGATAATACAAACGAACAATAGAAAAACAAACTAAGGTAAAAAAAGCCAACCTCATAATTTTTGGCCTAGAAAGCAAGGATTGTGCTGAAGCTTGTAAAATCTTTTTAAACATCAGAATATGCAGACATCAATATTGATAAAAATGCTAATCATTCGTCAATCCTTTCGCGACCTTTTTCATAGCTTTTAAACTCGTAGCAACCAGGAGAAGGTTGAAGATTCCAGCCACCAAGAAAAAACGAACCATACTTACTCCTCGCGCATAGAAATAATAATGAATTCCCACCCCAATCAAAGCAAAAAACACCAAAATACCCAAAAGTTGAATTCAGACTTTTTTTGGTAGTTGTGGAGTAAGCTGTTTTCTGATTCCCAGCCCTATCGCTCCCAAAGTAAAGATGAGCTCAATCAAAATCTGGGTAATTACTCCTCACATCAAACCATAAGTAGGAATAAGTCGCACTCCAACTCCTGCTCCAATCAGCACTCCGACCAAATTGATCTCAAAGAGCAGATTCTGCTTTTCAAGAGCAACGAAAAGATAATTATAAACTTGCTTGATAAAGCTCAAAACCAAAACAATACCCAAAAAAGGCAAAATCTGATTAGATCCCCAGGAAGTGAAGTTTTCCCAGGTTCCAAGAAACTTTTGACTAGAAACAAACACAATAATATCATCTGCAAAAATCCAAAAGTTCATCGCGATCACCACCCCAATCCAAACCACCAAAAGCATCAGATTTCAGAGTGATTTCTTTTTGTTTTCAGCAGAATAATGCGGGATTTTGTGAAGCAAACTATTTCCCAGAGAAGAAGGAACGATCAGAAGGATCTCAATCAAAGAAAGTGCTAAAGCCCAAATTCCTGCATATTTAAATCCGCTTGCCGTCGGATAAAACCGCCCAAGAAACATCAGCACCAACAAGGTATGAAAACTACTAAAAAAGTAGGAAAAGCCGTATTTTCGGTTTTTGGAAAGCAGATTTTTGATAAAAGAAAAATCAAATCTGATCTTCAATGGGAGTAAATCTTTCGTCCTTAGATGAATTTCCACATTTTGACCAATAGAACTCGCCACCACTGAAAAAATCACGAACGCAAAAGCCAAAATCGTCATACTATCAGGATTTCCGCTCTCTTCAAAATTCATATTTTTGAAGAAAAGAAACACTACAGGAATCAATACGAAAAGCTGAGAGAATCTCGCAATAATCAGCGACCAAGTCAGTCTTTTCATCTTTCGAAAAATCTGAAGTGGAAGCTGCTGAATCCCAGCAAACATATTACTCGCAGAATAACACATCGCAAGTGGCAAGCCTCGCACAATAAACGGATTACTCGTATATGCAGGAATCAAATACGCAACAACGATTGCCAAGCTATAGATAATAAAAATAAGAAATGCCCTCATTCCAACAAACTTTCCGTAAGTCATAGCCAACTCAGAATCAGCGTCAGGTTTTGGAATATTTTCTCCCTCACCATAAGTCGTGTTTTTGATCTGCCCAAGCTGCTTGACTGCAATCACATAGATTCCAAAATCCACAAGAGCCGTCCACCAGGCAAAAAATCTGAAAATCGTCCCATAATCTCCATATCTCAGAGGCCCAAGATAAGAAGCAATAATTTTGGTAATCACAAAACCAAATAAAGCACTTACAATTCTTCCAAAAAGCTGTCGTAAAGCATCTTTTATCACGAGTTTATGTCAGGACATCAGAGTTTTTCTCAATAAAATATTACAAAATGGTACTCGGCACAAGTATATATTTTTCCCACGTAATAGAAAGGAAAAAACTTTTCCCTATTCCTTTAATTATTTATAAATTCCTCCAAGGTCTCAAAAAACTTATCCAAATCAGAGGTATCATTATAGAGATAGGCACTCATTCTACAGGTACCTCCAAGTCAAAATGCCTTATGCAAAGGATAGGCACAATGCCCACCACAACGGATACAGATATTTCTTTCAGCAAAAAACTCTCAAACCTGATTAAAGTTTTCTTTCCCTTTAACGATAAAGGAAAAGAGAGCAACTCTTTCTTCTGATTGAGGACCAATAATCTGCACCTGACTTCAAAATGCTCAAAATCTTTTGAGTGCATAGGTGGCAAGCTCTTTTTCATGACGAGCAATCTTTTGCATAGTGACGGAGAAGGTTTGCTCTGGAGAAAGAGATTTTAGGTATTCAAGGGCATATTCTAGCGATACTGCACCAATAATATTAGGAGTTCAGGCTTCAAACTTTTCATTTGTCGTTTGGAGTTCAAATCCATCACAGGAAACATCTTTTATCGTGCCACCTCAGACGCTCAGCGGTTGAAGCTCCTTAATCCACTGCTGTTTAAGAGCAAGAATTCAGATTCCTGTATACGCCATCATCTTATGTCAGGTGAAGATCAAGGCATCACAACCAATAGCTTGCATATCTACAGGCATATTTGGAGCAGACTGTGAAGCATCTACAACAAAAAACGTTTCACTACGGAGAGAAGCTCAAATCTTTTTCATATCATAAATTCCACCCGTCACATTTGAAATCTGACTGCAAGCCACCACTTTTACCTCTTTGGTATATTTCTGATGAAAATCTTCAAAATCAATTTCAAAATCACCTGTCAACCCAAAGAATTTAACAGTAAACCCAAAATGCTTGGAAAGCGCCATCCATGGAAGAATATTCGCATGATGATCCCAAATACTTACCAGCACAGCATCTCATTTTCCAAGGAAACCTGAATTTGCTAGACTTTGCGCCAACAGATTGATCGAAGCAGTCGCATTCGCAGTATAAATAACCTCTTTGGGCAGACAATGAATAAGCTCTGCAACCAGCTTTTTACTCTGATAATAATGAAGCTCTGAAGCTTCAGAAAGTGCATAGAGCCCTCTATGAATATTCGCATATTCATTTTCCACAAACTGCGAAACACCATGAATAACTTGAGCAGGTTTCTGGGTAGTAGCAGCATTATCAAGATAGGTAATTTCTGGATGCTTTATCAAAAGAGGAAAATCTTTTTTATTCATACAAATATGGCAAAAGTAAAATTTTTCATCACATCACTAGCATAACTTTCTAAGTCTGATTTTCAAGAACTAGATTTTTATTATGTCAATAAAAATTTGACAAAACAAAACATATTGGTTATACTTCTATCATAACTTTTATTTCTATTTTATGATACCATGGAAAAATTCAACACCTCTACTGAAAACAAAAGTTGAAAATTAGAGGGCTCTCAACTGACTTCTGAAAAAAAAGAAATTTTTGAAAAAACATCAAAAGAGCTTTCTGATCTTAAAAAAGCAATTTTAGCAGAGCCAAAGAGTAAAAGTTGAAGTTCAGAGGTAACAACCAGAGCTCCAGAAATGCCAACTCAAGCTCCAGAAGCATCTGAACCTAGACCAGAAACAGTTCCAGGAGAAAGAGACGTAGCTCCACAAGTAACTCAAGAAATGCCAACTCAAGCTCCAGAAGCATCTGAACCTAGCCCAAAAACAGTTCCAGGAGAAAGAGACGTAGCTCCACAAGTAGCTCAAGAAATGCCAATTCCAGCCCCAGAAGCATCAACTAGGGCTCCAGAAAGACCAGAACCTAGCCCAAAAACAGTTCCAGGAGAAAGAGACGTAGCTCCACAAGTAACTCAAGAAATGCCAACTCCAGCGCCAGAAACATCAACCAGAGCTCCAGAAAGACCAACCAGAGCACCAGAAATGCCAACTCAAGCTCAAGAAGCGTCAACCAGAGCTCCAGAAACACCAATCACAGCCCCAGAAATGACTGAACCTAAACCAGAAACAGTCCCAGGAGAAAGAGATGTAGCTCCACAAGTAACTCAAGAAATACCAACTCCAGCTCCAGAAGCGTCTGAACCTAGCCCAAAAACAGTTCCAGGCGAAAGAGATGTAGCTCCACAAGTAGCTCAAGAAATGCCAATTCCAGCCCCAGAAGCATCAACTAGGGCTCCAGAAAGACCAGAACCAACAATATAAATATCAGCTAAACTAAAAAAATAGAAAAAATAAGTATTCAAAAAAAACAAAATATAGTAAGACAAATAACCATACTAATACACTAAAATTGGTCTTGATCCTGTTATCAGCACCAATTTTTTTATTAACTCATGACATAGACACAAAAAATTACCTTCCTACAATCACTTTATCTTGGGTCAAACTTCCCAAATCAACAGTAGTGAGTGCATTATAACCACTGTAGTAGCCTTTGAGCCAAGCAAATTTCTGAAGCTGATGCTCCAACTCTTCTTTAAAAAGGAAAATCATCTTATTTTCCTCAAAAACAACAAAGTTTTGAGATCAAGCCAGATACACAAAACGCTTCATCTTTGGAAAAGCTTCCTGAATTTTTGGAAGATTATTTTTGTATCGAGTAAAATCTACTTCATAGAAAAATCCTGAAAGTGAGGACGTTCCACTAAGATATCATGGCGTATCAATAACAAAGCCTGTTTTTCCTAATGATCGAGAAGGATTTAGCTCTTCAGCATTATTATTACCCCAGACTCCAAACTTCTTTTCTCAGAGTTTCACAAGAAACTCCGGACTGTAAAAATCAAAATCAACTTTGACCTTTTGATTACCGAGGAAAGTAATATGAGCTGACTTGGTAAACGGATATTCTTGCCTTACTCGTTCCAAAAGCTTTCCATCACCTCCAATCCTAAGTGTATTATAATACTTTCCTCTGAGGAATTTGGATGCAAGGACGAATAATTCAGTATTTCAATATTTTGCTCTAGTTTCTTGGCTATATTCGATGGTTTTTATGAGATAGGTAGGATTATATCGAGTTCCTCTGAGGAGAAAAACAATCAAAACAGAGGTAAGTAGGATAATAAGCCCGATAAGTCCCCATTTTTTAAAGAAAGAAGAAAAAAAGGAAGGCTGATCCTTGCCCCTTCTTCTCCCCCTAACAAAGGGAAGTGTTCCACCTGAAGAAAGGCCTCTACGCGTCCTTTTGACGAAAGGCCTACTTTTGACGATCCCTCTCATAGCCCACTAAAAATAAATTTCCAAGCGTAAAGATAGATAAATGCTCCTCAAATACAACCTAAAATCTGAAATAAACGTTATGGGCGAGGAAACGACTATTCTTCTAGATCATTTGCTTGTAAAATCAGTTTTTTCAGATGTAGCTTTTCTTCAGTATCAGAGGCAAGTCCTAATGCCTTCATAAAAGCAGTCGTCGCCTTCTTGCTTTCATTCTGTTCTAGTGCCAGTTCCCCTAATAGTTGGAAAAATTCAGGTTTAGGCGTTCTCCTAGCGAAACGATTAATTGTTGGCTCATCTTCATCAGTAATCGCATGACGCTGAGCTTTATTTCCCAGTTCTCCATAGTGACAGATCTCCAAATACTCTCCTGAAAGCTTTTGTTTGCAAGCCTTGAGATAGGTTTCTGTCAAGCTTCTCAATTCACTTGAACGCTCTTGAGTTTCCCCTCTACGGTAAGGTTTTCGGAGCATCTCTTCAAAAAAAGAATAAAAATCTGACTCTTTAATAGCAGTATACCCCAGAAGCCTTTTCCATCAAGCGATAACTCTATCCTTTTCTCCAAGAGCAAGATAACTGAGAATCAAATACCTATCAGAGTCCAGAAGAATCCTTGAATCAGAGATCTGGGCAAGGTAAAGCACAGCATCACTATACTTCCCAATCTGATAATAACATACTCCCAACATATAAAGATAGAGATTCTTCTCCTGCGGATCAAGCTTGAGAAGCTGAGAAAAATAACTTGCTGCAGAAGCTCGTTTCCCCATAGAAAAATCAGTATTGGCAAGAATCTGATAAGGCAGAATATACTCTGGATGTTCATTAACAATCGGAAGAACAATTTTCTTGGCAAGAGCGAAGAATCCTTGGTTCATGAGCTGATGTGCAATCAATCCATCTTGATAATAAGCAGGCACATCTTTGAGATCCTCGTATTGCTTAAAGACAGAACGGATTGCTGTGAGAAACCCTTGGTATTCACCTTTTTCTAAAGCACTCAGTCAGTTTTTAGCCTCTTCATACTTCCCTTCAGCGAGGGCAAAAACAATAGTATAATATTTATACTCAAGATCTGAAAATATCTTCTGCTGGTGTAAAGACTCAAGAAGTGCCTTGAGTGCCTTATACTCAGCATCCGAATTTTGAGAAAAGGCATTAATTCAGATAGTAAACGCCATTTCCTTAGGCAAAGCATTTTGAAAATCAGAAGCTAGTGAATTATAAAATTTTTTTGCCTTCTCAAACTGATTATCAAGCACATAAGCTTGAAGAAGCAGATTCGCAATCTTTGGGGTCGCTTGCTGTTCAAAGACCTTTTCCAAAAGCTCAATCTTCTCTCTGATATTACCTAAAGTTTGGAGAGCATCGAGACTCGCAGTTTTTTCATTTGTAAGGAAACCTGAATAGGAAAGCACTTCTTCCTCTTCTCCATTTGGCTTAGAGACTGCCGTTTCTGATCAGGATTCTAGGACAGTAGGCTGAGAAACTCCAGCATCTTCATCACGCTTAGCGTCAAAGAAAAGAAATCCGATCCAAACGACGAAAAGCAAACCTCAAAAGAGATATCCAAGCAAAGAAAGCGATCCTTTTTTCATTGCAAATAGTGCAAAAAGTAAACATCCTTAAGTATACAGAAAACCTCCGAAAAGTTTCAGATTTTTTTCTTTTAAAGATGAAATAGGCTTGTCATCTTAGTATTTTGTGATATAAAAGGAATCTGATCTTACGTATCTTGAGCACTTGATCCCAAAAAACGAGAAAAATACGTCTCCAACAATCGCTTTACGCTACACGTTCTTCATCAAAGAGAAAAACCTCTTCAATCGGACATTGAAAAAGCTGTGCGATCTGCCATGCTAATTTCAGTGAAGGATTATATTTGCCCATTTCAAGGAAAACGACTGTCTCTCTCCTAACGCCAACTTTTTCGGCGAGCTGTTGCTGAGTGAGATGATGCCTTGCCCTTAGTTCTTTGATTCTATTCTGCATTTTGAAAGGGAATAAAGATTAAAGTCAGGTTTTATCCGGATGACGAGTATAATACCAAGAGCTAGAAAGCACCAAAGCAGTCCCGATCAACGCTACCATCATCAATACAGCTCTCGCTCCCAACTTTTCGAGGAAGGGCGAAACATCATGAACCAAAAGAAGGAGCACAATAATCCCCATCAAAAGTTGAAACGAAGCCGCCAAAGCGGTATACCCAATTTTCTTAAACATCTCATCAGTCTCAATTGCCCCTTCCTGTTTTTTGATTTTTTGGGCATAATACAGACTGATTCCTGCACCAATCAAGAGCAGAAGCATCAAAAGGATCAAAAATCCATACGCAGGAGTTAATGGATCAAAAGGAAGTTGCCTGTAGAGATCAGCTCCGATTCATAGTCCCCGGGCTCCCCAAAAGATGCCCAGAAATCTCAAAGTTTTCGCTTTTTTCATGACAGTCTAAAAGAAAATAAAAGTTATAAATACATAACAATATGTTATATATACATAACTTATAAAAAATCAAGAGAAAAAAACACTGAATTAAAAATAACATTCAAACCAAAAAATTTCAGTCTGATTTTTTTCTCTATTTACAGAGGATAGAGATGCTCTCTATCATTTTAGAGCAGAATACTCTAAAGAAACTTTATCACCCTCAAAGCGAGAAAAGAACCTCACTCATAAAAAATCCTGATTGACTTATAATCCAAAATCACTACTACTCTTCCTATCCAACCTTTAGATTTTTCTCACAAGCTACGATGATCATAAACGATCCTTTCTCCGACTACCACATACACAGTGTCCTTTCTGATGGTTCTGCTACTGTAGAAGAAATCGTCCAGTACGCTTGAAAATTAGGGATGAAAGAAATCGCAATTACCGATCATAGCGATCATTTAAATCAGATTTTAGAAACTCGTTATAAAATTCGTCCTTCCTGATGAGCAAGATACGCTCTCAATAGCCGAAAAAATGTCCATAACGATGTAAAGGTAATCTTTGGAGTAGAAGGAGATGTTTTGAATGAAAAATGAGACATCTGCCTCACCAATCAACAACTAGAAGGAAAATTCACAATCCTTTCCGTGCATTGGAATGGCTACCTTTCAGCTCCAGAAACAGCAACACAAGGACTTTTGAAAGCAATTGAACAACATCATGAAAAAATTGATCTGATTTGACATCCTTATGATACTCATGAACTTGGAGAATATCTCGAGATTGAGCCAATCGTAGAACTTGCAAATCATTATGATATTGCTCTAGAATTTAATTATGGAACTTTTCGTAAGGGACGTGCAATCCCAGAGAAACTAGATTATATGCTAAAATATGCAAAGAAAATATACGTAAATAGTGATGCTCATAGCCTATCCTCATTGCAACCATTAAGGAAAGAATGCTATGACTATCTCCAAGAAAAAGGGATCTTAATACAATAAGAATCCCTTTTTTTAAATTAATAATAAGTATAAATCATCAGGCGCCCTCTTCCCTTCTAGCCACTCTTTGCGATAATTACTGCCTCGTCAAAACAAGAAAAAAGCCTACTTCGAAGTTTCAAAAACAACTCCTACAGAGCATTTATCATCAATCTAATCAACTTGTACCACATAGACATTGCTAGAATCAGATACTACCCGAAGTATTCGTTCCTTTAATTTGCCATTAAAGAAACATCTTTTTTCATCATTAAATCGTCTACAAGCAGTATTTTGGGAATCAAAATAAAACGAACTAGGATCCAACAAGAAATTAAAATACTTTTTTCATCAGGTAAGTAGCGTGTGAGGGAAAGGGTCATATGTTAAATAGGAATCTTTACCCACTACATTTTCAAAATGCTCAATCATCGTAATTCCTCACGAACGATAATCCAATCCCTCTGGAATGGTAAGTAAATAGGGTCTATGATCGTTTGATAATCTCAAAAAAGAAATCTGATCTCTCCCATTTTTAAACCTAACCATCAAATCTTTTGTAGAAATCTGATCTCCTCTATGACTTTCTGTAGACAAACTAAGGATATCCTCATAGTTATCAGAGACATCCTGATAAAAAAAGCCGAGAATCAATCCAGCACTTAGTAATAAAAACAATATTACTATAATCATAATAATGATTTTCCTCAGCTTCATAATCAGTACATTAAAGATAAAAGAAAGATTTATTAAAAATCAAACTTATCCCGCAGCAGATGCAGTTCCAGAAACCAGAATATTATTAAGAATAAAAAATATTTTGAATTTAAGACAAGAATGTTACCAAAATAAAATACACTGGTCAAGAAACAAAAGACAGTAAAACACTCTTAATGTCCTATAATATTCTTTTTTCTAAAGAAAACAAGTGAAAGAGCTTTTCTAACTTACATGCAATACCCTTTTTGAAATCTCCTTCGTCTTCCCAAGATTCCAAAAGTTCTCTCCTAAATATCCACAAGTTCTACGAGTCACATTCATCTTTCTCTGATCTTTGTTGTGGCACTGCGGACATTCTCGCTCCATATCGGCATTGACTACGATTTCCCCCTCAAATCCACACTCATGGCAATAGTCAGATTTCGTATTAAATTCTGCATACATGATATTGTCATAGATGAAGCGAACAAGCGTCTCCAAGGCTGGAAGATTTTTCTGCATATTTGGCACCTCAACATAAGAAATACATCCTCCTGAAGAAATCTTCTGAAACTGCGATTCAAAAGCGAGTTTACTGATTGCATCAATCTTTTCCCTCACATCTACATGGTAAGAATTGGTATAGTAGCCCTTATCGGTCACATCTTTAATCTCACCAAACTTTTTCTTATCAATTTTGGCAAAGCGGTAGCAAAGACTTTCCGCTGGCGTTCCATACAAGGCGAATCCAATTCAGGTTTCTTCTTTTCGTCTAAGAACCGTATCCTTGAGCTTTTGAAGCACCTTCACCGCGAAAGCTTCTCCCTCAGGCTTGGTATGAGAATTTCAAGTAATCAAAACTGAAGCCTCATAGAGTCCGATATATCCCAGCGTAATCGTTGAATAGCCACCAGTCAGATATTTATCAATGGTTTCTCCTTTCTTAAGCCTCGCAAGTGCTCCATACTGCCAATGAATAGGACTAATGTCTGAAGGCGTTCCTTTGAGTCTTTCGTGTCTACACATGAGTGCCTTAAAACAAAGCTGAAGTCTGTCTTCCAAAAGCTCAAAAAACTTCTTTTCATCATGATTCGCGAGAATTGCAACCTGAGGAACATTAAGCGTTACCACTCCTTGATTAAAACGCCCTTCAAACTTATAGTTCCCTGTTTCATCTTTCCAAGGCGAAAGGAAGGCACGGCACCCCATTGGAGCAAAGACATTTCCCTCCTGAATTTCTCTCATCTTCTTGGCTGAAATATAGTCAGGATACATTCTCTTAGCAGAGCATTTAACTGCAAGCTGAGTGAGGTAGTCATATTTTCCACCTTTGAGCGCATTACATTCATCCAAAACATACACGAGCTTTGGAAAAGCTGGCGTAACATAAACCCCTGCTTCGTTTTTAATCCCCTGAATCCTTTGATTGAGGATTTCTTCAATAATCTGAGCTGTTTCCTCCAAATATTCATCTTTTTCATCAAGCTCAAGAAAAAGCGTTACAAAAGGCGACTGCCCATTGGTCGTCATCAAGGTATTGATCTGATACTGAATCGTCTGCACTCCAGAAGCAAGTTCGTCCTTAATCCTCATATCTACGAGCTTTTGAATCTGCTCATCTGAAAGTTCAGATCAGAATTGTTCTTTATATTTTCTCTCATATTTCTTCTTGGTATTGAAAAGATATTTCCCAAGATGCTTAATGTTCACAGACTGACCTCCATACTGAGAAGAGGCTACGGAAGCGATAATCTGCGTCATCACCGTACAGGCTACCTGGAAAGATTTTGGAGTCTCTACGAGCTTATTATTCATCACCGTTCCATTCTCAAACATATCCTTGATATCAATCAAACAGCAGTTGAAAATTGGCTGCACAAAATAATCCATATCATGAAAATGCAGAATCCCCTCATCGTGTGCATTTCTAATCTCCTCTGGAAGCAAAACTCTACGAGCAAGATCCTTGGAAACCTCTCCTGCAATAAGATCCCTCTGAGTAGAAGCGATCGCAGAATCCTTATTAGAGTTTTCCTGCCCTACTTCCACATTATCATTTCTGATCAGCGTAAGGATGGAATCATCGGTTGTATTTGCCTTTCTAATCAAAGCTCTCTGATAGCGATAGATAATATATTTCTTTGCAAGTTCAGCCTTATTAAGCTTGATCAGCTGCATTTCAATAAAATCCTGAATTTCTTCAATCGGAAGCGTCCCATTCTTTGAAGCCTCCAAAGCTCTAATTACCTCTTCAATTACGAGTTCACTCGCCTGTTCTGATTCAGGCACTTCTTTATTGGCTTTCTGGATCGCAATATGGATCTTCTCAGGATTATAAGGAACTTCTGAACCGTTCCTCTTGATTACTTTTTGGATGCTCATTTGAATGCTAAAATTAAAAGTATAAAAAAAATCTGACTTTCGCCGACGAACGCTCTTTTCACAATATCTTGTGTTTATTTTTTCGTTCGACTACAAGATATGGTATTGCAAAGAAAAATCAAGGGAAAAGTCAGACTATTTTTTTGAAGATTGATAACAGGTAGTTAGCACTTTTTTAACATTGCAAGGGAAAATGCATCTTTTTTCATCTTCAAAGACCTCAATTCATCTCTTAAAATCCAGCTCTCAAGCCAACAAAACATACTTTTGATTTTTTGTCAAGTTTTTAACAAAAGATCATACATTCTGTAAATAAGAAAAAAGAAAAATCAGATTTTTTTGCTTTTTATAAAATTTAAACTATACTTTTAAAAAGAACTTTATCCAATTCGACCAAAAATAATGAACACAAATACACACAGAGAAAATCCGAAGTCTCAAACAAATAAAGCAAGAGAAACAAAAGCACAATTAACCAGTCTTCAAGAGAGGATGAAACATGGATTAATAGCAGCATTACTTGGACTATGTCTTAGCTGAAGTTTTTCTAGCTGTGAAGATGAAAAACCAAATACACTTACACACGAGAAAATAGAACAAACAACTCCTAAAAAAGAACTCTCAATTAGCGAACTCAAAAAAAAGCCAATAGATCTCGGATATAATGAAATCAATAAAGAACATAAGATTCACTTTATAAATTTTCCAAAACTATCACAAGAAGACTTGATAAAGTGTAAATTATCCAAAGCAGAAAAAATCCTAAGATGCCTAAGACGAAAATCAATAACAGATGCTGCAGAAGATAAATACAAGCTTCCCAGATGACTCCTTATGGCGATGATGGCACAAGAGTGAGTAGGAGATCCGACATTACCAAACATTTTAAAACGAAAAACAAACTCAGAAACGAAAAAAATTGAAATTTCAGAATCAGATTGAGGCCTTGGACTCATTCACATTCAAGGTGCAAACGCAGAAGATTTTGGCTTAAAAGTCCTTCAAATAAATCCAAACTCAAAAAATAGCAGAAAGATGAAAGATACAGAACTATGAAAAAAAGTTATAGAAAAATTCAACAAAACAAAAGATCTCAAAGAGCTCTCAGAATACGACGATAGACGACACCCAATACTTGCTATAGACTGCGCAGCAAGATTCTTGAAAAGCAAGTATAACCCTAAAGATTGACAAGATGCACGAATATTAGCCCTCAATAGATACTCAGGACGCAAACGAACTGATTATGCGACAAAAGTTTTAGAATATCGAGTGACCATCGACAAATATATCAATGAAGGAACAATTAAAAATATCCCAGAATTCACAAAAGGGGTACAGGAAGTAATAGAAAGAGAAAACAAGTCTCAAAGCTATGAAAGGTTCAATACCCTTATAAAAGATATTGAGGTAGAAATTAATTGAGAAAAAGGTGGTTATCAGCTCTACCTTGATTACAACAAACAACAATGTGCTAATTATTGATTGCAAGAATACATCAATCAATAACTATAAAAATAAAAAAGTCTGAATAGGCAGACATTGATCTCTCCTTTTAAGGATTCAAATCCAGAGGAGAGTTTTTTATATACATACTTCTTCATTGGAAAATGGTCATTCTACCCCCATCCTCACAAACCAAAAAGATCAAAAGGGATTTCATCCTTTAAAGGAATACATACCAGCATTCCTCCAGCAAAAAAGTAAAATTTCTTATTTTCCCTCTTGAAAAAAGACTTATTTTTTATATTTTTAGGACGTTTTATTTTCTTCATTAGCAAGATGTATAAAAATATGATCCTTTCGGCAGACCTCTCAAAACACGTAGGAGAAGTCGTAGAAATCCGTGGATGGTTGCATACCGTCCGTGTTGTATCAGCAAACCTCGCATTTTTAATCATGAGAGATAAATGCTGACTCGCACAAGTAGTTTTTGAGGATGCAGACGAGATTAAAAAGCTTGAAGGCTGCTTATTAGGAACGGTACTTTCTGCCAAAGGAACAGTAGCCGAAATGCAGAAAGGAAAATTTCGTTTTGAACTCCAAAGAGCCTCTGTAAACATCATTAGAAAAGTAGTATATCCAAGCCCTATCGATATTTCCAAAGATGAGATCCATGCTGACGGTGAAACTCTTCTAGAAAACAAAGTAGTAGCTCTCAGACATCCAAGACAGATGAAAATTTTCAAGCTCGCAGCCATTGTAGAAAAAAACATGAGAAAATTTTTCGATGAGAATGGATTTACCCAGATCAATTCGCCGAAGATTATCGGATTCCCTACAGAAGGTGGAGCAGAAGTATTTGAGATAGATTATTTTGGACGTAAAGCTTACCTTGCTCAGTCACCTCAGTTTTACAAACAGATTATGGTCCCAATTTTTGAAAGAGTTTATGAAATCTGAAGAGCCTATAGGGCAGAAAAGAGTAATACCAGCAGACATTTGTCTGAAATCTTGATGCTCGATATGGAAATGGGATTTATTGATAGTTTTGATGATGTGATTGAGATGACTGAGAGATTTGCCAACTTTGTAGTAGAGCAAACCTGGGCTGAAGCTGAAGACTTACTCCTCGCACTCGGTGCAACCAAGCCACTTCTCGTAGAACACTATCCTCGCATCAGCGTAGACGCCCTACACGAATTGATGTTCAAAGAGACAGGAGAAGATTATCGCCATGAAAGAGATCTTGCACCTTGAGAAGAGAAATTTATCTGTGAATACGCAGCAAAGCATTGGAATTCAGATTTTGTTGTTGTGGATGGATTCCCTCGATCAGATGCAAAATTCTACCACCACCAAAATCAAGAAAATCCTGAAGTTGCCGACCGTGCAGATCTCCTTTTCAGAGGTGTAGAAATCGTCACTTTGACGCAGCGTGAGGTAAATTACCAGAGATTGGTAGATCAAATCACCGCACAGGGACAGAATCCAGAGCATCCAGGTTTGAAGCATTACTTAGATGCCTTTAAATACGGAATGCCTGATGAAGGAGGATTTGGACTCGGAGTTGCGAGGTTTGTCCAGAAACTTATTGGGCTCGAAAATATCAAGGAAGCAGAACTCTTCCCAAGAGATATGCAAAGAGTCACTCCATAAGGGAGAAATCAGACTTTTACTTCTTGAGTCTACAAATAATGACAGAAAGAGTAAAAATTTTGCAAGGGGAAAGGGTTGCACTTGCTCTCATCGAGAAAGAAGATAGTCTACTTCGGTATCGTCATATGAACAATCTAGAGGTGCAGCAGTTTCTAAGCGTCGGCGGATGCCTGCTTTACAAAGAAGCTGAACAAGACTATTATGACCACATAATCAAAAATCCGAATATGAGAGTCTTCGCTATCTGTATTGAGGGCGAAAAGAATATCGGGAACATTTCCCTTGAAATCAACCGAAAAAACAGGAATGCTGAACTTGGAATCGCAATTTTCGACAAAAACTATTGGTCTCAAGGCTATGGAACAGAAAGTATTCAGCTCCTCTTCAAGTATGCTTTTGAAATCCTCGGACTTCACAAAGTATATTTGAATGTCATAGCGAATAATGCAAGGGCAGCAAAAGCATATGAAAAAGTAGGGTTCAAAGAAATTGGCAGAAGGAAAGAGCATTGGTATTTCTGAGGGAAATATCATGATATGATTGAAATGGAGATCATGAGCAATGAATACTCATCCCATTAGACAAAAAGTCTGGCAAAAACCAGGCTTTTTTCTTTACAAAAAAACTAACACCCGAAAGCATTAGTTTCTCTGCTCAAAAGAAATTCCAAAACTTAGAAAGGAAGATCATCAGAAGAAGCGCTTGGAGTCGCTCCTGCCTTTTCTACTCTCCAGCAAGTAATGCTATTGAACCATCTTCCTGGTTGATTCCTAGATTCATTAGCTCTTGCATTCAAGTGAACAGTAATCAAATCTCCAGTATTAACATCTGACAAAAGATTGATCTTATCTCTAAAGAAATCTACCGCAATAGAGCCCTTAAACTCTCTATCTGTATTCTCCTCCAAAACGATCGTCTGTTTTTCAACTCCGTCACCAATCGTCTCCTTAGGACCGATAAACTTCACAAATCCTTGATACTGCATGTAATAATAATAATTAATAAAAAAAGTATTAAACTTTATCCGAAGATACGGTTTTCTTTTTTAATTGCAAGGGGAAAATCTCATTTCGACACAAAATTCCTACAGCTAGTGTAAGAAAACAGTCCGCGAGATTGAAAACAGGGAAGCTTCCAATGCTAATAAAATCCCTTACTCCAGCCAAAAACACTCTATCAACAAGATTTCCGAGCGTTCCAGCAAGAAAAAGAAGAAAAACCAGATTTCCAAACCTTTTTTGCCTCCATAACCAAAAGAAAAGCCCAATCCCTACGAATGAAATCAAAATAACAAAAGGAAGATAGATTTTGATCCCTCGAGAAATCCCAGTATTTAGCGTCGGATGGAGAAAAGGCAACTCCTCCCCAAGTTGCAAATCATAAAAAAGCCATTTCGTCAAGAGATCCAAACCAAGCAGCAAAACTCCAATACTAATCATTTTCCGATACTTCATTTCCTTCTTTCAAAAAATCAAAACAGACTCAAAAACGCCTTGTATTCTACAGTCTTCCACCTTAAATGCAAGAGATATTAGAGAGAAAACAACGAAGGGCTTGCATTTCCCACAAAAATAAGCATACTAAAACCCGTTCTGAATTTTACCTTGTAGCTTTTGTATTCTCGTGAGTAATCCAATCATAGATGATATTCTCCATTCCACAGATATTGTAGATATCGTCGGGAAATATGTTCCACTAAAAAAAGCTGGAAGTAATTTTTCTGGATGTTGCCCATTCCACAACGAAAAGACTCCTTCATTTATGGTTTCCCCGACAAAACAGATTTTCAAATGCTTTGGCTGCGGAAAAGGAGGAAACGTGCTAACCTTTATGCAAGAAATAGAAAAAATTGACTTCCGAGACGCGGTCAAAGAGCTCGCAAAAATGCAGCATATCGACCTTGAAAAATACGATACATCTCTGAAGAAAAACGCTGCAGAAAGCGACGAAAAAGGAAAACTCAAAAGGATCCATACCCTTGCTCAAAATTTTTTCAGAGAAAACCTTCAAAACCACCCAGAAGCCCAACAATATTTACAAGAAGTGAGAAAACTTTCCCCAGAATTGATTGAACGTTTTGGAATAGGATATGCACCAGAAAGCTATTATGAGTTAGTCCAACGCCTGAGAACAAAGGGCTTCAACGACAACGATATTTTAGAGGCATCTTTGGCAAAAAGAAACGCTAATGGTGAGATTTATGCGTTTTTTAGGAATAGAATTACCTTTCCAATCGCAGATACCATGGGAAATATCGTAGGTTTTTCTGCCAGAGTGCTAAATCCTGAAGATAAACCCAAATACCTCAACAGCGCAGAACACAAAGCCTTTGAAAAATCAAAAATCCTCTATGGATTAAACCTTGCTAAAAATGCTATTAGAGAACAGGAAAAGCTGATCATTGTGGAAGGGCAGATGGACGTTTTAGGACTCGCAAAACTTGATATGCCAATCGGAGTTGCAACTTCTGGGACCGCACTCACCGAAGACCACGTAAAAACCCTGAAAAGATATACCGAAAACATCTACCTCCTCTTCGATAACGATAGTGCGGGACAGCAAGCTACCAAAAGAGCACTCAAACTCTTTTATCAGCAAAACCTTTTCCCAAAAATTATAAAACTCCCTACAGAACAAAAAGACGTTGATGACCTTGCTAATACGCCAGAAGGAAAGGAGGTATTTAACCACTGCTTAAATTCCGCTCAAGACGGCTTCATCACGGTATACCAAGATCTTCGTTCACAGCTAGACATGAGCTCTCCCATCGACAAACAAAAGCTGATCAATACACTCTTCGAAATGATTCTCTCAGTTAATAGCCTCACCATCCAGGAACATTATAAAAGCCTTTTAGCAGAAGAACTGGGATTTGCCTTTGAAATCCTCGACGCCCAGTTTAAAAGATATAAAAATACTGACTGAAAATTCTATGCGACCCAATCTTCTCAAAAGAACTCCCAAGAGCACGAACATTACCAACTAGAAAGAGAACTTTTATTTGTAGCTTTGTTCTACCAAGAACATCTCAATACCTATCTATGAAACAATGCTGCCAGTCAAGGACTCCTCTATTTCATACAGCTCCTCACAAAAGCAGATCCAGAAAGCCTCCTCAACCAAGCCCTTCACTGAGAAATCCCATCAGAGCAAAAGCAAAAAATCGAAGAACTTACCCTCCGACGAGATAATCAGCTAGAACCACTCACCACTCCCGAAAAAAAATATCAAATGATCCTGCAGATCATCCTGCCTACGCTACAAAAAATGCTCCAATTTATCCTCAAAAACCCAAAAATCCCAGCTAACCTAAAAGCAGAACTCCTCGCAGAAAGGAAAAATCTTTAAACAATACCTAGAAAAAATCACCGCTCCTACTCTACATACTCTTAATAACCTTTTTCACAACTCCGATCACTTTCGTCTCATCATACGGATCAATTTCCACCTTATCAAAAAAACGATTAATTGATTCTAGCATATAATGCCCATTTTGGTTGATAATTTTTTTGAGCTTAGGAAGCTGATTATGCAAAACAAAAACGAAATCTGATTCATCATAACTTGGTTGTTGGCGAATAAGGACAAGGTCGCCATCCTGAATTTTCGGCTCCATACTATTCCCTTTTGCCCTGACAAAAAAACAATTTTTAATATCACTTGTCCCAATAAATGCGATTGTTACCGGCATTTTTTCTTGAGAATATTCATCAATGATCTGCTTTCCTTTATTTCCACACTGTGCGAAACCATAGATCGGAAGCTGAACAATATCATCCAACTTATTTTCTACATCTTCTCTCAAAAGTCTATATCAACGATCATCTTTGACAAAATACCCTCTAAAAACGAGCTGATTGAGCTTATTCAAAACAGTTTGTGGATGAGAAGCTCAGACTTGATTTGCAATTTCTCTGAGGGTAAGTCCTTCCTGTTCAGTATTTTGCTTAAAAAATGCGATCAATCTTCTTTGTAAATCATCAAGTTTATTCGTTGCCATACTATTATAGTAAAAAGAGATAAAAGTCAGATTAGCAGCCCTTTCGGGAAGTTCTTCGTTCATCATCAGGATAACGCTGTTCATAGGTTTTAACCGCTTCCTCACGAATCAGATTTCGTTTTATTCCCTTGTATGCTCCAATAATACTCGCCAAAGCA
>ERZ773063.384-NODE-384-length-29409-cov-6.456599_pt1 | contig 29409 bp, 18 predicted proteins | sample MGYA00580625_ERZ773063 | MGnify/ENA primary metagenome ERZ773063 (study PRJEB29015, sample SAMEA2738022) | human oral metagenome | biome: human oral; feature: human-associated habitat; material: dental | place: China | collected 2042 ... | reverse complement strand
TACAGTCAGTTACATAAAGTGATTTACATTGTCTGAATATTAAAATAAAAAAAGAGAGACGAAAATCTCTCTTTTAGTTTATCTCACTATTTGAAATAATATTGCAACAACCAAAAATAATGTTGCGATAACTTCAGTAAATTTTTCAATTCCTTCTTTTTCTTCATCTAAGATATTTGCTGCACTTTTTGCTAAACCTTGGCTTCTGTCAGGTTGCAATAAGATTACGCTTATCATAATAATTGATAAGATTACCAAAGCTACGATTAATAAATTTTCTAACATTAAAGTCCTCCTAAATTGTGCAAAGACTGAGAAAATAACTATTTAGTTACTGCATCTCCAGCTTTTACTATTACTGTGAATTTTGCAGGAACTAGACTTGCTCCACCAACTAATCCACCATCGATATCTTTTTGAGCGATTAATTCAGCGGCATTTCCGTCATTCATTGATCCACCATATTGAACTGTTACATTTTCAGCAACTTGTGCACCAAATAAATCTGTTAATAAACTTCTTATGAATGCGTGAACTTCTTGAGCTTGTGCAGGAGTTGCGGTTTTTCCTGTTCCGATTGCCCAAACTGGTTCGTATGCTAAAATTACATTTGCCATTTGGTCAGCAGTTACATCTTTTAATCCACCAATAATTTGGCTCTTAACCACATCTTCAGTTGTATTTGCTTCTCTTTCTTCCAATTTTTCACCGATACATAAAATTGGTTTTAAATCGTGTGCTAATGCTGATTTTACTTTTTCGTTAATGATTTCGTTAGTTTCTCCGTAATATTCTCTTCTTTCAGAATGTCCTAAAATTACATATTCAACACCTAAATCTTTTAACATCAAAGGTGAAACTTCTCCTGTGTAAGCTCCGCTTTCTTTAGCATTCATATTTTCAGCTGCGATTTTAATGTTTGTTCCTTTAGTTTCTCTAACAGCTGTTTCTAATGCTGTAAAAGGTGCACCAATTATAATTCCAGCATTTTTAACATCTTTTACTAATGGTTTGAATTCTGAAAAAAATTCTCCTGCTTCTTTTGCAGTTTTATTCATTTTCCAGTTTCCTGCTACAATTACTTTTCTCATTAATCTTTCCTCCAATATTCATAAATTTTCTTATTTTAATTTTATCATATATCAACACTTTTATCAACGAAATTTTTTAATGTCAATATGCTTTTTTACAAATTTTTTGTCAAAAATAAAGTTTTTGAATTTATTTTTTTTCACTTTCATCTTTTTTTGTCAATTCAGAAAATACAGTCGCAAGATTTGCTAAGTTTTGCATATTGCTTGGGATAATAATTTTTGTAGCTCTTCCATCTGCCGCTTTTTCAAATGCTTCTAGTCCTCTTAAAGATAGCACTTTGTCGTTTGGAGCAGCTTCGTTTAAAACTCTTAAAGCTTCTGCTTTTGCTTTTTGAACTGATAAAATTGCTTCTGCTTCCCCTTCCGCTTCTTTAATTTGCTGTTCCTTCTTGGCTTCTGCTCTTAAAATAGCCGCTTGTTTTTCTCCTTCCGCAACTAAAATAGCCGCTTCTCTTTTTGCCTGTGCTTCCAAAATATTTGCTCTTTTTTCTCTTTCAGCTTTCATTTCTTTCTCCATTGCAACTCTTATGTCTGCAGGTGGCAAAATGCTTTTTAGCTCAACTCTGTTTACTTTTATTCCCCAAGGATCTGTCGCATCATCCAGCTCTTTTCGCATTTTTGTATTAATGACATCTCTTGAAGTCAAAGTCTGGTCGACTGTCATGTCACCAATGATGTTTCTAAGGGTTGTCGCAGTTAAATTTTCAATTGCTGAGATTGGCCGCTCAACTCCGTAAGTGTATAGTTTCGGGTCTGTTATTTGAAAATATACGACTGTATCAATCTGCATTGTGGCATTGTCCTTTGTGATTACTGGCTGTGGAGGGAAATCAACAACCTGTTCTTTTAACGACACAACTCTTGCTACTTTGTCAAAGAATGGATTTATAAAACTTAATCCAGAATCCAATGACTGATAATATCTTCCTAATTTTTCTATGATGTAAACTTTTGATTCGGGTACGATTCTTATTGCTTTCAGAACTAAAATTGCAAGAAAAGCAAGTAAAATAATAATTAATGGTAATAATATGACGTTCATAATAGCCTCCTAAATTTTATATTATTTTAAATTTCACATTTCTTTCTTCATTTTTTCTAAAATGATTTTGTTTCCAACAAAACCTTTTATTTTAGCAATCTCATCTTTTTTTAAGACATCTTCGCTAATCCCCTTCCAAAGGATACCTTTGAATTTAACTTCGTACTCTTTTTTTGAACTTGTTAAATTTAAAACCTCTTCGATTTTTATCTCGTTTCCTATCATTTTAGAATTAAAATTTGTCCTTTTGTTTTTTTCGATGTAATTTTTTAAGACGGGTCTTGTGAAAATTACAAAAATTACTGACAAAGCTGAGAAAATAAAGACTTCGACGACAGGATTTCTCATAAAAAAAGATAATCCAGTTAAAACAAGTGCTGCAAGGGATAACCAAATTGTCACAAGTCCCGGTATAATAATTTCTAGTATTGCAAATACCGCAGTTGCCATTGCCCAAAATAATTCACCCATTTTTTTCTCCTTTTTTTCCTAAAAATTTAAAATCCGATTCCGACACCACCGTGAATTCCATTTGTTCCAATTCCAATTCCCGCACTTAGACAAGAAGTTAGTGCAACTAACATCAAAATCATTAAAATTATTTTTTTCATAATTTTTTCTCCTTTCAGTTTATAAATTTATTTTTTAAAAGTCAATTCCCACTCCAGTATTTATCAGTCCACCTGTGCTGACTCCTATATTTCCATGAATTTTTCCGTTACTTCCTACACTTATTCCGCCTGTAACACAGGAAGTTAGTGAGAATAGCATTAAAATTATTAAAATTAAATTTTTCATTTTATTCTCCTACAAATTTAATTGAAATTTTATAATTTTGCACTAGTATTATACCATATTTTTAAAAAAAAAATAGTAAAAAAAGTTTACTTTTTCAAAAAACTTTTATATAATTTGAGTAAAGAATGTTATATAGTTGTAAAATATTAAATAAAATTAAATTTGATATTTTATCTATAAAAATTAAAAAAATTAAATTATAGTGGATAAAAAATATATAATTTAAGTAGATTTTTTAATTTTTGGAAAGGAAGAAAAATGGCAAAAAATTTAAAAGAGTTAAGACAGGAATTAAAGTCATTTGCTAAAAAAGTGAAAGACTTTAAATACACTGATTCAGCACTTATCACATTTTTATTGACTGGTGCGATAGGAAGAGGTGCGCCAGCTAATCTGTTTTCAGATGGAAATAAGGTTGAAACACAGACAAAAGCGATAAACGTCTCGGTTACACAGCGGAAAAAAGACTTCAAAAGGGTAAAACGAGAAAATGAGAAACTTATTAAAAATGCCGATTTGGAGTTAGTTCAGCTTATGGAGCAAGGAGATTATGCGGTTAAATTACCTTGGGGAGGCTGGCAATATGGAGTGAGCGGAAATTACAACAACTGGAAAGGGCACTACAAAGGTCGTGGAGATAAGGTAAAAAATATTAAATATACTAGAGGTAGAAATACTTCGGATAAAAAAACAGTAGCAGATGATAATGTTGGAGCAGTTCATGCAAGTAATGGCGAAACGATAACAATGAACAGAACTTCTTTTCCATCAACGCCAAATATTTCTATAGCAAATGGGATTGATTCTCAGACAAAGAAAAATGCAAAATTTGGACTTTTTGCCAATAATGGCGGTATAATTAATGCGCAGAAGAACTGGATAAAAGTGACAGACAGTCCAATGAACATTGTTTCACTAAACAATGCAAAAATTGATTTGGAAGGCAGTAAAGTGGAATATAAGGGAAATGGATATGCACTTTATACTGACAGTACAAGTAATTCTGAAGGTGCTATTAATATGAAAGATGCGACATTGATACTAGATGGAAAAGCTATTGGTTATGTTTTTGACCAGGCTAGACCAAATGCTGTAAGTTTTAATAATACTAATATTGATGTGCTTTCTGATGATGCAGTAATTGCAGAGTTAACAGATTCAAAAAGTCCGCTTGTTATAGATGTGGAAAATAAAGCTGGTAATGATAGCTTAAAGAGCCGGCTTCTTAGAGGAAATGTAAATATTACAAGTTCAAATGGAAAGACAAATTATAAATATGCTTTGGCAGATGATGCGACAATTCAAATAAAATCGGCAATTGATAAAGCAAATCTAATAAGTGATTCAGACAGCGAAGTGTTCACAAAGAGATTTTTATATCAAAATTCGAGATTACATGTTGAAGCATATGGTTCGGTAAAAGCAGAATTAAATACAGCGCAGATGAAGGCGATAGATGACAGATTTTTAGCACCGGTAGGACTTGCGATTGCTGGAAGTTCAAAATCGGTTAATAATAGAACAACAGAAATTGGAAATAAGGGGAGAGTTTTTGTTGACAGAACAGATGCTGGACAAGGTGGAATAGGATTTTATGCCGATTATGGATGGCTTAATAACTATAATGCTGGAAAATTAGAAGTGGAACAAGGTGCGACACATAATGACAGAGCAGTTGGAATGTACGGAACAAACAATTCAAATATGGTAAGTTCTGGTCCAATACATGTCGGTGGTAAAAACTCAATTGGAATTTTAGGACTTTCGTATAGAATAGACCCTTCTACAGGTTTGGCGATAGATCCGTCTAATGAACCTTATTTCAGAAGTGCTGAAAATCCAGCTAATTTTGGGAAAATAGATATTATGAATTTGCCATGGGGTACAATTACAATGGACGATGACGGCGCAATTGGGATATTTACAAAAAATAACAGCATTGATCCGACTATAAAATCTGTTCCGTCTACATCTAAAGCCTGGCTTGTCGGTGTAAATGAAGGTACTATTACAATAAATGGAAATAATCATGCGATAGGAATGGGGTCTAGTTTTGGTGCCGTTTCAAATTATGAAGGTGAAGATCCTGTAACTCATGTTTATCATTCTGGAATAATTAATATAAATGGGTCACAATCGTTTGGAATGTATGGAACAAATAATACTGATTTGAAAAATTTTGGAATAATAAATGTTGCTGCAACTTCTCCTGGAAATGAATCAATAGGAATGTATGGGGATGATCCAGAGTCAAAAGTTTATATGTTGGAAGAAGAAAATGGAACTAGAATAAGAAATAACAGTATAATAAATGTTGGACGATCTTCTTATGGTATTTTTGCAAGAAATATAGAAATGAATGGTGGTACAATAAATGTAGGTGATGATGGAGTAGGAATTTATTCTCAAGGGCCTGATGTCAATCTTATTGCAGGAAAAATTAATGTGTCAAATAATAATGCAGTAGGAATATACATTGATGATGCTACTGTAGCTCCAAAACCTACAATTGTTAAGGGAAATGTAGATATGAAAGTTGGGCAAAATTCAGTTGGATATTTGATAACTGCAGCAAATACTAAGACAGATTTAAAAACAAAGGCATCAAGTGATGTTCACATTGGAGAAGGTTCAGTTTACATTTATTCTAGAGCGCCACAAAGTTTAGGTGGAAAAATTGAAACTGAGTCAAAAATTGTGACTGATGGAAATAACAGTTATGGAATTTATTCATCTCAAGATTTTATAAATCGTGGAAATATTGATTTGAGATCAGGAACTGGAAATGTTGGAATTTATTCGGCACAAGGGGTTGGACAGAACTATGGAACCATTGAAGTCGGTCCAAGTGATGTAGTAAATGGAAAATATGGAATTGGAATGGCGACAGGAAGTACAGCTGCATCAATGGGAACTATAGAGAATCATGGAATAATTAATGTTACAAAAGACAACAGTGTTGGAATGTACGCTTCAGGTTCTGGTGCAAAAGCAGTAAATAGGGGTACCATTAATTTGGAAGGCAATGATACGGTTGGAATGTATATTGACAATCATGCTGCTGGAGAAAATTATGGAACGATTCAGACAACTGCAAGCGGTAATGGAATAAAAGGTGTGGTTGCAAAAAATGGAGGAATTATTAAAAATTATGGAACAATAAATATCGTTGGAAGTAGCAATACAGGAGTATATACTGACACGACTAGTACATATCAGGAGCATGGAACTAACAACTCAACAAATAAATCTTCGGTAGGAACAGCAGTTAGTAGAACAGTAGCAGAAAAATTGGTAGTAAAAGTCCCTGCACATCCAAGTCCAGTGTCAATACCGATACCTGCTGTGATAGCTGAATCATTAGGAGATAACGCAAATATAGATTTGCCGCAAGTATCAGGCGGTAATAATCATACAAATAAATCAAGCATAGAAATGTATGTGGACACTTCAGGAATAAATCATACGAATCCTATTCAAGGATTAAATAATTTAACAAGACTTACAGACATAGATTTAATAATGGGAACAGAAGCTGCAAGAAATACGAATGCAAAAGCGATTCAAATAGGAGATAACATTTTACAACCATATAACGATGCTTTGGGAAGTGTTATGCCGACAGGAGTTAAATTAAATGTAGATTCAGCAAGTTTGACTTGGAGAGCAAAGATGGTAGAATCAGGGAATTTAACTGCACCAATGAAAACCGTGTATATGGAAAAAATTCCTTATACTGATTTTGCAAATAAAAATGATACGGATGCTGAACATTTCTTAGATGGACTTGAACAGAGATATGGAGTTGAAGATGTAAATTCGAGAGAAAAGCAAGTCTTTAATAAGTTGAACGATTTGAGGAATGATGAAGATCTTATATTTACGCAAGCTATAAGTGAAATGCTAGGTTATGAATATTCAAATACTCAGCAGCGAATTAATGAAACTGGAAATGAATTGGACAAGGAAATTGGAAATTTACGGAAAGAATGGAGAAATACGCTTAAACAAAATAACAAGATTAAAGTGTTTGGAGCGAAGGATGAGTATAACACAGATACAGCTGGAGTTGTAGACTATGACAGCAACGCTTATGGAGTAGCTTATATGCACGAAGATGAAACAATTGAAAAGGGGAATTCCAAAGGTTGGTATGCTGGAGCTGTTACAAATAGATTTAAATTCAAAGATTTAGGAAAATCGACTGAACAGCAATCTATGATTAAAGCTGGAGCATTTAAGACAATGTCACCAAAAAATGATTACAACAGTTCATTAGAGTGGACAGTTGCAGGAGATGTATTCGGAGGAATAAATAATATGCATCGTAAATTCTGGGTTGTAGACGATGTGTTTGAGTCTGAAGCTAATTATTACACTTATGGAGCAGCTGTAAAAAATGAATTAGGCTATGATATAAGATTATCTGAAAGAGCTCACTTGCGGCCATATGGAATACTGAAAATAGAATATGGAAGATTTACGAATATAAAGGAAAATAATGGTCAAATGAAGTTAGAAGTCAAGGGGAACGACTACTTTTCAGTTAAGCCTGAAGTTGGGGCAGAGTTTAAATATATTCAGCCACTTACTGCGGGAACACAACTTTCAGCAGGACTTTCGGCGGCGTATGAAAATGAACTTGGAAAACTTAATAGACTTAATCAAGCTAGAGTTCGTTATACTACGGCAGATTGGTATAATTTAAAAAATGAAAAAGAAGATAGAAAAGGAAATATAAAATTTGGCTTAAATGTCGGAATTGATAGTTCAAGATTTGGAGTGACGGCGAACTTAGGATATGATACTAAAGGTAAAAATATTAGAGAAGGGCTTGGATTTAAATTGAATTATTAATCTTTGCCACTAAAATTTGAGGCAATTATTTATCAAAAAATTTCGGTCCTCTGTTTATTATAGATAAATAATTAAAAAATAGAATAAAAAATTTTTTGTAAAAAAGTTTATTCTAAAAGAAAACAAAAAAGCTTTACTTTTTTTAAAAAATTTTATACAATTAAATAAGATTTGTTATAAAATTGTAATATTTTTAAAAAAGAAAGTATTTATATTTTTTTTGAAATTTTGCAAAAATAATGAAATTAAATTAAGAAAAGATTAGAATAATTTTTTGAGAAGGGAAGGAAAATGACGAACAATTTAAAAAAATTAAAACAAGAATTAAAATCTTTTGCCAAAAGAGTAAAAGACTTTAAGTACACAGATGCGGCGCTTATTTCGTTTTTATTGACGGGAGCGATAGGGATAGGAGGAATTTCAATCAATCTTTTTTCGGCTGAAGATGAGATTAAAGTACAGACAAAAGCGATAAATACATCAATTGTTCAGCTAAAGCAGGACTTTAGAAAAGCGAGAGCAGAAAATAACAAGCTTCTCCGTAACACAAATTTAGAGCTGATTCAGTTGATGGAGCAAGGGGATCACGTGGTTAAGTCACCTTGGAGCAGCTGGCAATATGGAATAAATGGATTTTATAACAATTGGCAAGGGCACTACAAAGGACGTGGAGACAAAGTTGCCGATGTGAAGTATGAAAGAGATAAAACGATGGGGAAGTATAAATACAACACAACTCCAGATGCACACTCTCTTTATGGAAATACAACAGATCTCGGATTAAAACAGGAACCCGTTGCGATAATACCAGTATCTGCTTCGCTTACACCACTTGTACCGAAAGTGAAAGTGGCTAATGTATCTATGGCGGTTGATATTAGTGATTTGCCGTCGTTTGAGCCTAGAACAGTTACTCCGCCATCAGCACCAAGTATTACACCAATAGGAACAATTAATGCTCCAAGTTTTGTATTAAAGGCTAAATCCTTGGGAAACTGGAATGAGGATTCTTTTGATAATGCAAGTAAAGGAAATGGTGGTGTAATTGAAGGAGGATTGATTATAAATGATGGAAATTTTATTACTAAAAGAATACAAAATTATCCAGATGGGTATGGTATATATAATTATGAATATGAAAATTATAGTGTAAAAAATGCTTTTAATAACTATAGTGCAATGGTTACAGATAGTAAAGATAAAAGTGTTACCACTACTTCTCTTAGTTATGGAAATAGTACATCAAATTTAAACAGAGGTCTTACAACAACCAAAAAAAAAGCTGGTTTTATGAGAATGGTATCGGATCGTAATTATAATTCTTATGATCAAGGCTCAACTTTAGTAAATAAGGCAAATTTTTTATATACGAGAATGCCTGGTTTAGCTGGTCCATTTATAAATGAGTTAGTACATTTAGATATGCATGGAGCAGCTAAAATTACAGATCAAATTAGTAAATTAGGAACAACAACTGGAGCAGAGTATGAGGCTTTTTCGGATTTGCAAAATATTGCAAATAATACAACAGGTAGTAAAAGGTCACAAACTTTTATAAATTCGGGAAAAGTAACAATAGAAGGGGAAAACTCCTCTTTTGTAAATACCTATGATCATGCACGTGATAATGATCCTTCACCTGATGGTATGTATGTGGCATCTATAGTAAATACCAGCAAAGGAGATGTATCAATACATCCATACGTAGATGGCAGTGGTAAACATAATACACAATCAGCTGTTTTTATAGTATCAGCAGAAGTAGCAGGAAAAGGAAATCCACAAATTATATATAATGCAGGGAATATAAGTTTATATAATGAGAAATCAGCAATATATTTTATAAATCCAAATGGAGATGTAAGATGGAATCATACGGGAGAGGATTTTGAAGAAGCTAAATTTGACTCTGATGTTACAGGACCATATTCAACTGCAGGGACTCTTTCTAAGAATACAGCAAGTTATACAAGTGGAACAACGGTTAATTTTGATAAGGATGATGATGATCAAAGAGAAATTACAATTGTAAATAGAGCTACTGGAAATAAAGCCGTTAAGACTTTTGGTGATGGAGATGTTGGAGTATATCTAAAAACAAGTAAATATATTTCAACTGCAAACCTTGATTTTAAAACAAAAAGTACAGGTGGAACTTGGGCGCCGCTAACTATATACGGAGATAACAGTATTGGACTTTATGCACCAAAAGATGAAACTTCTAAATTGACAACAAAACTATCAGGAACAGTGATAGGAAATTTTGCAGTTAATATAGGGGATATAAGCGGAAATTCGTACGAATATTATGAATCGAAAACAATTGCTAATCCAAGTAATGTTCCTGATTCCGAAACCACAGCAGGAATAACAGGTAAAACTCAAATAAATGATGATAAGTATATTGATAAATCTTATGGTATTTTTTCTTCTATTAGTGTAGATTTTGAAAAAAATACAACAAAAACACATTCTGCTGATCCGACAAATGGAAAAGGTATTGAAAATGGACATGAAATAAATCTTTTCAAAAATGTAAAAGATAGTATTGGAGTACTGACAGGAGATAGTGCAACTATCAAACTTGGAAAAGGGAAAGTTTCAATGAATGGCGGATTTGATAATACTGGTATTATTGTTGGTGGAAGTGATACTTCGGTGCCTGGAACTAAAAGTACAGATGGGAAAGTAACGGGAGATGTTATCACTATTGATGGTGATAGTAGAAATGATAGGGGAAATAGAGCTATTTATGTAGGAAATAATTCAAAAAATGAAGTTAATGTAAATGCTGTTGTTTCAACAAATGCTACAAATTCTATAACACTTGTTGCGGATAAAGGAGCAAAAATTACTGTAAATGATAATACTACAAAATCAACAGCAACAATAATCGGAACTTCAGGAGCACCGACAAATGCAGGAGTGGAAATTACAGGATCAGAATTTTTGTATGATAAAACTCGTGTTAACTCGGATCTTACGTCTAAAGACAATGTTGGAGCAGCTTATGCTAGTAATGGTGGAATAATAGCTATTAATCGTACTTCAACTACAAAACCAGGAAGTGCTAATATTTCGATAAAAGGTGGAATAGATACTCAAAGCAAAAAAAATGTAGGATTTGGATTTTTTGCCGATGGTACTAATTCAGAAATTGATGCTCAATATAACTGGATAAAAGTAGAAGATGGTTCAACTAATACAGCTTCTCTTAATAATGCAAAAATTGACTTGACAGGAGCAACTGTAGAATATAAAGGAAATGGATATGCGCTTTATACTGATACAACAAGTAATAATAGTGGCGCTATTAATATTAATGATGCAACATTGAAATTAGATGGAGATGCTGTTGGATATGTATTTTATCAAGATAAGTCAGGTATAATAACTGTTAATAAAAATACAATTATTGATATACTCAGTGATAATGTAATAGTTGCAGATTTGAGAAAAATATCAGGCAAAGTTACTGTAAATGTTGAAAATAAAGGTACTCCTGATACCTTAAAAGAACAATTAATAGGTGGAGTTGGAAATGTTGGAAGTTCAAATGGAAAGACTAGGTATAAATATGCGGTTGTAGATGATGCAGACATTAATATAAAATCAGCGATTGATAAGGCAAATTCAACAAAAGATACTGATAGTGAAGTATTTTCAAGAAGATTCTTATACCAAAACTCAAGATTGAATGTTGAAACAGGCGGTTCAGTAAAATCAGAATTGAACGATTCACAGTTACAGGCAATAGATCTCAATCTTAAAACTCCTGTTGGTCTTGCAGTAACGGCAAGCGCAAAAACAGAAAATACTTCAACAACAGGAATTAATAATAATGGGAAAATAGAAGCAGATAGAACAGTTGGTACTGATAAAGGTGGAATTGGTCTTTATGTAGATTATGGATTTATTAATAATAATTCTACAGGAGTGGTAAATGTAGAAAAGGGAACAGTTAATGCACCTAATGAAAAGGCGATAGGGATATTTGGGACAAATAGTACTAGAATAGTTAATAATGGGAAAGTAAATGCTGGAGGTAAAAAATCAATCGGTATTTTAGGACTTTCTTATAGAATTGATTCAACAGCAGGTATTGTAAAAGATCCAAAAGATGAGCCATATTATAATAATGTAGTCGCTCATTCTGGACATACATTTGGAATAGTAAATATTGAAAATGGTGCAACTGGTAAGATTACGATGGATGACGACGGTGCAGTTGGAATGTTTGTAAAAAATAACAGCAATGATAAAAACGGTGCAGGATATATCGTGACAAATGCTCTTGACAGAAGAACTAAAAATGATACACATGGTATAAATAAAGGTGAAATCACAATTAATGGGAGCAACAGTTCAGTAGGAATGGGAGCAAATAACGGTATAATTACAAACGATAATAGTGGTAAAATTAATATAAACGGAACAAAATCAGCCGGAATGTACGGAACAAACGATTCTGACTTAATAAACAACGGGGAAATCAATGTTGTAGCGACATCCGCTAAAAATGAATCAATTGGAATGTACATTGACGACCAAAAATCAACAATTGTAAATACAGGAAAAATAAATGTTGGAAAATCTTCCTATGGAATTTTTGGGAAAAAAGTTGATATGACAAGCGGGGAAATTAATGTTGCTGATGATGGAGTAGGAGTTTATTCAACTGGACCTAGCGTAAATCTTGCAGGTGGAAAAATTAATGTGGCAAATAACAATTCGGTAGGAGTGTATATAGCCGATGATACGACTAATTCACAGCCTGCAACTGTTACAGGGAATGTGGATATGAAAGTAGGAGATACGGATTCATTTGGATATTTAATAACAGCCTCAAACGCTAAGACAGACTTGACAACTCATGCGCCAAATGACGTTCATATTGGAGAAAAATCTGTATATATCTATTCAGGTGCGCCAAAAGCTCTTGGTGGAAAGATTGAAAACTATTCTAATATTGTGACTGATAAGAACAATGGATATGGAATCTATTCATCGCAGGATTCGATAAATCACGGAAACATTAACCTGATGTCGGGAAATGGAAATATTGGAATCTATTCAACGCAGGGAACTGGAAAAAACTATGGAACAATTGAAGTTGGAATGAGTGATGTGACAACCAAGCAGTATGGAATTGGAATGGCGACGGGATATTACGACGAAAATACAAAAGCTGCATCAAATGTAGGGACAGTTGAAAACTATGGAACAATAAATGTCACAAAGGAAAACAGTGTAGGAATGTATGCAGTTGGAAGAGGTGCGAAGGCAGTAAATAGAGGAACTATAAACCTGGACGGCAAGAACACGACAGGAATGTATATTGACAGATATGCGGAAGGAGAAAACTACGGAGTGATCCAGACGACACCGACAGCGAATGGAACAGGAATAAAAGGTGTGGTAGTGACAAACGGCGGAGTCATTAAGAACTACGGGACAATAAAAATTATGGGAAGTAAAAATATAGGAGTGTATGTATTCAGAGGTGATGAAACAAGCTCGACGTATAAACCGTATGAAGAACATGGGACAGGAAACACTTCGACAAGGCCATATCTGGAAGGGACAGCGACAGACAAGAAAATAACAGGAAAGGCGATAGTAAAAGTTCCGCCAGCATCACTACCGAGCGCAGTGTCAATATCAATAGACGGAGTACAGGTTGAGCCAGTAAAAGTTGATACGAACGTAGCGTCTCCTCAAGCTCCAGAAGTGAACATAACAGATTTAACAGGAGTTACGACATTAAACCTGGCGACTGAGCAGATGGACCACAACCATACCCACTCGAATGGAGAAATATCAAGCATAGGAATGTATGTTGACACATCAGGTATAAACTACACAAATCCGATTCAAGGATTAAGCAACCTATATGGACTTACAGATATAGACCTGATAATGGGAACGGAAGTTACAAAATATCTGAATGCGAAAGCGATTCAAATAGGTGATAACATCTTAAAGCCGTATAATGATGCCTTGGCAAGTGTTGTATCGACAGGGGTGACATTAAATGTGAACTCTTCGAGCCTGACCTGGATAGCGCAGCCGGTGGAATCAGGAAACATAGCGGCACCGATAAAGACAGTATACATGGTAAAAATACCTTATACAGACTTTGCAAGCAAAAACGACGTTGACACGGAACATTTTTTGGACGGACTTGAACAGAGATACGGAGTCGAAGGCATACATTCGAGGGAAAAACAGATATTCAATAAGCTGAATGACTTAGGAAAAGGTGAAAATCACATATTTGCGCAGGCTGTAAATGAGATGAAGGGTTATGAATATTCAAATACGCAGCAAAGGATAAATGCAACAGGAAATACTTTGGACAAGGAGTTCAAATATTTGCACGACGAATGGAGAAATCCATCTAAGCAGAGCAACAAGATAAAAGTGTTTGGACAGAAAGATGAATATAGAACTGATACGGCAGGAGTAATTGACTACGACAGCAACGCTTACGGAGTTGCCTATGTGCATGAAGACGAGGCGATTACGCTTGGAAACTCAGCTGGATGGTATGCTGGAGCAGTTTCAAACAGATTCAAGTTCAAGGATTTAGGAAAATCGACTGAACAGCAGTCAATGATTAGAGCAGGAGTATTTAAGACAGTGTCGCCAGTTAAGGACCATAACGGAAACTTAAGATGGACGATTGCAGGAGATGTGTTTGGAGGCGTAAACAATATGCACCGAAAATTCTGGGTAGTTGACGACACGTTCTACTCAAAGGCTGACTATTATACCTATGGAGCGGCGTTAAAAACTGATTTAGGTTATGACATAAGATTATCTGAAAGAACGCATTTGAGACCTTACGGAGCGTTAAAAATGGAATATGGAAGATTTACGGATATAAATGAGGACAGGGGACAGATGAACCTGGAAGTTAAAGGAAACGACTATTTCTCAGTTAAGCCTGAAGTTGGAGCGGAATTCAAGTATATTCAACCATTAGCTGTAAGAACGCAGTTATCGATTGGACTTTCGGCGGCATATGAAAATGAGATTGGGAAACTGAATAGACTTAATCAGGCGAGAGTACGTTATACGACGGCAGACTGGTACAACTTGAGAAATGACAAGGAAGACAGACACGGGAATGGTAAATTTGACTTGAACTTAGGAATTGACAACACAAGATTTGGAGTGACAGTAAATGCTGGGTATGACACTAAGGGAGAAAACGTAAGAGGTGGACTAGGATTTAGATTGATTTACTAATTTTGATAAATTTACAAATTTTCAAAAGGAAAATTTTATAAAAAAATGAGAGTGTTAAAATTTTTGCACTCTCATTTTTAATTTTAAATCATATTAACAAAAGAAATCTTACTTTTGTAAATTTGAGCAATTCACTTTGTTTAAATGATTTGTTGATTATTTTGAAATAAATAGCAAAATTTCTCTTAGAAGCTTACATGCAAGAGCGGTAGATTGTCCCGATTGGTCGTAAATAGGCGATAATTCGTTCATATCAAGTCCTACAATATTTAATTCTGAGATTTTTTCTATTGCTTTGTGCAACTCAGTAAAAGTAATTCCTCCCGCTTCAGGTGTCCCCGTTCCTGGAAATTCTGATGGATCTAGCACATCTAAATCCAATGTGAAATAAACAGGTTTACCTTTTAGTTTTTCAACAACTTTGTCCAGTTCGTCAAAATTTTTTCCAAAGTTAAATTTTGTCGTATGAAGATGTTTTTTTGCAAAATCCCATTCAGCTCGTTCTCCACTTCTTATTCCAAACTGAAAGATTTTATTGTCGCCAACCATATCCCAGCATCGTCTGATTACCGAAGCGTGTGAAAAATATTGACCCAAATATTCATCCCTTAAATCTGTGTGAGCGTCAAACTGAATTATGTGTAAATCTGGATATTTTTTAAAAACCGCTTTTACGGCTCCCAATGTGACAGAATGCTCTCCACCTATCATAAATGGAATTTTTCCGTCATTTAAAATACTCTCGGCTTCATCTTGAATGTCTTGAAGCGCCAAATTTGAATTTCCAAAAGAAAGTTCCAAGTCGCCACCGTCAAAAATTTTGTAATCTTCCAAATCCTTGTCTTGATAAGGACTGTAAGTTTCAATTCCAAAACTCTCATTTCTCATAACGGAACTTGCAAATCGTGTCCCAGGTCTAAAGGAAGTAGTGCTGTCAAATGGAGCACCGAAAATTACAATATCGCTTTCGTCATATTCATTGTCGCAGCCAATAAATGTATGTATATTTTGTTTTCTCATAGTTTTTACCTTTCTTAATTTTATTTACTTAAAAAATTTTTGTCATTATAGCATATTTAAAAAAAATTTACAATTTTTATCTCATTGGATTTATAGCCGTTAATTCCCATTTTTGAATACCTTCGTTTTTTAAGGCGCTGTCATAACCGATATAAACATTTTTTAATCTTTTGTTTACTGGAGTTAATTTGTATTTGTACATAAGTGGCACTTCAACGGCTTGATTTATGTAGTATTCTTGCCATTTTTTGTACATTTCTGCTTTGTAATTTGGGATAGTTAGTGATTTTTCACCCAAAATTTCGGCGATGAATTTGTCATTTTCTGGGGATACAAATCTTGTGTAATTTAACTGAGAACTTCTTCCAGCCGAAGAAGTCGGATTTACATCGGTTCCAACTCCCCATGCTGCAAAAAATACATCAATATCTTTTGTATCGCCTTGAACTTTTTCGTAAAAATTTTGAAAAGCCAGTAATCTTCCAGAAGTCAAGCTCACATTTAGTCCGATTTTTTTCCAGCTTTGCAAATAAAACTGAGCAAGTGGCTCAGCCACATCTCCACCAGCCATAAACGCCATTTTTATTTGAAGCGGCTTACCATTTTTATCTTCACGAAATCCATCATTGTTCACATCTTTGTATCCGCTTTCATCAAGAAGCTGTTTTGCTTTGGCTAAGTTATACGGAAATCCTGTCAAATCTTTTGGAAAATATTTTTTGAAAACTGGAGGAACCGTAGAAGTCGCTCTTTGTCGCAGTCCAAAATAAAAGGCCTGTGTGATTTGATCGACATCAATTGCATAAATCATCGCTTGTCTTAAATTTAAATCCGCCATTTTAGCGTTAGGATCACTCACATTTTCCCCTTTTGCTTTGTCAAAATGTCCCAATTTAAATCCAACATACGAGTAATACAAATCCTGTTGTCCCAAAACTTCTAAATTTCTAAAATCTTTATAATTATTGTATAAACTGTCTGGCATTTCCATAACATAGTCATACTTTCCGGCTTTTAGAGCCGCAACAATCGACTGTGGATTGACCACTTGCAAAATCGCCTTTTTTATTTTAGGTTTTCCCTTGTAATAATAAGGATTCGCCACAAATTCCATGCTTTCTCCGCGAGAAATTTTTACCAAGTTATAAGGCCCCAATGTGACGGGTTTTGTTCTTATTTTGTCAGATGAAACCAAATTTTTTATCGGAACATCTTTTAAATAGTGTTTTGGAAGTGCGTTTGACATAAGTCCGTTTCCGCCGCTAAAAATACTTTGTCCCATCTCAGAAAATGAAATTTCCACTGTTTTATCATCAATTTTTTTCACGCCGGAAATTGTTTTAGATTTTCCACTGTGGTAGTCATTCATCCCAATGACTTTTTGATATTCTTTAGTATAACGAATTCCTGTGTAATCCTTGCTTCCCAGAACTTCGTAAGCATAAATTATATCATCTGCGGTAAGTGGAACGCCATCTGACCACTTTATACCATCTTTAATTTTTATAGTTGCTTTTTTGTTTTTTGCATCGACATTTAATGTGGCAACACCCGTGTCAATTATTTCAAAATTGTCATTCACTTCAAAAAGGCTGGAGCTTAAAAACATCGAAAGGATATCTCCATCGTAGCCGTCCTGATACAAAATCTCGTTAAAAACTCCAACAAGCGGGTCATCTTTGACAAGAGCCACTTGAAGTGTTGCATTTTCCACAGCTGGTTCATTATTTGAAGTTTTTATTGGGAAAATTGACAAATTTATTTTAGCTCCTGGCATCTCACTTCTCTTTTTATCTGGATTACAGGAAATTAGCATAAGTCCAATTAAAAAAATCAATATTTTTTTCATAAATTCTCCTCTCAAAAAAGTTACGCTCGTCTTTTTTTCGCATCAGCAGCTCTGTTTAACATCTGTCCAATGTAGTTTATACAAAGCATCATAACAAGTATTAAAATCGAAGCTGGAAGCCAAATCCAAAGTTTTGAAGATAAAACTTCCGGATCGGCTGCATATCCAACAAGTGTCCCAAGACTCGGAGTTGAAGGAGGCAAACCAAATCCTAAAAAGCTAAGTCCAGTTTCAATTCCCAAATTTCCGGCAAAGGCAAGTGTCAAATCTACAATTATTAAAGAGCTTAAATTTGGCAAGATTTCTCTAAAAATTATTTTAAAATCGCTTGTTCCCATTGTCTTTGAGGCGAGAACATATTCCTTTTTACTTTCTGCAAGAGCTTTACTTCTAATAAGCCGTGCTGTTGAAACCCAGTAAAATGCACTCATTATGAAAATAAACGAGCTAACTGTGTATTTTGGCACAATTGTTACAAATACAATAATTATCATAAGTGTCGGCATAATTGTTATAAAATCAATTATTCTCATAATTATATTATCAATAATTCCGCCATAATACCCGCTTATCATTCCAAAAAAAGTTCCTAGAAAACTTGTCAAGATAGTTATTGTAAAGCCAATGATAATCGAGTTTCTAGCTCCCAATATAAGCTGTCCCAAAATTGAACGTCCACCTGAATCTGAGCCCAGCCAAAATCCTTCTTTCATCGGAATGGCATATTTGTCCAAAAGGCTTATTTTCATAATTTCGTCCTGATTTGCAAAAAGCGAGCCAATAAAAATAATTCCAAAAATTACTGCAAGTAAAATTAATGATGCAAGCGCAAGTTTATCCTTTAAAAGTTCTTTTACTATTATTCTAATACCTGTCGGTTTTTCATTCATATTTTTTTCACCACCTTTATTTAATTCTAATTCTAGGGTCGACAATGCTCAAAATTATGTCAGAAAGCAAACTTCCAAAAAGTGTTAAAAATCCAAAAAGTAGAATAAGAGCAGTTACGACGCTGTAATCCCTAGTTACGATAGAATTTATAAAAAGTCCGCCCATTCCGGGATAACTAAATATTTTCTCAATAAAAATCGAACCACCTAGTAACCCTGTTATAGCATATCCAAAAAATGCCGCAATCGGTAAAATCGAGTTTCTAAAGATATGTCGTGAATAAATTTTATTTTCAGGAACTCCTTTACTTTTCGCTGTTTTCACATAATCAAGCGACTTTGCCTCAATAACTTCATTTCTCAAATACTGAATAATCCAAGTTGTTCCAAGCAGTGCATAAGTTATAGCTGGAAGTATGATGTGATAAATTCTATCCCAAAAATGTCCCATCTTTCCAGTTTCAAGTCCAGCGGTAACAGAACCTGTTGTAGGAAACCATCCCAATTTATATCCAAAGAACCAAATCATTATAAGCGACAAGACAAATGTCGGTATCGCATAACTCACATAGTTATAAAAAGTTACAAATTTATCCAAAAATGAGTTTTGGTATCGTCCAGATAGCATTCCTAATGGAATTGCAATGCAATATGTCAAAATCAAGCTTACAAGCGATAAAATAAAAGTATTTACAGCTCTTTCTCCGATCAAAGTTTTAACAGGAACATTGTAAGTGTAGCTCATTCCCAAATTTCCAGAAAAAGCGTTTTTAATCCATCTTATATACTGAATGTGCCAAGGGTCAAGAAGTCCAGCTTTTCTTCGCAGAGCTTCCAGTGCGGATGGATCAGTTTGCGGAGTGATAAGTCCTGTAAATGGGTCTCCTGGCATTAGTTTTGCCAAAATAAAGACAATCACGCTAAGTATAAATAATTGCGGTATCATAATTACAAACCGTCTTAAAATCGTTTTCCACATAATTTTTTCCTTTCCTACTAAATTTTTATTTTAAAGCGACAAAATGTGTGTCAGTCAATTTTTTTAAATCAAAAACTTTTCCATTTTCGTCGTAAAAATTTTTTTTGTTTTTTTGATATTCCTCTTCAATTTTTTTTCTTTTTAACGCATTTTCCAGCCGCTTTTCAGGATGAATTTCAGGAATCGCAGCAATCAATCTTTTCGTGTAAGGATGTTCTGAAAAGTCATAAATATCAGTTTTTGTCCCAGTTTCAACGAATCTTCCGCTATTTAAGATGTAGATGTAGTCGCACATATGTTTTACAACCCCAAGGTCGTGCGAGATGAATAAATAGCTTAAATTATACTGTTTTTGAATATCTTTCATATAATTTAGTACTTGCGCCTGAACCGATAAATCCAGTGCAGAAACAGGTTCATCAGCGATGATAAGCTGTGGCTTTGTTGCAACCGCTCTTGCAATTCCGATTCTTTGACGCTGTCCTCCTGAAAATTCATGTGGATACTTGTAGAGTGCATCTTCAGAAAGTCCTACAATTTCCAGCAATTCTAAAATTTTTTTCTTATTTTCCGTTTCAGTCAAATTTTCAAAATTTTTTAGTGGTTCACTTATTATGTCAATTATCCTTTTTTTTGGATTGAGGCTTGATAGAGAGTCCTGAAATATCATTTGAACATTTTTACTGTATTCATTTTTTCTATTTCTAAATTTTCTGTCAATCTCTTTGCCTTTATAAATAATTTTTCCACTTTTGATTTTTTCAAGTCCGATTATCGCTTTTCCAATCGTGGATTTTCCCGAGCCAGATTCCCCGACAAGTCCATAAGTTTTTCCTTGTTCAATTGTAAGCGACACTCCGTCAACAGCATAGATGTAGTCGACAATTTTATTAAAAAATCCGCTGCGGATTGGATAATGAACTTTTAAATTTTTTACTTCAAGAAAACTCATATTTTTTCTCCTTAATTTCTTTTACTTGATTTTATTTCAATTTATACTCAAACCTATCCAAAATTGAAGTATTAAAAATTATATAAGCTTAGGGTTTGAATAAAATGGTCATAGTTTTGAGTTCTGTTTTAAATCAGTTTCACTATACTTTACTTCAATTTAATTTTCTTTAATTTATTCAATTTATTTTAATTCAAAATTTTTATAGCAAGTACATCTAACAAAATGATTTTTAGAAATTTCATGCAATTTTGGATTTTCTTCATGTTCACTTTTATCAACCCACGGAATTCTATCAGCAAATCGGCAGCCTTTTCTATTTATTTTTTTTAGCGACGGTACATTTCCATAAATCACATGAAGTTTTTCATTTTCTAAGTTCAGTTGTGGAATGGAGTTAAGAAGCGACCTTGTGTAAGGGTGTTTCGGATTTTTAAATAATTCGGTAACATCAGCAATTTCTACAATTTCTCCCGCATACATGACGGCAACTCTGTCAGCCATCTGCGCAACAACTCCCAAATCGTGTGTAATCAGTATAATTCCAGCATTCATTTCATTTTGAAGAGATTTTAATAAATCTAATATCTGTGCCTGAATTGTTACATCCAGCGCTGTAGTTGGCTCATCGGCTATGACAATCTGTGGTTTGCAGGAAAGCGCAATTGCAATCATAACTCTTTGCCGCATACCTCCACTAAGCTCGTGTGGAAATTGTTTTGCAACTCTTTTGTAATTATTTATCCCGACTTTTTGCAGTAAATCATAAACTTTCTTTTTTCTTTCTTCTTTTGTAAAATTTGTGTGGTAAATAAGACTTTCCTCAATTTGATTTTCAATTTTCATAAGCGGATTAAGTGCAGATAATGGATCTTGAAAAATCATTCCAATCTGTTTTCCCCTTATTTTATTAAATTCTTCTTCATCAATTTCCAGAAGATTTTTTCCTTCAAAAATTATCTTTCCGCTAGATTTTGTATTAAGTGGACTGTGAAGTCCTACAATGGAAGTAGCAAGTGTACTTTTTCCGCACCCGGATTCTCCAACAATTGCCAAAACTTCATTTCTTTTCAATTCAATCGACACATCATCAACGGCAGGAAAATATTCTTCATCAATTCGGAAACTTGTAGTCAGATTTTCTATTTTCAAAAGCGTATCTTTTTGGCTCAAAATTTTTCACTTCCTTTCAATTCGATTCAATTCAATAAATACTATATTTACTATAGTACAATTATAGCACATTTTTTTTATTAAACAAAAATCATATTAAAAATTATAAATATTAAAATTAAAACGAAAATTATAATTGTAAAAATTTTCCATAAGTGATATAATTTTTACAAAATTTAAAAAAAACTAATTTTTAGAAAATAGATAAAAAAATCGAAGGGAAGTGATGAATGAGTTGGAAAATAAAATAAAGTTATATGGATTTAACAATCTTACAAAGACACTTAGCTTTAATATTTACGATGTCTGTTATGCCAAAATGGAAAGGGAGCAGAAAGATTATATCGCTTATATCGACGAGCAGTATAATTCTGATAGGCTCACAAAAATTTTGATAAATGTCGCTCAGATGATAGGAGCTAAAGTGTTAAATATTTCAAAGCAAGATTATGAGCCGCAGGGAGCTTCTGTCAACATTTTAATTGCGGAAGCTAGAATTAATTCTGCAAACATTGATAAATCATGTAATCGGGGAAAGCCTTTTTTTGATGAAAATAAAGATTTAAAAATTAAAGATACAGATACGGTTCACGCACATTTGGATAAAAGTCACATTACAGTGCATACTTTTCCCGAGTATCATCCAGAAAATTCAATTTCTACTTTCAGAGTGGATATTGATATAGCAACTTGCGGAGAGATTTCACCACTGAATACCTTAAATTATTTGATTGACAGCTTTGAATCCGATATTATTACAATAGACTACAAAATAAGAGGTTTTACTAGAGATATTTCGGGTAAAAAATTTTTCACCGACCACAACATTACTTCTATTCAGGATTACATTGACCCTGATAAATTAAAAATTTACGATGCGATTGATGTAAATGTCTATCAGTCCAACATTTTTCACACAAAGATGCTCATAAAGGAAATTGAGCTCCAAAATTATCTTTTTAACCGTGATGTTTATGAAATTCCACCACGAGAAAGACTGAAAATAATAGATGATTTAAGAAAAGAAATGATAGAAATCTACAGCGGAATGAATATTTATTAGAAATTATTTTAGTAAAGAATAGATAAAATACGGAGAAAACAAAAAATGAAAAAGAATATTGATTTGAAAAGACAGAAAAAAACTGTACTTTTTGACGCACTAAAAGAACACTTAAATAACAGAGTGGTAAGATTTGATGTACCAGGACACAAAGGTGGACGTGGAAACAAAGAATTTAGAGATTTTATTGGGATACATGCCATGCAAATGGATGTCAATTCTATGAAACCGCTGGATAATTTATGTCATCCAACTTCCGTCATAAAAGAAGCACAGGAAATAGCAGCTGAAGCTTTTGGGGCAAAAGAAGCCTATTTTATGGTAAGCGGAACGACAGGAGCAGTACAGGCGATGATTATGTCAACTTGCAGAGCTGGGGATAAGCTTATAATTCCTAGAAATGTCCATAGAAGTGCCATAAATGCCATGGTTGTCTGTGGTGCAGTTCCAGTTTATATAAATCCAGGACTAAATAAAAAATTGGGAATTTCACTTGGAATGTCGATAAAAGATGTGAAAAAGGCAATCAAAGAAAATCCTGACGCAAAAGCAATTTTGGTAAATAATCCAACTTATTACGGAATTTGCTCAGATTTAAAATCCATTGTAAAATTGGCACACGAAAATGGAATGTATGTTTTAGTCGACGAAGCGCATGGAGCACATTTTTCCTTCGATGAAAATTTGCCAATTTCGGCTATGGAAGCAGGAGCTGATATGGCAGCGATAAGTATGCACAAAACAGGTGGTTCTCTTACACAGAGCTCCATTTTGCTGAGCGGAGAGAAAATTAATGCCGACTATGTGCAAAAAATAATAAATTTGACACAAACTACAAGTGCTTCGTATTTACTTATGGCATCACTTGATGTGGCAAGAAAAAATCTTGCCATAAACGGCCGAGAATTATTTGAGAAAACTGTAAAATTTGCTGAATATGCACGAAGTGAAATTAATAAATTGGGCGGTTATTATGCTTACGGGAGAGAACTTATTGATGGAGATGCAGTTTTTGACTTTGACACAACTAAACTATCCGTTTATACACAAGATATTGGACTTGCGGGAATTGAAGTTTATGATATTTTGAGAGATGAATATGGAATTCAAATTGAACTTGGAGATTTGGGAAATATTCTGTCGATAATTACTGCAGGAGACAGAGGACTTGAAATTGAGCGGTTAATTTCATCACTTGCTGAAATTAAAAGACTTTACTCTAAAAGTCCAGAAGGAATGTTTGACCACGAATATATAAATCCAAAAGTTGTCATGACTCCTCAAGATGCCTTTTATTCTGAAAAAGAAATGATTCCAATTTTAGATAGCGTTGGAAGAGTGAGCGCAGAATTTGTGATGGCTTATCCGCCAGGAATACCAATTTTAGCGCCAGGAGAAAAAATTACCGACGAAATTATTCGGTATATTTCTTATGCAAAAGAGAAAGGTTGTCTTTTAACTGGAACTGAAGATATGCATGTTGACAAAATAAATGTAGTTGTAGAAAAATAGTTTATAAAATAAAAAGTAATAAGTCAGAAATAAGAAAAAATCAAAAATAAAAAAGAAGAAGGAGAAAAGAAGAGCGAGAAAAATAAAATAAAAAAGGAAGTGATATCAAATGATTGACAGATTTAATAAATTTTTTGACTATCTTTTATTTATAGAAGGGAACTATTCCAATCATCCTGATGACAAAGGCGGTGAAACAAAATACGGAATAACAAAAGAAACTGCCAGAAGTTATGGATACAAAGGGGAAATGACAGATTTGACAAAAGCTCTTGCACAAAAAATTTATGAAAAGAAATATTACAAAGCTTATAAAATTGACAAAATTAAAAATGATAAAATGGCTCTTAGTATTTTTGATTTTGTCGTAAACTCTGGAAAATATGGAATAAAAAAAGCGCAGGAAGCTGTAAATAAAGTTTATGGAAAAAATGTTTTAACAGCCGATGGAATAATAGGTCTTCAGACAGTCAAATATTTAAATTTGGTAAATTCTGAAAAATTTTTAGCAGAATATCATAAATTACAAATTGAATATTACAATGCAGTTGTTAAAAGCAATCCTAAGCAAAAAGTCTTTTTGGCTGGATGGCTAAACAGAGTAAAAAGAAAAGAAAATTATTTGAAAAATGTTTAAAAAATGAAAAAAAAAATAAAACAAGAAAAAAAGTAAAAAAGAAAGGAAAAACTATGGAGCTTTGGTATACTGAAGAACATACGAAAAATGTCCGTTTTTCGATAAAAGTTGACAAACAGCTAGTTAGTTTTAAAAGCGAATTTCAAAGAATAGATATTTTTGAATCGAAAGAGTTTGGGAGATTTTTAACATTAGACGGATTTATGATGCTCACAGAAAAAGATGAATTTATTTACCACGAAATGATAACTCATGTTCCAATGGCAGTTAATCCAAATGCAAAAAAAATATTGGTAATCGGCGCTGGGGACGGTGGAACAGTAAGAGAGCTTGCAAAATATGACCACATTGAAAAAATAGATATGGTTGAGATTGATAAAGCCGTCGTTGATCTGTGTCGGGAGTTTTTGCCATCGACTGCCTGTAAATTAGAAGATAAAAGAGTAAATATTTATTATGAAGATGGTTTAAAATTTGTCCGTTCCAAACATAATGAATATGATATTGTAATTGTCGATTCCACAGATCCTTTTGGGCCTGGAGAAGATTTATTTACAAGAGAATTTTACGGGAATTGTTTTAATGCGTTAAAAGACGATGGAATACTTGTAAATCAGCATGAGAGTCCTTATTACGAAGCTGATGCAATTGCTTCCAAAAGAGCAAATAAACAGTTAAAAGCTGTTTTTCCCTTTGCGACAGTTTATCAGTTGCATATTCCAACATATCCGTCAGGACATTGGCTATTCGGATTCGCTTCAAAAAAATATAATCCAGTAACCGACTTAAAAGCTGATATCTGGAACAGTTTTGGGATAAAGACAAAATATTATAATACAGAACTTCATAAAGGAGCTTTTGCACTTCCAAATTATGTAAAGGAATTAATTAGTGAATAATTATTTTAAATTTATTGAAAAAACAAAAAATTAAGATAAAGCAATAGAATTTAAATTTGCATTTAAGTATTTAAGTGGAGCAAATGTAGATAAGGGAACTATTGTAAACTTTGATTATAGTGTTGTAGAAAAAGATACACAATCTAAACAATATAAAAATTATGTTTTTAGTAACCCTTCAAATTATAAATATCAATTTAGAAATTTTGCTGAAACAACATTAGATGATGCTTCAGGAGAAGTTAATTTGAAACTTGATATGCCAGATGCTCTACAAAGTAAAAATCTTTACTTAAGTACAATAGTAAATGTTTCAGATGCTAATGGAAGATATAGTACAGAAAATAAAGTATTTAAAATCATAAATAGAGAAAATTCAGTTGGAGTTCAAAAAGTAAGCCAAAATGAAAATGAAGCTAGTGTAAAATATATTCTATTAAATGAAAAAACTGATAGTTTAGTTGCAGGAAAGAAATTAAAATATAGAGTATATAACAAAGAATTTAACTGGTGGTATGACTACTATAATGATGATGAAAAATCATTTAAAGAAAATATTGAAACAATTCTTTTAGAAGAAGGAGAAATTACTTCTGGTTCTTCACCTGAACTTTTAAAAGTTAATAAATTAGGTGATGGTACAAACTTTATAGAAATAGAAGATGAAGAAACAGGACATAGTTCAGGAGTCTTTGTCTATAATTATCACTATGGAGATAAAAAACATGGAACTATTGAAAATCTAAATATCACTGCTGATAAAGAAAAATACAATATTGGAGATATTGCAAAGATTAAATATAGTGGAGCAGTTGGTTCAAAAGCATTAATAACTATTGAAAAAGATGGTAAGATTATAAAAGAATATTGGAAAACTTTAACTGTAAAAGATAATGAAGAAACTGTTGTTATTGAAAAAGATTTCTTCCCTAATGCTTATGTAAGTATATCAGTTTTCCAAAAATATGTGGATAAACAAAATGATAGACCATTAAGACTTTATGGTTCAGTTCCATTGATGGTTGATGATAAGACTAAAATGTTGACTTTACAAGTTGATACTAAGTCAGAAGTTTTACCGGGTGGAGATTTAAAAATAAAATTATCTAACAAAGAAAATAAAAAGATGTACTATGAAGTATTCCTTGTAGATGAAGGAATATTGAGAATGACTGATTATGCAAAACCAGATCCTTATAAATTCTTCTATGAAAAAAGAGCTAAGTTAGTTCAAAGTTATGATAACTTCTCTAATATCATTGAAAGATATTCTGACAAGGTTGCTAATAGATTGAAAACTGGTGGAGGAGATTCTGAAGAAGATGCCTTAGCTAGTCCTATGATGGCAAAAAAAGCAGCTTATGAAAAAGAAGATATGCAATTATTTGGAGATGCACAAAGATTTGCTAATTTAACTATATTTAGAGGTGTTGCAGAAAGTGATGCAAATGGTAATGCAACAGTTGATGTAAAATTACCTAATTTCTTTGGAAAAATGAGATTATTTGTTGTGGCAGTTTCAGATGAAAGTTATGGAAGTGCTGAAAAATCAATTTCAGTAAAAGCTCCTGTAATAGTTGAAACTTCTGCACCAAGAGTTTTAAAAGTTGGAGATAAATTTACTGTTCCTGTAACTTTATTCCCTATTGAAAAAGCTATTGGAAATTCAGAAATTACTTTAACTTATAATGGAAAAACTTATAATAAAAAAGTTAATGTAAAAGATGGTAAGAGTGAAAAAGTTTTATTTGAACTTGAAGCACCAACAACTGTTGGAACAACTAAAATAGATATTGATTTTAAATCTAGTAAATATAGTTATAAGGATACTATTAACTTGAATGTTGATACAAATTATCCTTATCAATATAATGAAAAATCAATAGTATTAGAACCTAACCAAGAATTTACATTGTCTGCATCAGAATATAAAGATTTTATAAATGGAAGTGTAAAATCTAAGTTAGTACTTTCTAGTTATCAAAAATTAGGAATTGAAAAATTAATAAAATCATTGTTAGATTATCCTTATATTTGCTTAGAACAAATATCATCAAAAGGTATGGCAATGCTATATATTGATAATTTGACAACTGACCCAATAGAAAAAAATGATGCTAAGAATGAAATTAATGCTATAATTGGAAAATTAAATAATAATTACCAATTAAGAAATGGAGCATTTGCATATTGGCCAGGTTCTCAAGAAGAAGGAATATCAACTGTATATGCAATTAGATTCTTAATAGAAGCAAAAGAAAAAGGTTACTATGTACCAGAAACTATGTTTGAAAATGCTAAGGCTTATCTAAATTCAATAGCAATGAGAACAGATGTACCTAAAATAGAAGTTTTATATCTATTGGCAGCAATAGGAGACCCTAATGTTTCTGAAATGAATATAGTTTTTGATAGATACTATAAAAATATATCTGTTGTTGAAAAATGGAGACTACTTGCTGCATACAGTAAGATAGGTGAAAAAGATTTTGCTAGAAAAGAAGCAGATAAACTTCCTAGAAAAGCAGAAAGAAAAGATGGAAGCTATTATGCAGATGATAGTGCTGAAATATTAAAATATTATACAGTTATTTATGGTACAGCAGATGCAGAACTTTATAATTCTGTTCTTGCAATGGCTAAGAGTGATGCTTGGTTGACTACTTATGAAAAAGCTAATATAGTTCAAGCATTGGCAGGAGATGGAAAAGTAAGTCCTGAAAAGAAAAATCTATCTTTCAAACTTATAGTTGATGGAAAAGAACAAAACTTAGAGCTTAAAGATGGAGAATATACATTTAGAAATTTAGGTGTAAAAGAAAATGCTAAGAAAATAGTTATAAAAAATACTTCATCTAGTAAATTATATGTAAATTCTTTCTATAAAGGAAAACCTGTAAAATATGATGAAAAAGATGAAAGTAAAAATATTACTATAACAAGAAAATTTGTTGATATGGCTGGAAAAGAAATAGATGTTAAGAACTTAAAAGCTGGAACTAGATTTAAGATGATATTAACTTCTAAATTGGCTAATGCAGATTCACCAGATATCTCATTATTACAAATTTTACCAAGTGGTTGGGAATTTGATAATACACAAGCTAATGTTCAAAGTGCAGGTGGAGATATGATACCAGTTCCTGTATCTGATGCAGAAGAAGCTGATAGTGAAGAATATGGAGATAATTCATCATCTAATAATGTTAATTATGTAGACATAAAAGATGATAGAGTTGCTTACTTCTATCCACTATATTCAGGAGAAGACAAAGTAATTGAAATTAATTTAATTGCTGTAACTCCTGGAACATATAGATTACCTGGAACAAAAGTTGAATCTATGTATAACAATAATTACAGAGCATATCTAAAAGGTTTTGAAGTTAA
>ERZ773063.382-NODE-382-length-29498-cov-5.466732_pt1 | contig 29498 bp, 27 predicted proteins | sample MGYA00580625_ERZ773063 | MGnify/ENA primary metagenome ERZ773063 (study PRJEB29015, sample SAMEA2738022) | human oral metagenome | biome: human oral; feature: human-associated habitat; material: dental | place: China | collected 2042 ... | reverse complement strand
CAAAATGATATTTGCATTTTGACACACCCTCGTTTTGTATTCCAATAACACCCGTGAAGAAGGGAGGATATTGTGATGGAAAATTCCTGCTGTGCCAGTTTTGTATTCCAATAACACCCTCTTTGTATCATTCTTAGCTATTATTTCACATCGTGTTATTGGTCCGCACCAATGGTGCGGATGCTAAGCACCAATGGTGCGAACGGAAAACACCAATAGTGCGGAGAATAAAATCCCCTACCATATATTGTTAGTATAGAAACAACTCACGCCTACCTCAAGTTACGATTACCCTTTTCGGTAATCACTCCCCTCTCCTTTCGGAGAGGGGTTGGGGGTGAGGCTCTCCTTCTTTTAATAGGGTCGGGGGTGAGGCTTTTTATTTAATTTCCCCTATTCATTTGTTAATATCATGCTTTTTGTCTATATTTGTACATTGTAACAAATACAAATTAGATAAATTCAGCAAATAAATGAAAGCTATAGAGATTCTTTTTCCTGTTTTCTTTATGATGTTCCTCGGTTGGTTGAGTCACAGAAGAGGTTGGGTAACAGCAGGACAGAACGAAGGAGCAAAGTCATTAGTATTTAATATTCTTTTCCCGCTGCTCGTTTTTCACGTGCTTGTAAAAGCAGAGTTATCGACGAATTTCATTTATGAGATTCTCTTTTTAGATGCCGCTTGGATTCTTGTCTACCTGATAGGTAAGAGCATAGCAAAGCCCATTAGTGGTCGTTACGCCCGATTGGCACCTTTCCTACTGATGACTTGTGAGGGAGGCAGCGTTGCCCTACCCCTTTATATCGCATTGGTAGGAGCAGAACACGCTGTGAATATCATCACTTTTGACGTTGCTGGTATCCTCATCAACTTTGGACTTGTGCCAGCACTCGTCACGCGCCAAACATCAAAGGATGTGGCTTTCCGTCCTATGGCGAAACGAATTATTACAGCACCATTCATCATAGCCGTTATCGTGGGTATCCTCGTTAATATGTCGGGTTTGTACCAATGGCTGATGGAAAATGATTTTCACAGAATCTATGACGGTACGATGAACATGGCAATGACACCTATTGCGAGCATTATCCTCTTCACGCTCGGCTATGGTTTCCACCTACGGGCAGCACAGCTCAAGCCACTTTTGGCATTGACAGTGGTGCGCCTTGTGCTGTGTGGGGCTATCGTAGGAGCCTTCTTCTTGCTGTTCCCAGAATTGATGGCAGTGAAGATATTCCTTGTTGGCGTACTACTTTACTTTGCTTGTCCAACAGGTTTTCCCGTACCGCTACAGATAGAAAGCCTTTGCAAGGATGAAGATGACGAAAGCTTTATGTCGGCTTTCATCTCTATCTTCATCGTGGTGGCAATGATTGTTTACACATTGATTACATTGCTATTGATATAAATTTAAGGAGTTAAGGAGTGAAAGGGAGTTAAGGAGTGAAAGGGAGTTAAGACAATTGTATTGTATTAATATAACATAATGGAGTTAAGGAGCAAAAGAACATGAACGATAACGTAAAGAGTCCATGGCCAGGACCAGCGGGAATGATACCCGTAACAAGCGGCAAAGCAGATGATGCAAATGTTTTTAACCGCAACTACTTGGATTCTATCCATGTGGAGATGCGTGTTATTGATGCCGTCGAGCCAACATTGAAGACAGTTATCTTCGGTGAAGAGTTCGATTCACCAATTATGATGCCTGCCTTCTCGCATCTGAATAAGGTGTTGAAAGATGGCAAGAAACCAATGTTAGAGTATGCACGTGCTGCCAAAAAGCTGAATACAGTCAACTGGGTAGGTATGGAACCTAACGAGGAATATGCTGAAATCGCAGCTGAAGGAGCAAGAACAGTGAGAATCATTAAGCCGTTCGCTGACCATAGTATCATCCTTGATGAGATTCAGTTTGCTGTCAAACACGGTGCGATAGCTGTCGGTGTAGACATTGATCACGTCCCAGGAACAGACGGAAAATATGATGTTGTAGACGGTATTCCACTCGGTCCTGTCATGCTTTCAGACCTCAAAGAATACGTGAAGGCCGCTGGTAACGTACCATTCGTTGCCAAAGGCGTACTCTCTGTGCAGGATGCCTTGAAGTGTAAGGAGGCAGGCTGCGCAGCTATTTTAGTCTCTCATCACCACGGACGTATTCCTTTCGGTGTTGCTCCCGTGATGGTTCTGCCTAAGATTAAGGCAGCATTGGAGGGAAGTGGCATCGCAATCTTCGTTGACTGTGGTATTGATACTGGTTATGATGCTTACAAAGCACTTGCATTAGGTGCTGATGCGGTTGCTGTGGGCAGAGGAATTCTTAAGCCATTGCTGCAACAAGGAGCAGAAGGAGTTGAAGAGAAGGTACAAAAAATGAACGAACAACTTTCAGAGCTGATGATGTACACCTGCGTGAAAGATACCCGTTCATTCGATGCGTCTGTGCTTTATATCTAAAGAAATAGCATCTATAGAAGCTGACTTTTTCTATAGATGCTATTTTTATATTTGCCTTTTAATCCTAATGGGTAGCCTTATAATAAAGGTTCTTGTTTAAGGAACGGGTTACCTCTGGATTTGAAGAAGGGTCGGAGATGGTTATACCTGAATAAGTTCGGATAGGCAGTACATCTCCACTACGGCTACGAACAGCAGTATAATACGATGTTGTATTTCCTTTCTCAGGAACAAGGAGGTTGAGTTGATTGTTGAACCTTGTTAATAAATATGGCTCGTTCTGTACAATACGACGCACGTAATCGCCCATATCATAGAACATGGAAGGGACGTAACCATCCATACTCTGGAGGTCACTCTCCACGACGGTTGAGAGAGAACTTGATGCGTTTATCTCTTTCATGATGTTGACCATGCCCTCTACCTGCGAACAGTCGATAACACTAATCGTTCCATAAGGATAAGGCGTACCCTCATACTTGTAGTTACTATAGAAGTTGATGAAGTTAGTACAGATACTGTGATAATCTGGATTCACCTTTGAGAGTTCATTCCACAAGAGTTTATAAGGCATGCCGTAAGCCATAATCTCCGTTGGACTACCAATGATATGGTGCGTTGCATTGCGAAGCTCGTAAGCAACTTCGATACCTGTCATATTACAATCGTCGAAGAGTATGTACTGGAACTTACCGATACCTGAATCTTCGATACCCTTATCAAAGGCTGAGATATCTGTCTGATAAGCATCACCACCCAACCAACGCGTTGGAGGTCCAGCTTTACCAGCATCTCTATCAAGACGGAAAGGAGAAGCTACTAAGCGAGCACGGCGTGTACTTGGCTTGGCAGGTATCCATCCCATACCATGACAACCGACTATCATTGAGTAATGCTTAGCTGGTGCTTCCTGCTTAACTCGCTTCAATAGGGTTGTTATCCACTCTGCTGAATTCAGCTTTAAGCCTGCTAATGTATTGTTATAGATAGCAACGGTATCATCTACACAGCTTCCATTCTGATACTGAACATTAATCAAAGCACCCTTATTCACCTTGGTTGAGATAAATATCATGAGTCTCTTGTTGCCAAGTCCACCCTGACTTTCAATAGCACTCTTTATGTCTTGTATGTTAGTTAAAAAGAATCCGTAAAGTCCTGAATCTTGCTCATTAACGCCCGACCATGGCATATAAACAAAGATAGTATTCTCTACCTCAGTGGATGGTTGGGGTGTTGGGTCTGGGTCTTCACCGCTACAAGAGGCAAAAACAACAAGCATTGCCAGCTGTAAAAATAGGAAGATTTTCTTCATAATGAATCTTTTTAGCCCCATGAATATTATGTAGGAATTCAATGGGAGTGGTTAATCAAAAAGCCTTGCAACGCCACAATGAGCGTAGTAAGGCTTTTCATAGTTATGTATTATAGTTCGTAGATACTTACTTTACAATAATCAAAGAGTAGTTCTTCTTACCCTTCTGTACGAGGAGATACTTACCATCAATAAGGTCCTCGGCTGTTACTGGCTGATCAAAGGCTGCGAGTTTTTCCTTGTTGAGTGCAACGCCACCGCCCTTAACGAGCTTACGCATCTCACTCTTACTTGGGAAGATCTGCATACCTTCCTGATTGAAGACATCAACTGCAGGCTGACCAAGTACATCCTTTGATACCTCATAATGTGGAACATCCTTGAAGACGTCAGTAAAGGTCTGCTCGTCTAACTGCAACAAGTTCTCCTTTGTACTCTTACCAAAGAGGATGTTAGAGGCTGCTATCGCCATATCGAGGTCTTCCTGAGAGTGAACCATACGGGTAACCTCCTCTGCAAGACGGTACTGAAGTGTACGACGACCTGGGTCTTGACGATGCTCTTCAATAAGGTTATCGATGACATCCTTCTCCAAAGAAGTAAAGATCTTTATATACTTCTCGGCATCATCATCGCTAACATTCAACCAGAACTGATAGAAGGCATATGGTGTTGTACGGTTGCGATCGAGCCAGATATTACCGCTTTCAGTCTTACCAAACTTCTTACCATCCGCCTTTGTTATCAGTGGACAAGTAAGGCAATATGTCTCAGTTTCGTTACCTAAAGTACGACGGATAAGCTCTGTACCAGTAGTCATATTACCCCACTGGTCATTACCACCCAACTGCAACTTAACACCAAACTTCTCAAAAAGATAGAGGAAGTCGTAACCCTGCAGAAGCTGATAGGTGAACTCAGTAAAGCTAAGTCCATCGCGACTCTCGCCACTCAAGCGCTTCTTCACACTATCCTTAGCCATCATGTAGTTGACAGTGATGTGCTTACCAACCAATCGAGCGAAGTCAAGGAAGGTGAAGTCCTTCATCCAGTCATAGTTATTAACCATCTCAGCCTTGTTTGGCTCGTTGCCATCGAAGTCAAGGAACTTACTTACCTGCTTCTTGATAGCCTCTTGGTTATGGTAAAGTGTTTCTGTATCAAGGAGGTTGCGCTCCTGACTCTTACCAGAAGGGTCACCAATCATACCTGTAGCACCACCAACGAGGAGGTAAGGCTTGTGTCCACAACGCTGCAAATGACGCAACATCATGATACCACAAAGGTGACCGATATGCAATGAGTCAGCAGTTGGGTCAGTACCCAAGTAAGCTGAAACCATCTCTTTCTGAAGCATTTCCTCAGTACCTGGCATCATCTGAGCCAGCATACCACGCCAACGGAGTTCTTCTACAAAGTTCTTCATCTATATCTTTATACTTTAAGGAGTCAAGGGATAGAAGACTTTAAAAGCGTTCTGCCCTATCTTCATAAGCCTCAACTCTGTATTAATATTCTATTGTGAGCATCGTTAGGGCACTGGGTCATAACCACTACCGCCCCACGGATTGCATCTTAATATACGCCAAATTGTAAGTGCCAAACCCTTAAAAGGTCCATGCTTTAGGATAGCTTGTCTACCATACTCCGAACAAGTAGGAGTGAAGCGACAAGAAGGTGGCGTAAAAGGAGATATGAACTGGCGATAAAAGAGTATCGGAAGTATCAACAGCCATGATAAAACACGTGTGAAAAGACGCCATAGGTTGGCAAATACATTTTGAGTTTGCTGCTCATTTGCAGCCTTCTCGTTTCTCCCCTTCTCATCCATCATATCCGTTCTCCTATTCTTTGAAGCAGGTTACAGACCCGCTGTTCAATTGTAACAGAATCTATCAATTCGTTTGAAAGCCATATAAAAGCTATCAACAACTGCTTATCTGTTTGTTCGTTCACACGGAGCATGACAAAACTCTTGTGCTTACGATAAGCCTCACGCACCTGCCGTTTAACCCTATTGCGCTTTACGGCACGTTTGAAATGCTTCTTCGGAACACTGACTAACACCTGTACATTCGACTCCATGACCGTTTCTTCTGGTGCTGAAGTCTCCGACTTACAGTCAATTAGTCTGTAAACAGCCTTCAAAGGGAATGCTGTCATCGCATGACTTCCACCAGTTCCAAAGAGCGTATCTATGAGCTTCTTGCTACATAGACGTTCTCCTTTTCTTAGTCTTTCTTCATGCTTTTCCATTCCTTATCAGCCTTTATTTACCATATGTCCGGTACTGATGTCGGCTCCTTCCCCATCCTTTCAGATGAGGCAGAAGCCGTTATATTATTTATTCTTCTTCTCTTTTTCCAAGAAAGCACGCAACGCACCAGTCATAGAAGGATACTCCTTAGAAGGTGCTTGAAGGTCAAGTCTCAGACCCTGTGCCTCTACTTCCTTCGCTGTAGCAGGACCAAAGGCAGCTATCTTGATTTCTCCCTGCTCAAAGTTAGGGATATTCTCTTTCAGAGCCTTTACTCCTGTTGGGCTAAAGAAGACAAGCATATCATAATCAAAGTTCTTAACTTCTTCCTCTGTTAAGCCATTGCTCACCGTACGATACATCACACATTCCTTGTGCTTGAGCTTATTTGCATCCAACAACTCGCTCAGAGCCTCCGTATGTACAGAACTCTGCGGAACAAGGTACTTCTCAGTCTTATGCTTAGTCATTGTAGGGATAAGACTATCTATCTTTCCCGTATTACCAAAGAACACCTTACGTTTGCGGTACTGAACATACTTCTGGATATAAAGAGCAATCGTTTCAATCACACAGAAATACTTCATATCCTCTGGAATCGTTATACGCATTTCCTTAGCGAGATTGAAGTAATTGTCTACAGCATGACGAGAGGTAAATACCACTGCGGTATAATCCAACAGGTTTATCTTCTGCTGACGGAACTCTTTCGCTGAGAGTCCTTCCACTTTAAAAAATGGTCTGAAAACCAGTTCCACTCCTAAGTCTTCTGCTATGTCGTAATAAGGCGACTTATCGCTTGACGGCTTTGGTTGTGAAACCAAGATCTTTTTTATCATCGTGTCCTAAAAGTTTATTATCAAATAGTTATCTGTAATGAACAAAACGCCCCACAATACCATCAACGGCATCAATTCGAGCGCACAAAAGTACAAAATTATTTGCAGACTGACACCCATTCTCTTAAAAAAGATACTGTAACTCTTATAAAAAGCAAGCATTTTGACGCATAACATAACAATTAGTGTATAAATCAATGCTGCATGGAGTGACAAAGAGAAGTAAACCTGCAAGAGTACTATCGGGAATAATAAGACTCCTTCCAAGAAAGAAAGGAACACCTGTGCTCGCCTCCATTGTCCATTATTTTTCCTATCAAAGAACACCCAGTTTACGAATCCATAGACCAGATACTTGAATAGGAAATAAGCGACAAACACACCAAAAAAGCATCCTATCGCTCCAAGTTGTGTATCATTCGAAAGCCTACCGCCCCCTAAATCTCGCGCAAATAAATAATAGAGAATACTTCCTAACAAAGAGGTTTGTGCTATCAAGATAGTCTGAAAGCGCATCTCTTCATTCGTTTCAATAGCCAACTCCTTACTACGACTTACACGAAAGAAACTCTTTATCTGTCGTTCTATGAAATTTCTCGATAGAGAAAACGCCACCATCGCCATCACAAAACAACCTAAGAGCATTGCTGCAATAACATTATCATTGCTTACAGCATAAGGAGCAAGAACGCCCGAAACTCCATCAGCATGATTGTTTCCTCGTTCTAACTTGAAAAACTTATTCCCTTTAAAGTAGCCTTCTTCTGCAAATTTGAAGTCCGTCAGCTGAAACTTCTTCTGTTTTTTAGGGCGCAACAAGATAGACGAGTCAGTTTTCTGACCCGCCTTACCCTCAGAATCGACATTCGCCTTCTTCCCTGCTGCCAATGTTGACTTCAACAGCAGAGAAGGGCGAACAATGGAATCAGTTGTCGGCATTATCTATTAGAATCCGAATGTCTTTTTAATATCCTCTACTCGATCGAGCTTTTCCCAAGTGAAAAGTTCAACATCTACCGTCTTTTTCTCATGATAACGGCTCTCAAAGGTCTTCTGAACAACCTCATTCTGACGCCCCATATGACCATAAGCAGCTGTCTCTAAATACATTGGCTGACGAAGTTTCAGTGTCTTCTCAATAGCCTTTGGACGAAGATCAAACAGTTTCTTCACCATCTCTGCAATCTCACCATCAGTAGCCTTCACATGTGAACGACCGTAGGTATTCACATAAACACTAACAGGCTCGGCAACGCCAATGGCATAAGCCAACTGTACAAGAATCTCATCACTCACACCAGCTGCCACCATATTCTTTGCAATATAGCGTGCTGCATAGGCTGCAGAACGGTCTACCTTACTTGAATCCTTACCAGAGAAGGCACCACCACCGTGACCACCTTTACCACCGTAAGTATCAACAATAATCTTACGACCAGTCAAACCTGTATCACCATGAGGACCACCAATCACAAACTTACCCGTTGGATTGACAAGATACTTGATATTGTCGTTGAACAAGGCAAGTACTTTCTCCGATGTTATCTGTGCCTTTACACGTGGCATAAGGATTTCAAGTACATCCTTATGAATCTGCTCTACCATCTCTTTATCAGCCTTCAACTGTGCCTCACGTGAGTCGTCAGCAGGCTTGACAAAGTCGTCGTGCTGTGTTGAAACAACGATAGTGTCAATTCGCTGTGGGATATTGTCATCGCTATACTCCACTGTCACCTGACTCTTTGAGTCTGGACGAAGATAAGTCATCTGCTTACCTTCCTTGCGGATGTCAGCCAACGTGGTCATAAGGAGGTGTGCCAAGTCGAGTGTCACAGGCATATAATTGTCTGTCTCGTTACATGCATAACCAAACATCATACCCTGATCACCAGCTCCCTGATTCTCAGCATCACCATTGTCAACACCACGGTTGATATCATCACTCTGCTCATGAATAGCAGAAAGAACACCGCAGCTATTGCCATCAAACTGATACTCAGCCTTTGTATAACCGATTTTGTTAATTGTCCTACGAGCAATTGTTTGAAGATCAACATATTCCTTAGACCTTACCTCACCCATAATCACTACCTGACCTGTAGTATTAAAGGTTTCTATAGCGCAACGTGCATCCTCATCATATGCCAAGAACTGGTCGAGCAATGCGTCGCTTATCTGATCGGCAACCTTATCTGGGTGTCCCTCAGATACTGATTCCGATGAAAACAAATATGCCATATATTTATCTACTTTTTATGTTTGTTTTTACTATTAACTCTCTGTTTAAGAGTGCAAAGTTACTGCAACTTAGCGGGATAACAAAATAAATAGGTAAGATTTATACATTATTGGGTGATAGATGGTGGGTGATGGGTGATGAATGATGGGTGATAATGATTAGTAGACTGTGAGTGATGGGTGGTGAATATTGGGTGATAATGAACAGTAGATATAAGGTGTTAAATGATGGATGATGAGGATATAGCTATCCTACATTTCTTCTCCGAGAACGTTGCAAAATATGCGTTATTTGAGAATTTATTTGGAATTTCGGCATTATTTAAGTATTTTTGTCGCATAATTTGCGACGATATAAGAGAAAAATTATCGCACAAAAGATATAAAAGGATGATGTATATACACGAAAGAGACAATTGGACTGACTTCCGTTGGGACACTTCAAAGGTGGAACTACTCCAAGAAGAGGTATTCCGTAAACAGGGTTTGCTTTACGGGAGATTGGCTTCACTGGGCTTTGACAGCAAAATACATGCTATGGCAGAGAACCTTACTTATGACATAGTGTATTCTTCAGAAGTAGAAGGCATCCGCCTCAACGTGAATCAAGTCCGTTCTTCCATAGCAAGAAAACTTGGGATTGAGAACGTAAAATACACTGCACCATCTCACTATGTTGACTCTGTTGTCAACGTAATGCTCGAAGCTGTCCAGCATTATGATATGATTCTCACAAAAGAAAGATTACATGCTTGGCAAACTGCATTCTTCCCTTCTGGCTACAGTGAAGGTAGCCAGATAGAGATTGGACAGTACCGAACAAACGAGGAGCATATAGTAAGTGGAATGTTTGGACGCGAGAAAATTCACTATATTGCTCCTTCTCCAGACCGTATTGAAGAAGAAATGCAAAAGTTCCTCAAATGGTTTAATAAAGAAGAACCTGTAAGTAGTGTCATACGTTCTGCCATTGCTCATTTCTGGTTTGTAAGCATTCATCCCTTTGAGGATGGAAACGGACGATTAGCACGTATTCTTTCAGATATGCTCTTAGCACGTGGCGAGAAAAGTAGGTTCCGTTTCTACAATATTTCATCACAGATAAACAAAGATAAGAAGCACTACTACGACATTCTCGAACGAATGCAACGCGGAGATGGCGACGTTACAGAGTGGTTAGTGTGGTATATGCAGAAATTGGTGGCTGCACTTGACGAAGCTGGTGCCACCGTCACAACAATCTTAAACAAGAGTTTCTTCTGGCAGAAGGCTGCAGCTGTACCTATGACAGAACGACAGACACAAATGCTCAATCTATTTCTTGACGGCTACGAGGCAAAGATAACTTCAAAGACATGGGCAACGTTAGCAAAATGTTCGAAGGACACTGCCATCCGAGACATACAGGACTTAGTTGACAAGAATATCCTTATAGAAAACATTCCTGGCGCAAAACGACCAAGCTATTCCATCGTTTATGACAAAGAAGATTTAACTCAATTCTTCACAGACGTAAACATAACAGAGGAAAATGGTATACCCTATCTCCATGCTTTATTCAAGGGGAAAAAGCCCATATCTGAAAGAGTTATAAAGCTTGATGCAGAACGATACGAAAGAGGGGATTTACCATTGTCTAATTTGCTTAGCAAATACTGTTCGTATATAATGGCAAACAATAGAGACCAAGAACACTCGTTTGTATGATATTCAATGATTTGAGTTAATGGATGACTACTGATGTTATCTAAAAAAACAAAATAATGAAAGGCGATATAAGCGACAATAACACAAGATGTTAAGCCACTTAATATCGCCTTTCAAGACTTTCGAGAGCCTTACTCCTTATCTCCTACAAATTCTTTTCATGAAGAAAAAGATTTATTTACATGAAGAGAAATATTTATTTTCACGACAATAAATATTTATTTTCATGAAAATAATTCGCAGTTGATAGTCTATTGAATGAAAAAGGACCCACAAGAGTCCTTTTTCTTACACAGAATACGTATTATTTTGCTGGTGTCATAATCACCTCTGCATGGTTACCTGCTGCCACGATCTGCTTCAAGTGAGCAGCAAGCTTAGCTGGAGTGATAGCCTCAATGGTCTTTTTGTAGTTAGTATGGAAGTCTACACCTGTCATAATATAAGTATAGAGAACACTCATCCATGCGCCATTATTCTTAGCAGCAAGGTCTGCATTCTTCAGCATCAAGTCCTTAACTTTCTGAACCTTGTCGGCATCCATCTTGACAGTGTTGTCATTCATACCCTCAGCAAGGAGCTTAACAGCAAGCTCAGCCTTCTCTGGATCCATCGGACAGTAGCTCTGAACAATAGCGACAGCCTTGTTACCAAGACGGCGTAACCTGCCGCTTGCGCTTACAGAATAAGCTGCGCTGGCATCTTCACGAATGCTCTTCAAGTAAACCATTGAGAGCACCTGAGCTGCTGCATCAGTAAGAACGTCGTTCTCAAGCGTGTAAGCCATTGGCGCATGCCACATCTCGAAGGCAATCGCCTTTGGTGTTTCAGATTTATTTGTGAACTTACTAACGACCTTACCATTCACATAGCTTGGAACATCCTTCCAGTTCTCAGCCTTGCCCTTTGGCAGAGATGCAATGTACTTCTCAATCAATGGACGGAGTGTAGTCTCATCAAAGTTACCTACGAAGTAGTAAACGAACTGCCCCGGATTAGCAAAACGCTCCTTCCAAATCTGTAAGATACGATCGTAGCTTACGTTCTTCAATGTGTTCAATGTCATTGGAGCGAAACGTGCTTCGTGACCATAAATAGTCAAACTGAGCGAATCGCCGAATACGCTCTCAGGTGAAAGGTCCTTGTTCTTCAGTGCCAACTCCATTTGTGCCATCAATGCCTTATAAGAATCTTCGTCCTTAGCAATATTGGTAAAGTTGAGGTAAAGCAACTGCATCATTGTCTCAATATCCTTTGGAACACATGAACCAGCTAATGTCTGATAGTAGCTTGACATGCTACAGCCCATTGAAGCCTGCTTACCAGAGAGTGCCTTCTGCAATTCCTGACGTGAGAAATTACCCAAACCACTGTAACCGAGGACAGCATCAAAGAGTTGTAAATTGCTAAAGTCAGCCTTACCATAGAGTCCCTTACCGCCCTTAGCTGAAGCTTGGAACTGAATTTCATTGTCCTTAAAATCGGTCTTTTTCAAGATGACCCGTGCACCATTGCTCAGTGTCAATTCCTTATAACCAAGCACCTTATTCTCCTTCTCGCCAACAATCTTACCAGCCTTAGGGAGTTTCTTCTCGTCGAGCAGTGGCTCCTGCTTTACGTTGTCAACGTATGGCTCAATCTTCTCAGCACGTACAGTACTGATTGTCTGTGCCATCTGAGCCTCTGTTGGGTAGGTAGCACCCGCCTTCTCCTGTGCGAAGATATAAGCTACAAAGTTGCTGTCCTTATCAGTGATGAGTTCTTGTGCATACTTATTGATAACATCAACGTTCAATGCTGGCATCTCAATCAGCTGCTTCATAATCTGATAATCGTCCTCCTTGCTTGGGATTGGTTCGTTAGCAAGATAGTGATCACGAAGTTCATCACCATACTGAGCGTTCTTCACCTTGTTGCGGTTGACGTAAGCTGACTCAATTTGAGAGAGGTATTCAGCCTTCATACGGTCGTACTCGCCTGCTGTAAAGCCATACTGACGAACACGCTGTGCCTCACGATAGATAGCTGCAAGTGCTTCGAGGTCCTTGCCATCCTTAGCATCAGCTGCCATATTGAAGGCTGCCTTTGGCTTTGAAAGCATGTAATCGCCATCGTAAGAATAAGCACCAGTGAAAGGACAGTCAGCCTTCTGAGCCAACTCAGAGAGACGCTGATTGAGCATCATAGTGATGATATTCTTTGCGTAAGAGTCTACATAGTAGTACATATCGCCCTTCTGTGCGTCAGGGAAGGCGTCATGCTTCATACTGAAACCAACCTGACTGTAAGGCATCTCCTTATCCTTACCAAACACGTAGATAGCGTCCTTGGTGTCTGGCACAGCCTCTTCAACTACTTGTGCAGCATTTGCTGGAACAGTAGCGTTAGCCCAAAGCTTCTTAATCTCATTCTCTGTATGGTCTACATCGATATCACCAACAACGATGATACACTGGTTGTCTGGACGATACCACTTCTTATAATAATCGCGGAGGTCCTGATAAGGGAACTTGTCAACAATGCTCATCAAACCGATTGGCATGCGATGACCATACTTTGAGTTAGGATAGAACTTAGGCAACACGTCATCATAGATTCGCATCACTGGTGTACGGCGCAGCTGCCACTCCTGATGAATAACGCCACGTTCCTTATCAATCTCCTTGTCAGCAAGTGTCAAACCATTTGACCAGTCTTTAAGAATCAACAAACAGGAATCGAGTGCTGTCTGACGAGTTGTTGGCACGTCGCAGATACGATAGACCGTCTGGTCGATACTGGTGTAAGCATTCAAGTTACTACCGAACTCCACACCAAGTGAACGGGTGAACTCGAGGAGCGTTGAGTCAGGGAAATGCTCTGAACCATTGAATGCCATGTGCTCAAGGAAGTGAGCCAAACCACGTTGGTTATCGTTCTCTTGAATAGAACCAACACGCTGTGCAATGTAGAAGTTAGCTACATGCTCTGGCCATTCGTTGTGAAGGATGTAGTAAGTTAAGCCATTGCTGAGCTTACCTTGTCTTACGTTCTTATTCACAGGGATAGGTCCCATCTGCTGTGCAGAGACCATACCAGTGACAAAAAGTAAGACGATTAAGAATAAATGTTTGATTTTCATCTTAAACGTTGTTTGTTATTTTAATATTAGTTTTATGGCGCAAAGATACATAAAAATCCGTTACGCAATCCGATTTTTTTATTTTTTATATCTTAACAAAGTATCAATAAAGATTATTCTGTCAACAAATCCATTTGCTGGCGTTCGTTATACAGGATATTACGGGGGTGATGTTCAAGAATTTCCTGTCGTAGTGTTGAGGTGTCAATATGGGTATAAATCTCTGTTGTTCCGATACTTTCGTGTCCTAACATTGCCTGAATAGCACGCAAATCAGCACCACCTTCGAGCAAGGAAGTGGCAAAGGAGTGGCGAAGGGTATGTGGAGAAATTGTTTTCTTGATACCAGCTGCAACCGCATATCGCTTAATCATGATAAGAATCATCGTACGCGTAAGGTGCTGTCCACGACGATTTAGAAAGACATAATCCTCCTCTCCGGGTTTGATTTTCATCACATTACGGTCGGCAAACCAATAGTTTAGCTCGTCTAAGGCACGTGGTGAGATTGGAACCAAGCGTTCCTTCGAACCTTTACCCATCACTCGGATATACTGTTCTTCGATGTATAGGTTGGAAAGTTTAAGGTTGGTGAGCTCTGATACACGCAGTCCACAAGAGAACAAGACTTCGATAATGGCACGATTGCGGTGTCCTTCCCATTTTGACAGGTCTATCGCCTGCTCTAAGAGATCAACTTCTGCAGTGGAAAGAACCTCTGGTAAGTGGTCAGGTTGCTTTGGCGACTCTAACAACTCGGTCGGGTCTACTTCCAAATAACCATCAATAACGAGGAAACGATAGAACTGCCGCACTCCACTAAGAATACGAGCCAACGAGCGAGGACCAATGCCAAGATCAGAGATAAAGGCTGCAAAGTGTTCCAAGTCTTCTAACTTCACATCCAAGACATTAACCTGTTCCACAACAAGATAGCGCAAGAGCTTATCCACATCACGCATATAAGCATCGAGCGTATTAGCCGAGTAGCCTTTCTCTAATTTCAGATAACGGCGGTAACGGCTGACAATATCCTTTGAATTCTTGTCTGTTTCCATTTAATTTCTTATTTTTGCATACTGCAATTTACATGCAAAGATACATTAAAAAACGATATTTGAGAAGAAAGAGATATGAAAGTAATCATTATTAATGGTCCCAACTTGAACCTGTTAGGGGTGCGTGAACCTGAAATATACGGTAGTTTGTCTATGGATACCTTCCTTTCACAATTGCGTGAAAGCTACCTTAACTGTACTATTGACTATTACCAAAGTAATGTTGAGGGCGAACTCATCAACAAACTGCAGGAGACTGGATTCTCGTATGACGGTATTATCCTCAATGCTGGGGCTTATACGCATACAAGTATTGCGCTTTTGGATTGCATCCGTTCTTTGCAAACACCAGTGATTGAAGTACATATCAGTAATGTTAACGACCGCGAGGAATTCCGTCGCCACTCAATGATTGCCCCAGCTTGCAAGGGAACTATTCAGGGCTTTGGTCTTAACAGCTACAGATTGGCTATGGAGGCTTTGTCACTCCTATAACCTTTCAACACTCATCATCACCATTATAACCCATGCCAACAACCAACACCTATACGTCTCTCACTGACGAAGCGGGCTGCGATGCCTATCTTGCCTCGCATATCGACCCAGAAGGCGATTATCTATACCGCCTTTATCGTGCCACAAACATCCATACCATTCACGGACGTATGGCAAGCGGACATCTGCAGGGGCGTTTCTTGAAGATGCTTGTACAGATGATACGCCCTAAGAATATCCTCGAAGTGGGTACTTTCAGTGGCTATTCGGCTATCTGTATGGCTGAAGGATTAGAGGAAGGGGGCAAACTCTATACCTTTGAAATCAATGACGAGATGGAGGATTTCACCCGTCCTTGGATTGAAGGGTCGCCTGTTGCCGACAAAATTGACTTTCGTATCGGTGACGCTGCAGAAGAGGCTCCAAAGTTGGGGATTCTATTTGATATGGCTTTCGTCGATGGTGACAAGCGCAATTATACAGAAGTATATGAGAAGTTGTTGCCCATCATCCGACCTGGTGGCTATATCCTCGCTGACAACACACTGTGGGACTGGCACGTCATTGACCCTGCCTACGACCACGATCATCAGACGATTGGCATCCGCCGTTTCAATGATTTCATTGCTAAAGACGACCGAATCGAAAAGGTTATTCTCCCACTACGCGATGGGTTAACGCTGATTAGGAAGAAATAAAAGCTACACAAAAGCCTCACCCCCAACCCCTCTCCAAGAGGAGAGGGGAGTGATTACCGAAAAAGGATAACTTTAACGATTGTATAACCCATTCGTTGCTTCCATACTCACAGCATATAGCAATCTGTTTAGCTCTCAACACCACTGGTGCTTACCATCCGCACAATATGTGCGGGGCGTTCGCACAATATGTGCGGGGCCTCAACACCAAACACAAAAAACCAGCTTTCATCACCGAACATCCGCATTTCATCACCACCTAACCCCCATCACCTATCACCCAACATCACATTTCATCAACACCCAACACCCATTATCCACCACCCAACATCCAACACCCAGCATAAAAGTTTGTGGGTTTTTCAAACTTTCAGTACCTTTGCAGGATAAAACAATAAATAGATAAGACAATGCAAGAGACAAGACAAAACCGCATATCACGCCTACTTCAGAAGGAGTTGGCAAGTATTTTCCAGACACAGACACGCATGATGCATGGTGTTTTGGTTAGTGTAACACGTGTAAAGGTGAGCCCAGATCTCAGTATCTGTACTGCCTACCTCAGTATTTTCCCATCTGAAAAGGGCGAAGAAATACTAAAAAACATCAATGCCAATGAGAAGACTATCCGCTACGACTTAGGTCAGCGTGTGCATAATCAGCTGCGTATCATCCCTGAGCTACGCTTCTTCATTGACGACTCCCTCGACTATTTGGAGCGCATTGATGAGTTACTAAAGAAGTAAGTGGTGGGTGATGGGTGTTGATGAATTCTATAAAGTACATTAACACTCCATAAACCATCAACACCCATCATCCAACACCAAACACCCTACACATCATCACCCAACATTCAACACCCAACACCCATCATGAACTTCCCTTTTTACATTGCCCGCCGTTACCTCTTTTCAAAGAAGAGTACACATGCTATTAACGTTATCAGCCTCATCTCCGTACTCGGTGTGTCTGTAGCAACAATGGCATTGGTCGTTGTATTGAGCGGATTTAATGGATTCTCAGACCTTGTAGCGTCCTTTTTTACCAACTTCGATCCACAAATAAAGATTGAAGCAGCAAAGGGTAAGGCTATGTCGGCTAACGCCCCCTTACTTTTAAAGGTTAAAAAACTACCTTCAGTAGAGGTGGCTACAGAATGTGTAGAGGACCAAGCTTTGGCTATTTATCATGACAAACAAGCCATGGTAAACGTGAAGGGTGTGGAGGATAACTTCGACTCGCTGACACATATCAGTAATATTCTATACGGAGAGGGCGACTTTAGACTTCATACAGCCAATCTGCAATATGGTGTTCTCGGTATTAGATTGGCACAAGACCTCGGTACTGGAGTTGCATGGCCAGACTACTTACACATCTATGCGCCCCAACGTGAAGGTCAGTATGATGCTTCTGATCCAACAAATGCCTTTGTAAAAGACTCATTGATATCCCCAGGAGCACTTTTCCAAGTGAAACAGATGAAGTATGACAAGGGCTATATCATCACCTCTCTTGAGTTCGCACGCCGTATCTTCAACCGACAGGGAGAAATGACTTCTCTTGAGTTACGCATGAAACCAGGTGTCGACATTGACAAGGCAAAGGACGAAATACAAACCCTTCTCGGTGATAAATATAAGGTATTAGATCGCTATGAGCAGCAAGCTGACACGTTTAATATCATGCGTATAGAGAAGCTCTTTGCCTATATCTTCCTCACGTTTATCCTTATGGTGGCATGCTTTAACATCATTGGTTCACTCTCTATGCTCATCATCGACAAGAAGAATGACGTCATCACCCTGCGTAACCTCGGTGCAACAGATAGTCAGATACGTCGTATCTTCCTCTTTGAAGGTAGAATGATTTCTGCTGCTGGTGCTATCATCGGTATTGCACTCGGCTTATTACTTTGCTGGTTACAGCAGACATACGGTCTTGTACAGCTCGGTGATCAAGCAGGAAACTTTGTTGTCAATGCCTATCCTATTAGCGTTCACCCCGAAGATATCATCACAATATTCCTCACAGTTATCCTTGTTGGCTGGCTTTCCGTATGGTACCCTGTGCGCTATATGAGCCGAAAACTGACGAAGGATTAAGCTATCCCCCGCTATTGACAAACAACTATAAACCTAAACAACATGACTGAAAACCTAAACGACAAAATTATCATCTATCAAAGTGAAGATGGTAAGACCCAACTTGATGTAAAGTTGGAAGGAGAAACCGTATGGCTTACGCAGGCACAGATGGTAGAACTATTTCAAACAAGCAAGCAGAATGTAAGCCTACACATCAACAATATCTACAAAGAAGGTGAACTGGAGAAAGAGGCAACTGTCAAGGATTACTTGACAGTTCAATCAGAAGGGGCAAGAACCATCCATCGCAGGGTAAATTACTATAATCTCGACATGATTATATCTGTGGGATATCGAGTAAATACGAAGAGGGGTATCCGTTTCCGCCAATGGGCAAACTCTGTTCTCAAGCAGTATCTTGTCAAAGGCTATGCTATCAACGAGAACATACGAAAACAACAGATTGCTGAACTACGCCAACTCATACAGGTATTAGGCAGAGCCATCCAGCAACAACCTGCAAAGACGACGGACGAAAGCAATGCGCTCTTTGATGTTGTAGTAGACTATACCTACGCACTCGACACACTTGATAACTATGATTACCAGCGATTACATATCGCCAAGACAACAAAAGAAGAACCCTTCCATGCCACATACGAGAATGCTATGTACGAGATAGATATGCTTCGACAGAAGTTTGGTGGTTCTGTACTCTTTGGTAATGAAAAGGATGAGTCCTTCAAAAGTTCTATCAGACAAATCTATCAGACCTTCGATGGCACAGAACTTTATCCGAGTGTGGAGGAGAAAGCAGCTATGCTTCTCTATCTTGTCACCAAGAATCACTCGTTCAGTGATGGAAACAAGCGCATTGCAGCCACCCTTTTCCTATGGTTTATGAACAACAACGCTATCCTTTATCGTCCTGATGGTACCAAACGAATTGCTGACAACACACTCGTTGCCCTCACCCTAATGATTGCTGAGAGCAAAACAGAGGAAAAGGATATAATGGTAAAGGTGGTGGTGAATCTTATCAACCAAGCCAATTAACCCGCATTGCTATAAACTTTTCGTAGACAGATAGTAGTATTTCGGAAAATAATTCATATATTTGTCGTGAATATAATGAACAAAGTATGTCAAGAGAGGAAACAAATCAAATACGCTACATCGTCGCTTTAATAGCAGAATTTGCCAAGAAGTTTAATCTTGGTCAGCGACAGGCATACAATTACCTTAAGCGTTTTAAGGGAATAGACTACTTGATGTCCTTTTATGATGTTCTGCACACACAGTCCTTTGAGGATGCTATTCATGACATTTCTATCATCTGTCAGAGGAATGGCGGTGCACTAAAATGATAAAGCCTATGATTCTCTATCATGGTTCTAATATTGATATTGACAAGATTGATCTTACAAAGTCCAAACCATACAAGGACTTTGGCAAAGGCTTTTATCTGTCAGCCGATAAGCAGCAGGCACAACGCATGGCAGAACAAAGAACATCAATCTTACTTGAAGGAAAGCCTACACTTAATAAATACCAATTTGATGAGACAATACTTGATGATAACAGTTTAAAGATTCTGCGCTTTGAAAAATACAGCAAGGAATGGGCTAATTTTGTTCTTAAGAACAGAGACATCAACATAGAACAACCTTGCCATAACTATGATATTGTTTATGGACCTATCGCTGATGATGGTGTAACCTTTCAACTACGACGATATAAAACAGGGATGATAAGTCTGGAACAACTCGTCAACGAACTGAAGTACTCACAAGGTATAACATTTCAATATTACTTCGGAACTGAATTAGCAATATCAAAACTAAAGAAATTATGAAACTAACTGACGAACAGATTGATATGATGAAAGAGGATGTATGTGCAGAACTTATAGCCTTATTGATTAAAGACAGACATTGTACTATGTCCGAAGCAATTGATATGCTTTATAACTCTGATACTTACAACCGTATTCAAGACCAGTCAACAGGATTGTATTATCAAAGTCCGGGCTATACATACGCTTTTCTACAACAGGAATTATTGACGGGTGACTATCGAAAGGAAATGTTCTAAAAGAAACACAGAAAAAAGCGAAGCTATGATATAAAGCTAATTGCTGGCTTTTTCACCCTAAACTAATAAAATCATAGTATAGAAACGGGTCATTGAAGAAAGTTTTTTATATATTTGCAACAGAGAACAAAAGCACAAGCCAATGAGTTGACAAGAATGTGCCAATTACTAATTATAACACAAAAAAGGACAATGAAAAAAACTATTACAATCGCACTTCTTACTGCAGCAGTAATAGGTGCAACATCTTTTTTTTCATCATGCAGTAACAAAAACGATGATGACTGGATTATTGATGGTAGGCCAGATCCTGTAACAATTGACCTTTCAAAGGTATTCACTAATGGCATGCCTAAAGAGGCGGATAGTATGACTATCCAAACAGATGACAGAGGATTGGTTACAGGCATTAAGACTAAGGATGAAACGGTATCTTTCAAATACGATAACATAAAAACACGTGCTATTGTAATCCCAAATGTCTTCATGAAAGTAGAACGTAATGGAGATACAACGTTCTACATAATGTTTCTGAACAAAAACGGTTTTGTTAGAAAATGCATGATAGAGCAAAAGGAAAATACAAAGGAAGATACATGGAGGTTCACTTATAACGATAATGACCAACTAATTAATATAATCCATTCAGCAGATGACTACAAAGAATTTACTTTGACTTATAAAGATAGCAACATCTCTGAAATAGAGACAAAAACTATCGTCTCACAAACAACAACAAGAAAAAAAGACACTTATAAAGTTGCTTATACCTCAGATACAACCCCTACTCCTATAGTGAACAAGGGTAACATTATGCTCTTCAATACAACGTTTGGTATTGACATTGGCGCAATGAAATACGCCTACTATGCAGGATTGCTTGGAAAAGCAACTAAGAACTTGCCTGTACAGCTTATTGATAAGAGCGGCAACAAAACCAACTTTACATGGACTTTCAATAGTAATGGCTTCCCAACAGCAATGACAAGCGGTAGCCATCAATACAAGTTCGTGTGGTAAAAAAAGTATTTTATATCATTACATATATTTATCATCCCCCTTCTATAAAGTACACTCGGAAAGTAAATCAATAGGGGGTTACTTTCAAACCATAGCTCTCAGACCATACCCCTCACTGGTCTGAGAGCTTTTCTTTTACCCTTTTACCTACCCATCCCAAATCTACACCCACGCAAAAAAGCACAAATACAGACATTACTACATAGCTTATACTTGCCAAGCAACCATTGAAACAGTATCTTTGCAGCATGAATCACGAATTATTTTCATGAAAAGAAATATTTTTCTTCATGAAAAGAAATATTTATTTTCACGTAAATAATTTCTTTCTTTCGTGAAAAGAATTCTGCCTAAGCCAAAAGTATGTGATTATAGAGACTCGTTTCACACACTAACGGCTCACGGAAAAGATGATTATTAACCCTTATTACAAACGTAAAGCTATGACTGTAAATTACAAACTATTAAGAACAAGCGGTAAACTCGCACAACGTAAAGCACTAAGAATCGTATCTATCAAAAAAGATATCACGGGAATAGAGAGAATCTGTCAGCGTATCCAACAAACAACAACGCTCACAACAGCTGACATTCTCGGAACCATCTCGGCATTAAAAACAGAATTAGCAGATGAGCTAAAAAGCGGAAATACGGTTCATCTGCCAGGCATAGGCTTCTTCTCGCTTGCCCTTAAAGGCGACATACATGAAGACCCTAAGACGCATCGTCACCATCTTCGTAATGCTGCTGTGCGCAAAATTAGATTCCGCCCCGATAAGGATTTTCACGAAGCGTTAGGAAAGATGGATTTTGAAAACAAAACCTACAAAGACGGTACATCCACACTTCCTATAAAATCAGCCGTCAACGCTGCTCTAAAAGAGTTGTTTGAAGAGAGTCCGATAATCACCGTTAACGACCTCCGTCGCCGTCTGAATCTTTCTACAACCTACGCCTATCAACTTGCAGCACAGTTAGAACATGAAAAGAAGATTATCAACATCGGTTCACGTTATCGCAAAATATATAAAAAAGGGTAAGCAGAAAGCGATAAACAAATGGTAAACATATAGAGGGAAATAGCATATTACCATTATAAATTAGATTAGACCCAGTAATAATTCAATAGCATAGAAACACAAAAAAGCCATTCCCAACCCTTTTCAGAGCTTAGGAATGGCTTTTAATTATTGATTAGTCCTCAGACTATTTTTATCCAATCCACTTCACGTAAGCGAAGTCCTGACGGTGTGGCAGGAGATCGTTCTTAGGATACATACGGACAGCGTACTTATAAGCACCTGCTTCTGTTGCATCGAAAGTAGCCTCGAAGGTATAGTGATTACCCTCAGTCTTCACCATCTTGAATGGGATTACCTTGTGGATGTTAACGTCATCAACTGGTGCATTCTTCAAGAATACAAGCTCAAGACCTACAGCATTGTTCAAGCCCTGCTCGTCGATAACGTAAGTAACCTTAATCTTATGACCTGTAGCAATATCCTGCAGTGCATCTTCATTCTTAGAAACAACATAGATGCTGTCCCAACGCTCTGCTACAGACTCTTTCCAAAGAGCAATCTCCTTAGCAAGTTTATTGTCATTAGCCTCGAGCTTATGAGAACGCTTAGCCTGACTCTCATAGAACTTGTCATAGTAGTCATCAAGTTGACGCTTCATTGTATAGTGAGGAGCGATAGTTGCAATAGAGTTCTTTACAACCTTTACCCAATCCTCTGAGTAGCCATCTTGATTCTTATTGAAGTAGAGAGGAGCAATCTCATTCTCGAGAAGACCATAGATAGTAGCTGCATCAAGTTGGTCCTGATAACCCTGATTCTGATAGGTACGCTTCTCTGGCAATGCCCAGCCAGCTCCCTCACGGTAGCCTTCAACCCACCAGCCATCAAGTACTGAGAGGTTAACAACACCGTTCATCTCTGCCTTCTCACCAGATGTACCACTTGCCTCGAGTGGACGAGTTGGTGTGTTCATCCAGATATCAACTCCAGAAACGAGACGACGAGCCAACTGCATATCGTAATCCTCAAGGAAGATAATCTTACCGAGGAACTGTGGCATACGTGAAATCTCAAAGATACGCTTGATAAGTCCCTGACCAGCGCCATCAGCAGGGTGAGCCTTACCTGAGAAGAAGAACAGAACTGGACGCTCTGGGTTGTTTACAATCTTCTCCAAACGCTCAAGGTCAGTAAAGAGCAAGTGTGCACGCTTATAGGTTGCAAAGCGACGGCAGAAACCAATCATCAATGCATTAGGGTTGATACGCTCAAGGATAGAAACGACCTTAGCTGGGTCACCCTGGTTGCGGAGCCACTGCTTAGTGAACTTATCGCGGATATACTTGATAAGTTTCTGCTTCAATGCCATACGTGTTTCCCAGATTTCTGAATCTGGAACATTATAGATTGCGTGCCAGATTGACTCATTGCTCTGGTCGCTCATGAAACTCTCATCAAAGTATTTATCGTAAACTTTGCGCCACTCTGTTGCTGTCCATGTTGGGAGGTGTACACCATTAGTAACATAACCTACAGCATTCTCCTCTGGGAAGTAACCCTTCCACAATGGAGCAAACATCTTCTGGCTTACCCAACCATGAAGTCTTGATACACCATTAACCTCCTGACAGGTGTTACAAGCGAAGGTACTCATACAGAAACGCTCGCTGTGATCATCAGGATTGGTACGACCCATACCGATGAACTCATCCCACGAGATACCAAGTTTAGCAGGATAATCACCCATATACTTGCCGAATAGCTCCTCATCGAAGTAGTCGTGACCTGCTGGTACAGGAGTGTGAACGGTATAAAGTGATGAGGCACGTACAAGCTCCATAGCTTGATTAAATGTCAAGCCACTCTCAATGTAGTCGCAAAGACGCTGGAGGTTGCAAAGTGCCGCATGACCTTCATTGCAGTGATAGATATCCTTCTTGATACCCAATTTCTTCAAAGTAAGAATACCACCGATACCGAGCAGAATCTCTTGCTTCAAACGGTTTTCCCAGTCACCACCATAGAGAGAGTGAGTGATAGGACGGTCGAACTCAGAGTTCATATCGTTGTCTGTATCGAGCAAGTAAAGCTTAATACGTCCAACGTTTACACGCCATACAAGTGCGTGTACCATATAGTTGCGGTAAGGTACATCAACAACAACCTGATTGCCGTTCTCATCGAGCTCACGCTCAATAGGAAGAGAGTTGAAATTCTGTGCATCGTACTTAGCAATCTGCTGGCCGTCCATAGAAAGACTCTGTGTGAAGTAACCAAAGCGATAGAGGAAACCTACAGCACAGAAATCTACGTTAGAGTCAGAAGCCTCCTTAATGTAGTCGCCTGCCAAGATACCAAGACCACCAGAATAAATCTTCAAAGCCTGATTCAAACCAAACTCCATACAGAAGTAAGCAACAGAAGCACGCTTCTTGTTAGGCTTAACGTCCATATAAGTACGGAACTTCTTATAGACATCACTCACCTGCTTCATCAGCTTTTTGTCCTTTACAATAGCTTCCTTACGGTCATAGCTAAGACGCTCAAGGAGCTGGACTGGATTATGTCCAACCTCTTCATAGAGTTCCTCATCAAGAGCTTTGAACATGTTGCGTGCTTCGTAATTCCATGCCCACCACATATTGTGAGCAAGCTCATCAAGACATGCCAGTTCCTTTGGCAGAGTTGACTTTACAGTTACCTCTTTCCACTGAGGTTCGTTGGAATAATCTGATTTAATTTTCATAACTTATTATAGTTTTGACTGTTATTTCGTTATTTTGTTACTAAGCAGTTATCACTTGTTTCTTGCAGCTGCTTTCTTTAATGCTATGTCGTAAGCCTGCTCATAATAGATGATAAACTCACTCCAAAGAGCCTTACGAGAGAGCTTCTCGGCATTTGAACGACACTTGTTCACCTCCGTCTTCGTAAAGCAAGAGTAACGGGCTATGGTATCCTTAATACCATCAGCTACCTCTGAATAATTATAATCTGTACGATGTAATACTTTCACACCATCTTCTATCTCGCTATATTTTCCCTTCTCTGTATTTGCCCACAAACCGAAACCAGCAAGGTCGGTTGTAATACAAGGTACCTTAAAGGCTATTGCTTCTAATGGTGTATAGCCCCATGGCTCATAGTATGAAGGATAGACACAGAGGTCATTGCCCTGCACGAGGTCATAATAGCTCATATTCATAATACCATCATCTCCTGTCAGATAGCAAGGTAAGAGAATGACCTTCACCTTATCTCCCTTTGCATTGTTTATACCGAGAGAACTGAGCATATTCAGTACATTGTCATGGTCCATATTGTGGAGCCAATGTGTGAGTACAGGCTTATCCAATGGTGTATCAAATTGCTTACCGCTGTTGAGGCGTTCTACAAGGTCCTGACGTGGACCCGCTACCCAACCTGGAACCTCTATGAAAGCTACAACCTGCTTCTTCAAGTTTTCATCAAAACGCAAGCGGTTCATTGACTCAATAAACACATCAATTCCTTTATTGCGAAACTCATATCGTCCGCTGGTTGATACGATTAACGCATCATCTTGTATATCGTCACCTGTCAGCGCATTAGCAACATCAAGCAAACGCTTACACGCTGCCTTGCGCTTCTTTGTGAAGGTTGCACCCTTTGGTACAAAGTCGTTTTCAAAACCATTTGGAAGAACTAAATCTACTGGTTTATCAAGCAACTCTTTGCACTCAGTTGCAGTAATATCACTCACAGTCGTGAAGCAATCAACATAATGTGCAGTCTGCTTCTCGATAGAATGTTTGCTCTCCATATTCAACTCCGAAGCCATCTGGTCACCATTATATGCCCAGAGATATTCGTACAATGGCTTGTTATTGCCCGCTATACTGCGACCAATACCCGTTGCATGAGTAGTAAAGATAGATGCTATCTGTGGCAAACGATGCTGTAATACAAGTGCGGCAAAGCCTGTTTGCCATTCGTTTGCATGGAAAACAACCTTATCTTTCTCGCTTAGATAGAACTTATAGAAGCTTTCTACAACAAGTGCCGTAGCATAAGCAAACATAGCAGATTCATCATAATCGCCGTAAGCATGAAGACTATCAACACGATAATACTCCCAAAGCTTACCATAGAATTCTTCCTTATGATCAAAGCATGACTGAAAATCAACGAGCATAGCGATTGGCTCACCAGGAATATCCCAACGACCTACCTTTACCGATAGACCCTCGGAGGCGGCTTTCTGCTGCCATTCAGCAAATAGCTTCTTATCCTCCTTAAAGTAAGGGGACGGTGTCTCTTGCCAGCAGTCAGGACCAAGGAAGATAACATGATCCTTTATCTTTTCTTGTAATGTCTTTGCACGAGTAGAAAGTACTGTATAAATTCCTCCGACCTTATTACATACTTCCCAGCTGGTCTCAAAAATATAATCTGGAAACAACATCTTCTCCTTTAAAACATTTGATACATACCGCTACAAAGGTAATACAAAATAAGTAAAGCAACAATTTAATCCGTACATTTTTAAAGAATTCATAGTATTAATTAATTAAAATCATTAACTTTGCAATTAACCAACATTCATAGACATGAAACAAAAGATTGTACTGACAATAATGGCTATGTTGGCTTTCTCAACCAACATATCCGCTCAAAGCAACTTATCCACTACAAAGACAGAAGTTTCTCCTTCAAAAACAGGAAAGATAGCACAGAATAATGACTCTATCTTTAAAGCACATCTTGTGAATGATGAATTTCAAGTGTGGATGGATATTGATTTCTATCATAACAATATTACCGTACCACGACAAGAGATATTTGGAGAGGTTCCAGGCTACTTTGGTGCAGTACGTGATACCCGAAAGTGGATTATTTCTGATGCTACCATAAAAGGCAAGAAGGCGCAACTGACTATCATCAACGACTATGGTAGTGAAGACCTCAAAGCCGAACTGAAACGCAATTCGGATGGTACCTATACACTAACACGAATCGAAGGTAGTACAATGAAGATTGTAGTCAATAACAAATGGGTGAAGATTCCTAAGGATTTAATCTTCTATTGTAAATAATCACGGTTCTCAGGACTATATAAGTAGACCCTACTAATGACAAATTGGTGCTCATTAGTAGGGTCTTCTTTTATATTTGATTTCCAAATGTTATCCTTATAAACTATTTTAATTAGTTAGAATAGTCCTATCAACCACTTAAACATGTCGATTAGTAAAGTCCACGTCCATTCCGTGACACCAATCAATAACCTAAAGACAAAATAAATAATTACACTAAGAATGATAATAAGAAAAGCTGTTAGCAATGCTTTCGACCTCACCTGACGTATTGTTTTCTTATCTCCTTCTACATAGCGTGTAATTAAATCTAAGTTCTTTACGTGTGCTTTGCTAAAAAAATCTATAGCATCACCAATAAAAAAAGGAATACTTCCCAACAATATATCTACTAAATAGTTATAGATAACAGCCAATGTGAGTGGAATAGACTTGACTTTAAACAAAGTAACGTATATAAACGGCAAACCAAAAATAGATGAAACAAGATCTCCTACTGATGGTACTAAACCTAAGAGTGCATCTAAGAAATATTTATCTGCAAAAGTTGCTACCGTACTAATAAACTTATAAGCCTTTGATGCTTTTAAATTTCGAATTTCTTTCTCCCTTCTTTGTCGGTGAACTTCTTCTTTACGATTAGCATCACCACCCTTATCAAGAGAATCTCTATCATCAATAAGAGAGTAAGAGTCGTTCAAAACAATCTCTCCGTCTTGTTCCCCTAAAGTATTATGAGCATCATAATTCAACTCATTATCTAATATATTCTTTCCTTCCATCCTAAATCAATAAATAAAAAACAATTTATAATAACCTAAACACTATAACGCTTAAACATATAAAATATTATCATAAGAGCTTTAATCAACAAAAACACCTTTTTACTGCTCAATAATAAAAATAAATTTGCAATGTAATAAAAGACCCAGTTAACAACTAATTTTAGTTTTACTTTTACCTGCTTTCATTTTTAACAATTCGTAAAATTATCTATTACAAAACAAAATAAGAAGCAAATATGGATGACAGTAGTGACAGCAAATAACAAATTAAATAAAATAATTACCCCACTAAATTCAAGCGACTAAATACCACATTTAAGTCATATTTGCCTTATGTAACCAATTAGCCCCATTTCCCTATTAGGGTAATAAGCCCTATTAGCCTAATTAGCCTTATCCGCTCAATAAGCCCTATAAACCTTATCAGCCCTATAAGCCTTATTAGCCCTATTAGCCCAATATAATATTGCAGCTTCCGTCCACCCAACACATCATCAACACCTAACATTCATCACCCAACACCCAACAAAAAAGAGCCTTGAAGAGAAATCTTCAAGGCTCTCGTAAAAGGAGGCGGCCACCTACTCTCCCGCATTGCATTGCAGTACCATCGGCGCAAACGGGCTTAACTTCTCTGTTCGGAATGGGAAGAGGTGGGACCCCGCCGCAATAACCACCTGATATTTCTTTTGGATGACTTTACTTAAAGTTACATATACTTTGCATATATCTCTTAAGTTATCGTTCTCAAGTAGACAAGATTTAAATTCTCTACTGATAGTTGTCAGCCGTATAAGGTGACGTATTTCCACAAGCAAAACATAATAGAACTTTTCTTCTTCCCTTAGAAGAATACACAGCTCAAAGTCTGAGTCACTGGTCCCCGCACTCCAAACTTTGGAGGCGGGAGACCCGAAGAAAGTTTCGGGCAATTAGTAGTGCTCGGCTTTGACGTCACCGTCTTTACACCTACACCCTATCAACGTCATCGTCTATGACGACCCTTATGAGGAGTTCTCATCTTGCGGCTGGCTTCGCACTTAGATGCTTTCAGCGCTTATCCAATCCAGACTCAGATACCCAGCGGTGCACCTGGCGGCACAACTGGTAAACCGGAGGTCTGTCCAACACGGTCCTCTCGTACTAGTGTCAGCACCACGCAAAACTCCAACGCCCACGATAGATAGAGACCGAACTGTCTCACGACGTTCTGAACCCAGCTCGCG